>Ga0194130_10002112_pt1 | contig 29586 bp, 26 predicted proteins | sample TA2KigsurfametaG_FD_160084 | JGI IMG/M metagenome (GOLD analysis project Ga0194130, IMG submission 160084) | Freshwater microbial communities from Lake Tanganyika, Tanzania - TA2015050 Kigoma 12 surface | ecosystem: Environmental > Aquatic > Freshwater > Lake | place: Tanzania: Lake Tanganyika...
GATGCGCAATGGCCAGACGTTCGCGGCTCAGTGCGGCGCTGCCTGCACAGGCGTGTTTATTAGACCTGTGGCCTAGGCTTGTGGCTTAGGCTTGTGGCTTAGGCTTGTGGCTTAGGCTTGTGGCTTGGGCGTTTGATTGACTCGGCAATTCGCCGCTTGACACGGTTGGCGGGGTTTCAGGCGGGCGACTGCTCTGTCTGCTGCCCTACCCATTGGGGTGCCAGCGAACCCGCAATCATGCCAAGGAAAGCGACCAGCAGGCCCACCAGTTGCGGCGGCCAGATCGACTCCGTACCAAAGATTTCCATCATCACCCACGAAGACAAGCCGCCGATCACCGATACCAAGGCACCTTGCGTGGTCGACCGCTGCCAGTACAAGCCCATCACCAGCGGAATGAAAGCGCCGACCAAGGGCACTTTGTAGGAATTACCGACCATCTCGTAAATCGGCATACCCTGCGATAGCAGCGCAAAGGTGGTGACGATGATCGCAAAGCACACGACAACGACACGTGTTGTCATCAGCAGCTGACGATCATTCATTGGACGCATCTCGCGAATAATATTTTCGGTCAGGGTCACACTCGGCGCAAGCAGGGTGCCGCTAGCGGTGGACATAATCGCAGACAGCAGCGCACCAAAAAACATAATCTGCACGATTAACGGCGTGTCGCGCAAGATCAGTGTCGGCAAAATCAGTTGCGAGTCTTCTTCCAGCAGCGACGCGAATAACTGCGGATCAATCAGCTGCGAGGCGTACACCAGAAACATCGGAATGAAGGCGATGATGAAATACATTGAGCCGCCGATCACGGCACCAGACGCTGCTACATCCTCATTACGGGCTGACATGACGCGCTGAAATACATCCTGCTGCGGAATGGAGCCGAACATGATGGTGACTGCCCCACCAATAAACGCCAGCATGCTAGGTAGCGTCAACTCTGGCAAGAACCGTAGTTTCCCCGCCTCCGAGGCGTGGGTGATCACTTTATCGGCGCCGCCCGCAGCGTCAGCAATGACCCACGCAATGAAGATCATGCCGGCCACAATCAGCAGCATCTGAAACGCATCGGTCAGTGCGACCGACCACATACCGCCGAACAAGGTATACAACAGCACAATTGCAGCGCCGAGCACCATGCCGTATGACATCGGGATAACACCACCCGTGAGCACGCTGAACACCAAGCCCATCGCAGTAATCTGCGCCGATACCCACCCCAGGTAAGAAGCAACAATGCACAAAGACACGATCACCTCAACCGGCCGGTTGTAACGCTGCTTGTAGTAGTCGCCAATCGTCAGCAAGTCCATGCGATACAACTTGCGCGCGAAGAACAATCCAACAAAAATCAAGCACAAAGACGCGCCAAACGGATCTTCCACCGTACCACCCAGGCCGTGTTCGGCAAATCGCGCGGGAATGCCCAGCACCGTCTCGGAACCAAACCACGTCGCAAACACTGTGGCGATCACAATCGGCAAAGGCAACGAACGACCAGCGACTGCGTAGTCGGCCGCGCTTTTTACGCGCCTTGCGGCATACAAGCCGATACTGATCGAGATCAGCAGATAGAGCAGCACAAATGTGAGCAGAGGCGTCACGTCGTCTCCCGGCACGGCAGATGTGTAGCCGCAAAAAAATTGCGGCGATTATAGCCGCGGGCTTTTTCTGTCGTGCGTAAAATTTTTTAGGTGAGGCGACTGCAGCCGTTTAGTGCGCTGCCGACGTGGTGGTGTGAGGATGTGACTGAGTTAAAAAGTAATGCCAGAAAAATAACAAATAAAAGCACGGAAGATGATCAGCCGCCGCTTGATTAGTGCTGATTAGCCACCGCTGTGCAAGTAGACGAACAATTGCACCAATAAGACGCCAGCGAGCAGGCCGCCGCCAAAATAGACAATGACACCGAGGAGCAGGTTGGTGCGGCGCTGCTCCAAGATCAGGCGCTTGAGTAATGGGCTGTGGTCGGCTGCCGGTTCGGCGCGAGTACTCAGGGCCTGATGCAGTAATCGTGGCAGCGCCGGCAACAAATGTGCGTACTGCGGCGCCTCGGCCTTGAGCCTGTCAAGAAATCCGCGCCAACCCATTTGCTCTTTCACCCATTGCTCGAGAATTGGCTTGGCGGTTTGCCACAAATCCAGATTCGGATCCAGCCGTCGGCCAAGGCCTTCAATATTCAGCAGAGTTTTTTGTAACAGCACCAGTTGCGGCTGAACTTCAATATTGAAACGACGCGAGGTTTGGAATAAACGCAGTAATACTTGGCCGAAAGAGATCTCGGCTAAGGGTTTGTTAAAGATGGGTTCGCAGCAGGCGCGTACCGCAGCCTCCAACTCATCCACCCGCGTGTCTGGCGGCGCCCAGCCGGATTCAATGTGAGCCTGCGCTACGCGTCGATAGTCTCGCCGAAAAAACGCCAGAAAATTTTGCGACAAATAATCTTTGTCAAAGTCAGTCAGAGTACCGACGATACCGAAATCAAGTGCGATATACCGACCGAAGGTAGCCGGATCCGTCGACACCAAAATATTCCCGGGATGCATATCCGCATGAAAAAACCCATGCCGAAACACCTGCGTGAAAAATATTTCTACGCCATCGCGCGATAGCTTCTGCAAATCGACACCGGCCGCGCGTAACTCATCGATGCGTGAAATCGGAATGCCGTGCATACGCTGCATCACGATCACGGACTCGGCGCAGTAGTCCCAAACCATTTGCGGCACGAGTAATAATGCTGATTGCTCGAAATTGCGCCGCAACTGACTACCGTTAGCCGCTTCGCGCATCAGGTCAAGTTCGTCGTGCAAGTACTTGTCGAACTCGGCAACCACTTCACGCGGACGCAAACGCCGCCCATCTTCCGACCAACGATGTACCCAACCCGCGATGATGCGCATGAGTGCAATATCACTCTCGATCGCGCGCAAAATACCCGGGCGTAAGACTTTGACTGCGACTTCAGTGCCATCTTTCAATGTCGCAAAATGCACCTGCGCTACCGAGGCCGATGCCACTGGCTCGCGCTGAAAGCTGCCGAATAGTTGATCAGGTGGCGAACCAAGCGCGCGGGTAATTTCAGCGACTGCCAAGTCAGAGGCAAACGGCGGCACCCTATCCTGCAATAGCGCCAATTCGTCAGCGATATCCGGTGGCATTAAATCTCGCCGCGTTGACAGCAGCTGGCCAAACTTCACGAAAATCGGCCCCAGCTCTTCAAGTGCGCGCCGCAGGCGAGCGCCGCGTGCTACCGGAAGATCGCGCCAAAAAAATAGGATGCCTATCAGCCTCAACGCAATCGGCCGGCGCGCGCTGGACAAGACAATCTCATCCAGGCCGTAGCGCAAGACGACGCTGACGATCTTCAACACACGAAGCAGACGTGTGATCATGCTGTGCCTTCGCGCGAGCGAACGCGTCGCTCAATGATGTCGATGCGTTTACTCAAGCGCTCAACATCATCACGTAGCCGTGCCACTTCAGTAGTAAATTCTTCGCCCGCATGCCGGTACAACAGCGTTGGGTTTTCTTCCAGCCAGTACTCGGCCATGTTCTCGGCCAGCTTTTTTGAGGTGCTCCTCGCCGTGCCGAGAAATTGACGCGCAGCGTTCGCGATACGTACCGCGGCAATATCACCCACCCAAGGCGCAAGCTCTTCTTCCAGATCCCACCGCAGCGTATTGGCAAGCTCGGAGATCGTGCGCGCGAAATCAGCATCGCCACTGATCGTCACATAGGAAAAAGCACGATCCATATCGCTCAGCATGCGAGGCACATTCGCCGGTTGAATCGTAATGGTGACATTCGGCTCGCTAACGGCTGCCTGCAACAGACCATCGGTAGCCACTGTCAGGTTTAACTGTGCCAGTCCCAGATCGATACGCGCTGCCTTACCAGCATGCGGTTTTAGCGTGTCACGCAACGACGGCTGGCGTGACAGCAAATGATTAATAACGCCGATGAGTGATTGCTCCGGAAACATGCGCGTGGTCAGAGCTTCACGCCCACATGTAGCGCCGCGACACCCGCCGTCAAATTGAAATAGTTGACTCTTTCCAAGCCGGCGTCTTGCATCATGATTTTCAAGGTCTCTTGATCCGGATGCATACGAATTGACTCAGCCAGATAGCGATAACTGTCAGCGTCACCGGCGATCTTGTTACCCAACCACGGCAGCACCTTGAACGAGTAGACGTCGTATGGTTTTTGTAGCGGCTCAGCTACCTTGGAAAATTCGAGCACCAGCAATTTTCCGCCAGGCTTGAGCACGCGGCGCATTTCGGCCAGCGCCAATTCTTTGTGGGTCATGTTACGCAGGCCAAACGCGACCGATACACGATCGAAATAATCGTCGGGGAATGGCAGCTTTTCTGCATCGCAGATCAACGTCGGCAGCAGCAAGCCCTGATTGATCATTCGATCGCGCCCGACGCGCAGCATAGATTCATTGATATCGGTATGCCACACCTGCCCGCTAGGGCCCGCACGTTTGGCAAATGCCGCAGTCAAGTCGCCGGTACCCGCTGCAATATCCAGCACCTTGAAGCCCGGCCGGATACCCGCCTGAGCAATCGTGAAGGCCTTCCACAAACGGTGCAAGCCGGCCGACATCAGATCATTCATGACGTCGTATTTGGCAGCGACAGAATGAAATACCTCGGCGACTTTTTTTACCTTTTGTGCTTCTGGAACTTGCTGGAAGCCGAAATGGGTTTGGGACATGATGGATTACCCAGGAGACGTTTGATATGACGTTGGCTGATTATACAAGCGCAGCCTATGCCTGCTAGATAGCGCTGCCAAAGTCGTAAAAGTATTGACGATGTACTGAAGTGCAATAGGGCGTCGCAATACGTGGTTTAGGGTCGGTAGCCGATCCGGTCTGATCGTTGAACCAAATAGGAGGCGTCACCACTCACCTGCCCGCAGACAGGGATGGCCCTGCACTTTTCTAGGAAATACTCACTATGACGCCTGGTGGCCTCGGTAGTTTTAGCTACGAACTTTCCGATTTCGATTTGTGTGACGACGAGCATGAAAATGAAACGCCATCGCAACATAAGCAACAAGCACAATCACCGCAGATGGTTCAGTACACACAGGAATCAGCCGACGATAGGATGGAGGTGGATAATCCGGAGGGAGATGATTCCCGTACTTCAAAACCGTTGCGCAACGCAAAGCGCGCGAGGGACGACGATGCTAACGAGCAGGTCGCGCACAACGAACCGACATTAAAGCGCGCTCGCCTTACAGCTGAAATCTCCTCCAGACAAACCGAATGCCATCAACCCGATGGACCTTCATCCTCATCTTCATCTTCATCTTCTTCAAGTAGCTTATCGTCATCCTCAATGACGAACGCACCACCTGGTTCAACCATTCACCCAATCCGATATGTATTAGAACCGGATCAAGCTCACGCTATAGCAACCATTGATGGGTTAGATCTGGGGTTAGCTACTCGTCTACTTTTTGGAGACGCGGTAAAAGAATGGCCCGATGGATATTCATTGATATGCGTCGGCCTTCTGCCGCCGGAGTTGGAACAGCTGCTGCAAGAATGCGGGTTATTCGTTTTGTCGCACGAAATGGATGATGAACAAAATTCACCAGCACTTTGGCTGATTACACCTGAATCTGATCGGAAACGCTTGGCTTGCAGCCTATCGCAATGGCATACCAACCGGGGCGGCACCTTACCTGATCAAGAAGCTAATCACATCGATGATGATTCAAGTGATGAGCATTCGGAAACATCCTCTGACTTGCCAGGTAGCGAATACTGTACGCCATTGATGATGGCGGCCGCCCTCGGTGACGCCGAGCTCATACAAACCCTACTCAATGCTGGTGCAGACCCCAACGAAAGAAATCAGAATGGCGCAACTGCGTTGATGATGGCAGCTGAACACAACCATATCAGCTTAGTGCGGGTCCTTTTGCACAACCCTAAAACACAGGTGAATGTGAAGGATTCGCTTAGTAGAGATGCACTCAGCTATTCCGCAGCGCGCGGAAACCTCGAGGTGTTTGCTCTTTTGCTTACGTTTGGGGGGGCTCATTTGGAGAAAAATCCTACAGCCGCCACCAATCAGCATCCACTGTTTGTGGCCGCTCGCAAGGGCAACTATCCCATCTGCGAGCTCATCTTCAAATTCGGCGTAGATATTGATCTCGTAGACACATCAGGCTTGACAGCGCTTTGGTATGCGGCAGCCAATAATCAGATCGAGTGCTGCTCACAATTACTTGATAAAGGCGCCGATTTACGTATCACTACCAATACCTTTTATGTAGCTAATTTTCGGTGTAGATCCGTTTTTTACACGGCAGTAGAAACAGGTCGTATGGCATTGTTCGACCTGCTTTTAGAACATGAAGACCCTATCAAGCTACAGGAACTTGGTTCGACACTCCTCAAAATAGCGGCGATTTCTGATCAAGCCAATATGGTCAAGCGCTTATTTGAACTTGAACGTCAATTTGGACTTAATCTTCATACCAATGATGTAAACGATCATTCCTACGACACAGCACTTAATCTCGCATGCTACGAACACGCGAGCAACGCAGCGAAGATGCTACTTGAATACGGCGCCAACCCTAATATCCCTGGTGAACTTGGTCACAATGCGCTTGTTCACGCAGCGCAATATGATGATGTCGACCTATTGAAGTTACTGATCCAGTGCGGCGCCGAACTACAAAGCAAGTGGCATTTCGGATACAAAGCACTCGCAGTAGCAATACGGTTCGGGGCGCTGAACGCGATTGAATTCCTGTTATCGGTGGGCGCGCCCGCTTCGCTACCAGCTCATGCGATCCGAAGACTAGACACTGATAAATCTTTGCTCATGCTAAGCCTTAGCACTTCGGCAAAACTTCTTGATGAACAGCGATTTCACGTAGTAGCGCTGCTATTGAGCCATGGCGCATCGATCTTTGAAATTGACGATATGGGTAACGATATTCTGATGCGAGCGGTGCAATTTGGTGACCAAAGCTTAGTTGATTTCATCATCCGATTTCGCGTAAAAATTGGTCAGATGAACACAAGCGGCTTGAATGCATTAGAGCTTGCCGCTGAGTCGGCCGGCCTTGCCCTCAGCAATACCGGCGTGTTCAGCTTATGGGATTACGAAATCATCTATACCTTCCAACTGGTTCTAGAGCAAGCAAAGCGCCAAATTGATTGGAATTCATTACGTTCGGCCGCCATCGGTAAAGCGATGCAACCAATCATTCGCGAGATGCTCATGCAAACTGTCAGTCCCTTTAGGGGTATTCGTACTTCTCCGAATTTTTCGCCTGACTTCCCACCGGTGTATGAAAATAGCTTTGCTACGACGGTTAGGCTCGCACTCTGCAATGCTGATAAAGACTGGGATCGCACATCAACTGAAATTCAGCTCACTGAATGCGGTACTCCACTTCCGGTGATTAATTTCTTATGCGCTTACATCAAAGCGGTTCCGCTCATGCGGTTCAAGTTATTCGGCCCTACGCCGCTTGCCCTGATATCTGAGGAGCATTTCAAGCAATTCTTCTCCGGCATCATGGCTACCATGGAGAAGTTGGCTCTGGAAGAAGATTCGATCAACGACGCGTATGACCCGCTCGGCTGGCATCAACTGCGCGACAAAATAGTGTCAATCTCCCGACTAAAAATTAGATCACTTTTTTTGGGTGCCAATAGCTATGAGTCATCATTGATAGCCTTGTTCACCGAACTCTTTGAAAAGTGTTTGTATCTCACTGTGTCGAAACAGCACGGAGCTATTCCTAAAATGCCTCCCGCGCCGGGTATGATCGCCGCACAGATGATGTCTCACGGCGTCTACGCGGCGCTCGCGCTTGAAATTGATAATGCGTGGCGCACCGCTTGGGAAACAACGTTCATGATACCTTTGGTCGACACAGCAAATGCATCTACGACGACACCATCGGCATTAAGCAGTAGTGGTGATTTTTCTTTGAATTCATTATTGCCTAGCCAAAGCAGCGTCGCAACCAATAACGATGATGAGATGGGCGGGAGCCCATTGAGCGATCTGCAATCGTCGCAATTGCTGCTAGCTTTCAGAGAAGCACTAAAAATCAAGGTCGACTCTGCTGATCTATTAAAGCTGCCTGACGCACTTGCAGAGGAGGCTACCTTGTACGCCGATCTGATGTACCGGCAAATTTATATGCTGATGCAATTTATTCGACCACAGATTGCCATTGAAGAAGAGCCTGCACCAAGAGCGATGGCTCAGCCGATAACTACCGCTTCCCATACGACCACTACTATCACGCTGGCTGAGGCCTTTTCCAATTCGCCTAACTCTCGCAATGTGATTGACGCACTGCAGCCTGCACCGCAAAATTTTTCACACAGTGCCACACCCGGCGGTAACCGTACGGACCCGGGATGAATCGGAGCAGGTGCGAAAAATTTATAAGCTTATGGCTCGCTAGCTCGAGCGCGTTGTCATTGGTCTGTCACGGCCGGATTCTTCAGTGAATCCGGCATTCTCCAGCGCCTGAATATATTGTCGCCAGAGTTGATCGCGGTTGATGCAGAAGCGATGCAGCAGATCCCAGGAATAAATACCGCTGTCATGCCCATCCGAGAACACCGGTCGTATCGCGTAGTGACCCACCGGCTCGATCGACGTAATCTCCACCAAGCGCTTGCCCGTCTGTAGTGTCTCTTGCCCCGGCCCATGGCCACGCACCTCGGCAGAGGGCGACAACACTCGCAGCATCTCGAACGAGAGCGTGTAACTTTGATCGCCGAAGGCAAGCTCCAGCGTACGCGATGCTTTATGGAGGGTTATCGATGTTGGTATGGATACATCACTCATAGCTGTGCAGAAGGCGCCTATTCATCATTTTTATCAAAGCAAGCACCAGATGGCGCCACGACCACTCACCTACTTAGGGGTAGATGGAAAGCCTTTGCTTCATTCTAGCGCGCAATTGCTCAAGAAGTTGGCGCCTTAGATACAGCTGCGAAGATTGCAGCGCGCGTTGCGCCTGCCCCCATATCGGCTGCGGAAAGTGCGTATCGTCGGCGTAGCGTGGAATAACATGCCAGTGCAGGTGCGGTACCAGATTACCGAAGCTGGCAAGGTTGATTTTATCGGGCCGCATTACCTCGCGCACCACCAGTTCTACCTGCCACAGCACATCCATCAGTAGCATGCGATCCAGCTCGGGCAGATCGGTGACTTCTTTGACATGTTCCTGCCAGATGATGCGACAAAAGCCGGGGTAGTGCTCATCATCCACCAACACGACGCGAAACTGCGACGCATGATGCAGTAACTCGCCGCCCGCGCTGTCACATAACTCACAACCAGCAACGCGCGATGTCGGGTGATGATTCACGCTCAGACCAACACTCTCTCTATGCCACCGTCGTTGGCGCGTGCTACGTATTCAGGCAGCCAATCCTCACCCAGCAGGTGGCGCGCAATCTCAACCACGATGTAGTCGGCTTCGGTATTGGCGTCATCGTTATAGCGTGACAAGCCTTGCAAGCAAGAGGGACAGGAAGTCAAAATTTTTACTTCACCCTTGAAGCCGTCGGCACGCAAGCCATCTGCTGCTTTGGTCATCTCGATCTCTTTGCGGAAGCGTACCTGGGTCGAGATATCCGGACGCGTAATCGCGAGGGTGCCAGATTCACCGCAGCAGCGATCATTTTTTTTGATTTTCTGGGCATCGGCTGTCGTGATCAAGCTGTTCACCGTCTTGAGCGGATCCTGCTGCTTCATCGGGCTGTGGCAAGGGTCGTGATACATGTAGCGCGTACCACTGACGCCTTCCAGTTTGACGCCTTTCTCCAGCAAGAACTCGTGAATATCAACGATGCGGCAGCCGGGGAAGATTTTTTCGAACTCGTAGCCTTGCAGCTGATCGTAGCAAGTGCCGCACGATACGACGACCGTCTTGATGTCGAGGTAGTTGAGCGTATTTGCCATACGATGAAACAGTACGCGATTGTCGGTAATGATTTTTTCGGCCTTGTCAAAATCGCCGCTGCCGCGCTGCGGGTAACCGCAGCATAGGTAGCCCGGGGGCAGCACGGTCTGCACGCCGACCTGCCACAACATGGCCTGCGTCGCGAGACCGACTTGCGAGAATAATCGCTCAGAGCCACATCCCGGAAAGTAGAACACGGCTTCTGAATCTACCGTGGTCGCCTTCGGGTTACGAATAATCGGCACGAACTGATTATCTTCAATGTCGAGCAAGGCGCGCGCAGTTTTATTCGGCAGCTTGCCTGGCATTTTTTTATTAACGAAGTGAATGACTTGCTCACGCACCGCAGGTTTGCCAACGGTTGCGGGCGGCGCCTTGGTCTGCCGGGTGGCGAAGTTCTTCAAGAAATCATGCGCAAAACGCTGCGCCTTGTAACCCCAGCCAATCATCAGCTGCCGTGTCGCGTTGATGGTGGAAGGATCGGCCGCATTCAGGAAAAACATGGCGGCGCGCTTACCGGGGTTGAAGGATCGCTGACCCATTTTGCGCAGCAGGTTGCGCATGTTCATCGAGACGTCGCCAAAATCAATATCCACCGGGCAGGGGTTGGCGCACTTGTGACATACCGTGCAGTGGTCGCCCACGTCTTCGAATTCTTCCCAATGCCGAATCGATATACCGCGCCGTGTTTGCTCTTCGTATAAAAAAGCCTCGACTAGCAATGATGTAGCGAGAATTTTATTGCGCGGTGAGTACAGCAAGTTGGCGCGCGGCACATGGGTGGCGCAGACTGGCTTGCACTTGCCACAGCGCAGGCAGTCTTTCACGCTATTGGCAATCGCACCCAGATCGCTCTGCTGCAAAATCAAAGACTCATGCCCCATCAAGCCGAATGAGGGCGTGTAGGCATTGCGCAAATCAGCGCTATCGAGCAGCTTGCCTTTGTTGAACCGACCTTCCGGATCTATCCGTTGTTTGTAATCACGAAATGCTGCAATCTCATCATTCGTCAAAAATTCAAGCTTGGTAATGCCGATGCCATGCTCGCCGGAGATAACACCATCAAGCGAGCGCGCCAGCGCCATGATGCGCTCAACCGCAGCATGCGCATCTTTCAGCATTTGGTAGTCGTCCGAGTTGACCGGCAAATTCGTGTGTACGTTGCCATCACCGGCGTGCATATGAAGCGCAACGAACACACGACCACGCAGCACACGCTGATGTATCGCGCTGCATTCATCCAATATGGGTTTGAATGCAGCACCGCCAAAAATTTGGCGGAGCGGCGCGCGTAGCTCTTGTTTCCACGAAACGCGCACGCTTCGGTCTTGGACGACCTCGAACACGGTTACGCTTGGGTCCGCTGCGATACGTGCATCAATCACCGGTAGCAGCGCCTCCAGACCAAACTCGCGCCAAGCGCTTTGCACCTGTTGTAGCGGCTGGTCGAGACTACGCAACAACCAGGACCAGCGCATCTGTACTCGCGACAGCAACTCGACTGCTTCGCCGACACGATCTTCCAATAATTCAGCGGGTGGTATCTCGATACCTTCGGCATCATCATGTTTACCGAGTGGCAGCTGGCCCTTGGTGAAAAACGTCTGCAACTGACCAATGAGCTTTAACTTATTGGTGATCGAGAGTTCGATATTGATGCGCTCGATACCATCGGTGTACTCACCCATGCGATCGAGTGGTATCACGACGTCTTCATTGATCTTGAAGGCGTTGGTATGTCGCGCAATCGCGGCTGTGCGCGCACGATCAACCCAGAATTTCCTGCGCGACTCCGGACTGACCGCCACAAAACCTTCACCCACACGCGTGTTGGCGAGCCGAATCACTTCCGAGGCGGCTCGTGCGACCGCGTCTTCATCATCGCCGACGATATCGCCGAACAAGGCCATCTTCGGTAGTACGCCGCGCTTGGATTTGGTCGCATAGCCAACGGCGCGCAGGTAGCGCTCGTCGAGATGCTCAAGGCCGGCGAGGATGGCGCCGCCTTTTTGTGTCTCTGCATCAAGGTATTGTTTGATGTCGACAATCGATGGAATGGCATCGCGCGCCTGACCGAAGAATTCAAGGCAGACGGTGCGCGTGTACTTCGGCATCTTGTGCAGAATCCAGCGTGCCGAAGTGATCAACCCATCGGTGCCCTCTTTCTGCACACCGGGCAGGCCAGCGAGGAATTTATCGGTAACATCCTTGCCCAGACCTTCCTTGCGGAAGCGGCGGCCTTCGATCTCGAGCACCTCGGTACGAAACGGCTCGTTCTTGCGTCCGCGCTCGGCAGGATGGGTCCACGCCAGCTTGAAGCGCACCAGTGGCGCGTCATGAATCTTGCCGAGGTTGTGATCCAGCCGCGTCACCTCCAGCCAATCACCATTCGGATCTACCATAAGCCAGCTGGCCAGATTATCGAGCGCGGTGCCCCACAACACCGCCTTCTTGCCACCGGCATTCATGGCGATGTTGCCGCCGATGCAGGAAGCTTCCGCGGATGTGGGATCGACCGCAAACACGAAGCCTGCTTTTTCGGCAGCATCCGAAACACGCTTGGTGACCACACCCGCACCCGAGACGATCGTGGCGTAGCCGCGATCGACACCAGGCAGCTGCATCATCTCGACCTCGCCCAGGTCTTCCAGTTTTTCGGTGTTGATGACAGCCGACATCGGCGTCAGCGGTATTGCGCCGCCGGTGTAACCGGTGCCGCCGCCTCGGGGGATGATGGTTAAACCAAGCTCGATGCAGGCTTTGACCAGGCCGGCCATTTCCTCTTCGGCGTCCGGCGTGAGTACAACAAACGGATACTCAACACGCCAGTCGGTGGCGTCGGTGACGTGCGACACGCGCGACATGCCGTCAAACTTGATGTTGTCGGCAGCAGTGTAGCGACCGAGTACCTTGCGCGCGCGTCGGCGTAGCTCACGCGTGCGGGCGAAGTCGGCAGCGAAATCTTTTACGGCTTGCCGCGCCAGCTCGACCAGGGTGGCGACATGTTGCTTGCGTTGTTTGATTTCTGGTTCGATGGTGTGGTCATCTTCCGCCACCATGCGACGGCGATCTACTTCGTTCAAGCGGTGATACAGCGCATCAATCAGCGCCTCGCGACGCGACGGGTTGTCGAGCAGATCATCTTGCAGATACGGGTTGCGCTGTACCACCCAGATATCGCCGAGTACTTCGTACAGCATGCGTGCCGAGCGCCCTGTTTGACGCAGGCTGCGAAGCTGAGAGATCAGGTCCCAGGCCGAATCGCCCAGCAGACGGATGACGATCTCGCGATCGGAGAATGAGGTGTAGTTGTAGGGAATCTCGCGTAAACGCGCCTGCTCAGTCTCTTGCACCGGGTCGGATAGTACGGCTGGGAGTTGCAAGGGAGCGTTCATGATGCGGCAGCGAGCGAATGATGCAAAGTTGTCATTCTAGCCCAGTGCCCTGCACAAAAAGGTGGCTTAGCCCTTTGTTTTGTTACGGATTTGGGTCTTGTTACGCCCTCAGCAGGATTGTCTGCCAGAAGCTGTCGGGCACCCACAGCAAAAAGCTGGTGATCGTGAGGTAGCGCAGCAGTTTGCCGACGGCCATCCATAGCACGCAGGGCCAGAACGGCATGGCCAGCCATCCGGCCAGCGCACATAGCGGATCACCAATCACCGGCAACCAGGAGAGCAGCAAGGTCTTGGGGCCGAATCGCTGTAACCAGCTCAGCCAGCGGGTCTCGCGCTCGCGCGTGAAGGCACGCTTGGCGCCCCTGCCCATGGCGTAATTGATGACGCCACCCAGCGAGTTGCCAACCGTGGCGACGACCAGCGCAGTCCAGAACACGTCAGGGTTGGCTTTGACCAGCGCAAATAGCGCCGGCTCCGAACCCATCGGCAACAGCGTGGCCGATAACAGACAAACGATAAACAGCGCCGGCAGACCGACAGCCGGTAAGGCGAGTGTGGCGAGCAGCGCGCTTAACTGTGATTCCAGCATCAGAGAAAAAACCTGCGTAAGAAGCGCAAAAGGCGTCCTTTATAATCCGTGGCTATGACGACCAGCTATCTGAAAAAAATTCTCACTTCGCGCGTTTATGATCTTGCGGAGGAAACACCGCTTGAGGTTGCGCCCGTGCTGTCCGAGCGTACCGGCAATCTCATCTATCTGAAGCGCGAAGACATGCAAAGCGTGTTCAGCTTCAAGCTGCGCGGAGCGTACAACAAGATGGCGCAATTGACACCCGCGCAATTGAAACGCGGTGTGATTTGCGCATCAGCCGGAAATCATGCGCAAGGCGTGGCCTTATCTGCCAAGACCCTTGGCTGCCGCGCCGTGATTGTGATGCCTACCACCACACCAGCGCTGAAGGTGGAAGCGGTGCGCGCACGCGGTGGCGAAGTGGTGTTGTCGGGTGAGTCGTACTCAGATGCGTATCAGCACGCACTTCATCTCGAGAAAAAAGAAAAACTGACCTTTGTCCATCCGTTTGATGATCCGGATGTGATCGCCGGCCAGGGCACGATCGCGATGGAAATTTTGCGGCAGCACGCCGGCCCGATTCATGCCGTGTTTGTGGCGATTGGTGGTGGCGGACTAATCGGCGGTATAGGTGCTTACATCAAAGCGGTACGTCCGGACATCAAGGTGATTGGCGTACAAACGACCGACTCTGATGCGATGGCGCGCTCACTTAAAGCCGGTCGACGCGTGGTGTTGAATGATGTTGGCTTGTTCTCGGATGGCACTGCGGTAAAGCAAGTGGGCGAAGAAACCTTCCGGCTTGCGAAGCAAGTGGTGGACGAGGTTTTACTGGTCGATACGGACGCCGTTTGTAGTGCCATTAAAGACGTGTTTACCGACACGCGCAGCATTCTCGAACCAGCCGGTGCGCTCGCAGTCGCAGGCGCTAAAGCCTATGCCGCGCGCGCGGCCAAGGCACGTCAGCCGCTGCGTGATCAAACCCTGGTAGCGATTGCCTGTGGCGCCAATATGAACTTCGACCGCTTACGCTTCGTCGCCGAGCGTGCCGAAGTAGGTGAGGCGCATGAAGCGGTGTTTGCAGTGACGATTCCGGAGGAGCGCGGCAGCTTCAAGCGTTTCTGCGAGTTAGTCGGTGCGCGCTCAGTCACTGAATTTAATTACCGCATCAGCGATGAAAAAGAAGCCCATGTATTCGTTGGCTTGCAGGTAGCCGATCGTGATGAACCAGAGAAGATCTGCAAGCTGTTCAAGAAGCAAGGCTTTAAAACCATCGACCTGTCACACGATGAACTAGCGAAGCTGCATATTCGTCATCTGGTGGGCGGCAAGAGTACGCTGGCACGCGATGAAATTTTGTACCGCTTTGAATTCCCCGAGCGGCCTGGTGCCTTGATGTGCTTCTTGAACAGCATGGCACCGAACTGGAATATCAGTCTGTTTCATTACCGCAGCCAGGGCGGCGACGTGGGCAGAGTGCTGGTAGGACTGCAGGTACCTAAACGTGAGATGAAAGACTTCCGCGCGTTTTTATCGACGCTAGGGTACAGAGCATGGGATGAAAGTGACAACCCTGCCTATAAATTGTTTTTATAAGCTGCAATCGTTTCCATCGTCATCCCATGAATGACACTTCCACGCCCGCTGATTCGCCGCTCGGCAAGCTAAGTGTGTATGGCGACAGCTATGATCCAAGCTTGCTGTTCTCCATGCCGCGCGCAGAAAAACGCGCCGAGCTTGGCCTGAGCGGCACGCTACCTTTTTTTGGGATGGATGTCTGGAATGCCTATGAGCTTTCCTGGCTCAATCAGCGCGGCAAGCCACAAGTGGCGATTGCAAGCTTGCTGGTGCCCGCTGAGACGCCGAAAATGGTGGAGTCGAAGTCGGTGAAGTTGTATCTGAATTCATTGAATCAGACACGCATCGATAGCCAAGAGGCTTTAGTTGAATTACTGCAGACTGATTTATCTGCAGCCGTCGGTGCAGAAATTCATATCAGGCTAGTGTCATCAAAAGACTTCGGTAAACAAGTGATGGGGGAGTTCGATGGACTGTTGCTCGACCGCTTGGATATTGCGGTTGATCGCTATGAACCTGACCCGAGCTTATTGCGCGCTGCCACTGAACAATCTCCGGTCGAGGAGACCTTGGTTTCGCATCTGTTGCGATCAAACTGCCCCGTCACCAATCAACCCGACTGGGCCAGCATACAAATTCGTTATTCCGGGCCTGCGATCGATCAGGAAGGCTTGTTGAAGTACCTGATCGGATTTCGCCAACATCAAGAGTTTCATGAGCACTGCGTGGAGCGTGTGTTCATGGATATTCAACGGCAGTGCCAGCCCAGCAAGTTGATGGTGAGCGCGCGCTACACACGCCGTGGCGGTATTGACATCAACCCGTGGCGCGCGAATTTCCCGCTATCCGGAATGCCGTCCAATGCCCGCCACGCGCGGCAGTAGCATTTTCAATGGCATGCGAAAGGCACACAGGCAAAGTGGTCAAAACGCATTGCTATTGCCCGGCGAGAGGTATAGATTTAGCGCCCGAACACCTTATCGTGAGATAAATTCCATCGCCACTTGCGAAACCCGGCCGGCTGTTTTTCCGGGTTCATGAGCGGCCACCGAATTTGACTCGCGGCGTCCGGGAAAGCTCCTATAATGCCGAGCCCGGGCTTTATTGTGCAACGCATCATGACCCATTTCAGTCATATTCTCCCCGCTGAAAATGTTGTGCTCGATCTGGAGTGCTCCAGCAAGAAGCGGGCATTCGAGCAGGCTGGCCTGATCTTCGAAAACAACTGCGGGATCGCGCGCTCAATCGTCTCTGATAACTTGTTTGCGCGTGAACGGCTGGGCTCGACCGGCCTCGGCCACGGCGTGGCAGTACCGCATGGACGCATCCGCGGCCTCAAGGCGCCACTGGCTGCATTTGTGCGCTTGTCCGAACCTATTCCCTTTGAGTCGCCCGACGGCGAACCGGTGCGGCTACTGATTTTTCTGCTGATTCCCGATAACGTCACGCAGCAGCACCTGGAAATTTTGTCGGAGATCGCAGAGATGTTCTCGGACCGGGCGTTCCGCGTGTCGATGGCAGAAGATCTCGATGCCAACCTACTGCATCAGCGGCTAGTGAGCTGGCAGCCTCCGGAGCGCAGCGCCGCCTGACCATGCCAGCTAATACGCCGCTGCCGATACAAGAACTCTTTGACGACAACCAAACATCGCTCAGGCTCGCTTGGCTAGCCGGAAAATCTGGCTGCGAGCGCGTCATTCACGGCGACGCTGCCTCGGCGGCTGATCAGGTTGGGCACTTGAACCTGATTCACCCGGGGCGAATTCAAGTCTTTGGTCATCAGGAATACGACTACTTGCAGCGATTGTCTGAGAGTAGTCTGGCATTTCAAACGCGCGAGTTGCTGGCGGGCGTGCCACCCGCACTGATTATTGCGCAGGCGCTCGAGCCGCATCCATACATCCTGAAAGCCTGCGACGAGAATCGCATTCCGCTGCTCACCACGCCGCTACCGGCGGCGCAGGTGATTGATTTTCTGCGTGTGTATTTGTCCAAGAAACTGGCGGCGCGCGTCACAATGCACGGCGTGTTCATGGATGTGCTGGGCGTTGGTGTGCTAATCACGGGCGAATCCGGGCTCGGCAAGAGTGAATTAGGTCTGGAACTCATCTCGCGTAACCATGGCCTGGTAGCAGACGATGCAGTGGAGTTTGCACGCATCGCGCCGAATATGATTGAAGGCCGCTGCCCACCACTACTGCAAAATTTGCTCGAGGTACGCGGACTTGGTCTGCTGGATATTCGAGCGATCTTCGGCGAGACGGCGGTAAGACGCAAGATGCGCTTGAAGCTGATCGTGCATCTGGTCAGGCGCAAAACACTGGAAGAAAACTACGAACGACTTCCGGTTGATCAGCATACCGAAGAGGTACTCGGGCTTCCTATCCGCAAAGTGATTATTCCGGTGGAAGCGGGCCGTAACATTGCGGTGCTGCTGGAAGCTGCGGTGCGCAATCATATTCTTCAAATTCGCGGTATCAATACGCTGGCAAACTTCATGGAGCGGCAGCAACGCGCCATGGGCGACGAGTAACACGCGCCCGCGTCAAGTGCTTTCCGCTATGATGCGCTGATGCGCATCATTCTTCTCACAGGTATCTCTGGCTCCGGCAAATCGGTCGGTCTAAACGCGCTGGAAGATGCTGGTTACTTCTGCGTTGACAATCTCCCACCGTCGCTGCTGCGGGCGTTGGTTGAGACACGGGTTGCAGACGGCGCGCAAAAACTGGCGATTGCGGTGGATGCGCGCAGCGCCTCGTCACTGGTCGAGCTGCCCGAGACGATCAACTGGATGAAGTCGGCCGGCCACGCAGTGGACGTGATTTTTCTGACTGCAAAAACGGAATCGTTAATTAATCGGTTTTCCGAAACACGGCGTAGTCACCCGCTCTCGCACCGCATCGCGCCTGATGCGTCGCAATCATCATTGCCAACGTTGATCGAATGCATACGACAAGAGCGTGAGGTACTGTCGGCGATCGAAGGGCTGGGTCATCAAATTGATACCTCGGGCCTGACGGCGAATCAGCTGCGTGGCTGGATTAAAGATCTGATACAGAGCGGTCAAAACGCGCCGCTGTCGTTGCTATTCGAATCATTCGCTTTTAAGTACGGTGTGCCGCTCGATGCGGACTTGGTATTCGACGTGCGGGTCGTGCCTAATCCGTTTTACGATAAGCAGCTGCGTCCGCTCACGGGTAAAGATCAGGCAGTGATTGAATTCTTGAAGGCGCAACCGGAGGGCGTGCAGCTGCTGAAGGATATCCGCGCTTTCGTCGAAAAATGGTTACCTGCTTTCGAGCGCGATAATCGCAGCTACCTGACAGTTGCTATCGGGTGCACCGGGGGTCAGCACCGCTCGGTATTTTTTGTCGAGCAGCTCGCCGAGCTGTTTCGCGCTCGAGCGCGGGTGCTGGTTCGGCATCGCGAGCTGGACTGAACACCAAGATCACGATCATGAGCCTGCCTGAGTGGATCCCGATATTCCCGCTGAATACCGTGCTGTTCCCGCGCGGCGTGCTGCCGCTGCGTGTTTTCGAGACGCGTTACGTTGATATGGTGCGTGCGTGCATGAAAAGCGGTGCCCCATTTGGGGTTGTCGCAATTCGCGCGGGTGATGAAGTTGGCAATGCGGCCGAGCCTTATGATGTCGGCACGCTGGCGCATATCATCGCTTGCGATGTCGAAGATCTTGGCGTGATGCTGCTGCATACCCAAGGCGGCGAGCGCTTCCGCATCTTGGAGAAACGTACCCAGCGCAATCAATTAATCGAGGCCCGAATCTCGACCTTGCCAGTGGATGAACCTGGTGACACTGGCGAGTCTTTATCCGTTTGCGCAAAAGTGCTGCAAGTAGTCATCGATGAGCTACACCGACGCGCCGGCGAGTTACCCGACGCAGATTTTATTAACCCCTTCACTGAGCCGCATGCGCTCGACAGCCCGACGTGGGTCGCTAATCGTTGGAGCGAGATGCTACCTATCACACTCGAACACAAGCAGGAATTACTTGAACTTACTGATGCAGGTTTACGCTTGCAGCGGGTCGAGCGCTATCTGCAAGAAAACGGCGTTCTGTAATTAACTACCGCTTCAGCCTTGAAGCAGCTTGCGTACAGGCGCTGGCAGTGCGGCACTTTCCAATGCGGTGATAGCGCGCCAGTGATAGCTGTCTTGTGCCGCGAGCCAATGTCGACGTGCGAGTGTGATTCTCAGGGGCGTGACCCGCAAACGAAAATGGGTAAATGCATGCACGAAGTCTGGCAACACGCTTAGCTGCGCAATCTCGCCCATATCGGCCAGAACCGTACGCGCCTCCGCAAACCAATCGGCCGCCTCGGGATTACCGCCCAGACGCTCAAGCTCAGGGAGTGATTGCAAGCCACCCCAAATCCCTATGGGCGGGCGCTGCTCCAAGAGTAGTTCGCCCTCATACGTCACCCACAACATCACGCTGCGTTTTTCGGGTGTGATTTTTTTGGTTCGCCGCATCGGTAATTCAGCCGTGCGAAGGGTTGCATGCGCAATGCAGCGCGCCTGCATCGGACAAGCGTCACAGCGCGGCTTGGTTCGCGTACACACAGTCGCGCCGAGATCCATCAGCCCTTGGGTGTAGGCCTCGATATCGCGCTCTGGTAGCAAGCCGGCGGCGAGTTGCCATAACTGTCGCTTAACGGCTTGGCTTCCCGGAAAGCCCTCGACGCCGAATACTCTGCACAGCACGCGTTTGACATTGCCATCCAGAATAGCGGCGCGGGTGCCGTAAGCAAACGCGGTAATCGCAGCAGCGGTTGATGGGCCAATCCCCGGCAGTGCCGCGAGTGATTTGACATCGTCAGGAAAAATGCCCCGGTGTTGTCGCGCGATGACTTGCGCGCAGCGATGCAGATTACGCGCGCGGGTGTAATAGCCAAGGCCGGCCCATAACGACATCACCTGACCGACCGGCGCAGCAGCCAGCGTTTTTACGGTGGGAAATTGCTGCAGGAAACGGTGATAGTAAGGAATGACGGTGCTCACCTGCGTCTGCTGCAGCATGATCTCTGATAGCCAGATACGGTAGGCATCTCGGGTCTGCTGCCACGGCAACTGGTGCCGGCCATGCTGCTTTTGCCAATGAATTAAACTCGCTGAAAAAGTAGCATCATGCGACGTTATAGATTGATCAACGACGCGCTTCATCGCTGGCAATGTCCGCAATAAAACGTCGATCGCTGCCCTTGCACGATGCGTCGAACCGGCGCGCTGCATTGCAGGCACGGTTCGCCCTCTCGGTCGTACACCGCGTAGCTTTGCTGAAAGTACCCCGGCACGCCATCAGCACCGATGAAATCACGCAGTGTGCTGCCGCCCTGCTCAATAGCAGCCGCCAGCACGCGCTGTATCGCCAAAGCGAGCCGCTCATAGCGAGCACGCGACACGCGCCGCGCGGCAGTATTGGGATGAATACGCGCTTCGAACAAACTCTCGCAGGCGTAGATGTTGCCGACACCCACCACGATATCGCCGGCGAGGAGTACCTGCTTGATAGCTGCCTGACGCGAGCGCGTTGATTGGAACAGCAGCTGCGCCAAATCGGTATGCGTAAGCGGCTCAACCCCCAACTTGCGCAGTAACACGTGCTGCTCGATATCGCCCTGTTCGTGGGCATGCCACAGCACGGCGCCAAACCGTCGCGGGTCGGTGAATCGCACCAGATGGTCACCGAGTTGCAGATCGATATGGTCGTGCTTTTTCGGTGGCACATGCGTCGGCAGCACCCGTAAGTGGCCCGACATACCAAGGTGAATAATCAGCGTGCCATGATCAAACCGCAGCAGCAGATATTTTCCGCGCCGACCGGTAGAGCGTACGATTTGATTCAACAGCAATGACCGCAGATTGTCGGGAAATGGCCAGCGCAAGCCGGCTCGACGCAGCACTACATCGGTGACCCGCTGGCCTTCGACAGACGGGGCAATGCCGCGCCGGGTAACCTCAACCTCGGGCAGCTCAGGCATGGGAATAGGTGAGCGTCATTCAGATTCGATGTGCATAAGCGGCGAGCGGTAGGTGTGTCGTAAAATCGGCCGCTGACACCTTTCGATGGCGCTCCGCGCCGCACGGGATTCCCTTGAAACTATTTAGCGTCATTCTAACGCTGAGCGCCGTACTGGCTGCTGCAGTGCATTTGCCATCCGCTAGCGCCGAGCAAACCGGTGGCGGCGATTCGCTGCCGAATATTGCGGTGACCGAGCAGCTGATTCAAAAATATCTGTCTGCAGAGCTCGCCTTCCAGCGCGGTGAACGCTTTGCGGCTTACTCCAGCATGATGTCGTTAGCGCGCTCGCTGCGCGATCCCCGGCTTGCGCGGCGCGCGCTGGAATTTGCCGTAGCAGGTTCGCTGGGCGCCGAGGCGCTCAAGGCAGCGCGACTGTGGCGCGAGATATCACCGCAATCCGATGAGGCAGCACAGGCTGTGGTCGGGTTGTTGATCTCGAGTGGGCGCATCGATGAAGCGAAAGCCGCGCTGGCGCAGCAGCTCGCCAGCAGTGGTGCGGCGGCGTTGCCGAATTCGATTGCATTACTGCAGCGGCAGCTTGCGCGCATTCAGGATCGCAGCCGCGCCTATACGCTACTGCGTGAGCTGCTCGAGCCTTATGGCGACGTGCTCGACGCTCGGCTCACGCTGGCGCAAGCGGCGATGGTGGCAGGTGACCGCGCGACCGCGCTACGCGAAGCGCGCGCGGCGCTGGCTAAACACCCCAGCGCCGATCTGGCGGCTTTAGTGTTAGCGCAGATTATTGAAGACCGCGCCGAAGCTACCGAGTCACTGGCCAGCTTTGTAAAGAAAAATCCCAAGTCGCGAGACGCGCGCTTGGCCTATGCGCGTGCGCTGATCGAGCAAAACAACATTCCCGAGGCCAAAGCACAATTTGCGCAGCTGCTGACCCATTACCCGGATGACCGCACTACCTTGTACGCGCTGGGGTTGATGGCAGCGCAAGCCGGCGATATGCGCGAGGCAGAAAACTACCTGAGCAAATACATCGAAGCGCTGAACGAAGAACCCGATCGCGAGCGTGACTCGACCCAAGCCCTGATGGTGCTAGCGCAGATTGCTGAAGACAAAAACGATACCGCTGGCGCATTAAAGTGGCTGGAAAAAATAGAACCCGATAACCAGGGCAGCTACCTAAGCGCGGTTCTGCGCCGGGCGATGCTGCTATCAAAATCCAAAGATCCGGAGGCCGCACGTGCACTGCTTCGGCAAGCAGAGGTTCGTAATGACGATGAGCGCGCCAAACTGATCGTTGGCGAGGCACAGTTGTTGCGCGACGCAGGACAACTCGATGAAGCATTGCGCTTGGTGGCCGATGCGCTGGAATCCTTCAAGAACAATATCGATCTGCTGTATGAGCACGCTATGCTGGCCGAGCGCGCCAAGCAATTTGACCTGATGGAGCGCGAGCTACGACAACTGATACAAATCGCGCCCGATAACCAGCATGCTTATAACGCCTTGGGTTACTCGCTGGCTGATCGAAATGTACGTGTGCAAGAAGCTTTCGAGTTAATCAGCAAGGCGAATCAGCTAGCGCCAGACGATCCGTATATTTTGGATAGCTTGGGCTGGGCCGAGTTTCGGCTCGGACGCCTTGAGCAAGCACTGAAAACATTGCAGCGTGCGCACGGTATCAAGCCAGACGCGGAAATCGCTGCGCATTTAGGTGAAGTCATGTGGAAGCTCGGCCGCGAAGACGAAGCCAAAACGGTGTGGCGTAGCGCCAATGAGAAAGACTCAAAAAACGAGACGCTGAAGTCAACGCTTCAGCGACTGAATATCAAGTTTTAGTGCATGCAGCGTCGCACCTTCTTGCTGGGCTTGCTGTGGTTAGGTGCGTGCTCAACCACAGCGCCTTTGCAGTCCGGCTCGCGGCGGTACCGTAGCGATGTGCGGCTTTCAGGCCGACTCTCGGTCAGCTACCAGGTAGCGGGTAAGCCGCAATCTTTGCAAGGCAAGTTCGATTGGCTACAGCGCGGCGAGCAAATCGACATCGAGCTGCTCTCACCGCTTGGCCAAACCATGGCACGCATCGCGATCACACCGACCCGCGCGCGGCTGGAGCAGTCCAATGGTGAGGTTAGCGAGGCGAGCAGTATTGATCAGCTTACCGAGCAACACCTGGGCTGGGCACTACCGGTTGAAGGCATGCGCTATTGGCTGCAAGGTTTTATGCGCGACGCTCAGCGGCAGTTGATTACCATCACCCCTGAACAAACCGGTACCCTGCGCAGCGATGGTTGGCGGCTGCGCTATGTCAGTTGGCAAGCCGATGAGACCGCCGCAACACCCAAACGCATTGACTTCGCGCGTGATTCAGCAGCCAGCGGGCTTGCGCTGAAAGTGGTGATCGACCGCTGGCAGGAGGCGGAGTAGATCGTGGCGCGCCAACTGATCGACTGCGCAGCGCCCGCCAAGCTGAATCTGTTTTTGCACGTGGTTGGCCGCCGCGCCGATGGCTATCACTTGCTGCAGTCGGTATTTCAGCTGATCGATCTGCACGATACCTTGCATTTTCGCCTGCGTGAGGATCTAGCGATTGTGCGCAGCACCGAGATCGATGGGGTCGCGGCAGAGCAAGACCTCAGCGTACGGGCCGCCCGCTTGCTGCAATCCAAGGCGCAGGCGCGCGGGATCGACGTGGCCGGGGTCGAGATCGCGACCGAAAAGCGCCTGCCCATGGGCGGTGGCATTGGCGGCGGCTCTTCCAACGCCGCCACCACGCTGATCGCATTGAATCATTTGTGGGGCATTGGCTTGTCGCGCACGGATCTGATGCGGCTTGGGCTGGCGCTTGGCGCCGACGTGCCGTTCTTTCTGGGCGGCGGCAATGCGTTCGTCGAGGGCATTGGCGAGCGGCTAACGCCGGTGCAGACCGCGCCCAGCTGGTTTGTGCTGATACATCCTGGCGTGAGCGTGCCGACGCCGTTGATCTTCCAATCCCCCGAATTGACACGCGACAGCAAAGTCGTGAAAATAGCGGACTTTTCGGACCGGCTTCCTGGGTTCGGAAGAAACGACTTGCAGGCAGTAGCCGCCCGCGCTTTCCCCCCGGTTGCAGACGCTTTGGATTGGCTGTCGCACCGTGCCGATGCGCGGATGACAGGCTCAGGCGCTGGTGTTTTTGCCAGTTTTGCATCGGAATCCGATGCCGCCGCAACGCTGCAACAGGTGCCCGCGCAGTGGCGCGCTTGGAAGGCAAAGGCGCTGGCCGAGCACCCAATGGCGCACTTGCTCCCGTCGTGAACAAGAATTCGTCTGGCCGCATGGTCAAACAAACGGTTGTGTAGGGGAATAGCCAAGTTGGTTAAGGCACCGGATTTTGATTCCGGCATTCCAAGGTTCGAATCCTTGTTCCCCTGCCAGATTTAAATCACCTTGGAATCATGGTCCACGAGAACCTGATGGTGTTTACCGGGACAGCCACCCCGGAACTTGCAGCAGGCGTCGCGGCTGAGCTCGGCATTCCACTTGGTAAAGCGGTGGTGAACCGGTTCTCGGATGGCGAGATCATGGTCGAGATTAACGAAAACGTCCGCGGTAAAGACGTCTTCGTGTTGCAGTCCACCTGCGCGCCCACCAATGATCACCTGATGGAGATCATGCTGATGGTCGATGCGCTCAAGCGCTCCTCCGCTGGCCGCATCACTGCCGTCGTGCCGTACTACGGCTACTCGCGGCAAGACCGCCGGCCGCGCTCGGCGCGTGTGGCGATCTCGGCCAAGGTGGTGGCCAACATGCTGCAGGATGTAGGCGTTGAGCGCATCTTGATCATGGATTTGCACGCCGACCAGATTCAGGGGTTTTTCGATATCCCCGTCGATAACGTGTACGCGTCGCCGGTGCTGCTGGCCGATTTAGTCGAGAAGCGGTACGAGGATTTATTGGTAGTGTCGCCAGATGTCGGCGGTGTCGTGCGTGCGCGGGCACTGGCCAAGAAGCTGGGCTGTGACCTCGCCATCATTGACAAACGGCGCCCGAAGGCGAATGTGTCTGAGGTGATGCACATCATCGGCGAGGTTGAGGGGCGCAACTGCGTGATCATGGATGACATGGTTGATACCGCAGGTACCTTGGCCAAAGCGGCTGAAGTGCTGAAGGAGCGCGGCGCGAAGAAGGTAGTGGCGTATTGCACGCACCCTGTGCTGTCTGGCACCGCGGTGCAGCGCATCGATCACTCGCCGCTCGATGAGCTGGTGGTGGTCAACACCATTCCGCTTAGCCCGCAAGCAGGCGCCTGCAGCAAGATTCGCCAAGTGTCGTGTGCGCCGCTGCTGGCGGAGACGATACGCCGCATCAGCCGTGGCGATTCTGTGCTGTCATTGTTCGCCGAGGATGAATCGGCGGGCTGAAAAGTAAAACGCATCGTATGCGGAACGTTGGCTAGCCAGCGTTTCAAATCTGTCCTCTGGTCGCGGGGGACATTCAATCAGGGCATAAGCCCGTTTTAGGAGTCAACATGGAAGTTATTGCATTCCCAAGGTCGGAGCAGGGGTCCGGAGCGAGCCGCCGCCTGCGTCGTGCCGGGCAAACGCCAGGCATTATTTATGGTGGTACGGCCGAGCCGGTCAACATCGCACTTGACCACAACGCGCTGTTCCATGCGCTGAAAAAAGAGTCTTTTCACTCTTCCGTGCTGGATATGAAAGTCGGCGACAAGGCAGAGAAAGTCTTGCTGCGCGATTTTCAGATGCACGCATTCAAGCCACTGGTGATGCATGTGGATTTTCAGCGGGTCGATCCCAACCAGAAAATCCATGTCAAGGTGCCGCTGCATTTTGTTAATGCCGAGGTGTCTCCTGCGGTCAAACTGTCAGGTGGCATCATCAGCCACGTGCTGAACGAATTGGACGTGAGTTGCCTGCCGAAAGATTTGCCGGCATTCATTGAGGTGGATCTGTCGGGCATGACTGAGGGCGCTTCCTTCCACGTCGCAGATTTGAAACTCCCTGCGGGCGTCACTGCGGTGCACGCGAAAGACAACCCAACCATCGCAACTGCCTCGGTGCCGCGTGGCGCGAAGGCTGCTGACGACGGTGGAGAAGCGAATAAGTAAGTACTGGTCGAGCGATGTCTCATCGCCTTCCTTGGAGAGTCTTCCTTAAAGAGCCTTCTTTAAAGAGCCTTCCTTAAAGAGCCCACCGAAAAGCCCGTCAACCCGACGGGCTTTTTTATCGCTAGTGGTTTGCGATAATCCGGCGTCCACCACCACCAGCAGCGCATGACTACAACTCCGATACGGCTCATCGCCGGACTTGGCAATCCGGGTAACGAGTACGCAGCTACACGCCATAACGCTGGTTTTTGGCTGGTGGATCAGCTTGCGCGTGGCGCGCTGCGATCCGAGTCGCGCTTCCACGGTTTGGTTGGCAAAGTACCCATGGGTGGTCGTGATATATGGTTGCTGGAACCCCAAACCTTCATGAACCGTTCGGGCCAAGCGGTTGCTGCGCTCGCGAGGTTTTACCGGATTCTGCCAAGCGAGATTCTAGTCGTGCACGACGAATTAGATCTTCCGCCTGGAACCGCAAAACTTAAAATCGGCGGCTCAGCCGGTGGCCATAATGGCTTGAAAGACATCAGCGCGGCGCTCGGCACGCAAGACTACTGGCGCCTGCGCATTGGGATTGGGCACCCTCGCTCATTGAACCTGCAGCAGCCCGTTATCGACTTTGTTTTACACCGCCCGCGCGCCGATGAGCAGGCGCCGATTGATCGCGCCATTGAAAAATGCCTCGACATCCTCCCGCTACTCTGCGAAGGCAAAACCGAGCAGGCCATGCACATACTGCATACCCCGGTAATCCCCCCTACCTAAGATTTATCGATCGTACGCCGCGCCCACTTCAGTTGGCAGGTATTTTTTAAACAAAGATCAATAAGGCAAAAGCCGCGCGATGAAAAAATGCCGGTTCAGGCGACCTTCATCTTTCGCGTAGCCGATTACCGCAGCGGATTAATCAATGACAGCACAGTACGCGGTGTTTCCTTAAATTAATTTGTCCGGATAAAGATCAGCAGATTGATGAAAACAGATTATCAGCATCAAATCAGCATCAATTAATATCTTTTTGCTAATAATTTGTTTACAATCCGCCGGCCGGTGATGGCTTTCATTTGGCGAGGCCGCTCACCTTCAAAAACCCTTTTTGACCGAGGAATTTCATGACGACCTACAAAGAACTTCAAGGCCAGATCGAAAAACTGCAGCAGGAGGCAGAGCTGGCGCGCAAGACCGAGTTGACCAATGCCATCAGCGAGATTCTCGCCAAGATGCGCGAATACGGACTCTCGCCGCATGACCTTGGTTTTAGCGGCACCACCAAACGTAAAGCCGTGAAAGCGATCCGCCGACCGGTAGCACCCAAGTACCGAAATAATGCAACTGGCGAAACCTGGAGCGGCCGTGGCAAACCTCCCAAGTGGATGGCAGGTCGCGATAAAAACCAGTTTCTGATCCACAGCGCCTGAAGCGACTTCAGACCAGTGCCTACCCCCGCAAGGGGTAGCGCATGAATCAAACCGCAGCCGCCGCAGGGCGGCTTTTTATTACGGCTTATTCAGAAATGGTTTTTCCTTTTTTCGTGGTCACTGCAGGCGCTCCATGGCGATCGCCGGTTTTTCAATCGCATTTGCTACAGATTCGCCGCGACGATTACCGCTGATGCAACATCATCACTTAGCAGTTAGCGAAATAGTGATTTAAATAAAATCAGGCAATCTGTTCGAAAGCCTTGGGTTTCAATGTACCGCTCTGCATGCGCCAGCCTGATCGGCAGCACCTGATCAACATAGGCTTCTTCCAAAGCCTCCCCTTCCAAACCATGCAGCAAGCGCTGCTCCTCTCGTACCTCAGCTGAAGAAAAATCGAATAAGCCTGGCTTCACCGAAAGTACTTTCTTTCTGACGTCGCTCGGGTAACAACCCACATAGCGCGGCAACTCAGCGCGTGGCCCGACGATAGACAAATCACCTTTCAGCACGGTGACCAGCCAGGGCCAGCGCTCTATCCCAAAACGCCGCATCAGCGCGCCCACACGGGTGGGCTGCTCGCCTTCGCATCCGCTGATAGTTTCCATAGACCCGGGTTCGACCACTGCAGCACGAAACTCGCGCAGCTTCAATAAACGTCCATGACGCCCGACGCGATGGGCACTCACTAACACCGGCCCGCGCGACTCCAGCCAAATCAAGATAGCCGTTAGCGCCGCAAATGGCAGCAGGATAATTATCAGAATAGAGGCGGCCACAACATCAAAAACTCTTTTCACAGCGAGCTCTCACTGGTTGACAAGTGCACCATGATAAACAGCTTCTTGCATGAGCAAGAGCTGTCGACAGCGAGGGTTATAATCGCGCCCTTCTGACGTAGTCTTTGATCGACCAGCGTCCCGGCGCGCCCCGGCAACATAGCGCCAGCGGGCGTAACAGCAAGGAATCCCATGAGTCTTAAATGCGGCATCGTTGGGCTGCCGAATGTCGGCAAGTCCACGCTCTTCAATGCACTGACCAAAGCCGGCATCCCCGCCGAAAACTACCCCTTTTGCACCATTGAGCCGAATGTCGGTATTGTCGAAGTGCCCGACCCGCGTCTCGCGCAGCTTGCCGCCATCGTCAAACCGGAGCGCATCCTCGCAGCGACTGTCGAGTTTGTAGATATTGCCGGCTTGGTTGCAGGCGCCTCCAAAGGCGAGGGCTTGGGTAATCAGTTTCTGGCGCACATACGCGAAACCGATGCGATCGTAAACGTCGTGCGCTGCTTTGAAGATCCGAACGTGGTGCATGTGGCGGGCAAGGTCAGTCCGCTAGACGATATTGCGGTCATACAAACGGAGCTTGCGTTGGCCGATCTGGCGACCGTCGAAAAAACCATACAGCGCGAAGTGAAAAAAGCACGCTCGGGTGATAAAGAAGCCGCTGCCTTGGTCGCCTTGCTCGAGAAAGTTCAAGTACAGCTGAATGAAGCACAGCCGGTGCGCGCGATGACGCTGGATAAAGAGCAACTCGCCCTATTG
>Ga0194130_10002115_pt1 | contig 29560 bp, 26 predicted proteins | sample TA2KigsurfametaG_FD_160084 | JGI IMG/M metagenome (GOLD analysis project Ga0194130, IMG submission 160084) | Freshwater microbial communities from Lake Tanganyika, Tanzania - TA2015050 Kigoma 12 surface | ecosystem: Environmental > Aquatic > Freshwater > Lake | place: Tanzania: Lake Tanganyika...
CGGTGCCGAAATCAATCACGATCAGCGGCCCGCCATAACGTGTATGGGCGGCGAGTGCATTCAGCAGGCGGTCGGCGCCGACTTCCTCCGGGCGATCCACGCGAATGGCGAAACCCCAATCGAGCGGCGCGCGCGCAATCAGCGGTTCGCAATCCATCCATTCGCGGCAAAGCCGGCGCAGATTGTAAAGCGCGGCAGGCACAACCGTGCCGATGACGCAGCGCAGAATATCATTGGGCTTTAGGCCAGCATGCTGGAACAACGTCAGCAGCCAGACCGCATATTCATCTGAAGTGCGGTCCGCCCGCGTGGCTATGCGCCAGCGCCCGCGCCATTCCGTGCCGTCATGGACTGCGAAAACGACGTTGGTATTGCCGGCATCAATGGCGAGTAGCATGGGTCAAATGATCTCCCCGGCCAGAATAAGCTGAACTTCACTGTCTTTGGCAAGCATGAGCCCGCCTTCGGGCGAAAGCCCGGCGAAGGCGCCTTCCAGTAGCGCGCCATCGCGTTTCACCGATACAGGCGCGCCCATGGCGGGGCCGCGGCGGAGCCAGGCATCGCGGATGGGATCAAAGCCCTGGGCAAGGCGCAGATCGTGCCATTGGGCCAGGTTGTGCAGCAGCGTCGCCGCCAAGGTCTCAGGGGCCGGTGGCTGCGGCAGGTACTCCGCAAGGCAAGCAGTGGCGCGGTCCGGCAGGTTGGGCTTGCTGGCGATATTCACGCCGATGCCGATACAGATCCAATCCAGCGCATGACTTGGCGCGATACCGGTTTCCACCAGAATACCCGCGACCTTGGCGCCCTTGATAAGCACATCATTTGGCCATTTCAGCGCGGGCTTCGCAGCTTCCGGCAGCAGCGCGCTGAGGGTTTCCTGAACTGCCAGCGCGGCAACAAAAGACCATTGCGGTGCGTCACGCAGCGGCACGGCGGGGCGCAGCAGCACCGAAAGATAGAGGTTGCCCGCCGGGCTATCCCACCCCCTGCCCTGCCTTCCCCTACCCGCGCTTTGCCGAAGTGCCTGAATGGCGAGGCCTTCAGCTTCGCCGGCCTCCCCACGTTGTTTCAGCAAGGTTGAAGTGCTTTCCAGCACCTCATGGCATTCCAGCCGAAAGGCGCGGCCCGCCCGCTTTGGCATGATCAGCGCCTCGTCTTTGCGCGTCGCGCTTCAGCCTATCAGCGCGGTCACCGCTTCCTGCGCGGCACGCACCAAGGGGGCCGGCATCACGAAGAATAGCGTGGTGAAAATGCCGGAAATGCCCATGACCATGGTCAGTGTCTGCGGGCGCGCATCCAACGGTGCCTGCGCTTCGTCAAAATACATCACCTTGACAATGCGCAGATAGTAAAAAGCCGAAATGACCGAGGTAAGCACACCCACCACAGCCAAAGTCCAGAAGCCGCCCTGTACCGCAGCGAGGAAGACATAAAGCTTGCCGAAGAACCCCGCGAGCGGCGGAATGCCGGCCATGGAGAACATGAAAATCGTCATCCACATCGCCATGGCGGGATCGGTTTTGCCGAGCCCAGCCAGATCTTCAATGCGCGACACCGCCTTGCCCTGCCGCCGCATGGCGATCAGCAGAGCAAAGGCGCCGAGGTTCATGGCAAGGTAGATCGCCATATAAACGGCCAACCCATGCAGGCCCTCATCGCTTGCGACCGCAAGGCCCATCAGCGCATAGCCGATATGCCCGATGGAGGAATAAGCCATCAGCCGCTTGATATCGCGCTGCCCAACGGCGGCGAGTGCGCCAAGCACCATGGAAGCGAGCGAGACAAGGATGATCACCTGCTGCCATTGCGCGGTAAGTTCCGCAAAAGGCCCGGCGAGTACGCGCGTGAGCAAGGCAATCGCGGCCACCTTCGGCGCGGCAGCGAAAAACGCCGTGACCGGTGTGGGCGCCCCTTCATAGACATCGGGCGTCCACATATGAAACGGCACGGCGGAAACCTTGAAGGCAAGGCCAGCCAGGATGAAGATCAGCCCCAGCGTCAGCCCCTGGCTGCGGCCAGCGGGATCAAGTAATGCCTGCGCGATGCGTTCAAAACTGGTGGTGCCTGCAAAGCCATAAACCAGCGATGCGCCGTACAGGAATAGGCCCGAAGCCAAGGCACCCAGCACGAAATATTTCAAGCCGGCTTCAGCCGATTGTTCATTATCGCGATGAAAGGCCGCCACCACGTAAAGGCTGAGTGAGAGCAATTCCAAGCCGATATAGACGGTCATGAAATCATTGGCACTCAGCATGATCAGCATGCCGAGGGTCGCAAACAACAGCAGCACCGGATATTCGAAGCGATCCAGCCCTTCGCGCCTGTTGAAATCCAATGCCATCAACATGCCGATGGCGGCACCCAGCAGCACCAGCAGCTTCATGAAGCGCGCGAAGCCATCGGAGATGATTTGCCCGGCAAAGCCCGTACCATCCGGAACGGTCAGCACCAGGGCCGCAGTGACCACCAAGGCGCCAATAGAAGCCATGGTGCAGCCAAAGAACATATTCTGCCGCGGCAAAACGCCGACCATCAGAATGGTGAGGCCAGCGCAGGCCAGCACAATTTCGGGCAGGGCGAGCATCCAATTCATGATCTTACAACCCCGCGAGCCGTGCCGCGCCAAGGGCGGCATGATGCCGTTCCACCAGGGCCGCGACAGAGGCTTCAAAGAAGGACAGGAAGCTTTGCGGATAAATGCCCATCCAGATCGTGAGCAGAATGAGCGGCGTGAACACCGCATATTCGCGCGGCGACAAATCAAGCAGGCCGCGCAAATCATCGCGCGTGATGCGCCCGAACACGACGCGGCGATACAGATAGAGCATGTAAGCCGCGCCAAGGATCATGCCGAGCGCCGCACCAAAGGCTACCCAGGGGCTCACCTTCCAGGCACCCAGGATCACCAACAATTCGCCAGGGAAGCCGGCAAGGCCAGGCAGCGCGACTGACGCCATGGTGAACAGCATGAACACCAGCGCATAGGCAGGCATGATCTTTGCCACACCGCCATAGCGCGCGATTTCGCGTGAATGCACCCGGTCATACAAAACACCCACGCAGAGGAACAAAGCGCTGGAAACCACGCCGTGTGAGAGCATGGTGAACAAGGCGCCTGAGACCCCCTGCTGCGTGAAGGTGAAAATACCAAGTGTCACAATGCCCATATGCGCGACCGATGAATAGGCAATCAGCTTCTTCATATCTTCCTGGGCGAGTGCCACCAGCGAGGTATAGACAATGGCGACGATGGAAAGCGCGAAAATCCACGGCGCGAATTCCGCACTCGCGACCGGGAGCAAGGGCAGGCTGAAGCGGAGGAACCCGTAAGCGCCCATCTTCAACAAGACGCCCGCCAGAATGACCGAGCCCGCTGTTGGCGCTTCCACATGCGCATCCGGCAGCCAGGTATGCACCGGCCACATCGGCACCTTGACGGCGAAGGAGGCGAAGAACGCCAGGAAAATCCAGGTTTGCAGCAATGGCGGAATGGTGAGCGTGAAAAGCTCCAGAATATCCGTCGTGCCGGCCGTGCACCAAAGTAGCAGAATGGCCAGCAGCATCAGTACGGAGCCGAGCAGCGTATATAGAAACAGCTTGAACGCCGCATAAACACGCCGCTGCCCGCCCCATACGCCGATGATCAGGAACATCGGGATCAGCACGCCTTCGAAGAAGATGTAGAAGACCACGAAATCCAACGCGCAGAACATGCCGACCATCATGGTCTCAAGGATAAGGAAGGCGATCATGTATTCGCGCACCCGGTTCTGCACCGCTTCCCAGGAAGACAGGATGCAAATGGGTGTCAGCAGCGTGGCCAGCAGGACAAACAACACCGAAATACCATCCACGCCCATATGGTAGGTAACGCCAAAATCCGAGAGCCAATCGAGCCTTTCGACGAATTGGAACTCGGCTTCGTTCTTATCAAACCGGAACCATAGCACGAGGGAGAGCATGAAGGTGATCAGGCTGGTCCACAGCGCGGTCCAGCGTGCATTGCTCGCGACCGTTTGTTCGTCGCCACGCACCGCAAGGATAACCGCCACCCCTGCAAGCGGCAGGAAGGTGAGCAGGCTGAGCAAGGGGAAACCGACGGTATTCATCTTCAGCCCCCGAACAGCAGGAGAGAAACAAGCAGAACAAGCCCCACGATCATGGTGAAGGCGTAACTCGCGACGCGTCCGGTTTGCAGCGCAACGGCCTGACGGGCTGCCCCCGCCACCGAGGCCGCGAGGCCATTGGGCACACCATCAATGATGCGCACATCGCCAATCTTCCAAAACCCGCGCGCCAAGGCACGCGCAGGGCGCACAAAGATCGCGTCATAAAGCTCATCAAAATACCATTTGTTGAGCAGAAAGCGGTGGACGCCTGGAAGTGCCTTCGCCAGCGCACCCGGCAGGCTGGGCGCGAACACATACATCACATAGGCCAGCGCAATGCCGGAAAGCCCGACAATGGTGGGCGCCAGCGGCACCCAGCCCGGCACTTCATGCACGTGATGCATGATGTGATTATGTGCAGCATTCACAATCGCGCCGTTCCAGAATTCTTCCCAGTGGTGGCCAATGAAGGAAGGCGCGAAGACTGCGCCGGCAAAAACCGCTCCCAAGGCCAGCAGCAGCAACGGCACCAGCATCACGGCCGGACTTTCATGCACATGTTCCATGGTGTGATGATCTGCCCTCGGGGCGCCATGGAAGGTCAGGATCAGCAAGCGCCAGGAATAGAAGGCAGTGAGGAAGGCCGCGAGCAAACCGCAGATGAAGGCATACATCCCAACCCCGGAATGCGCCGCATAAGCCGCTTCCAGCACGAAATCCTTGGAATAATAGCCTGCGAAATAGGGCACGCCCGCCAGCGCCAAAGAACCAATCCACATGACCGCATAGGTCACCGGGATCTTCTTCCAGATGCCGCCCATCTTACGGATATCCTGTTCCTCCGACATGGCGTGAATGACTGAACCGGCAGATAGGAACAGCAGCGCCTTGAAGAAGGCATGGGTGAACAGGTGAAAAACCGCGCCCTGATAGGCGCCCACACCGGCCGCGAAGAACATGTAGCCAAGCTGCGAACAGGTGGAATAGGCGATGATGCGCTTGATGTCGTTTTGCACGCAGCCAATGGTCGCGGCGAATAGTGCGGTTGAAGCGCCCACCACCGTCACGATGGCAAGCGCTATCGGCGCATATTCAAAGACCGCCGACATGCGCGCGACCAGGAACACGCCCGCAGTCACCATCGTCGCCGCATGGATCAGCGCGGAAACAGGTGTGGGGCCTTCCATCGCATCCGGCAACCAGGTGTGCAGGCCGAGCTGCGCGGACTTACCGCAGGCGCCGAGGAAAAGCAGGATGCAAATCACCTCATAGGCTGGCAGGCCGGCAAAGCGTGCATCCTTGTGCTGATCAATGGCGCCAAAGATTTCGCTGAATTCGATGGACCCAAAGACCCAGAAGGTCAGGCAAAGCCCCAGCATGAAGAACAGATCGCCCACGCGATTGACGATAAAGGCCTTCATCGCCGCCGCACAGGCGCTTTCCTTTTCATACCAATAGCCAATCAGCAGATAGGAGGCGAGGCCAACACCTTCCCAGCCAAAGAACAGCTGCACCAGATTATCCGCGGTCACCAGCATCAACATCATGAAGGTGAACAGCGAAAGATAGGCGAAGAAGCGCGGCGTTGTCGGGTCATGCGACATATAGCCCACGCTATAAAGATGGATCAGCGTGGAAATGCAGGTGACCATTGCCACCATCACCACACTCAGCGTGTCATAGCGCAGCGCCCAATCCAGCCCGAAGGACCCCACATCCAGGAAGCGCAGCAGCACCACAGTCTGCGGCGCATGGCCCAAGGCCACCTCAATAAAGGAAGCCACACCGCAAATGGCGGCCAGCGCCATGCAGAGCACAGTGACCCATTGCGAAGCCTTGTCGCCAATCCAGCGACCAAAGAAGCCCGCAATGGTCGCACCCAGCAGCGGGAAGAAAACGGCGCCGACAAACATCGCGCTAACCCTTCAGGGTCGAGATATCCTCGACCTCGATCGAACCGCGGTTGCGGAAGTAAACAACAAGAATGGCAAGGCCAATCGCGGCCTCAGCCGCCGCCACGGTCAGGATGAACATGGTGAAGACCTGGCCGGCCAGGTCATTCAAATGGGCGGAAAACGCCACCAGGTTCAGATTGACCGAGAGCAGGATCAATTCCACCGACATCAGAATGACGATGACATTCTTGCGGTTCAGGAAGATCCCGAAAATGCCAAGAACGAACAGGATCGCCGCCACGGTCAGGAAATGGGACAGGCCGATGGTCATGTCAGTGATGTCCCCCATGGCCGTGGTGATGCTCAATGGGCTTGGGTGCGGCTTCCTCAGGCAGTGGCGGGCGACGAATGCCAAGCTGCTTCAACCCCGCTCCGGTCGGTACCGCGACATTCGTCACGGACCCCGCGCGCGCGATCTGTTCCGCGATATTCTGCCGCTTGGAATTCGGCTTGTCGCGGAGCGTCAGCACGATGGCGCCGATCATCGCCACCAACAGGATCAGGCCGCAGCCCTGAAAGAGATAGATGTAATCGGTATAGAGAATGCGCCCGAGCGCTTCCGCATTCGCGACATCTGCCGGCGCTTCATTGAGCCGAAGCGCCATCGCCCCTGGTGCCGTGCTCCAGCCGATCATCACCATGACCAATTGCACCAGCAGCACAAGGCCAATCAGCGCGCCAACGGGCGCATAGCGTTGGAAGCCCTCTCGCAAACGCGCAAAGTCAATATCTAGCATCATCACAACAAACAGGAACAGCACGGCGACAGCGCCGACATAGACAATGACCAAAATCATCGCGAGGAATTCAGCGCCAGCCAGCAGGAACAACCCCGCCGCATTGAAGAAGGCCAGGATCAGGAACAGCACGCTATGCACCGGGTTCCGGCTGGTCACCACCATGACGGCGGAGCCAATCAGCACCGCGGCGAAGGCGTAAAAGGCAAGAGCGGCAATCATCAAACGCCCCTTCCCTTACCGATATGGCGCATCGAGGCGTAGCCTCTCAGCCAGCATGGGTTCCCAACGATCGCCATTATCGAGCAGCTTTTCCTTGGTGTAGATGAGTTCTTCCCGCCGCTCGACCGCGAATTCCATATTCGGGCCTTCGACAATGGCATCCACCGGGCAGGCTTCTTCGCAAAGCCCGCAATAGATGCACCTCGTCATGTCAATGTCGTAGCGCGTGGTACGTCGGCTGCCATCTTCCCGCGGTTCGGCTTCGATGGTGATGGCCTGGGCGGGGCAGACAGCCTCACACAGCTTGCAGGCAATGCAGCGTTCTTCGCCATTCGGATAACGGCGCAAAGCATGTTCACCCTTGAAGCGCGGCCCAAGCGGCCCGCGTTCAAAGGGGTAATTCAGAGTCACCTTCTTCTTGAAGAAATACTTCAAGGTCAGCGCCATGCCGGAGACGATTTCCGTGAGCAGTAGGCTACGGGCGACGCGATCGAGAGAAGCCATGTTCAGCGCCCCATCAAGCCGGCAGCCAGCCGTTAAGTTTCAGAACGGCGGCGGTAATCACCAGCCAGATCAGGCTGAAGGGCAGAAACACCTTCCAGCCGAGCCGCATCAACTGGTCATAGCGGTAACGCGGGAAGGTCGCGCGCACCCAGATAAAGACAAACAGCAGGAAGCAGACCTTCAGCACGAACCAAATGGGGCCCGGGATCCAGGTGAGCGGTTCAATCGCCAGCGGCGGATACCAGCCACCCAGGAACAGAATGGTCGTCAGCGACGCCATCAGGATCATATTCGCGTATTCGCCAAGGAAGAATAGCGCGAAGGACATGCTGCTATATTCAACGAAGAAGCCCGCCACCAATTCGCTTTCGCCTTCGGGCAGGTCAAACGGCGCGCGATTGGTCTCGGCCAATGTCGAGATGAAAAAGATCACGAACATCGGGAAAAGCGGAATGAAGAACCAGAGAATCTCCTGCGCCTTCACAATGTCATTCAAATTGAGTGAACCCACGCACAGCAGCACGGTGACGATCACAAAGCCCATGCTGACTTCGTAAGACACCATCTGTGCGGCGGAGCGCAGCGCGCCGAGGAAGGCATATTTCGAATTCGAAGCCCAGCCCGCGATGATGATGCCGTAAACACCCAGCGACGAAATGGCGAAAAGATAGAGAATGCCGACATTGATATCGGCAATCGCCCAGCCATCATTCACCGGGATCACGGCCCAGGCCAGCATGGCCAGCATGAAGGTCAGCATTGGCGCGAACAGAAACAGGAGCTTATTCGCCCCTGTCGGCACAATGGTTTCCTTGAGCAGCATCTTGAGCGCATCGGCGAAGGGCTGCAGCAACCCAAATGGGCCAACGACATTCGGGCCACGACGCATCTGCATCGCCGCCAGCACCTTGCGTTCCGCCAGCGTCAGGAACGCCACCATGACCAGCAGGGGCACCAGCAAAGCCATGGCCTTGGCAACCGTCAGCGCCAGCACACCAATGGGGGAAGCCAGGAATTCGCTCATCGTCCTACTCCGCCGCCAAAGCCTGCTGCGGCCCATAGACCGAAGCGCATTCCGCCATGACATCTGAAGCGCGGCTGATCACGTCGGCCCGGTGATAATCCGTGATCGGCAGGCGGAACGGCGCTGCTTCCATCGCCATCGCCGCCTGTGGGCCCGCCAAATCAGCGCAGCCTGAAGCGGCCACTTCGCCAATGCGCGCAAAGACGGGGCTGATACTGGCCAACCGCGCCCGCAGCGCATCCAGATCATTGTAAGCGAGCGTCTTGCCGACACCTTCGCTGAAGGCGCGGATGATGCGCCAATCCTCCCGCGCTTCACCCGGCGGGTGAATGGCACGATAGCTGCGCTGTGCGCGGCCTTCGGTGTTCACCCAGGTCGCGTCCTTTTCGGTATAGGCCGCACCAGGCAGCAGCACATCGGCGCGCGCCGCCATCGCATCCCCATGATGGCCCTGATAGATCACGAAAGTGCTGGCCGGGATGCGCGCAGGGTCAAAGCCATCCGCATTCAGCAGCCACAACGCATCCACACCGCCGCCGAGCATCGCGGCAAGGTCCTTGCCCCCCTGCCCCGGCAGGAAGCCAAGCTCCAAAGAGCCAACCTGACCACCGAAGTGATGCAGCAGGTTGAAGCCATGCCAATCGGGCTTCAGCATCCCGGCCTCCGCCGCCAAACGCCACGCTGCCGCCAGCACCGCCGCACCATCAGCGCGCGCAATGGCACCACGCCCCAGGATCAGCATGGGCTTTTGCGCGGCCTTCAGCGTTGCGGCAAAAGGATGCGAACCATCCAGCAGCGCCGAGATCACCACCGGCCCTTCGCCCAAATGCTGCGCGCTATAGGTCAGATCAATCCCCGCCGGCCCAATGAAGCCGACCGGGAAACGCCCCTGTGCCCAACGCTTGCGGATGCGCGCATTCAAGACCGGCGCTTCCTTGCGTGGCTCAGCGCCAATGATCAGCAGCGCGTCCGCGTCTTCAATGCCAGCAATGGTCGTGTTGAAGCGATAGAAATCAGGCCGCGCGCCATCAATCGCTGCGCCATCTTCGCGGCAATCCAAATTGGCGCTGCCATAAGCCGCCATCAGATCCTTCAGCGCCAAAACGCTTTCCGCATCCGCGAGCGAACCCGCCACCGCGCCAATCCGGTCCGCCGAAGTCTTCGACAATTTGTCCGCGATTACTCCAAAGGCTTCCGCCCAGCTCGCCGCGACCATGCGCCCATCCTTGCGGAGCCAAGGCCGATCCAAGCGGCGGCGTTTCAGGCCATCAAAGGAAAAGCGGCCGCGATCGGCCATCCATTCCTCATTCACCGCTTCATTTATGCGGGGCAGAATGCGCAGCACTTCGGGGCCGCGCGTATCAATGCGGATATTCGCCCCCACAGCATCCAGCACATCAATGCCATCCGTCTTGCGCAATTCCCAAGGCCGCGAGACGAAAGCATAAGGCCGGCTGGTCAACGCACCGACCGGGCAAATGTCAATCAGATTGCCGGAAAGCTCAGAGGTCAGCGCCTTTTCGACATAGGTGCCGATTTCCATACTCTCGCCGCGATTGGTCCCGCCCAGTTCCGGCGTGCCGGCCACTTCCGCAGCAAAGCGCACGCAACGCGTGCATTGAATGCAGCGCGTCATCACGGTTTTGATGAGCGGGCCGATATTCTTGTCCTTCACCGCCCGCTTGGCTTCGCCGTAACGCGACTTGTCATGACCATAGGCATAGGCCTGGTCCTGCAAATCACACTCACCACCCTGATCGCAAATCGGGCAATCCAGCGGGTGATTGATCAACAAAAATTCCATCACGCCGCGCCGCGCATTGCGCACCACGGGCGTATCCGTGAATACCTTCATCCCATCCATGACCGGATAGGCGCAGGAAGCGACCGGCTTTGGTGCCTTTTCCACTTCCACCAGGCACATGCGGCAATTGCCGGCAACGCTCAGGCGTTCATGATAGCAAAAGCGCGGGATTTCCTTGCCCGCCGCTTCGCAGGCTTGCAGCACGGAAGACCCGTTCGGGACTTCCACTTCAATGCCATCAATCGTGACCTTCGCCATGGCGCTTACTCCGCCGCCAGCGGCATAGAGTGCCGCTTTTTGTAATCGCGAATGCGTTCTTCCATCAGCGGGCGGAAATGCCGGATCAGCCCCTGCACGGGCCACACCCCGCCATCGGCCAAGGCGCATATCGTATGGCCTTCAATGCGGCGCGTGACGTTTTCCAGCACGTCAATTTCCTCGATCTCCGCATTGCCTTCAACCATGCGGTCCATCATGCGCTTCTGCCAGCCCATGCCTTCGCGGCAGGGCGTGCATTGACCGCAGCTTTCATGCTTGTAGAAGGCAGCGAGGCGCGCAATCGCCTTGATCACATCGGTGGATTTATCCATCACAATCACGCCCGCCGTGCCAAGGCCGGAACGGTGTTCGCGCAACGCATCAAAATCCATCAGCACATCATCGCAAATATGCTTGGGTAGCAGTGGCGTGGAAGAACCGCCTGGGATGACACAGAGCAGATTGTCCCAACCGCCACGCACACCGCCGGCATAGCGTTCAATCAGCTCCCGCATCGGGATGCTCATTTCCGCTTCCACATTGCAGGGATTGTTCACATGGCCCTGGATGCAGAAAATCTTCGTGCCGGAATTCTTGGGTCGCCCGAAGGATGAAAACCATTCCGGCCCGCGGCGCAAAATCTCTGGCACTACGGCGATGGTTTCAACATTATTCACCGTGGTCGGGCAGCCATAAAGCCCGACTGCCGCCGGGAAAGGCGGCTTCAGCCGCGGCATGCCCTTCTTGCCTTCCAGGCTTTCGATCAGCGCGGTTTCCTCACCGCAGATGTAAGCCCCTGCCCCGCGATGCACGTATAGATCGAAATCCCAACCAGACCCCGCTGCATTCCGCCCGAGCAAGCCAGCATCATAGGCTTCCTGGATCGCGGCTTCCAGCACCACGCTTTCATTGTAGTATTCGCCACGAATATAGATGTACCCGGCATGGGCACCCATGGCGAAACCGGCGATCAGGCAACCTTCAATCAGCGTATGCGGATCGTGCCGAATGATATCGCGATCCTTGCAGGTGCCCGGTTCCGATTCATCTGCATTCACGACCAGGTAGGAAGGCCGGCCATCCGATTGCTTCGGCATGAAGGACCATTTCATGCCGGTCGGGAAACCCGCACCACCACGGCCACGAAGCCCTGAATTCTTCACTTCTTCAATGACGGTATCACGTCCGCGCGCAATGATGGCCGCTGTGCCATCCCAATTCCCGCGCATGCGCGCTGCCGCCAAATTCCAGGGCTGACGGCCATAAAGGTTCTGGAAAATCCGGTCCTTGTCCGAAAGGGCCATCCTATTCGTCCCCCCGCCCAGTCAAAACGGTTTGCTCGCCCGCCGGCGCGCTGGCCATGCGGCCAATGGCGCTGCCCGGCTTCGGTCTTTCGCCGCGCTTGAAGGCTTCCAACAGTTTCACCGTGCTCTCGTAGCTCAGGTCTTCGTAGTAATCATCGTCAATTTGCAGAATGGGCGCATTCACGCAGGCGCCGAGGCATTCCACTTCCGTCAGCGTAAACATCCCATCCGCACTGGTATCGCCAACACCCTTGACGCCGCCCGCATCCTTGCATGCGCGCAGCACATCATCCGAACCGCGCAGCATGCAAGGTGTGGTGCCGCAAAGCTGCAAATGGTGCCGCCCGATCGGCTGCATGTTGAACATGAAATAGAAGGTCGCGACTTCGTAAACACGGATCGGTGGCATGGAAAGCCGATCTGCAATGACATCCATCGCCACACGCGGCACCCAGGCGCTGCCGGTCAGCCGCCCCATCTGGCGCTGCGCGACATAAAGCAGCGGGATCACCGCACTTGCCTGCTTGCCTTCCGGATAGCGCTTCAAAATGGTCGCGATCTTCGCTTCGCTTTCGGCATCAAAAGCGAAGCTGTGAGGTTCCTTGTGGGCTGGCGCGCTCACCGGTCAATTTCCCCAAAGACGATATCGAGAGAACCAATGACGGAAACCGCATCGGCCAGCATATGCCCTTTTGAGAGCACTTCCATCGCCTGCAAATGCGCATAACCAGGGGCGCGGATCTTGCAGCGATAGGGTTTATTCGTGCCATCCGCCACGAGATAAACGCCAAACTCACCCTTTGGCGCTTCCACAACCGAATAGGTTGAACCAGCCGGCACGTGATAGCCTTCCGTGTAAAGCTTGAAGTGATGGATCAGCGCTTCCATGGAACGCTTCATCTCACCGCGTTGCGGCGGGGCGATCTTGTTATCCATCAGCTTGATCGGGCCTGGCTTCATTTGCTTCAGGCACTGATCAATGATCTTCAGGCTTTCGCGCATTTCCAACATGCGCACCAGATAGCGATCATAGCAATCGCCGCGCGTGCCGACCGGCACGTCAAACTCCATCCGGTCATACACGTCATAAGGCTGGCTTTTGCGCAGATCCCAAGCGCAGCCGGAAGCGCGCAGGCATGGCCCGCTAAAGCCCCAGGCCATGGCCTGTTCCGCGCTCATGATGCCAATATCAACCGTGCGCTGCTTGAAGATGCGGTTTTCCGTCAGCAGCCCTTCCAGATCCTTGAGGAATTCCGGAAATTTCTTGGCCCAAGCAGCGATCTTGTCTTCCAGCCCCGCCGGCAAATCCTTCGCAACGCCACCTGGGCGGAAGTAATTTGCGTGGTAATGGCTGCCCGACACTGCCTCATAGAATTCAAGCAGGGTCTCGCGCTGCTCAAAGCCCCAAAGCGCCGGCGTGATCGCACCGCAATCCAGCGCATAGGTCGTGATGTTGAGCAGATGGTTCAGCACACGCGTCAATTCGCTGAACAGCACGCGGATATATTGCGCGCGCTCCGGCGCTTCGATCCCTAAAAGCCTTTCAGTGCCGAGCGCAAAAGCATGCTCCATGCACATGGGGCTCACGTAATCGAGGCGGTCAAAATACGGCAGCGCCTGGATATAAGTTTTGTGCTCAATCAGCTTTTCGGTGCCGCGATGCAGCAGGCCGATATGTGGATCGGCACGCTCCACCACCTCACCCTTCATTTCCAGGATCAGGCGCAGCACGCCATGCGCGGCGGGGTGCTGCGGGCCGAAATTGATGGTGTGGCTGTCGCCTTCAATGGTGTGGCGTACCGTCTCGGGCTCCGCGCCCGCAATGGCGATTGCCTGGCTCTGGCTCATGCCGGCCCCTCCAGACGGTTCAGATGCACTTTCTCATCCCCGGGCAGCGTGGTCATGCCTTCCCAGGGGCTCAAGAAATCGAAGCTGCGGAAATCCTGTTGCAGCGTGACGGGCTGATAAACCACGCGCTGCTGCTCTGAATCGTAACGCACTTCAACATGGCCCGTGAGCGGGAAATCCTTGCGCAGCGGATGGCCTTCAAAGCCGTAATCCGTCAGCAGCCGGCGCAAATCAGGCTGTCCGGCGAAGACCACGCCGTACATGTCCCAAGTCTCACGCTCATACCAGGTGGCACTCGGCCAAATCTCAGCGACGGAAGGCAGCGGCGCCACACCATCAGTGGTTACCGAAACGCGGATACGACGATTCTCAGCAAGGCTCAGCAGATTATAGACAACCTCAAACCGCTCAGCGCGTTCGGGCCAATCCACGCCGCAAATATCCATGCATTGTTCGAAGGCAAAGCGCGGATCGTCACGCAGCATCAGCATCACGGCCAAAAGCTGATCGCGATTGGCATGTATGGCGAGCTCCGCCCCGCCTCGCGCCAGGGTAAGGCCAGTCACGGCCCCCTGCGGTGCAGCCGCAGCAATCGCAGCACCCAGGATTTTCAAAGGATTTTCCGCAACCGCTTCCACGGCTTCAGGCAATTGCTCAGCCACGGAGGATGGTCCCTGTCCTGCGGATTTTCTTCTGTAATTGCAGAATGCCATAGACGAGGGCTTCGGCCGTGGGCGGGCAGCCAGGCACATAGATATCCACCGGCACCACACGGTCACAACCACGCACAACGCTGTAGGAGTAATGGTAATACCCGCCGCCATTGGCGCAGGACCCCATGGAAATCACCCAGCGCGGCTCCGACATTTGGTCATAAACCTTGCGCAGCGCTGGCGCCATTTTATTAGTCAGCGTGCCGGCCACGATCATCACATCCGATTGCCGCGGCGACCCGCGTGGAATGATGCCGAAGCGGTCCAAATCATAACGCGCCATATAGGCATGGATCATGGGCACCGCGCAGCATGCCAGGCCAAAGGTCATCGGCCACAAGCTGCCCGTGCGCGCCCAATTCACCACCTTGTCCAGATTGGCGACGACGAATCCCTTTTCGGTGATTTCATCGCCAACCGCCTTCACCACCGCATCCTGTGCGGCGCCGGGCGGAAGGGCCTGCTTGTTCCAGGAAAGTTCAGAAGCGCCGCTCATCTTATTCCCAATCCAGCGCGCCTTTGCGCCATTCATAAACGAAGCCAATCGTCAGCACGAACAGGAAGGCCATCATGGAACCGAAGCCAAGCCAGCCTATGCCGCCCAGCGAAATCGCCCAGGGAAACAGGAAGGCAACTTCCAGATCGAAAATGATGAACAGGATCGCCACCAGATAGAAGCGCACATCGAATCGGCGCCTTGTATCGTCGAAGGGCGCAAAGCCGCATTCATAGGTGGAAAGCTTTTCCGCATAGGGCTTCTGCCGAGCGGCCAGCATGGCGCCAGCCACCATCGCTATCGCAATTCCCGCGGCAATGCCGAGGAAAACGAGCACAGGGAAATACGTCGCCAGCAAGGGCTGGGTCATGGCTTCCTCAACTCTGGCGCCCCCATGAGCCTGGTTGCGCGTTATGGCCTGCCCACGGTTTTTACCGCATTGCAGCGAAGCGAGACTACCCCCGCTTTGCGAAATGCGGTATAGGGGAAACAGCCGTAATTTCAAGATGCTGAGTTACAACATCCCGGTTACGGAACCATGATTGGAACATGAATTTTAGAGGGAGAGTGGCGCGAGTGACGGGGCTCGAACCCGCGACCTTCGGCGTGACAGGCCGACGCTCTAACCAACTGAGCTACACCCGCTTACCAAGCGTGAAATTCTGATAGGACGCCTGCCCCATGGGAGTCAAGGCAAGGCTGAAAAAGGCTGGTGGGCACTGACGGGTTCGAACCGCCGACATCCTGTGTGTAAGACAGGCGCTCTACCGCTGAGCTAAGCGCCCCAGCATAAAAACATAACATAGGGGCCGGGCCTTTGATGACCCGGCCAAAATCAAAAGCGCAGTGCGCGTCAGTTCACCGCATCCTTAAGGCCCTTGCCAACCTTAAAGCGCACCGCGGTGCTGGCGGGGATTTTGATTTCCTCACCGGTGCGCGGGTTGCGGCCCGTGGTGGCGGCGCGCTTGGCCGCGGCAAAGGTACCAAAGCCCATCAGACGCACTTCACCATCCTGCTTAAGCCCGGCAGTGATCGAATCGAACACCGCATCCACGGCCTCGGCGGCCTTTTCCTTGGTCATGTCGGCAGCCTTGGCAACGGCCGCCACCAGTTCCTGTTTGTTCACGGAAACATCCTTTCCAGATAAAGAGACGACTTTAGCGCGAAACGACCGATCAGCCATCAGCCAGAAAGGGAAACGTGTCACGAGAAGCCAATCCTTCTCTACACTTCCCCCTTCCCCGCCGCAAATGGCTGAAGAACCGCCCCTGTCCAATTAATGCGGCAGCGCTGCGCCCGTCGCCGATTCGGGCTTTTGCGGCGGCGCTTCCACGGGTTCTTCCCAGGTAATGGCTTCGGGCTTGCGCGCAAGCGCACGCATGATCACCTCATCCACATGGGAAACAGGGTTGATCTCCAGCCCCTTTTTCACAGTTTCCGGGATATCGGCCAGATCCTTTTCATTTTCCTTCGGAATGAAAACGGTCTTGATGCCGGCCCGCATCGCGGCCAGCAGCTTTTCCTTGAGCCCGCCAATCGGCAATACCCGCCCGCGCAGCGTGATTTCCCCGGTCATGGCAACATCGCGCCTGACCGGAATGCCCGTCAGTACGGAGACAATGCTGGTCGCCATCGCAATGCCGGCGGAAGGCCCGTCCTTCGGTGTGGCGCCTTCCGGCACATGCACATGCAGATCGCGCTTTTCAAACAAAGTCGGCTTGATGCCAAAGCTGGTTGAGCGGCTCCGCACATAAGACATGGCGGCGGAGACACTTTCCTGCATCACATCGCCAAGCTTGCCGGTCTGCTTCACAGTGCCCTTACCTGGCAGCAAGACGGATTCGATGGTGAGAATCTCGCCACCCACTTCGGTCCAGGCCAGGCCAGTGACAACGCCCACCATATCCTCGGCCTCAGCCTCGCCGTAGCGGAACTTCCTGACGCCCGCGAATTTCTCAAGATTCTTCGGCGTGATCGCGACTTTCTTCGCCTTTTTGGAGACGATTTCCTTGACTGCCTTGCGTGCCAGCCCCGCGATTTCGCGTTCCAGGTTACGCACACCAGCTTCGCGCGTATAATAGCGAATGAGGTCACGGATGGCGCTATCGGAAAGGCTCCATTCGCCTTCCTTCAAGCCATTCGCCTCACTTACCTTCGCAAGCAGGTGCCGCTTGGAAATCTCGATCTTCTCATCTTCGGTATAGCCTGGGATGCGAATGATCTCCATGCGATCCAGCAGCGGCTGAGGCATGCGGAGCGAATTCGCCGTTGTCACGAACATCACATCCGAAAGATCATAATCCACTTCCAGGTAGTGATCCGCGAAAGTGCTGTTCTGCTCAGGATCAAGCACCTCCAACAGCGCCGATGAAGGATCACCGCGCCAATCGGCACCCAGCTTGTCAATTTCATCCAGCAGGAAAAGCGGGTTGGAGGTCTTCGCCTTCTTCATCCCCTGAATGACCTTGCCGGGCATGGACCCGATATAGGTCCGGCGATGGCCGCGCACCTCAGCCTCATCCCGCACGCCGCCAAGTGACATGCGCACGAAGTTTCGCCCCGTCGCCTTGGCGATGGATTTGCCAAGCGAGGTCTTTCCGACACCAGGCGGCCCCACAAGGCATAGGATCGGCCCCCGAATCTTCGGCGAGCGCGACTGCACCGCCAGATATTCGATGATGCGTTCCTTCACCTTCTCAAGCCCGTAGTGATCGGCGTCGAGCACCTTTTCTGCCGCCACAATATCCTTGCGCACCCGGCTTTGCTTCTTCCAGGGGATGGACAGCATCCAATCCAAGTAGTTGCGCACCACGGTCGCTTCCGCGCTCATGGGGCTCATGCTGCGGAGTTTCTTGACCTCAGCCAGAGCCTTTTCGCGCGCTTCCTTGGAAAATTTGGTGGCTTTGATCTTGGCTTCGATTTCGGCAATTTCATCCTTGCCGTCTTCGCCCTCGCCAAGCTCCTTCTGGATCGCCTTCAGCTGTTCGTTCAGGTAATATTCGCGCTGCGTCTTTTCCATCTGCCGCTTCACGCGGCTGCGGATGCGCTTTTCCACCTGCAACACACCGATCTCGCCTTCCATATGGGCGAAGACTTTCTCAAGCCGCGCAGCCACCGAAGGCAGTTCCAGCAATTCCTGCTTTTCGGGAATTTTCAACCCGAGATGGGAGGCAATGGTATCCGCTAGCTTCGACGCATCTTCGATCTGATTGACCGAAACCAGCACCTCAGGCGCGATCTTTTTGTTGAGCTTAATGTATTGTTCAAATTGCGCCACCACGGTGCGCGCCAGCGCTTCCGTCTCACGCCCTTCCACCGGTGGTTCTTCGATCTGTTCGACAAAGGCTTCGAAATAGGGCGCGGTTTCCTTGTAACCAGCAACACGCGCGCGCCGCCCGCCTTCGACCAGCACCTTCACTGTCCCATCGGGCAGCTTCAACAATTGCAGCACCGTGGAAATCGTGCCGATCTGGAACAGGTCATCCGCGCCCGGATCATCCTGGCCGGCATTCTTCTGGGCGACCAGCAGAATCTGCTTGTCATCCTTCATAACCGCTTCCAGGGCGCGCACGGATTTCTCCCGGCCCACGAAAAGCGGCACGATCATATGGGGGAAGACAACGATATCCCGCAAAGGCAGGACAGGGAGGATATCGCCACGCAAAGCTTCAGTCATGTGACCTCACTATGGACAGTCGGCGCCCGGCCTGCCCAGGGGCGGCTCAAGCGGGGCGTCTAAGAATTACATTTTGGTCCTTGCCGACGCCGCCACAAGGCCTTGACCGGATCACATCAAGCCGAGGATTGCTCAGCCGCCCGCTCACCGTAAATGAACAGGGGTTGGGCGCGGCCTTCGGCCACTTCGCTGTTCACCACAACCTCCTCGACCGTCTCAAGCCCCGGCAATTCGAACATCGTGTCGAGCAGGATGGATTCGAGAATGGACCGCAAGCCCCGCGCCCCGGTCTTGCGCTGAATGGCCCGTGTGGCAACAGCGCGCAGCGCATCTTCCGTGAAGGTGAGCTTGGCGCCTTCCATTTCAAACAGGCGGCCATATTGCTTGACCAGCGCATTCTTGGGCTTGGTCAGGATTTCGATCAGCGCCTTTTCGTCCAAATCCTCAAGCGTTGCCAACACGGGCAGGCGGCCAATGAATTCCGGGATCAAGCCAAATTTCAGCAAATCCTCGGGCTCCACCTCACGCAAAATGGCGCCAGCGCGGCGTTCATCCGGGTCACGCACTTCGGCGCCAAAGCCAATACCCGAACCCTTGCCGCGGGCACCAATGATTCTCTCAAGCCCAGCAAAGGCGCCACCGCAAATGAACAGGATATTGGACGTATCCACTTGCAGGAATTCCTGCTGCGGATGCTTGCGCCCACCCTGCGGCGGCACCGAAGCGACCGTGCCTTCCATGATCTTGAGCAGCGCCTGCTGCACACCTTCGCCGCTTACGTCGCGGGTAATCGAAGGATTGTCCGATTTGCGGCTGATCTTGTCCACTTCATCAATATAGACAATGCCGCGCTGGGCGCGTTCCACATTGTAATCGGCGGCCTGCAACAGCTTAAGGATGATGTTCTCCACATCCTCACCCACATAACCGGCTTCGGTCAGGGTGGTGGCATCCGCCATGGTGAAGGGCACGTCAAGAATGCGCGCCAGCGTCTGCGCCAATAGAGTCTTGCCCGAACCGGTGGGCCCCAGCAGCATGATGTTGGATTTCGCAATCTCAACATCCGCGCCCTTACCGCCCTGGCCCAAGCGCTTGTAATGGTTGTGGACCGCGACAGACAGCACACGCTTGGCGTGTTCCTGGCCGATCACATAATCATCCAGAACCTTGCAGATTTCCTTGGGCGTCGGCACGCCATCGCGTGACTTCACCATATGCGTCTTATGCTCTTCACGGATGATATCCATGCAGAGTTCCACGCATTCATCACAAATGAATACAGTGGGTCCAGCGATCAGCTTGCGGACCTCATGCTGCGATTTCCCGCAGAAGGAGCAGTAGAGGGTATTCTTGGAATCGCCGGACTTACTCATACCGTCTCCATGCGGCCGCCATTTGCGGGCCGCGATTCACTCATAATACTCCCCGGCAGTCGCCGGGGAAAGCGCGGGCAGGCGGAAGCGCCATGCCTCATGCCGGGGTGGCTTCCGTGGCTGGCACGGGGCGCTTTTCCACCACGTGATCCACTAGGCCGAAATCACGCGCTTCTTCAGCCGACATATAGCTGTCGCGTTCCAGCTTGCGCTCAATCGCGTCAATGGGCTGGCCGGTGTGATGCACGTAGATCTCGTTAAGCCTTTGACGAAGCTTGAGAATTTCGCGCGCCTGGATTTCGATATCAGTGGCCTGGCCCTGCGCCCCGCCGGAGGGCTGATGCACCATCACGCGGCTATTGGGCAGGGCATAGCGCTTGTCCTTGGCGCCGGCGCACAACAGCAAGGACCCCATGGAAGCCGCCTGCCCGATGCAAACCGTGCTTACGGGGCTGCGGATATATTGCATGGTGTCATACATCGCGAGGCCAGATGAAACCACGCCGCCAGGGCTATTGATGTAGAAAGCGATGTCCTTATTGGGATTTTCGCTTTCCAGGAACAGTAGCTGGGCGCAGATCAGCGATGACACCTGGTCAAAAACCGGGCCGGTCAGGAAGATGATGCGTTCCTTGAGCAGGCGGGAATAGATGTCAAAAGCCCGCTCACCACGCGCGGTCTGTTCAACCACCATGGGCACCAGGGTATTGTTATAAACATCAACAGGATCACGGTCCCTGATCATCATCTCATCCTTTCGCGGCAAGCAGGCCGCCCTTCGTCACTTTTGCCTGACCCCGCATGTGGTGCGGCGGCAGGACAGAGCAATTCCCATGCGCTCATTTTCCCGCCCGGGTCAACGCCCAGGTGCAGCGCCTGGTTGCAACACCATCCCATCATAGCCGGGTTCGACCCCAGGCGGCAGGATACGGCGCAGCCAGCCATAATCCAGATCGCTGCCCATATGGGTCAGCACCGTCCGGCGCGGCTGAATAATTCTGACCCATTCCAGGACCTGCTCCAGATTCGCATGCACCTTATGCGGCGCTCTCTGGAAACATCCCACAACCCAGGTATCCAGACCGTGAAGAAGGGCCAGGCTTTCTTCGGGCAGGCGCACCAGATCGGTGGAATAGGCAAAGCCGCCGATTCGAAGGCCCAGCGTTTCCATGACCGCATGATCCTGGCTGAACAGGGTCAGCGGCAGCCCGGCAATTTCAACGGCCTCGCCGGGCCTGACCTCGGTGGCTTCAAGGGCGGGGCGGAAAAACCAAGGACCAACCGCCGGCAGAAAGGCATAATCGAAGCGCTGCCGTAGGTTATCCAGCGTGCTTGCCATGCCATATACAGGAAGTGGCTTGCCCGTAATGCGGTTCAACACGCGGGTTTCATCCGTGCCCATGACGTGATCGGCATGATGGTGGGTGAAAAGGATGGCCTCCACCGCCCCGATCCGAGCCGCCAGGAATTGGGCGCGCATATCCGGCCCCGCATCCACCAAAAGCCGCTGCCCCTGATCGCCTTCGATCAGAATCGAGGAACGGGTGCGCCGATTCTTTAGCTCATTGGGGTCACAGGCACCCCAATCGCCCCTTCCATCGGCGCCGCCAATCAGGGGCACCCCTGCCGAACCACCACAGCCGAGGATCGTGACCGCGACCAAACCTCAAACGATCTTCTGAAACAGATTCTCGAAATTACGCGTCGTCAGCGCCTCAAGCGCCGCGATTTCCATCCCCAGCACGCCGGCCAGCACCTTGGCGGTATGGGCCACCATGGCGGGCTCACAGCGCTTGCCGCGAAAGGGCACGGGCGCCAGGTAGGGCGCATCGGTTTCCACCAGCAGCCGATCGGCGGGCATATCCCGCGCAATCTCACGCAATTCGCCGCTTTTCGGAAAGGTCAGGATGCCGGAGAAGGACAAATAGCCCCCCATTTCCACGGCACGCTCCGCCAAGGCGCGTCCGCTACTGAAGCAATGCAGCAGGAAGGGAAAGGCCCCGCCCCTGTCGCGTTCCTCGGCCAGGATATCGGCGATATCCTCATCCGCCTGGCGCGCATGGATCGCGAGTGGCAGGCCAGTGATCTGCGCGGCGCGGATATGGTTGCGGAAATTCTCTGCCTGCGCGTCGCGCGGTGCCTTGTCATAAAAATAATCCAGCCCGCTTTCGCCAAGCCCGATGATGCGCGGGTGGTCGGCCAAGGCGGCAAGTTCCTCTGCACTTGGGAGCGGGCCTTCCCCGGCATTATGCGGGTGAATGCCGACCGTGCCCAAAACGCAGTCAAAGCGTTCAGTCAGCGCCTTGACCTGTGCGGCCTGGGCGAAGCGCGTGCCGATGGTGACCATGCGGCCAATGCCGGCTTCCTGCGCGCGGGCGATGACATCGGCAATCTCCGCCTCGACATAGTAATCGAGGTGGCAATGGCTATCCACGAGCATCAGGCGGCCTCGATCTCGATCTTGCGAAAGAGTGGGCTCGGGGGTGGCAGCGCGGTGCCGCCGGGCAAGGCGGACGCCAGCGCGGCCAAATCCCGGGCGTCTTCGGGCACGGCAAGTTGATCGAGCAAAGCCGCCATGGTGCCGGGCATGAAGGGCTGCAAAGCGGTTGCGGCACCGCGCAGCACGGAATGAAGGTGGCGCAAAACCGCTTCCATGCGGGCCAGATCCGTTTTCTTCAAAGCCCAGGGCGCTTGCGCGGTGATATAGCCATTGGCGGCGCGCACCACGCGAAACACTTCTTCCAGCGCCAAATGGAAGGCTTGGTCTTCCACATGCTTGCCGACCAGGCCGGGCATGGCAGCCAGCGCTTCCAGCAGCGCCACATCATCACCAACCGCCGATGCGGGTGCGGGCAGCTTGCCCTCACAATTGCGTTGAATGAGCGAAAGCGTACGATTGGCAAGGTTCCCCAGCGCATCGGCCAATTCGCCATTCAGCCGATTAGCCAGCGCCTTGCGTGAAAAATCGCCATCCGATCCAAAGGGCACTTCGCGCAGGAGGAAATAGCGCAGCGGATCAAGCCCGTATTCCGCAACCAGCGCTACAGGATCAATCACATTGCCAAGCGATTTGGACATTTTCTGCCCTTCAATCGTCCACCAGCCATGGGCAAAAACCCGCTTCGCGGGTGCGATTCCCGCCGCCATCAGAAAGGCCGGCCAATAGATGGTGTGAAACCGCACAATATCCTTGCCGACGAAATGCGCGCTGGCCGGCCAGAATTTCCAGCGCTCGGCCTTCGTATCGGGATAACCTGCCGCGGTGATGTAATTGGTCAGCGCATCCAGCCAGACATACATGACATGCGCGGGATCACCCGGCACCTTCACGCCCCAGGTGAAGCTCGTGCGCGAGATGGAAAGATCGAGCTTTTCCGGCTTGTCCGCGAAATCCTTGAGCCCCTGCTGCACAAAGGCGCGCACTTCATTGCGCCGCGCTTCGGGCTGCACATCAATCCTTTCCGGATGGCCTTCCGGCAAATCAAACCGGCGCAGCAATTCCGGCAGCCATTTGGACAGACGGAAGAAGTAAGAAGGCTCCCGCACCCATTCCACCGGCGCGCCTGATGGGGCGTATTTCACGCCGTCGCGTTCGGTCAGCTCATCCGGGCCGTAAAACGCTTCATCGCGAACGGCATACCAGCCCTCATAATGGCCGAGGTAGATTTCATCGCGCCGCGCCAATTCTTCCCACAGCGCGGAACACGCCGCCTTGTGGCGCGCTTCCGTCGTGCGGATGAAATCATCATTGGAAAGACCGAGCGTGCCGGTCAGGTCGCGGAAATGTTGGCTCACTTGATCCGTGAAGGCTTGCGGGTCCATGCCCGCATCGCGCGCGGCCTTTTCCACCTTCTGGCCATGCTCATCCGTGCCGGTCAGGAAAAACACCTCATGGCCTTGCAGCCGCCACCAGCGCGCCAGCACATCCGCCGCGACCGAGGTATAGGCATGGCCCACATGCGGCTTGTCATTGACGTAATAGATCGGCGTGGTGACGTAGCGCGTCTGTTTCATCTTTCTCGGCCTTAGTCCGGTAAAATCAGGCTGAAAGCCAGGAAAGCCCGGTCAGCACCGCCTGTTTGCGGTCCATATTCAGCTTTTCTGTCTCATCCACCAGGCGGCCGAGCCTATCCCATAGCGCGGGCCAAGCGGCAAGCGGATGGGCGGCGATCCAGCCGGGCGCGGCCTCACCGCGCGCGGCCTCGCGCAGACCCGCCGAAATGCGCCCGCGCAGCAGGCCCATGAAAGTGGTGAATTGCACCCCGCTGCGATCCGCCGCGCAACGATCCGCGAGCACATGCAGCCGCGCGGGGTCGGGGCGCTTCAGTTGGCTCAAGCATTCTTCCACCAAAGCCTGCAATTCCAACCCATCCCCTTCGGCCAATTGCATGGCGCGGCCGGGCGAGCCTTCCGCCATCTCGGCCAGCTTCGCACGATCCGGCGCTGGTAAATCCGGCAAAAGCTGCTGGAGCAGCGGTGCCATTTCCGCCTCAGCCAGCGGGAAAAGATCAAGCCTTCGGCAGCGGCTGCGGATAGTGGGCAAAAGCCGCGTGGAGGCCGAGGAAACCAACAGCAGAATCGCGCGTGCTGGCGGTTCTTCCAGCACTTTCAGAATGGCGTTTTGCGCCTGCAGGTTCATCGTCTCCGCGCCATCCACCACCACCACGCGCCAGCCGCCCTCCGCTGCGGTCAGGGTCATGAAGCCGGGAATAAGGCGCGCAGCATCCACATTGATGTCATTGCGCTTGCGTTCCCCGCGCAAAGTATCGGCATCAATCGTCAGCAGATCGGCGTGGCTATCGGCGGCGACACGGCGAAAGACAGGATGCGCCGCATCCAGATGCAAGGGCGCCTTGCCCATGGGCGCTTCAGGCATCCCAGACAGCAACCAGCGCGCGAAGCGCCAGGCAAGTGTCACCTTGCCAATGCCGGCGGGGCCAGCAATCAGCCAGGCGTGATGCAGCCTGCCCGAATGCGCTGCTTCCGCCAGCGTTGCGGCGGCGCCTTCATGGCCAAATAATTCCGGATTGGCGCGCGGTTCCGGCAGGCTCACAGCTTGGCGCCCAGCCTTTGGCGCAGGGTTTCAGTAATCGCAGCATAAACCGCTTCCGCATCCCGCGCTGCGTCCAGCACCACGCAGCGCGCCGGTTCACGCCGCGCGATATCGGCAAAGCCCGCGCGAATACGGGCATGGAAATCAGCGCCAAGCTTTTCGTAGCGGTCCGCCGCACTCCGCCCCGCCGCACGGGCCAGGCCCGCTTCGACAGGCAAATCCAGAATCAGCGTCAGATCCGGCCGCAAGCCTTCCAGTGTCAGATCACAAAGCCGCGCCCAGGTTTCGTAAGCGAGGCCCTGCCCCGCCCCCTGATAGGCAAGCGTCGAATCGGCAAAACGATCACAAATCACCCAGGCGCCGGCTTCCAGCATTGGGCGGATGGACCGCACCACATGTTCCCGCCGCGCGGCGAAATGCAGCATGGCTTCGGTCAGGCTATCCCAGGAACCGGGTGAGAGCAGCAAATCACGAATACGCTCGGCCCCCGGCGCGCCGCCGGGTTCGCGCGTGCGCAATATAGGCACACCAGCCGCCGCAAGCGCAGCTGCCAAGCGCCGCGCCTGGGTGGATTTCCCCGCCCCCTCGCCCCCTTCAAGCGTAATGAAATAGCCCCGTGTCATCCGTTTTTAGGCGCCGGAGACCCAGCGCCCAATCACCGCGGGAATGCGCGGCAAAAGGCCTAGCTTTTCAACATCGGCCCCGGCCACCAAGGGGACAGAAAAGCTTGGTACCCCCTGACCCGCCACCTGCAATTCCCCAATGGTCTGCCCGCGCATGACAGGTGCGGCCAATGGCGCCTGATAGCGCACGCGCACTTCAAGCCTATCGCGCCACCGCCGCGGCAGGGTCAGCGTAATGTCGCGCCCGCCCACCATGGGAACGGTGCGGCGTTCACCCAGGTAAACCGGCACTTCTTCCACGGTATCCTGGGCGCGAAACAGCGTGACCGCTTCAAATTCGCGGAAGGCCCATTCCATCAGGCGTTCGCTTTCCTCGGCCCGCGCGCGCATGCTGACAAGGCCATTCACCACCAAAATCACGCGCCGCCCATCCCGGATGGCGCTGCTGGTCAGGCCATAGCCCGCTTCTTCCGTGTGGCCGGTCTTGAGGCCATCAGCGCCCGGCACGCGGGACAGCAGCGGGTTGCGGTTATCCTGGCTGATATTGCTGAAGCGGAAGCTGCGTTCATTATAAAAACGATAATAGTCCGGGAAATCCATGATCAGCCGCCGCGCGAGGACGGAGAGATCACGCGCGGTCATGCGGTGTTCCGGATCAGGCCACCCAGTGCTGTTGCGGAAATTGCTGTTGGTCAGGCCAATGCGCCGGCCGGTTTCGTTCAGCAATTCGGCAAATTGCTGTTCGCTGCCCGAAATCGCCTCGGCCAGCACAATGCAGGCATCATTGCCCGATTGCACGATCACGCCGCGAATAAGGTCTTCAACCCGCACCTGCTGCCCGATTTCCACGAACATCTTGGACCCGCCCATGCGCCAGGCGCGTTCGCTCACGGGCAGCATTTGATCCATTTGCAGCCGGCCCTGCTTCAGGCGATCAAACACCACATACATGGTCATCAGCTTGGACATGCTGGATGGCGGCATGCGTTCATCGGCGTTTTTCTCAAGCAGCGTGGCGCCAGTTTCGAAATCCACCACAAGAGCCTGGCGCGCCAGCACCTCCACATTGCCAACAGGCGTGGCAACTGGTGTGCCTTCCGGGCGCGGCGCGGGGCGGCGCGCTGGCTGGGCCGGCGCCGGGCGTTGCTGCGCGAAAGCCTGGTCAGCCGCAAGCCATAGCGGCAGACCGCCTAAAACCCCCCCAATGATCCTGCGACGCGACGCCATGCCCGGTTCCTTCAAGCCTTGTCGGTCATATGCCAAGAAGGCCTAGTGAAGCTAGGCCTTCTGGTGATTGGGGCCGTAATCTCGGCCCCGTTTGGGGCAGGGCGATCTGGCGTTAACCCACCGTTATGTTCTGCTCGCGAATGATATTTCCCCAAGTCTCGGTGTCGCGCACCAGCGTCTCACGCAATTCGGCAGCAGTACCGGGCCAATTGGTAATGCCGGCGCTGGCCAGCCGCTCCTTCACTTCAGCGTTCTCAACAGCGCGTCGCACCGCAGCCTCAAGCCGGCTCGCGATATTTTGCGAAATGCCGGCCGGGGCAAATACGCCTTGCCAGAACACCGAGTTGAAGCCCTCCACCGTCTCGGCGATGGTGGGCAGGTCCGGCAGGACCGCCACGCGTGCGTTGGAGGTGACAGCAATGCCACGCGTACGCCCCGCAGAGATGGAGCCGGTAGCCTCCTGCGCGGCCGCAAACATGCACTGGATGCGCCCGGCCGCGATGTCGAGCAAGGCAGGGCCGCCACCGCGATAGGGCACATGCACCACATCAATCCCCGTGCGTGCGCGAAACAGTTCAAGCGTCATGTGATTGATGGCGCCGATGCCGGAGCTACCCCAGCTTATCTTGCCGGGATTGGCTTTGGCATAGTCAATGACTTCCTTGACGCTACGCGCTGGAAAGTCCGGGTGCACATGCAGCACGAAAGGCGAAATGGTGGCGGGCCCTATAGGCGTGAAGGCCGAGCGCGGGTCACGCGGTAATGAGGTCGGTTGCAGCGCCGGCAGCACAGCAAGCGACGTCGTGCCCATGAGCAGCGTGTAGCCATCTGGCTGTTGCTGCGCGACATGGGCGTTGCCGATGGCGGTACCCGCGCCTGAGCGGGCGTCCAAAATGATGGACTGACCAAGCGCTTCTTCCATCTTCTGGGCGATCAGGCGCGCGCCAAATTCTGTGGCACCACCAGGCGGATAGGGGTTCACCATGGTGATGTTGCGCGTTGGGTAGTTTTGCGCCCGGGCATTGCCAGACAATAGCGCTGGCGCAGCAAGCGCGGGCACGGATGCAAAAAGGCCCCGGCGTGAAAACATTTTCTTCTCCCTTGTTTATCGTTTATGGGTTGTTTGGTAGTGTATTTTCTCGGTTACACGCAAATCATCCCTCCCGACGCGTGACCAAAGCACCGCTAATCCACAATAATCCTAGCCCCGTATAGGCCAGCGGCCATAGTCCGCCCAAGCGCCAAATCTGCCGCCCGCACTTCGGCGAAAGGACCAAGCGCGACACGAAAACTGGCATTACGGCCCCTTCCCTGCTGGGTGATCCGCGCGCCGACCGCAGCACTTGGTGGCGGCCAAGCCATAGCGTGGACGGTTTTTCCCGCCTGGATGAGATTTTCCCGAGCGCGATTTCTGCCGCGCCTGCCACCACCAGCCCCATCCGGCGCACTGGCGCCGAGCCCGCGATTTCCTATGATGGTACGCCAAACCTTGGTACTGGGCGCTTCGGGCTAAACGCCTATCTGGCGCGCAACCCCACCACTGGATTGCTGATTGCGAAAGATGGCGAAATACTGGTCGAACGCTACCAATATGGTCGCACAGATCAGTATCGCCTGACATCCTTTTCCATGGCCAAGACGCTGATCGCCGTGCTGATCGGTCTCGCAGTGCAAGAAGGCCGCATCAAATCCATCGACGATACCGCGGCAGACTACGTGCCCGCCTTGTCTGGTACGGAATATGGCGTAACACCCATTTGGTATTTGCTGACCATGTCATCCGGCGTCGCTTTCCGTGAAGAATATGACGGCACTGATGACTCCGCGCGGCTTTCCGCACTCAGCTTCCGCCGGCAAAGCGCTGGTGGTGCCGCGGTGCCGCCCAATTTCAACCAGCGTATCGCGCCACCCGGCCAGCGTTGGTATTACGCATCGGGGGAGACTTTCGTGCTTGCGCTAGTGCTGCGCCAGGCCCTTGGCCGTTCCATTGCCGATTATTTCAGTGAGAAAATTTGGCGGCCTATTGGTGCGGAGGCACCGGCCAGCTGGCTGGCCGATGCTTCGGGCCTGGAGATTGGCTATATGGGCTTCAATGCCGTACTGCGTGACTATGCCCGCCTTGGCATGATGTTGGCGCGCGGTGGCGAAGCGCAGGGCCGTCAGCTTATCCCCCCAGCCTGGTTCAGGGAGATGACGCGCGCGCATTTTTTGCCGAATGCCACGCGGCGCTATTACGGCTATGGCTTTCAGACCTGGGTCTTTCCCGCCATGGATGGCAGCTTTGCCTTGCTTGGTGTGCGCGGGCAGGCAATGTTTGTAGACCCGGCAAGGCGGCTTATCCTGGTGCATACCGCCGTGCGGCCTGATGCTCGGGATCCTGGCGGGGCAGAAACCAATGCCCTCTGGCGCGGCCTGCTCCGCACAGTGTGACCTATCGCGGTATGGGTTCCAGGGGATGATCCGCCGCCATCATTCAGGCTGCGACGTACCAGACCCTGAACCAGGCTCGACAAAGCGCCGACTATCCATAGTGACGCTCACGGGGCGGCCCTGGCGACAATTGCTCATACAGGCGCTGTCTTCTGTGTCTGGCCGCCCTTCCAGCACAAAGCCATCGCGATTGGGCATGGCGAT
>Ga0194130_10002118_pt1 | contig 29547 bp, 30 predicted proteins | sample TA2KigsurfametaG_FD_160084 | JGI IMG/M metagenome (GOLD analysis project Ga0194130, IMG submission 160084) | Freshwater microbial communities from Lake Tanganyika, Tanzania - TA2015050 Kigoma 12 surface | ecosystem: Environmental > Aquatic > Freshwater > Lake | place: Tanzania: Lake Tanganyika...
AGGCGGCTAGGGTTTCCATCTCGGTCTCATAGGTTTCCGAGATCAACTCGCCCAGGAATTTCCCCGGATAACCAACACGCTGAACCCGCACCAGCGGCGAGGAACCGTCCGAGCCGAAGTGCCAGGGCCGGTTCTGCACCGACATGTCGCGCGAATGGGTCAGGGCCGCGGCGGTCAATTCTGCATTCAATTGCAGCGGCGCGGCGCCTTTGGCGGCCCGCAGGGTATTGACCGAATCCAGAACCCGGAACGGGATCTTGTCGGCGGTTGCGGCGTTGATCTTGTAGACACGCGGCAAGGGCCGCCCGTCCGCCCCCACCTGCGGCTCGCCCATTCCGACACCACAGGCGCCCAGAACTGCGGCTGCGCCGCCCATCAAGAAAACTGTCCGTCTGTTCATGTCGTGCCACCAGGAAAGGGCCCCACGGGGCCAGCGCTTGCCCGTCTTTATCCAAAGAAAAGGCAAGGAGCAAACCCAACTCTGCGTGACCTTGCCGATCTTGTCTTGGATGACAGGGCTTTGATTTGCGCGCTGCCGGGCCTGTGTGTAAAAGGCGGCAGTTCCATTGTCACGGAGATCAGCGGATGACCGCCGAAAATCGCAAGTCGCTGAACCGCCGCCTGTTCCTTGGCGGTGCAGCCGCTCTTACCTCTGCCGCCGCCCTGCCTGCCTTTGGTCAGACACTGGATGGCAGCACTGAAATGCTTCCGGCGGCCGGGAGCCAGGTGCGCAACAACGTCTCCAGCTTTCGGATGCTGGAATGGCAGGATTATTTCGACAATACCCGTAACGGTGCGATCCTGGTCGACATCACCTCGCGCGCCCTGCATTTCTGGTCGGAGGATCAGTCGATCTATCGGCTGTATCCCACCTCGGTGCCGTTGTCCGAGGAATTGACCCGTCGCGGCCGCACCGAAGTTGTGCAGAAGGTGGTGAATCCGACCTGGCGCCCGACGCCCTCAATGCGCGAACGCAACCCGGAATGGCCCGAAGTCGTCGAGGGCGGTGCGCCGGACAATCCGCTTGGAACCCGCGCGCTGTATCTCAGCTGGACCTACTACCGCATCCATGGCACCCACGACACCCGCAAGATCGGCCGTCGTTCGTCCAATGGTTGTGTGGGGCTTTACAACGAACACATTCAGGAACTCTTCAATATGGCGAAAGTGGGCACGCAAGTGTTGCTTATTTGACGACATGTTGGCCAGAGCCTCGATCACGTTGCACGGGTGGATTGCAAATTGCCCGGCAAGCTGATTAGGAAGGCACCATGAGGAATTGTCTTGGGTGTGTGGTGTCGCCTCTGAAAAATTCGACGTCACGCAATAACTGGAGGTCACTATGAAAAAGATCGCTCTCGCCGCCGCTCTGTCGGTTACTGCTACCACCGCTTTCGCTGGCGGTATGGCTGAACCCGTGATGGAACCGGCTGTTGTCGAAGCTGGCGCTTCGTCGTCGGGCGGCATCATCCTGCCGCTGCTGCTGCTGGTGGCTGTTGCCGCTGCTGTGGCTTCGAACTAATCCTTTCCGGATTGGAACAAGATTGGGGCGGCAGGGAAACCTGTCGCTCTTTTCTTTTGATCCATCGGGGCAAGACGGGCGTGACGGCCTGATAAAGGCGATCAGACCCAACCCACCAGATTTTCCTGAATAACCCGCACCAGCGCGTCGATGTGGGCGGCGTCATCATTCAGGCAGGGGATATAGGTGAACTCCTCACCCCCCGCATGTTCAAAGGATTCGCGGATCTCGCCGTTGATTTCTTCCAGCGTTTCGATGCAGTCGGCCGAAAAGGCGGGCGCAATGACTGCGATGCGCTTTTTCCCCTCTTTGGCCAGATCGGCCACGTGATCCACCGTATAGGGCTTCAGCCATTCTTCCCGGCCAAAGACCGACTGGAAGGTGGTGATGATGTCGGCCTTGTCCCAGCCTAGACGTTCGCGCAAGAGCCGCGTGGTTTTGGCGCATTGGCAATGATAGGGGTCGCCCTCCATCAGATAGCGGATCGGCATCCCGTGATAGCTGGCAACCAGAACATCGGGCCGCGTCTCAAGCCCGGCATAGGCGCGTTCAACCGATTGGGCCAGCGCCTCGATATAGGCGGGATGTTCAAAATACTCGGGCACCACGCGGGCGGCAGGCTGGCGATTTTCCTTCATCAGAGCCCGGAAGAACGCGTCATTGGCTGTGGCCGAAGTGGCGCCGGCGTAATGGGGATAGAGCGGGAAGAACAGGATCTTCTCACAGCCCGCGTCGACCATGGCGCGCACGCGCGATTCCGTGGACGGGTTGCCATAGCGCATGCAGAAATCCACCATGACCTTGTCGCCATAGGCATCCGAGATGGCTGCCGTCTGGTCCTTGGTAATGGTCATCAGGGGGCTTTCGCCCTTTTCATGGTTCCAGATCAGCTTATAATTCGCACCTGAGGTGAAGGGGCGTTTGGTCAGGATGATCAACTGCAACAGCGGCTGCCACTTCCAGTTCGGAATGTCGATCACCCGCTTGTCTGACAAGAACTCGTTCAGATAGCGCCGCATCGACCAATAGTCATAATTGTCCGGCGTGCCGAGATTGGCCAACAGGATGCCCACCTTGGCGGTCTTCACCCGCGGATGGTCAGAAGGCGCGTGGGCCAGGCGGCCGGCACCGGGCATGACATCGGTCATATTCGTCCTCGTGTTGCTTGACCCCGAGATAACCCTAAGCGCGGCGGGGTCAACCTTTTTGCGTTGAAACGGGGGCCTGTGCGGCATTCAGCGCATCGGCAAGCCGCGCCGCCGCCGACCCGGGGCGCAGGGGCTTTTGCTGGGCCTCATGCGGTACCCAGCCGGTCAGGCAAATGATTTCAAATGTCGCGGGGATGCGGCCATCAGCCGTGGCAAAGCGCTGGTGATAAATCTCGGCTGCGCGAAAAAGCACGGCGCGCGGTGTCGGGCGGCGCATCCGGGCGGCAAGCGCATTGCCCTCGCCCATGGCCCGCAGATCGCGCATCAGATGCAGGGCGTCAGTGTAAAGCACGGTCTTGGTAAAGCTGTCCGCCACAGGCAGCGCCAGACCCGCGCGGCCCAAAAGCCCGCCCAGATCGCGGATGTCGCCCATCGGCAGGACGCGGGGCGACAGGCCCCCCGTCAACTCGGTTTCCGCCTCGGCCAGACAGGCGCGCAACTCGTGCAGGGTTTGGCCGCCGAACATCAGCCCCAGAAACAGCCCATCCGGCCGCAGCGCACGACGGCATTGCACAAGCTGGCCCACCGGGTCATTGGCCCAATGCAGCGTAAGGGCATGAATCACCAGATCATGCGCGCCGGGTTCCAGTGCCAGCGTCTCTTCATCGGCAATCGCCGGATATTCCGACCACAAGGCAGGAAAACCCGTCACCACCACCGGCGCTGTAAAGGTTCTGTTAACCTCGAGCAGTCTTTCCTGAACCTCGGCCATCACCTCGTGATGCAGAAACAGCTCGGTCGCCCGGGCGCGGTGCAGCGCCAGTGTCTTGCGGTCGGTCAAGAGGGGGGGCGGGGTGCTCATGGCGGCGGAAGATAGGGGGCGCGTCGGCAAATGCAAAGGGGCGTGATGGGGGCGCTGCTGCATCTGGTCTATCCGCCGCAATGCCTGACCTGCGGCAAGATGGTGACGACCGATTTCGGTCTGTGCGGTACCTGCTGGCGGGAGACGCCCTTTATCAGCGGTCTGGTCTGCGATCTGTGCGGCACGCCGATGCCGGGTGAGGATCTGGGAAAGCCCGAGCATTGCGATGATTGCCTGACGATTGCGCGGCCTTGATCGCGCGGCCGGTCGGCCCTGCTTTACAAGGACAAGGCGCGGGCCATGGTTCTGGCGCTGAAACATGGCGATCGGCTGGATCTGGCGCGCCCGGCCGCGCAATGGATGTTGCGGGCTGCCGCCCCCATCCTGGAACCCGGTATGCTGGTGACCCCCGTGCCACTGCGTTGGATGCGGTTCTTGCGGCGGCGCTACAACCAGTCGGCCCTGCTGGCCGCGGCGATTGCCGGCGCCGCCGCGCTGGAGCATTGCCCAGATCTTCTGGTGCGCCGCCGCGCGACGGCAAGCCAAGAGGGTCGCGGCCGTGACGCGCGCTTTGCCAATCTCGAGGGGGTCATGGCGCTGCATCCACGCCGGGGTGGTCGGGCCGACGGGCGGCATGTGCTTTTGGTGGATGATGTAATGACTTCGGGTGCGACCTTGGCGGCTGCGGCCGAGGCCTGTGTGGCAGGCGGCGCGCGGGCGGTGTCGGTTCTGACAATGGCACGCGTTGCGAAGGATGCCTAAATCCTTATAGTTTCGCCAAAGCCCAAGCGAGACCAAGGAAAGCCCATGAAGCCGGTTGAGATCTATACCACCCAGACCTGCCCCTATTGCATTGCCGCCAAACGGCTTTTGACCAAGAAAGGGGTCAGTTTCAAAGAGATTGACATCGGCGGTCAGCCCCAGTTGCGTGCAGCCATGACCCAGCGCGCCGGGGGGCGCACATCGGTGCCGCAGATCTTCATCGGCGGTCAGCATGTGGGCGGCTGCGATGATCTGCATGCGCTTGATCATGCGTGCAAGCTTGATCCGCTGTTGGCCTGACGTCGATGCGCGCGGGGCTGGTGCAACTGAATGTGGGCGATGATCCGGCGGTCAACTTGCCGGTGACGGTCGATCTGGTGCGCCGCGCCGCAGCCGGCGGGGCCGGTTTCGTGCTGACACCGGAATGCACCAATGCCCTGTCTGGGAACCGCGCCCATCAGCGCAGCGTTCTGCGCCACGAGGCTGATGATCCGACGCTTGCCACCCTGCGAGATGAGGCAGCGCAGGCCGGGATCTGGCTCTTGATCGGTTCTCTGGGCCTGTTGACCCATGATGCCGACGGCCGATTTGCCAACCGGTCCTTCTTGATCGGTCCGGGTGGAGACATTGCTGCGCGCTATGACAAGATTCACATGTTCGATGTGAATGTATCTGAAACCGAGATTTACAGGGAATCCGCAGGCTATCGTCCCGGCGCGTCGGCGGTTCTCGCCGATGCGGGCTTTGCCCGAATTGGCATGACGGTCTGTTACGACCTGCGGTTTCCCCATCTTTATCGTCGCCTTGCGCAAGGCGGTGCCCAGATCTTGACCGTGCCCGCCGCCTTTAACCACATCACCGGTGCGGCGCATTGGGAGGTTCTGTTACGCGCCCGGGCGATTGAGACGGGTTGTTTCGTCCTTGCCCCGGCACAAACCGGATATCACGCGGAAACCGGCGGCAAGGGGCGGCGCACCCATGGCCATTCGCTGGCGATTGCCCCTTGGGGCGAGGTGCGCGCCGATGGCGGAACCGAACCGGGTATCACGCTGGTGGATCTGGATCTGACGGAGGTCGAGGCGGCACGCGCGCGCGTTCCCAGCCTGTCGCATGACCGGGAGTTTGCAGGGCCATGAACGACCGCACCGACGATCTTGCCGTAAGCCTGTTTGGCGAGCTGTTCATGGCCGACCAGTTGGCGCGTAACCGCGTATCCAAGGCGCTGCCCAAAGGTATGGAGCTGTCGCATTTTTCGGTGCTGAACCATCTGGCCCGTCTGAACGAGGAACGCACCCCCGCCCAGTTGGCCCGCGCTTTTCATGTTACGCGTGGGGCCATGACCAATACGCTGACCAAGCTGGAATGGGCTGGCCATGTGCATATCCGCCCCGATTGGGACGATGCGCGGCAAAAGTTCGTCGCGATTTCCCCCGCAGGTCGTGCTGCCCGCGATGCTGCTGTTGCGGCCGTCATTCCGATGATTGCCGACGTGGTTCAAAGCCTTGGCGCCGAAAAGGTGCGGGCCGTGTTGCCGATCCTGCGCGACATGCGCGTCAAGCTTGAAGGCGAAGGCTAAGGCTAAGGCTAAGGACGCCTGCGCGCCTGTCGGCTCAGCTTTTGGACGCGATGGGGCGCATCTGCGCGCGCATGACGGCAACCGTGCGGCCATCCCCTCCGGTCACCACAACGTCATAGATCGACGATCGGCCAGAGCGGGCGAGGAATGCGCCGGTGGCCGTCAGGGTTTCCCCAGCGCGACCAGGGCTGATGAAGGTGATGGTGTTGGTCTGGGTGACGGCCTGCTCTCCAGCGGAGTTTGCGGCAAATCCTGCGGCGCAATCGGCCAAATGATGCACCACGCCGCCATGGGCGGTCTGATGGCCGTTCAGGTGGCGGGGTTCAAGCCGCAGGCGCAGTTCCGATCGGTTGTTTTGGGCTTCGACCAGCTCTACCCCCATTTCAATTGGCGCGGGGTCATTGGCCCAGAAGGCCTGCATCGCCGGAGTGATCTTGTCTGTCATCCCGCCAGCATCTCTTGCACCATGGGGATGACCTTCTCGCCATAAAGCCGAATACATTCAAGCAACTGGCCATGCGGCACCGGGCCTGTGGAATACTTCATGTCAAAACGCTGCACGCCCAAGGCGCGCACAGTTGCGGCGATCTTACGCGCCACGGTTTCCGGGCTGCCGACGTAAAGCGAGCCATGGGCGATTTCGTCAAGGTAACGGTCCTTGGTGGTGGGGGGCCAGCCGCGTTCGCGGCCGATCCGGCCGAACATCTCGGCGTAATGCGGCCAAAGCGTCTCGCGCGCCTCTTCGTCGGTGGCGGCGACAAAGCCGGGTGAGTGGATGCCGATGGGGCGCTGGGGCCGGCCAAGCTGGGCGCAGGCGCGTTGATATAGATCGACATAGGGCGCAAAGCGGCGCGGATCACCGCCGATGATGGCCAGCATCAACTGCAGGTCTTGACGCACCACCCGCACCACCGATTCCGGGCTGCCACCAACGCCGACCCAGACTGTCATGGGTTGGCCCAGCGGTGGATAGACCGTCTGATTGGCCAAGGGGCTGCGGTGCTGGCCTTGCCATGAAAAGGGGTTCTGCCTGGCGAGCTTGGCGAAGAGATCCAGCTTTTCTTCGAAGAGCAGTTCATAGTCCTGCAGATCATAGCCAAAGAGCGGATAGCTTTCGGTAAAGCTGCCCCGGCCAAGAATCGGCTCTGCCCGACCATTCGAGAGCGCGTTCAAAGTGGAAAACCGTTGGAACACCCGGATCGGATCATCTGAGGACAGCACAGTGACAGCGGTTCCCAGCTTGATCCGCGTGGTCCGGGCCGCAGTGGCGGCAAGCAGCATTTCAGGGGCGGAAATCGCGAAATCCGACCGATGATGTTCCCCCAGTCCGATGAAATGGATGCCAAGGCTGTCGGCCAGAACTGCCTCGTCCACGATGTCGCGCAGGACGTGATCCATCGGCTTTGGTTGTCCATCGACGCCAAGGCTCACGTCTCCGAACGTATCAAGGCCAAGCTCCACCTGCGACATCTGTAGATACCCTTCTTCTGGTCCCCGCGAAGATAGCCCCGGCCCCCGACAAGGGGAAGTCGGTGGTTGCACAGCGGCTGTGCAAAACACATATAAGAGTTTGAATGTTTATATGTGTTGTGCTACTGGGGGCAAAATGCAAAAGGAAAGGGCGCGCTTTGGCACTTCGTTCTTTGATCTTGGTGGGCCTTGTGACGGCCTTTCAGGCAGCGCCGGTCGCTGCCGAGGATTTGGTGATCCAGCCGATTGAAACGTTTGAAACCAAAGCACTTTTTGGCCGTGTGGAAAGCCAGTTCGTGGTGCCTGCGCGCTCGCGCATTGGTGGCACGCTGACAGCGCTGGAGGTGACCGAAGGATCGCAGGCACAGGCCGGTGCAGTGATTGCGCGCATCACCGACCCCAAGCTCGAAGCGCAGCTGGCAGCTGCGGATGCGCGAATTGCCTCGGCCAAATCGCAGCTTGAAAATGCCGAAACCGAATTGGCCCGCAACGAGGAGTTGCTGGCCAAAGGTGCGACGACAACGCAGCGTGTCGATCAGGTGCACACGACGGTCGAGGTGGCGCGCAATGCCGTGGCCGAAGCGAAAGCCGCACGTCAGGTGACAGCGACCTTGATCGAGGATGGCAATGTGCTGGCCCCGGCGGATGGCCGCGTGTTGTCGGTCCCGGTGCGGCCCGGTGCCGTTGTTATGCCGGGTGAGCCGGTGGCAACCATCACCGGCGGCGGCGTGTTCCTGCGCCTTGCAATCCCCGAGCGTCATGCCCAGGGCTTGACCGTCGGTGCCACCGTGGAGGTCGAGGGCGGCAGCGGCACGATCGAGAAGGTCTATCCGCAGATCGAACAGGGTCGCGTGATCGTCGATGTGGCGGTCGAGGGCCTTTCGGATGCCTTCATCGGGCAGCGGGTTCTGGTGCGGGTGCCGGTCGCGTCGCGGCAGGTCCTTGCGGTTCCGGATGCGGCGATCGAACAGCGTGCGGGTCTGGATATGGTGACGATCAAGACCGCAGAGGGTGCGGTTCAGGTCACGGTCATTCCTGGGGCCGAGATTGCGGGTCCCGAAGGGGCCTTGCGCGAAATTCTGACGGGCCTGCGCGCCGGTGACACGGTGATCATGCCATGAAGAAGCCTGAGACAACACCGGAAACCCTGACCTCCTCCGGCATTGCCGGAAACCTGACGCGCGTCTTCATCACCAGCCCGCTGACGCTGCTCTTTCTTTTGGCCGCGCTGATCCTTGGACTTGTGGCCTTGGTCACGCTCCCGCGTGAAGAAGAACCGCAAATTTCGGTGCCTATGGTGGACATCCACATCCGCGCCGATGGTTTGCGGGCTGAAGATGCAGTCAAGCTGGTGACGGAACCGCTTAAAACCATTGTGAAATCCATTCCTTGCGTCGAGCATGTCTATTCCCAGACCCGCGATGATGGCGCCATGGTGACGGCGCGTTTCGTCGTTGGCACTGCGGGTGATACGGCGATCTTGCGCGTGCATGAAAAGCTGCGCGCCAATATGGACCGTATCCCCGATGGTATCCCCGAACCCCTGATCGTTGGGCGTGGGATTGATGATGTGTCGATCATGGTTGTCACGCTGTCGCCCCGGCCAGAGGTGGCGGATCGTTGGACCGCCGCCGATCTGACCCGGGTCGCGCGCGAAGTGCAGGTTGAAGTTTCGGCGCTGCCCGATATCGGCCTGACCTATCTGGTGGGCGAACAGCCCGAGGAAATTCGCATCACGCCCGACCCAGAGTGCCTGGCGCAGGCGGGGCTGACCTTGCAGGCGCTTGCAGGCAAGGTCGAGGGGGCCAACAAGGCTTTTGCGCTGGGCACTATTCGTCAGGATGGCAAACAGATTGATCTGGCCGCTGGGGAAACCCTGCAAGGGTTGGATCAGACTGCAAATCTGCTGGTCACAACCCGTGATGGCCGTCCGGTTTATCTGCGTGATGTGGCAACCGTCAGTCTGAAAACCGACCCGAAGGAAAACCGTGTCTTCACCATGGCGCGCGGCGCGGCGACCGAGGCGGAAGCTGCGGGCTTTGAGGCCCGCGTTCCTGCGGTGTCCTTGGCCGTGGCCAAACGACCTGGTGCCAATGCGGTGGCGATTGCCGAAGAGATCCGCCACGCTATCCAGGGCCTGGAGGGCAAGATCATTCCGGCCGATCTGGTGGTCGAATTCACCCGTGACTATGGCGAAAGCGCGGATGAAAAGGCCAACAAGCTTTTGTTCCATCTGGCGCTGGCGACGATTTCCATCGTGGCGCTGGTTCGGGTGGCCATTGGCTGGCGCGAGGCGGTGGTGGTGGCGATCGTCATCCCGGTGACCATTCTCCTGACACTCTTTGCCGCGCGGATCATGGGCTATACGCTGAACCGCGTCAGCCTGTTTGCGCTTATCTTCTCCATCGGAATCCTGGTGGATGATGCGATTGTCGTGATCGAAAACATTGCCCGGCATTGGGCGATGAAAGATGGCCGCTCGCGCGCGCAGGCTGCCATTGATGCGGTCTCGGAGGTGGGCAACCCGACCATTGTCGCCACGCTGACCGTGGTGGCGGCCTTGTTGCCGATGCTGTTTGTCAGCGGCATGATGGGCCCTTACATGAGCCCGATCCCGGCCAATGCCTCTGCGGCCATGGTTTTTTCGTTCTTTGTTGCCGTCATAGTCACGCCCTGGCTGATGATGAAGTTCGGCAAGGGCCATGGTTCGGCCGATGACCTTGCGGAACACGAATCGTCCGACGGCGGGGCCTTGGGCCGCGCCTATCGCAAGGTTGCCCGTCCGATCCTGACCAGCCGCAAGAATGCCACACGCTTCCTGCTTGCGGTGACGGCGGCGACGATCCTGTCGATCGGCCTGTTCTACACAAAGTCAGTCACCGTCAAGCTTTTGCCCTTTGACAACAAATCCGAGCTGGCCGTGGTTCTGGACATGCCGCGGGGCACATCGGTGGAAGAGACCGACCGCGTGCTGGCCCAAATTGCCGCAGCGCTGGAACCGGTGGAAGAGATCATCTCGATCCAAAGCCATGCCGGAACGGCAGCGCCTTTCAACTTCAACGGTCTGGTGCGGCATTACTACCTGCGCAACGAGCCGCGTTATGGCGATTTGCAGGTGAACCTGTCGCCCAAGGGAGAACGCGATCGCGAAAGCCATGAAATCGCTTTGGACCTGCGGTCGCGGGTCCTTGCGCTGGACCTGCCCGAAGGCGTTGCGGTCAAGGTGGTGGAACCGCCACCCGGCCCGCCGGTGATGGCCACCCTCCTGGCCGAGGTCTATGGCCCCGATGCCGAAACCCGCCGCGCCGTGGCGCTGAAACTGCGGGAAATCTTTGCCGAAATCCCCTTCATCGTTGATGTCGATGACAGTTTTGGCGTTCCTGCCAAACGTCAGCGGCTGGTCTTGAATGACGCCAACCTGGATTTCCACAAGGTGGAACAGGGCGATGTGTTCCAGACCATTGGCATGCTTTATGGCGGCACGACGGTGGGCTATTCCCATCGCTCTGAAGGGCGGCAACCCCTGCCCATCCGTCTGGCGCGCGACAAGGCCGATATGGTGCTGGACGAACGGGCCCTTTCAACGCCCATTACGGCCAACCTCTTGCCCGGCGATCGGTCAGTTGTGGAACTGGGCGATGTGGTCGAGGTGAAAACCGAGATGCAGTCGCACCCGATCTTCCGTCACAACGGCCGTGCAGCCGAGATGGTAACGGCCGAGCTTGCCGGAGATTACGAGGCGCCGCTTTATGGCATCATCGCTGTCAACCGTGCCATCGAGGCAGCAGACTGGGCTGACCTGCCCAAGCCCGAGATCAGCTTGAACGGTGTGCCCGAGGATCAATCGGTCCCGACCGTCCTGTGGGACGGCGAATGGGAAGTGACCTGGGTGACTTTCCGCGACATGGGGGCGGCCTTTGGTGTGGCGCTATTGGGGATCTACATCCTTGTGGTGGCGCAGTTCGGCAGTTTCAAACTGCCGCTGGTGATCCTGACGCCGATGCCGCTGACCTTCATCGGCATCATGATTGGCCATTGGATGTTTGGCGCACCTTTCTCGGCCACTTCGATGATCGGCTTCATAGCGCTGGCAGGGATCATCGTGCGCAACTCGATCCTTCTGGTCGATTTCATCCTGCATGCGCGCAAGCCCGGTGTGCCGCTGATTGACGTGCTGCTTGAGGCAGGGGTGATCCGGTTCAAGCCGATCCTGCTGACCGCCTTGGCCGCGATCATCGGGGCGATCACGATCTTGACCGACCCGATCTTTCAGGGGCTGGCGATCAGCCTTCTGTTCGGGCTGATTTCGTCGACGTTGCTGACAGTGCTGGTCATTCCGGCGATCTACATCTGGCTGCGGGGCGAGAAACCGGCGCAAGCCTGATCTGGCAATCATCATCAAGGGGCTGCCTTCGGGCGGCTCCTTACTGGGTCAACAGCCCATCAATCGCGCTGGTAATCGGACGGGCGTCGGGCTTGGTGGTTGATCCCCAGGCTTTGACAAACTCCCCCTCGGGGCCGATCAGCACCTTGTTGAAGTTCCAGCTGGGGGTAAAGCCATGGGCGTCGCGCGCCCAGGCATAGAAGGGATGCACCTTGCCCTTGGCCACATGCTGAATGGTGGTCATCGGCAGCGACAGGTCAAAGTTAACTTCGCAGAATTCCTTGACCTCGGCCTCGCTGGCCAATTCCTGTGCGAAGTCATCCGACGGCACGGCCAGAACCACCGCCCGGCCGTCGTAGCGGTCAGATAGCGCCTGAAGGTTTTCATATTGGCCTGTAAAGCCGCAAAGTGACGCCGTATTGACCACCAGAACCGGCTTGCCGCGCCAATCTGCGGTGGAATAGCTTCCGCCATCAATCGAAGGAAAACGGAAGGTCGGCGCTTCGGCCAGGACGGCTGTCGCGCCAGAGACGGCGAAGAAAACGGCAAGAACAGCAGCGCGCATGAATACCTCCTGCAAGTGCAGAAGATACGCCGCTTGTGGTCGGATGGATCAGTGTCGGATGGTGTCGCCGGGCTGCAAGGTCGGAAACAGCTCAACCACTTCGCCGCCGATCACACCCGGATGTGACTTGCCTGCAATGATCTCTGCCGCCCGACGACCGATTTCCAGACGGCAAGCATCCATGGTTGCCAACTTGCGCGGCAGACCATCTAGAAGCTCAACCCCATTAAAGCCCGCAAGCCCGATCTTGCCCGGCACATCAAGGCCCTTCTCCAGGCAATAAAGCAGCCCGCCAGCGCCAATCATGTCATTGGAATAATAAAGAAAATCAATGTCAGGGCTGCGTGTCAGAATGGCTTCGGTCATCTCGCGCCCCTTCAATAGCGCCGATCCACCCGAGTAGAATTCACGGTCGGCCAGCGTCAAGCCCGCCTTGCCCAAGGCCTCTTCAAAGCCCTCAAGCCGCTTTTTGGCGCGGTAGTCATTCGGCATCTGGGTGCCTAGGAATGCAATCCGCCGATAACCCGCGGCCACAATCGCCTCTGCTATCTGGCGCCCGGCGCGGCGGTGGGAAATGCCCACCGCACTGTCGATCGGGGTGCCGTCGATGTCCATGATCTCGACAATCGGCACACCGGCCTGCGCCATCATCGCGCGCGCCGCGTCGGAATGTTCAAGCCCGGCAACGATCAACCCGGTCGGCCGCCAGGACAGCATTTCATAGATCACCGCCTCTTCGCGGTCAGGCGAATAATTGGTGACGCCGACCACGGGTTGCAGCCCGGTATCCTCAAGCACTTCGGAAATGCCGGTCATCACCTCGGGGAAGACCATGTTCGACAAGGAAGGGATCACAACGCCCACCAGATTGACGCGCTGGCTGGCCAGCGCCCCGGCAATCTTGTTGGGCACATAGCCAAGCGTCCGGGCGGCTTGCAGGACCTTTTCGCGCGTCGCCTCAGAGACATCGCCCCGGTTGCGCAAGACCCGGCTGACCGTCATTTCGCTGACGCCCGAGGCCTCTGAGACATCGCGCAGGGTCAGCGTGCGGCGTGGGTCAAAGGCAGGAGGGTTGGTCACTTTGGCAGCCCCGAGATGTATCTTTTCTGTGTTAGCGCCAAAACCGCCCATGTCCAAGGGCGGAATCAGCACGTGCTCCGGGCGCTGCCCGGTCTAACGTCAGCGCGCGCGCTTGCACCGTGAAATGCATGCCACCGGTTGCCAATTCGGCCATTTGCGCGCAAGAAGGACGTGCTGGCCAAAGACGGGCCAGACGTCAGATGCTGGCCCCGTAGCTCAACGGATAGAGCGTCCCCCTCCTAAGGGGAAGGTTGCAGGTTCAAGTCCTGCCGGGGTCGCCAGCCCAGAACCGGGAGGCCAGTATGGTGCGTTCTTCCGCAGTGCAAGAGTTTCTGAACGCCGCCGAAATCAGCCTGAAACGGGTGACAGGCCCGGGTGCGGATGTGGCGCAAGCGGTCATGACGCGGTGGAAAGACCCGCGCGCCAGCCATGCGCAGCCCACACGGCTGCCGGTCTGTGACTGGATCGTTCCGGCCTTGGCAATGCAGGACGGCCACTTGGCGCGCAGCTTTGCCCGGATCGAGGCGCAGCTTTCCTGGGGGCGGCGCAAGCACGCTGATCTGGCCAATCTGGCGTTCTGGGATGGCCATGCAAATGCGGTGATCCTGGGGCCAGGCGGGTTGGAAGAGCGCAATGATGTCTGGGTTGGCGCCACTGTGATGGCGCCGGGTGTCCTTTATCCCGACCATGACCATGCGCCGGCCGAGGTCTATTTGCCATTGTCGGCAGGGCAGTGGTGGAACGCCGAGATGGACTGGACCGATCCAGGCCTTGGCGGGTTTATCTACAACCCGCCCGGCATCCTGCATGCCATGCGCGCAGGTCCTGCGCCTTTTCTGGCGCTTTGGTTTCTGCCGATCTGACCTTGCTTTCCAAGCACACCATACGCGCGCCCCGAAGGGCGCGCGAGACATGCATGACATGTGTAATCAGCGATGATGGCAGCCGATGGCCGGCCCGTCACGCGTCCAGATTCTCGACGCTCAACGCATTGGCCTGAATGAACTCGCGCCGCGGTTCCACGACATCGCCCATCAGTTTCGAGAAGATGTCATCGGCATCGGCCAGATCGTCGATCTTCACCTGCAACAGCGTGCGCGCTTCGGGGTCAAGTGTGGTTTCCCACAGCTGTTCGGGGTTCATCTCGCCCAGACCCTTGTAGCGTTGTAGGGTCAGGCCCTTTTCGCCCTCGGCCAGAATTGATTTCAAAAGGTCGATCGGCCCATGAACCAGCTGTTCACGGTCTTTGCGGACCAGGCGGCCGGGGGCGGCGTAAACGTCACGATGCTGGCCCGCCAGACCCGCCAACCGCCGTGCCTCTCCCGAGCGCAGCACGGCGCCATCAAGCGTGCGCAGCTCTTCTACCCCGCGCAGGATCCGGCTTAGCCGGATGCCATGCTCTTGCGTGATGCGGCCGGTCCAGCCCTTTTCATACTCGACAGCCACCATGTTCAGCCGTGCGGCGACAGCATCGGCAACGGCCTGCAGATCGGCATCGGCGCGGCCTGCATCGAAGGCCCCGGCCAAAGCGGCTTGCTCAAGAATAGCGCGGGGGTAATGGGTTGGAAAACTGTCCAGCGCCTTGCGGAAGGCGCGGGCCGCCTCAACCACACGGGCAAGGTCGGCCCCGGCGATCTCTTCGCCGGTCTGCAGGCGCAGGACCGCACCTTCGATGCCCATCTCGACCAGATAATCCTCAAGCGCGGCCTGATCCTTCAGGTACACTTCGGACTTGCCACGCGCCACTTTGTAGAGTGGCGGCTGGGCGATATAGAGGTATCCCCCCTCGATCAACTCCGGCATCTGCCGGAAGAAGAAGGTCAAAAGCAGCGTGCGGATATGTGCGCCGTCCACGTCGGCGTCGGTCATGATGACGACCTTGTGGTAGCGCAGCTTTTCGATGTTGAACTCATCGCGCCCGATCCCGGTGCCCAGCGCTGTAATCAGGGTGCCGATTTCCTGACTGGACAGCATCCGGTCAAACCTTGCGCGTTCGACGTTCAGGATCTTGCCGCGCAGGGGCAAAACGGCCTGGTTGCTGCGCGACCGCCCCTGTTTGGCCGAGCCTCCGGCCGAATCCCCTTCGACGAGGAAGAGTTCGGACTTGGAGGGGTCACGCTCTTGGCAATCGGCCAGCTTTCCGGGCAAAGAGGCCACATCCAGCGCCGTCTTGCGCCGCGTCAACTCGCGCGCCTTGCGGGCCGCCTCGCGGGCCAGCGCGGCCTCGATGATCTTGCTGACAATGGTCTTTGCATTGGCAGGATTTTCTTCAAACCATTCAGCCAGCTTTTCGTTGACCAGATTCTCCACTGCCGGACGAACCTCGGACGACACCAGCTTGTCCTTGGTCTGGCTTGAGAATTTGGGGTCCGGCACCTTGACCGAAAGCACGCAGGTCAGTCCTTCACGCGCGTCGTCGCCCGTGAAATCAACCTTTTCCTTCTTTGCGATGCCTGAGGACTGCGCATAGGCATTGATCGTGCGGGTCAGCGCCCCGCGAAAGCCTGCCAAATGGGTGCCGCCGTCGCGCTGCGGGATGTTGTTGGTGAAAGGTAGCACCATTTCATTGTAGCTGTCGTTCCACCACATCGCGACCTCAATCGTGATGCCGGCGCGTTCACCCACCATGTAAATGGGTTCTGCCATGATCGAGGTCTTCGAGCGGTCAATGTATTTGACGAATTCGCGCACGCCGCCTTCGTAGAAAAGCTCGGTCCGCAGCGGCTCGGCGGGACGCTCGTCCTCGATGATGATCCGCACGCCCGAGTTCAGGAACGCAAGTTCCCGCAGCCGGTGCTCTAGCGTCTTGAAGCTGTAATCGAGGTTCGAAAAGGTGCCGTCGGGGGCATTGGTCTTGGCCGATGCCAGAAAGCGCACCTCGGTGCCGCGCTGACCGGGGGCGGGGCCAACCTCATGCACATGCACCGTACATTCGCCATGCTCGAACCGCGCGCGATATTCCTTGTCGTTGCGGCAGACGGTCAGCTCCAACCATTCCGACAGGGCGTTGACCACTGACACGCCCACACCGTGCAGACCGCCCGACACCTTATAGGCGTTGCCGCCCTCATCGGTGTTGTTGAATTTCCCGCCCGCGTGCAGCTGGGTCATGATGACCTCGGCCGCCGAAACACCCTCTTCCTTGTGCATGTCCACCGGAATTCCACGCCCGTTGTCACGCACGGAAACCGAACTGTCGGCGTGGATCTTTACCGTAACGGCGGTGGCATGGCCGGCCAGTGCCTCATCAATGCCATTGTCCACCACCTCATAGACCATGTGATGCAGACCCGACCCGTCGTCGGTGTCACCAATGTACATTCCGGGGCGCTTGCGAACAGCTTCTAACCCCTTGAGAACTTTGATCGAATCTGCGCCGTAGCTTTCAGGCTTCTTGGGCTCTTCGGCCATGTGGTCTTTACCCCTTGAATTGTCCGCGACTTATAGCGGTTCAGGGGGGCAATGTCACGTCTTGGACACAAGATTTGGTGGTCAAAGGAAAGGGATGACCAAAGCGACGCCGATCAGCAATATCCCCGAAAACACGTTCAACCGACGCACGGACTCGGGGCTTTGCAAAAGCTGTCGCGCGCGGTCCAGGAAAAGCGCGAGGACAAGGTTGCCGGCCATCGGCACCAAGGCCGAAACAGAGATGATCAGCGCGGTATCCATCGCCGTCAGGCTTCCCAGGCTGAAGAAACCCGGCAAAGCGCCCATGTAGAACAAGATCGCCTTTGGGTTGCCGATCACGGCCGCAAGGCCCACGGAAAACCCTGCCCAAAGCCCCGGCTTCGTCAATCGGCTGTCAGCCCCGCCCAGGCTGCCCGACTTGCGGATCAGCATCACTCCCATGGCCAGAAAAATCACCGCCGCCGCCCAGCGGAGCAGCGAAAGGATGTCTCCATAAGCGCTTTCCACCCATGTGAGGCCCAGAATGGCCAGCAAGGGCCAGACGAGATCGCCCAGCGCCACCCCCACCGCCAAGGGCCAGGCCGCAGCCATGCCTCCCGACAAGGCGCGCGCCAGAAGCGCCACCCAGACAGGGCCAGGCACGGCCCAAAGGCCCATCATGCCAAGGGCATAGATGCCAAGTTCCACCCACGAGATCGTCATTGGGAAATCCTTGTAACTCCCTGGTCCTCGGTGATCGTCACCACCGATCCGCGCTGTCCCAGCGCCTCGAACAGACCTTCCTCGGTGCCTGTCATGATCGCCTGCGCGCCCAAGGCGCAGATTTCGTCATAAAGGGCGGCGCGGCGCGAAATGTCCAGATGGGCCGCCACCTCATCCAGCAGGATCACCGGAGCGCGGCCAAGATCGGCAGCGAGGGCCCGGGCATTGGCCAGAATCAGGCTGATAAGCAGCGCCTTTTGCTCGCCGGTTGAACATTGGCCCGCATCTGCCCCTTTCGAGACATAGATCGCCCGCAGATCGCTGCGATGGGGCCCTTGCAAGGTGCGCCCGGCGGCCATGTCACGCCGCCGCCCCTCGGACAGGGCCAGCGCAAGGTCTTCGGCGGGCAGATCCGGCTCCCCCTCGGGGCCGGTCAGCATCATCTCGGCCCGCGGAAAAGCCGAGCCAACCTCCTGCGCCCGTGCCAGCCGCGCCAAGGCGGCCTGCCGGTTGGCAATCAGCGCCGTGCCTGCCTCGACCATCTGCGCCTCAAGCGCGCTGTACCAGCGCGCATCACTGACCTGATCCTTGAGCAGCCGGTTGCGGTCGCGCATCGCCTTGTCATAGGCCAGGCTCACCTCGGCATGGTCTGGCATAAAAGACAGGGTGATTCGGTCCAGAAACCGCCGCCGCCCCTCGGCCGCCTCGATCCACAGCCTGTCCATCGCAGGCACCAGCCACAGGATACGGAAGATGCGTCCAAGTGCGCTTTGCGCAGCCGGCTTGCCATCAATGCGCAGGCTGCGCGCCTCTCCCGGTTCGGCGCCGGTCTCGATCTCATGGTCTGCCGCAATGCCTTGAACGACAGCGGAGACCCTCCAGCCCACCGCCTCGGGCCGACGCGCCAACTCTTCGGTCGCCGCCCGGCGCAGCCCGCGCCCCGGAGACAACAACGACACCGCTTCCAGTATGTTGGTCTTGCCCACGCCATTGGCACCGACCAAAGCCACAGGCCGACCGTCAAAGCTGAACCGGGCCGATTTATGGCTGCGGAAATGCGAAAGCGTCAGCGATGTGATGGCAAGCCCACTCAACGCCAACGCCTTTCATCTGTTCATAAATATCCCGGGGGTCCGGGGGCCGGCCCCCGGGGTTCGTCACACGCGCATCGGCATCACGACATAGACTGCGCTTGTGTCATTGCCTTCGCGCATCAGGGTCGGATCGCCCGAGGAGTTGAACAGGAACACCGCATTTTCGCGGTCAACCTGGCTGGCGATTTCCAGCAAATACTTGGCGTTGAACCCGATTTCCAGACGTTCATCGCCATAGGCAACGGCAAGCTCTTCCTCAGCCGCCCCGGAATCGGGTGCGTTGACCGAAAGAATCAGCCGGTCCTCGTCCAGCGACAGTTTCACCGCGCGCGAGCGTTCCGAGGACACGGTGGCCACGCGATCCACGGCCTTGGCGAATTCGCTGGCGTCCACCTCCAGCCGCCGGGTATTGCCGGTCGGGATGACACGGGTGTAATCGGGGAAGGTTCCGTCGATCACCTTTGACGTCAGGGTAATCGCCGGGGTGGCAAAGCGCACCTTGGTTTCCGAAACCGATACCGCGATCTGCGCCTCATCATCATCCAAAAGCTTGCGCAATTCGTTCACGGTCTTGCGCGGGACGATCACGCCGGGCATGCCGGCCGCGCCATCCGGCAAAGCCGCATCGATGCGCGCCAGACGGTGGCCGTCGGTCGCCACACCGCGAAGGACGGCACCCGCCTCACCCTGCGCGGTGTGCATATAGACCCCGTTGAGGTAATAACGCGTCTCTTCGGTGGAAATTGCGAATTTTGCCTTGTCGAACAGCCGCCGCAGCACAGGGGCAGGGGCCGAGAAATTCGACGAATACTCAGACGAGGCCATGACCGGGAAGTCTTCACGCGGCAGGGTGGCCAGGTTGAAGCTTGACCGCCCCGCAGTGATGGCCAATCGGCCCGAGGCGGCATCTTCCGCCAGATTGATCAATGCGCCATCAGGCAGTTTGCGGACGATCTCATGCAGCATCACCGCCGAGACGGTGGTGGCACCGGCGCGCTCCACCATGGCGGCAGCACGGTCCACAACCTCGATGTCAAGATCGGTGGCGCGGAACGACACCTGCGCGCCTTCGGCCTCAATCAGCACATTTGCAAGGATCGGAATTGTATTCCGGCGTTCGACGACAGACTGGGCCTGAGCCAACGCCTTGAGAAGCGTTCCGCGTTCGATCGAGAGTTTCATTCCTACCATCCCTTCGTCACCCTGCCGAAAGGGACAGAGGACCGTTCCGGCAACCGCCGGTTACATGAGTTTTCGCGACATTGCTGGGGTTTGACGGGCCCGTCAAGGCCCGCCCGCATCAGCCCTGAAGCAGCCGCTTCAAGAGGTTCAGATCATCATTCAACTGGCTGTCCGTCGACATCAGTTCCTCGATCTTCTTCACCCCATGCATGATGGTGGTGTGATCGCGCCCGCCAAAGCGGCGGCCGATCTCTGGCAAGGACCGCGGCGTCAACTGCTTGGCCAGATACATCGCCACCTGGCGTGGCCGCGCAATGTTGCGCAACCGCTTGGGGCCGATCATGTCGGAAAGGCGGATGTTGTAATGCTCGGCCACCTTGCGCTGGATTTCCTCGATCGTCAGCTTGCGGTCCGAGGCGCGCAGAATATCTGCCAGGCAGTCCTGTGCCAGTTCCAGCGTAATCTCGCGTCCCACCAGCGAGGCAAAGGCAAAAAGCCGGGTCAGCGCGCCTTCCAGCACGCGGACATTCGTGGTGATGCGATGGGCCAGAAAGTCCAGCACGCCCTGGGCAATCTGCAGCCCGGGATATTGCTGGCGATAGAATTCGGCTTTCTGCTGCAGAATGCCAAGGCGCAGTTCGTAATCGGTGGGATGCAGGTCCACCACAAGGCCGCATTGCAGGCGGCTCTTGATGCGGTCCTCCAGATCCTTGATCTCGCCCGGCGCGCGGTCAGCGGAAATCACGATCTGCTTGTTCTGGTCAACCAGCGCATTGAAGGTGTGGAAGAATTCCTCTTGCGTGCTGTCCTTGCCGGCAATGAACTGCACGTCATCCACCATCAGCACATCGACCGAGCGGAAGATCTCCTTGAAGTCCATGATCTGCTTGTCGCGGAGCGCTTGGACAAAGCGATACATGAACTGTTCGGCAGACAGATAAAGCACCCTCAGATCGGGCTGGCGGGCGTTCAGCTCATGGGCGATCGCGTGCATCAGGTGGGTCTTGCCCAGTCCCACGCCGCCGTAGAGGAACAGCGGGTTGAAGATGACAGGCCCGCCCTCGGCCACTCGGCGGGCGGCGGCATGGGCCAGTTCATTGGGCTTGCCTACGACAAAGCTGTCAAAGGTAAAGCGGGCATCCAGTGCCGCGCCGGGCAGATCGTCGTCCGCCGCTGGGCGGCGCTGGGCCAGTTTCGGGCGGGGTTTTCCGGGCGCGGCCAAAGCGCGCGCGGTGGGGGCGGCGGCCTCGGTCGCCGGAACAAAGAATTCCAGCCGCGAAACCTCTTGGCCCGAGGCATTCAGATGTTTGAGAATGTGATCGGCAAAATTGCGCGAGACCCAATCGCCGAAAAAGCTGGTGGGGACTTCAAAGCGCGCAAGGGGGCCACGCACCTCTGCCAGACGAATCGGTTCGATCCAGGTCGTGTAGTTGTTGCGGCCAATGCGCTTGATCAGATCTTCGCGCAGTTTACCCCAGGCCTCGTTGGTCATTCTTCTTCCGTCCCCGGCCTTACCGGGCAAAGACCGGCGGCACATTGATTTTCTTGCTTCACCATTTACGGCGAAACCAGACCACCTAAGACATCAGGAACCGCCGGGCCGTGCCCAGAAGGGCAAGCCCGGAACATGACATAGACCAAAACAACCATGGCATCAGAAACAGCCCTGATGCCTCAATCGTTCCAGCTCCTCAGACTGCGCAGGCAGCAGACTGATTAACGCAATGATCCTGAGCGACTTTTCTTGTTTTTGCGCAGCTAGGCAGGTCTGGCTGCAACGCGGTGTCGGTCAAGATTGCGCTATGTTCCCCGAGTGGACGTGAATCGCAGTGCCAAGCTAGCAATCTGCAATGATGGGGCGCAACCGAACTCTGCTCTTGACAGGCTTTGGCCTGAGCGAATCCCAAGAGCTGTGCAAAATGGCAACGCCGTGGCTTGCGAAAGCTTGGAAAGGGCCAGAACATCGCGGGCTTTTGGACGGAAAAAGGGGCGCATCCCGCAGGAGCGCCCCCAAAAAGTAAAGAATCGGTTAACGTCGGATCAGGCCTTCGGCGCGGCCAAAGCTTTGACCCGCGAGGTCAGGCGCGACATTTTGCGCGAGGCGGTGTTCTTGTGCAGAACGCCCTTGGTCACACCGCGCATCAGCTCGGGCTGGGCAGCGGCCAGCGCGGTTGCGGCGGCATCGGCGTTGCCGGAAGCCAGCGCTTCTTCAACCTTGCGCAGGAAGGTGCGGATACGCGAGCGGCGGGCTTTGTTGACGTCCTGACGGGCCTCGGCCTGACGGGCGCGCTTTTTGGACTGGGCGGTATTTGCCATGGGCTGAACTCTCTTCGGGTCTTGTGTCTTTCTGATCGCACGAAAGCCAGAAGCCCCCTTCGTCTGAAGGAGAATCGTTCACGCCTTAAGCGGGCCCACGCGCTTGTGGGGCGCTGGCTAGCCCCCCTGGCCGGGAAATGCAACCGAAATCAGCGATCGCGGAACTGTGGCTGGCGCTTTTCGATAAAGGCAGCCATGCCTTCCTTCTGGTCCTCGGTCGCAAAGGCCGCGTGAAAGGCGCGACGTTCGAACAAAAGCCCCTCGCGCAGCGTGGTTTCCAACGCCCGGTTGACCGATTCCTTTACCGCCATGGTAATGACGGCCGATTTCTCGGCAATCTTGGCGGCGCATTTCATGACCTCGTCGCGCAATTGGGCGGCAGGAACCACGCGGCTGACCAGGCCGGCGCGCTCAGCCTCGACTGCATCCATGAAGCGACCGGTCAGGTTCATGTCCATCGCCTTGGCCTTGCCAATGGCCCGCGTCAGACGCTGGGTGCCGCCCATGCCGGCGACGATTCCCAGATTGATCTCGGGCTGGCCGAACTTGGCGCTGTCGGCGGCGATGATGAAATCGCACATCATGGCAAGCTCGCAGCCACCCCCAAGGCAATAGCCTGCGACGGCGGCAATCACGGGTTTGCGAACCCGGGCAATCGCCTCGGCCTCTGGGCCGAAGAGATCGTCGAAATAGACATCGACATAGGATTTCTCGGCCATCTCGCGCACGTCGGCCCCGGCGGCAAAGGCCTTGTCCGAACCCGTCAGGACAATGCACCGCACCTTGTCGTTGCGGTCGGCGGCGGTCATCGCCTCGGCCAGTTCCGACATCAGCTTGAGGTTCAGCGCGTTCATCGCGTCGGGGCGATTGAGCCGGATGAGACAGGTATAGTCTTCGACTTCGACGATCAGGGTTTCATAGGCCATGGCAGTGGCTCCTGTGTTCTTGTTGCGCGGACTCCTACCAGTAACGCAGGCGTTATCAAGTCATCTCTGGCAGGTTGGGCAGTGAAAGGAGGACCGGCCCGATTGCACCGTGCGGGCGATCAGGCTGCGGCAACCGAGGGTCGGACAGGGTTCGCCCTCGCGGTCATAGACGCGGAAGGTATGCTGAAAATATCCAAGCTCACCATCGGCTTGGCGGTAGTCGCGCAGGGATGAACCGCCTGCCGCAATCGCCTCGGACAGGACATCGCGGATGATCGGCACAAGGCGCGCGACCTCGCGTGACGTGACGTCGCGTGCCAGCCGCAGCGGGCTGATCTGTGCCCGGAAAAGCACTTCGCAGACGTAAATGTTGCCCAGTCCCGCAACATTGTGCTGGTCAAGCAGCGCCGATTTGATCGGCGTGGCGCGCCCTTTCAGGCGGGATGCCAGATGCGCTTCATGGAAATCGTTGCCCAAGGGTTCGGGGCCGATCCCTGACAAAAGCGGGTGGCGTTTGGCGCTGGCGGTTGGCAACAGGTCCATAGCGCCAAAGCGGCGGGCGTCGTTGAACGTCACCCGCGCGCCACCCTCCATATCCAGCACCACATGGTCATGCTTGGCGGGCGCGGGGTGGTGGTGATGAAACTGGCCAAGCTGCGCCCCTGAAATCAGCATCCGGCCTGACATGCCAAGGTGGATCAGCAGGGTTTCATCCGTCGACAGGTCGGCCAGAATATACTTGGACCGCCGCCGCAACCGCAGCACCTGCGCGCCGGTCAGCCGTTCGGCCATCTGCGTCGGGAAGGGCCAACGCAGGTCCGGCCGGTTCACCGCCGCATGTTCAATGCGCTTGCCCTCCATCACCGGCAAAAGGCCCATGCGGACGGTTTCAACTTCGGGAAGTTCGGGCATGCGACCTCGTGCCGGCATTGAGGGTTGGGGGCTTCCCCCCTATAAGGTGCGCAAGCTCATGGAAGGCAAGCCCCGATGACCGCGCCAAAGACCGACGATAGCACCACCCACTTCGGGTTCCAGACCGTCCCCGAGGGCGAAAAGGCGGGAATGGTGCATGGCGTGTTCAGCCGGGTGGCGTCGAAATATGACGTGATGAATGACCTGATGAGCATGGGAATCCATCGGGTCTGGAAAGATGCCATGATGGATTGGCTGGCCCCACGGCCCGGCCAGCGGCTTCTGGATGTGGCGGGCGGCACAGGTGACGTGGCGTTTCGGTTCCTGAAACGCGCGCCGGGGGCGACGGCGGTGGTCTGCGACATGACCGAGCCGATGCTGATCGAGGGTCGCAAGCGCGCCGAGGCCGAGCAAATGGCGGGCAGCCTTGATTGGGTGGTGGGCGATGCCATGGCGCTGCCGTTTCCGGACAATTCCTTTGACGTCTACACCATCAGTTTCGGCATCCGGAACGTGGTGCGGGTGCCGGATGCCTTGAAAGAGGCCTACCGCGTGCTGAAACCTGGCGGGCGGCTGATGGTGCTGGAGTTCAGCCAGATACCGAATGAGCTGATGCAAAAGGTCTATGACCTGTATTCCTTCAACATCATTCCCGTCATGGGCCAGATCGTGGCCAATGACCGCGACAGCTATCAGTATCTGGTCGAATCCATTCGCAAGTTTCCCGATCAGGATACCTTTCTTGGCATGATCCGGCAGGCGGGCTTTGCCCAGGCCAAATACCGCAACCTGACCATGGGCATTGCAGCGCTTCATTCGGGCTGGAAGATCTGATGCGGGGGCCGCACAACATCTGGCGGCTGATCCGCACCGGGGCGACCTTTGAACGCAGCGGGGCGATGGAGGTGGTGCTGCAGGCGTTTGAAGCGCCCGCGCGGCTGCGCTTTGCGGCCTGGCTTCTGGGATGGCCCTTCAAATGGCTGGGCCTGCGCGGCGACCCGGCGCTTCCGCCCCTGACGCGCGCGCTGACAGCGCTGGGCCCGGCCTACATCAAGTTCGGTCAGATCCTGTCAACCCGGCCAGACATCGTGGGTCAGGAACTGGCCGATCAGTTGAAATACCTTCAGGACAAGCTGCCCGCCTTTTCAATGGCCGAGGCACAGGCGATGATCGTGGCCGAGCTTGGCGCGCCGGTCGAAGCGCTGTTTTCCGCGTTTTCCGAGCCCGTAGCTGCCGCCTCGATCGCGCAGGTTCATCGGGCGCGGGTAGCTGAAACGGGGCAGGAGGTGGCCGTCAAGGTGCTGCGCCCGAGTATCGAACGCGCCTTTCGCCGCGATCTGGATGCGTTCTATTTCGCCGCGCGGACAATCGAGTATCTGGCCCCCTTCTCGCGCCGTCTGCGCCCGGTAGATGTGATCGCCCATTTCGAGGGCGTGGTGATGGGCGAACTGGACTTGCGGCTTGAAGCTTCGGCCGCGTCAGAGTTTGCCGAGAATACCAAAGATGATCAGGGCTTTCAGGTGCCGGTGCCGATCTGGTCCTTGTCGGGCCGCCGTGTGATGACACTGGGCTGGGCCGAGGGGATTGCGCTTTCGGACAATGCCGCGATTGATGCCGCAGGGCATGACCGGGTGGCGCTTGGCGCGCGGGTCCTGTCGCTTTTCCTGTCGCATGCGCTGCGCGATGGGCTGTTTCACGGCGACATGCATCAAGGCAATCTGAAGGTGGCGGCAAATGGCGATCTGATTGCCTATGATTTCGGGATCATGGGTCGGATCGACGAGTACACCCGCCGCGTCTATGCCGAGATCCTTTATGGCTTTATCCGGCGCGACTATCGCCGCGTCGCAGAGGTGCATTTCGAGGCCGGCTATGTGCCGGCTGACCGTGACATCGACGAATTCGCCCGGGCCTTGCGCGCAGTGGGTGAACCGATCTTCGGGATCGAGGCCAGCCGGGTTTCCATGGCACGGCTGTTGTCCTTCCTGTTCGAAGTTACCGAACGCTTTGGCATGGAAACGCGGACCGAGCTTATCCATCTGCAGCGCACCATGGTGGTGGTCGAAGGTGTGGCGCGGTCTTTGGACCCGCATATCAACATCTGGCAGGTCGCAAAGCCGGTCGTCGAGGAATACATCAGCCGCAATCTTGGGCCGTTGACTCTGCTGCGTGATCTGGCGCAAACCGCCCGAGTGCTGGCGCGCTTTGGCCCGCGTCTTCCGCATTTGGTCGAGGCGGCACTGATCGCACAGGCTGATGCGCCGCCGCCCATGAAACCGCCGCGCACAAGGCGCAGGCTGGCACAACTGGTTCTCGCCTGTGCCTTGCTGGGCATCGGCGTGTGGCTGGGCCGCTTGATCTGATCTTGCCCTGCCGCCGTCAGGGCAAGGCTTGTCCGTTGGCAGTATGATCGGCGTCAGGACGAAGGGGCGAGGGCCGCTGGCACCCGAAGCGCGGTGATGGCCGAGGCAGGCACTTCGACCCCACCTTCCAGAACCAGGGTCGCCCCGGCTGCGCCGTTGCGGGCCTCCATGATGCGGGCATAGGATTCAACCGGGCTTTCGCCGAGGAGCGTGTCTCCTGAATAGCTTTCCAGCGACAGGCTATAGCGACCCTCTGGCAGCGGATCACCTGCGGCGTAACCGCCCAACCCTGAACCGCGCCGTATTCGGCGAAAAGTGCGCCATCACCGCTGTCCGAAATCAGGACCTCGGTGATCGTGCCACTGTCGGACAGGTAAAGCTTGTTTTCGCCCGCTGCTGCGGCATCGAAATAGCCGGACAGGACAATGCTCCGCCCATCGGCAAGTTGGATAACAAGATCACCGCCCTGACGTTCGTAGCCGATGATGGAGGCGCGCGAGAGATTCAGCGAAATGCTGTCACCCGCGCCGACCTGAATGAAGTTGCCCTGGCCCTCGCCAGCCACGCTGCCAAGTTGGGACCCGCCCGCAAGTCCGCGGACAGCGAGATCAATCGCTGCTACCATAATACCACTCCGCCTCAAGGCCGAACTGACACGCTCGGCATATTGTTATGGACCCGTCTCCGCGGGCCGCTTGCCACCACCAATATTCGGGAATGGACACAATTTCTAGTGTCGAGTTCGAAAAAGCTTACTTTGGGTAACAATTAATCCTGCATTTGGTATCAATTATGGTTTTTATGCGACAGGTAGTTGGGATGCATCCGATACCGTCGCAGTCGCTGGATTCTGCTGGGGCAGTCTGCTGTTGTCGTGATCCGAAGCTGTGTCTCAGCCTCTGGTTTTGCCTCCGGCTGCGCTTTTCGGCTTTACTGGCCCTGCATTTCGCGCTTTTTCAGGTCCATGGCAGGACAGACCGAAACATTGATCGAAACGATCATGCAGTGGATCGACATCGGGCGGCTGAAGCCGGGCGACTTGATTGACGAGTCTGCCCTTGTTGCAGAGTTTTCGGTTTCGCGAACCCCGGTGCGCGAGGCGCTCTTGCAGCTTGAAGCCGTTGGACTGATCCGGCGCCATCCCCGCAAGGGCGCAACACTGTTTCGTCCGACGCTTGAAGAGTTCCTTGCTATCCTTGAGGTGCATGCAAAGCTGGAAGGTCAGGCGGCCGGGCTTGCAGCGCGGCGGCTTTCGGCCGGTTGGGCCGACCGGCTTGAGGCAGCGGTGCAGGCCTGCGAGCGCCACGCTGCCGAAAAGGGCGACGCAGAGCCTGACGTCTATTACCAGCTCAACCTGCGTTTTCACGAAATGGTTGCCCTGGCTGCCGGTAACACCTTCCTGACCGAGATGATCAAGACCAATGCGCGCAAGCTTTTGGCCTATTACCGCGCGCGCTATCACTATGCAGGCGCCATCGCCCAATCGGCCCGCGAACACCGCGAGATCGCCCGCCTGATCGTGGCGCGCGATGCGTCAGGGGCTGAGGCGCTGATGCAGCGCCATGTCCAGTTTGATCAGATCACCGCGATGGACTTGCTGGCGGCCTTGTCGTGACCGCACCGCCCAAGCCGCGGATGCGGTGATCTGTGCTTTGGGTCAGATGAGCGAGGCTCACCTGCATTTCCCCGGCAAGGCCCACCCAATTCGGCCGTTTTCCAGGCGGGTCTGGGGGGTCAGGGGCAGCCGTCCACCAACTCGACCGTCGCCCAGGTCTCAAAGCAGACCCCGCCCGCAAGGGCCATGACACCGATGGTCGCCCGTCCCCCGAGGCCCCGTTCGCGGCCAAAGACCTCAACAAAGAGGTCTGACAGCCCGGAAGAGACCTTGTGGGCGCCCTCGTAATCGGGGGTGCAGACCACGAAATTCAGGGTCCGCACGATCGACTTGACGTGATCCAGGCTCCCGACTGCCTGCTTGATGCCGCCCAGGACGTTCAGCCCGGTCTGGCGCGCGGCGGCATAGCCCTGTTCAGTCGTCAGATCCTGGCCCAGCCTTCCCTTGTGGGTAATCTCGGTGCCAATCTGGGCGACATGGCCTGACAGGAACAGCAGATTGCCGATGCGATGATAGGGTTTCATCGTGCCGTAGTCGGCACCGTAATAGCCGATGCGGTCAAAATCCGGGATATCAAGCCCCATTATCAGGGCAAGCTTTTCAGGGCTGTCTGTCATTTCGGAACTCTCGTTGCGCAGCGGGCAGCCTAACAATCTCGTGATGGGCCGCAAGGGGTGGCGCGTTGGCCCATGGTTGCGCGCAGGGCCCGGCGGCTGTATCCCAAGCCAAGAAGCTGCCCCTTCGGAGTTTTCCAGATGCGATTCTTGCGTGCTGCTTTTCTAGTGCTTGGTTGTGGCTTCGGCCTATCGGCCTGCCAGATCAATGACCTGACCGAGCCGCCGGTGCCCTTGGGGGATTTCGCGCTGGGTCACAATATCGTGGTCACCTCGAACATGCAGAAGGTGCCGATTTCGCGTAACGCGACCCCCCAGCAATGGGAAGCAGCCCTTGAAAAGGCCATGGAAGAGCGCTTTGGCCGCTATGAGGGCGAAAAGCTTTACAATATCGGCATTTCGATTGACGCCTTTGCCCTGGCGCCCCCTGGTGTGCCCTTGGTCCTGAACCCCAAATCCGCCTTGGGAATCACCGTGACGATCTGGGACGATGCCGCGCAGAAAAAGCTGAACGAAGAGGGCAAGCAGATCATCGTCATGGAAAAGATGTCTCGCGAAACCGTGCTGGGGTCGGGCCTGACACAGTCGGCTGCCAAGCAGATGGAGATCTTGTCCTTTAATGCCGCGAAGGCGGTTGAGGGCTGGCTTTTGGAAAACCCCGAATGGTTCGGCCTGCCCCCACTTGCGACCGCCCCAACCCCGACAGTCACGACCTTCAACGCCACGCCCCCAGCCGTGCCTACCGCAGCGGCACCGGTGCCAGCGGTGACGGAATAGGACCTGCCAAAGTTCGAGACTTTGATGGGGCCACGGCCGGCCGTTCCTGCGGCGCAATCCGGCGGCTTTGGCCCGGCAGGTCTTGATTTTTCCCCGCCAGGCAGATAAGTGCCCGCCCGTGGAACACGAGGGCCCTCTGGGCCTCCTCAGAAGCAAGGGCGCCCGACATGGCAAAGGCAAAGTTTGAACGGACGAAACCGCACGTCAACATTGGCACGATTGGCCACGTTGACCATGGCAAGACGACGCTGACGGCAGCGATCACC
>Ga0194130_10002121_pt1 | contig 29513 bp, 27 predicted proteins | sample TA2KigsurfametaG_FD_160084 | JGI IMG/M metagenome (GOLD analysis project Ga0194130, IMG submission 160084) | Freshwater microbial communities from Lake Tanganyika, Tanzania - TA2015050 Kigoma 12 surface | ecosystem: Environmental > Aquatic > Freshwater > Lake | place: Tanzania: Lake Tanganyika...
GGGTTTCTATGGCTTGGCCTTAGTTGCCCAACGCCAGGGTCGTTTTGATCAGGCTGAGGGTTTTTTACAAAAGGCTCGGGCCATAGCACAAAATGTCTTGGCACCAGGATCACCTGTACAGCGTCAGAGCTTATCGTTTGATTACACCGCATCCGAACTAGCGCTGGCCAGAGGTAAGCCAGAGGAAGCTTTGCAATATGCCCAAAATGCGGCCAAGGCAGATCCGTTTTCATTTTCCGCAGTTGTAGCAACAGTCAACGCGGAATTGCGTTTGGGTCGAACCAATGATGCAATTAATTTACTACGAGCCAAGACCAAGGCGCAGCCTAATGAGACGATCTGGTGGGATTTACTAGCACGTGCTTACGATCAAGATAAAAAAATTGGTTTACGGCATTACGCACTTGCTGAGAAGTTCGCTACTGAAGGAGCTTGGCCATCGGCGATTGAGCAGCTCAAAATTGCACGCTCGGCCGCTGGCAATGATTTTTATCTGGGGTCAGTGATTGATGCGCGACTGCGGGTGTTTCAGAATCAATATCGCGAAGAGCAAAAAGAGCAAAAAAAGAGCTAGTGCAACTCGTGCTGGTCGCTTGGAAACTCAAAGTCATCATCGTGGGAACGGCTTGCATGTAAATGGGCAATGCGCCAGCCTTTACCGTCTTGCATGAGGACCAAGGTGATATTGATCATAAAGTCGGCTTCAATTTGGTTATTTTTAAAATAGACCGCTTCGGTGGAATCAAATACCGCAGCACTCACGGTAATGTGTTCAATGCAAGCAATTGGTTCTAGATAGAGGGGCTTTGCGAGCATACGCTCGAGCCCCATCCGGATCTCAGCATGACCGCTTAAGCGATTACCTTCTGGTAACACGCACGTAATCAAATCGTCATCGAGCCACAATGCCAGCGCTCCTTCGACATCCCCTTGCCGTAAGGTCTCACGCCAGGCGTCAATCACCTCATCGGGATTCTGAAAAAGTCGAGCAAAGCGCGGCATAAGCTATTTATTGGACCTTTAATGGTGTAAGCATACTGTAGACGCGTTCAGCTTCAATCTGATTGAGGCAATTGAGATGCCCAAGTGGGCAGGTGCGCTGATAGCAGGGGCTGCAGTCCAGTCCCAGCCAAATGACCTGGGCTTTTTGGGATAAGGGTGGGGTGTGCTCGGGATTACTCGAACCAAAAATAGCAATTTGTGGAATCGAAAGGGCTGCGCCAATATGCATGAGACCCGAGTCGTTGCTAATGAGGGATGTGCATTGTGCGATCAGCGCCATTGATTGGTCTAAGCGAATCGTGCCACACCAGTTATGAATCTGCTTAGAAAGATTGGAACCTTGCACAATTTCTTGGCCAAGTACATGATCGGCTTGGCTACCTAGAATGATAATTTTCGTGTCTGGACTGCCTTCTAAAATTTGGTTTGCTAACTCTGCAAAGTGACCGGTTGGCCAACGTTTTGCAGGACCGTATTCAGCACCTGGTGCAAATACATAATAGGACCCGCACCCGATTTGATCGATCTTGTTTGCCGCCCATTGCATAAGTGTAGGATCAATCGTTAAGCGAGGCTGAGGAAGTTTTTTTAGATCCCCTTTCGGGTTGAGACCTTCCACCAATTTTGCATAGTGCTCGATCATTGGTGTGCGTACGTGACGTGATGGATTGGGTAAAGAGAGATTGATTAACCCAAACCGAAACTCACCTTGATAACCAATCCGTTTTGGGATTTTGGCAAGCCACGGGATGAGTGCCGACTTAAAACTATTGGGCAGTACAAATCCCATTTCATAATCTTGCCGCTTTAGTTCCTGGGCAATTGATCGCCGCAATCCCCACTGCAAGGCTCCGTGTTGAAAATCATGCTCGATGATTGTTTCAACCGTGGGACAGGCACGGTAAATAGGGCCTACCCATGGGGTGCACAGGACATGAATACTGGAATTGGGAAACTTGGTATGAATAAGGGTGATGAGCGGCAAGGACATAACTGCATCCCCAATCCAATGCGGGGCGATAACGAGGATGCGTGGCATAGCGAAGCCCCGTTTTGGGACGATCTTAGTGACCGTGAGGTTCGGTACCAGGAATCACGTGATATTCAGTGCCGCAATACGGGCATTTAACTTGACCGGTAGCCAGAATATCCAGAAAAACGCGTGGGTGATAGTTCCAGGCTGGGGTATCTTTGGTTGGGCAATGCAGTGGTAAGTCATTGCCATGAACCATGACCGCATTCATTTCGTTTAAATCACGCATACCAATTTAAAGTTAGACAGTGGTTAACCAAGCACGGTAACGGTCGTTTCGACTATACACCGTATCGAAAAATACATCCTGAATTTGTTTGGTAATCGGGCCGCGTTTACCATCACCAATCGCTCGGTTATCGAGTTCACGAATTGGGGTCACTTCAGCTGCTGTACCAGTAAAGAATGCTTCATCAGCCGAGTACACCTCATCTCGGGTGATGCGTTTTTCTCGAACATCAAATCCTAAGTCTTTGGCAATTCGGATGATCGAGTCACGAGTAATGCCATCAAGGCAGGACGCGAGATCAGGGGTGAATACAATGCCGTTACGTACCATGAACATGTTCTCACCCGAACCCTCGGAGACATAGCCTTCGGTATCCAATAAGAGGGCTTCATCATAGCCATTAGCAGCCACTTCTTGATGCGCCAGGATTGAATTAATGTAGTAACCAGAGGCTTTCGCACGAACCAAGGAGGAGTTGACGAAGTGACGGGTAAAGGATGAGGTTTTAACCCGAATCCCTTTGTTAATACCATCTTCACCAAGGTAGGCACCCCATTGCCATGCGGCAATCGCAGTGTGCACTTTGTTACCCGTTGGCGAAATCCCCAATTTTTCAGAGCCAATAAAAATAATGGGGCGGATATAGCACGAGGCCAATTTGTTATCGCGCACAACTTGAAGAATGGCTTGTGCAATTTGCTCTTCACTGTAATCGATTTTCATCTGAAAAATCTTTAGGCCATTAAAGAGGCGTTTCACATGTTCAGCTAAGCGAAACACCGCAGTGCCATTTTCAGTTTTGTAGGCGCGAATGCCCTCAAAGATGCCCATGCCGTAGTGAAGGCTATGCGTTAGCACATGAATATTGGCATCCCGCCAGGGGACCATCTTGCCATCGAACCAAATAACTCCATCGCGGTCAGACATCGACATCATTAGCACCTTTATGTTGTGGTGGGCTTGTAGATTGTTTATGCAATTTAGCCCTAGAGCCTTATTGTAGAGCAGAGGAATCGCCCGGTCTGCCGACCGATTGGCCGGGCTTTCTATAATCAGTCGATCTATGGATTTCGCTCGCCTGACTGCTAAATTACCTTACTCGGGTTGGAACGAGCAACAGCAATCCGCCTGGCGTGATGGGCTGAAAACCATGTCACGCTCGGCTCTCTCCATCTTTAGTTGGGCATTAGTGACCGGTCTCGCGATGGGCAAATCATCTTTGTCCACTGAGCAAGCTCTGGCGATGAGCTTATTTGTCTTTGCCGGCTCAGCTCAGCTTGCCGCCCTTCCGCTAATTGGGGCTGGGTTTTCGGTCTTTACGATTCTGATCACCGCATTCATCGTGAACTTGCGTTTTGTGATTTTTAGTATTGGCGTGCAAGCTTACTTTTCTCATTTGCCCGCATGGCGCAGAGCCATTTTGGGGTATTTCACAGCGGATTTTGGATACTTGATGTACACCGGCCGTTTTCCTGAGGTGCAAGCGGTGACCGAGCGTAAGAACGATTCGTATTACCGTACATACTTTATGTATGGGCTCGCCACCGGTAATTGGAGTATTTGGCAAGTCGGTTCAATTTTAGGGATTCTGAGCGCAAGTCAGATCCCGGATGATTGGGGGATGGAGTTTGCAGGGACCTTGGCCTTAATTGCGGTGATTGTTCCGATGTTGGATCATCGGGCAGCCCGCTGGGCAGCGATTGTTGCTGCGATTGTCGCTATTCTGACCTATAGCTTGCCGCTAAAGCTGAATTTGACGGTTGCCATTCTGGCAGCGATCGTGGTTGGGATCTTGGCTGACCGCTCACCTAAGGCAATGCGATGAGGGGTGATTCCTTGGGCTCTTTTGAGATCGCCTTACTGATTGGAGGGATGGCCCTCGTAACCCTATTAACCCGTGCTTTCTTTGTGTTCTTGGGCGCGCGCGTTCAGGTGCCCGAGTTAGTTCTGAGAGCGATTCGCTATGCACCCTTAGCGGCGATTGTAGGTATTGTTGCGCCTGAGCTGATTTTGCCCACAGGAGTAGCCGAAATTAGTCAAATGGACTGGAAATCCCCCAATCTTTGGGGTGGATTAGTAGGCTTTGTGGTGTATTTCTGGACGCGTCAGATGTTGCCAACCCTGATTTTGGGTATGACCGTGTTTAGTTTGGTGCGCTACTGGCTCTAAAATGGAACTTTCACTCTAAATACTCTAATTTCTCCAAATTTAATAGCCTATGTCTTTCACCTTGCTTCACGTAAAGCGCCTGAGTGATCTCGCTACATCTGGTCAACTCAAAGGCAAGCGGGTATTTATCCGTGCCGATTTGAATGTGCCTCAAGACGAGGCTGGCAACATTACCGAAGATACGCGGATTCGGGCGTCGATTCCAGCGATTCAGATTTCCTTAGATGGTGGAGCAGCGGTGATGGTGACCTCTCATTTAGGTCGGCCTAGCGAAGGAGTGTTTAAGGCGGAAGATAGTTTGGCGCCAATCGCCCATCGTATTGCTGAGATCCTCAATCGCAAGGTTCCATTAATCAGTAATTGGGTTGACGGTGGTTTTGAGCTGACCCCGGGCGATCTGGTTCTTTTGGAAAATTGTCGGGTTAATGTCGGCGAGAAAAAAAATGCCGATGAATTAGCTAAAAAGATGGCTGCCTTATGCGATGTCTACGTCAATGATGCTTTTGGTACCGCGCATCGTGCTGAAGCAACGACGCATGGTATTGCCCGGTATGCCAAAGTCGCGTGTGCTGGCCCTTTAATGGCTGCTGAGCTTGATGCCTTGAGTCGGGCTTTGGCAGAACCCAGAAGACCTTTGGTTGCGATTGTGGCGGGCTCCAAGGTATCGACCAAATTAACCATTCTGAAGTCGCTTGCCGAGAAAGTCGATGAATTAATTGTTGGTGGTGGGATCGCCAACACCTTTTTACTAGCCAAAGGCATCAATATTGGTAAGTCACTGGCTGAGCCAGATTTGATCAATGAGGCTAAAGAAATTATTGCGCTAATGGAAAAGCGTGGGGCTCGTGTTCCGATTCCTGAGGATGTGGTGGTTGCCAATGAGTTATCTCCTCTAGCCAGAGCTAATCGGGTACCCGTCGATGAAGTGGCCCCAGATGACATGATTTTGGACGTCGGTCCTAAAACAGCCGCCAAACTATCGATGATGCTTGCTCATGCCGGTACGATTGTTTGGAATGGCCCTTTGGGCGTATTTGAGATTGATCAATTTGGGGGTGGCACCAAAATGATTGCAGCAGCCATTGCTCACTCACCCGCATTCTCGATTGCTGGTGGTGGAGACACCTTAGCCGCCATTACGAAGTACGGCATCGAGAATCAAGTGGACTATATTTCAACCGGAGGCGGGGCGTTCTTAGAATTTCTTGAGGGCAAAATCCTACCTGCATTTGCCGTGCTCGCAGAGCGCGCGAAGGAGTAATGATGCAACGAGCAACCAAAATTATTGCCACCCTAGGGCCGGCGTCCGAAAAGCCCGAGGTCTTGCGCGACATGATTCGTGCGGGGCTCAATGTGGTTCGCCTTAATTTCTCACACGGAACAGTCGCCGACCATCAGGCGCGCTACAAGCTTGTTCGTCAAATATCCAAAGAGCTCGATCGTGAAGTGGGCATCATGGCCGATTTGCAGGGTCCGAAGATTCGGGTGGGTAAGTTCGCTAATGGAAAAGTCATTCTTCAAGAGGGTGCTCGCTTCATCCTAGATGTCAATTGTGAGCTTGGCAATGAAGAGCGGGTGGGGTTGGACTATAAAAATTTACCCAATGATGTTCAAGCGGGTGATCGACTTTTACTCAATGACGGTTTGATTGTCTTGGTGGTTGATCAAGTCAAAGGCGGAGAGATTTACACGCGCGTAGAGAGTGGCGGCCCCCTATCGAATAACAAGGGCATTAATCGTGCTGGAGGTGGCTTAACGGCACCTGCTCTCACCGAAAAGGATATTGCTGATTTGGATGCTGCGATTTCAATGGGAATTGATTTCTTAGCGATTAGCTTTCCAAAAGATGGAGCAGATATGGCCTATGCCCGTCAGCTCTCAGATGCAGCAAGTGTGAAGCATGGCAAAGGCAAGGCACGCCTGATTGCAAAAGTTGAGCGTGCCGAGGCGATCGTTACCGAAGCCCTGCAAAGCATTATTGATGAGAGTGACGGCATTATGGTTGCTCGCGGTGATCTAGCAATTGAAGTTGGTAATCCAGCTGTACCTGCATTGCAAAAGCGCATGATTCGGATGGCTTTGGATGCGAACAAATTTACCATCACCGCTACACAAATGATGGAGTCAATGATTAGTGCCCCAGTGCCAACCCGTGCCGAGGTGAGTGACGTAGCGAATGCAGTATTGGACGGTACTGACGCCGTGATGCTCTCAGCTGAATCAGCCACCGGTCAGTTTCCAGTTAAAACCATTGAGCAGATGGCTGCTATTTGCATCGAAGCGGAAAAATCCGAAGCGGTTCACTTGGATACGGACTTCTTAGACCAGCGTTTTGAGCGGATTGATCAAGCGATTGCCCTTGGCGCACTCTTTACAGCTCATCACCTCAACGCCACTGCGATTGCGGCGCTGACTGACTCCGGCTCAACACCGATTTGGATGAGCCGTCACAATATTCGAGTATCAATTTTTGCCTTAACCAGTCGCGTGGAAACCCAGCGTGCTTTAAGTACGTATCGTAATGTCAGACCTTTTAGCATCGGCAAAGGTGCTGATCGAGAGGCGGCTTTACTTCAGGTTGAAGAGCGCTTAAAGAACTTAGGGGTTGTGAAATCAGGCGATACAATTGTTTTAACGATTGGTGAGCCGATGGATCAGCCCGGAGGTACGAATACCTTGAAAATAATTAAAGTTCGTTAATCATGAATGTGTTACACACCACCTCGATTTCTTCGCTTCCATTAGTTTCACGAGGTAAGGTGCGCGATGTTTATGCGATCGATCAAGATCGTTTGTTAATGATTACAAGTGACCGAATCTCAGCGTTCGATGTGGTAATGCAAGAAGCGATTCCAGAAAAGGGTGTGGTGCTAAATCGAATGAGCAGTTTTTGGTTTGCACGATTAGCCCATGTCATCCCAAATCACTTGACTGGTATTGATCCTATTGCCATAGTTGATCCGACCGAGATTGACCAAGTACGCGGTAGAGCCGTAGTTGCAAAGCGCTTAACACCCATTTTGGTTGAGGCAGTTGTCAGGGGATATTTGGCTGGTAATGGATGGAAAGAGTACCACGCAACTGGAGCAATTTGTGGAATTTCGTTACCTGTTGGTATGCAAAATGCACAAGCATTGCCTGAGCCAATTTTTACTCCTGCTGCTAAAGCGGAGATGGGTCACCATGATGAAAATATTTCTTATGCAGAGGTTGAGCGTCGCATTGGGGGTGAGTTAGCTAAAAGGATTAAAGACACTAGTATTCGTTTGTACACCGAGGCCGCAGACTATGCCCGACGTCGCGGAATTATCATTGCGGATACAAAATTTGAGTTCGGTTTAGATGCCTCGGGACAATTGGTTTTGATGGATGAGATCCTAACGGCTGACTCCTCACGGTTTTGGCCTGCTGATACCTATCAAGTTGGCTCGAATCCCCCTTCGTTTGATAAGCAATTTTTGCGCGATTGGCTCGAGTCAGTCAGGATTGAAGGCCAGCCTTGGAATAAAACTGCCCCCGCACCTCGTTTACCGGATGAGATTATTCGTAAAACTGCAGAAAAATATCGCGAGGCATGGCAACGCCTAACCCAACAATAGGGACCTAGACCCCTATAAAGACTGCGATAATACAAATTTGAGATTCTTGGAGTATTCATGACGAGTCCGGTCATCGTAGGCGTAGTGATGGGATCAAATTCCGATTGGGATACGATGCAACACGCGGTTCATGTGTTAGAGCATTTTGGCATTGCCCATGAAAAACAAGTGCTGTCCGCCCATCGCATGCCTGATGAAATGTTTGCCTATGCTAAGTCTGCCCAGGCGCGGGGCTTGAGGGCCATCATTGCGGGAGCGGGAGGGGCGGCTCATTTGCCTGGAATGTTGGCATCCAAAACGATTGTGCCGGTATGGGGGGTGCCTGTTCCCAGTAAGTATTTGCGCGGAGAAGACTCTTTATATTCGATTGCACAGATGCCTAAAGGAATTCCAGTAGCAACGTTTGCGATTGGCGAAGCCGGTGCAGCAAACGCAGCCTTACATATCGTTGCTATGCTGGCCCATTCGGACTCTGTGCTCGCAAAAAAATTGCATGAGTTTCGGATAGAGCAAACCCAAGTCGCCAGTGCAATGAAGTTGCCATAAGCGACTTATCTCAATTAGCACTCACCATGAGTTCACCGCAAAGTATGAATTTGAATCATCAACAGGCAATTCTGCCACCTGCATGGCTTGGTATTTTGGGTGGCGGCCAATTAGGACGAATGTTTGTGCACGAGGCGCAATCCTTGGGCTACAAGGTCTGTGTTTTGGATCCCGATCCCTTAAGTCCGGGGGGTGTGGTTGCTGAAAAGCACCTTTGCGCTAATTACGATGATGTAATCGCATTAAAAGAGATGGCAACACTTTGTGCAACCATCAGTACCGAGTTTGAGAACGTTCCAGCGAAGACCTTAGATTATTTTGAAGGGCAGGGGATTTTTGTAGCGCCTCGCGGTGCCTGTGTTTCGATTGCACAAGACCGAATCGTCGAAAAGCAGTTTTTGAAACAATGCCAACAGCTTTCCGGTATCGGCCCTGCACCTCATGCAGTGATTCGCTCAGAGGGTGATCTTGCGGTTCTGCCCGATGATCTATTTCCAGGGATCTTAAAGACTGCGCGCTTGGGTTATGACGGCAAAGGTCAGGTTACGGTCCATCAACGAAATGATTTAGCTAAAGCTTGGCACGATTTAGGCCGCGTGGCTTGTGTGCTCGAAAAACGGATGCCGTTAGCCTTTGAAGTATCGGCATTAGTGGTACGGGGCCATGATGGACAATCCGTTGCATATCCGATTTCGGAGAATGTTCATCGAAACGGGATTTTGCATACCAGCACCGTTCCATCCCCATCCCTTCAGGCTAGCTTACAACCAAAAATCATTGGCGCTAGTCAGTTGATTGCCAAAGAAATGGGCTATGTCGGCGTTTTGTGTGTGGAGTACTTTGTTTTGGATGATCGTACGGTAATCGTTAATGAGATTGCGCCAAGGCCCCATAATTCAGGGCACTACACCATGGACGCTTGTGTAACTAGTCAATTTGAGCAACAGGTCCGAGCCATGGCGCGACTCCCTCTAGGAGACGTCCGTCTGCTAACGAATGTTTCTATGCTCAATATTTTGGGTGATGCGTGGTTTACCTCCGGAGTAATGCAAGAGCCCCCCTGGAATCAAGTGCTGGATCATCCCAGTGCGAAGTTGCATTTATATGGCAAGGCAAGTCCAAAGCTTGGACGCAAGATGGGTCATATCAATTGCTTGGGCCATACCATTGAGGAGGCGAAGCAGGCCTGTGCCGAGGTTGCCAATCATTTAGCGATTGCTCCTTAAGCTTGGTAATGGATGAGCTACATTCGCTTTTATTAGACCGCGCGCTCAACACGATTCGTGCTGGTCAGCTTGTCGCCATTCCTACCGAAACGGTATATGGCTTAGGTGCTGACGCAAGTAATCGCAATGCGGTCCAAAAAATTTATCAACTGAAGGGAAGACCTGCTAATCACCCTCTAATTATTCATGTGCAAGCGCCACTAGCGGGTAGCAAAGATACCGAAAAAGACTGGTTGACCGTTTTAGATCCTTGGACTCGGCATATCTCAGAGGCTGCTCTTACTTTGATTACACACTTTTGGCCAGGGCCCCTAACCTTGGTATTTGAGAAAAGTAAACTAATTTTGGATTGTGTCACCGGAGGACAATCTACCGTTGCGATCCGCTCACCCGCTCATCCACTGACCCAGGAGCTATTGCGTCGTTTTGGAGGCGGCATTGCTGCACCATCTGCCAATCGTTACGGACGTATCTCACCAACCTCCGCCGCGGACGTTGAGACTGAGTTTCCAAATAATCCAAATTTATTGATTTTGGATGGCGGCCCTTGTGAACACGGGATTGAGTCAACGATCTTGGATGTCTCTGGGGAGGGGCCACCTAAATTACTTCGACCAGGATCGATTAGTCCATCCATGATTAAGGCAAGTACTGGAATTGATGTAGTCAGTAGTTCAGGCACAGCGAACCAACCCCGAGTATCCGGTACTCATCTGGCCCACTATGCGCCTCATACCGCCCTGTATCTGTATTCAGAATCTGACATTGCATCTCAACTGAGTGGATTCATGAATCAAGAACCCAAGTTACGATTGGCTGTAATCGTTTGGGAGCATGAGCATTCGCATTATCAAGAGGAACTTAAAGCATATTCACAAAACATAACCTTCATAGCGATTGCGATGGATCCCGCATTGCTTGCAAAGCAACTTTATCGTCTTTTAAGGGATCTTGATCAAGGCCAATACCAAGGCATTTTTATCCCAAGCCCCCCAAAGACTGAGGCATGGGATGCAGTACGTGATCGGCTTCAGCGCGCATCTTTTGGATCTGGACCATCTTCTAATAACCATGTGAGCAGTTGATCGTGTACCTCTTGCCCTCGATTGGCTTTGGGGTCATTGATGAATGAGGTCACTGCATAGATCCGACCTGATTTACTAAAGACATAACCCGAGATGGTGCGCACATGATTTAGGGAGCCTGTTTTAATTCGGGCCTCTGGCTTTTTCTTAAGGTGTAAAAATTTTCGTAATTGCGTAATTAAACGGTGACGCATCGTTCCCTCCGATCCTGCAGCTGGCAAGGTATTGGCAAAGGCCTCTGCAATCGGTAAGTTTTGAGCTGAAATTAAGAGGCTATTGAGGTGACGTGCCGAGATTGCTTCATTACGAGATAAGCCCGAACCATTTTCAATCACTAGTTCCGGAAAATCCAATCCTCGTTGATTAAGCCAGGCCTGCACCACGCCTCTTGCCGATTCGATATCAGCGGGCTTGCCAACTTTTTCAAGTGCTAATGTCAAAAAAACCTGCCTAGCCATGACATTATTTGATAATTTATTAATGTCTTCGGTAGCATCTAACAAACTCAGGCCCTCAAAACTTAATAGAGGACGCGCATACACAGGAACTGACCCAGCTTGACCGCTAGGTGGGCGAACCCAAAGACCCCCAGCATCTTCCCATGCAGCTGTAAACCCTAGAGTCAGAAATGTATCAGGATCAAACTTAACCGCATTGAACGTAATTTCTCGACATTTTTGAGAGAGTTCTCCAGAAAAAACAGCTTTCCACTGAATAGCTGATTTGTTCTTCAGTTGTGAACTTGTAATCTCAGCTGGATTCGGAATAATTTCTAACCGAAGATTGCGCCTTGTTCCATCGCAGGGGGTAGGGCGTATCGAAATATCATTTTGAATCGTAAAACGAGCTAACTTCGGGGTGTAGCTGATTTGAGATCCTTGACCAGTTTTATTAGGATTGATTTCAAAAGATAATGTCCGAAATGCATATAACAAAGGATCTGGAGCGACGTTATAAGCTCGCAAGGTTTCGCCATCAATGGTTACCTCCTCCATCACTTGTTTGGCATACGCACTTCGATCAAAGATTAAATTACCGTCAATGCGTTGTATACCAAGATCGCGTAATTGCTTTGTTAAGCGATCTAGTTCCTCTGGAATCCATTTGGGATCCCCGTGACCTACAAAATAAATATTTCCTTTTAAGGTACCGTTTTGGATCGCACCATCGGTGAAGAGTTCTGTCCTCCATCGATATTTTGGTCCCAAAATATCTAGGGCAACGAGCGTAGTGAGCAATTTGATGGTTGAGGCCGGATTCATTGCCACCTCATCGCGCCAATTTAGGATCTGGCGCGATACGGGCTTAGGATTGGTTGCCGAGGGGATTTCACTGACAGCAATACTGATCGAGTCTTTTGGGATGCCGCTGCGTTTAATCGCCTGTTCAACGCCAATTGGAATTGAAGATTGGGCTACAGCGCGATGACCAAGAAAAGGGGTAAAACAAAAAAGTGCTAGTACTAACCCTAGATATTGAGTTAGAAAACTGCGATTTGGCCGATCAAATTTCATTATTTTTCTAATTTGTCAAAAAGTATTTACAGATTTTCCTCATATCTTTGCTAGGATAAACGTGGAGATCTGGTTTGGCCAAATAATGGCGATTCGCTCCTCGACAAATAACACTTCAATAAAGGAAGTAAATCATGACAAAAGCAGACTTAGTGGATGTGATTGCGGATGGAGCGGATTTAAGTAAAACCAAGGCTGAGGAGGTTCTTAATTTAGCCCTCGATGCAATCAAGGCGAGTGTTGCCAAGGGCAATACGATACAGTTGGTCGGGTTTGGAAGCTTTTCCTTGGGTTCGCGCGCTGCACGAATGGGGCGTAACCCAAAAACTGGCGAGGCCATCAAGATTGCAGCATCCAAGACCGTCAAATTTTCGGCTGGCAAGTCATTTAAGGATGCAGTTAATAAACGCTAGTTCTGATAAAAGTCGCCTAGATTAAGAAAAGCTATTTACGCTTAACTAGGCGCGTTGATTTGTTTTCTTAGGCGATCATTGCTGGTATCAAGAATTCGCTGGAATGATTTCTGCAGGCTTATTAGCTCAGCATCTGATTTTTCTAAGAGAACGCATTGATCATAGAGCCATTGATCTTCACTGAGTAATGCGCCACCTTTGATTTTATGAATCAAGCTCATCAGAGAGTCAAGACTAAGCGTTTCTTTAAGAGCATCCAAGGTTTCAAGTTGAACCTTTAAAACCTCCTCCACAATTAAGTGACTCATGCAAAGTGAGCTAACGGATGGTTTGATAAAGGTGGTCGATGAATGGTGATGTAAGTGCTTTAACAACTCAGACTCAAGGCATTCTAAGCGGATCGGTTTAATCAGAACACCATTCATGCCCGATCCGATCAGTTCAGACTGTGAGGTCTTAGCATAAATGTCTGCTGTAATGCCGATAATGACAATATCACGGTGACCTGAGGCACGAATTTTGCGAGCTAACTCGGTACCATGCATTCCAGGCATCGAGTGATCGGTCAGAATAACATCATACAAATCATCGTGAAGTCGCATAAGCGCCTCATCTCCATTGGCGCACTGGTCAACATGAATACCAAGGGTTTGCAATTGCAAAAATAGGATATGTCGACTCGCTGGATGATCCTCAACAATCAGGGCGCGAATGTTCTTAAATAAGGGATGAGTTGATGCATTGGCAGAGCGTTGGCTATTTTCAATGGAGTGACACGTTCTAGAAAATGCCACAACAAAATTAACACTTGTACCTAGATTGGGCGTACTCTCAATAATCAATTTACTCTGCATTAATCCAATCAGGTGATTGGTAATGCTCAATCCAAGGCCAGTACTTGACCCTGATTCATTATTCGCAGATAAGTGGGAGCGAATTTGCTCAAAGGGCATTTGTACACGCTCAATATCTTCTTTTGCCATTCCAATGCCTTGGTCAATGATTCGAAACTCTAATAATTGACCAGCATGGTCGTTCGCTAGAATTCGAATCTCAAAAAACACAAAGCCTTGCTCTGTAAATTTAATCGCATTACTTAGGAGATTGTGAAGAATTTGACGAATACGTAAAGGGTCAAGAAGTAAGACATCAGCAATACTTGGATCAATAAAGCTAGCTAAATGCAGTCCTTTATTCTTGGCGTATACAAAAAAAGTTTGATTAATTTCGAAAAGAATTTGTTTTAAATCAACTGGCTCATGCTCAACCGTAAATTTCCCTGCTTCAATTTTGGCGATGTCGAGGACTTGATTGAGCATGCCCAGTAAAGAGGCAGCCGATGTATGGGCGCTTTGTAATAATTCCCGTTGATGCTGATTCAATGCGCTATTTTTTAGCAACAGCTCCTGTGCACCGATTACAGCATGCATTGGCGTACGAATTTCATGACTAACGGTTGCTAAGAACGCAGATTTTGCTTCGCTTGCGTCCCGTGCTTCTTGAGCAATACCCATGAGATCAGCCTCTGTGCGCGATTGCTTCTTACGTTGCCAAGCAAAGAAACCAAGCAAGATTGCAATAAATCCAGAGGAACCAGCAATTCCAAACCAAAGCCAATTTATTATATGCTGCGATCGATCTGATGCTAAGGATGGGATGGCTAAAAGTTCACCCATGAAGAAAGGATCTGCTGCATGTAATGACTTTTGCACAATTGAGTGAAGAATGCGGTCTTGATCTGAAATAAACCATCGATACGCAAAAGGCTGATGACCTAGAGGTCGGATTTGTATCTCTTGAAAATTCAGTTGTTTACTAAGATGAACGGCTAAGCGCAAAGGCATAACCGCAAAATGTGCATCACCAGCCATCAATTGTTGAGTAATTAATTCTGGTGAATTGATGAGGTGCCCTCCATTAATTGACTCCGAGAAGCCATAACCTCGATCAAAAAAGACGGTTTTTTCCATCTTCGGGCTCAATGGCAGTGTGTTCTTTGAGTGCGCTGCCAGCACCACATCGTGACCACAAAAAATCGGTTCTGTAAGTCGGCCGGGAACCTCCGATTCCAGTTGCTGATTGGGGTCAATCACAAAACTCACTTCACCATTACGAATTTGATGAATACCAACCTCTTCAGAACTCCGCCATTTTGGTGAAAATTCGAGACCTGAACAATCCTTTAATTTTGAGAACAGTTTGGGATAAATGCCACTATCCCAGTACGGGCGATATTTTTCATGAATGCTAAATTGAACCATTGGATGGGCTTTGATCCACATTTGCTCTGTTTGGGTAAATTGAGGCAATCCCCCTTGAGCATGACCACAATGCATGAAGAACGCGATGCCTAGTCCGAATACCCACTTTGATAAAGAAGACATCGCGCTTCGCCCCAATCTCAGCCTTCAATGATGTGGTTATTACGGCAAAATAGCACCAGATCGGCAATGTTTGAGATCCCTAACTTATCAAATAAGCGATGCTTATAGGTTGCAACCGTTTTACTGCTGATATTGAGGTGATCCGATATTTCTGCATTCGATTTCCCTTTGCCGAGATATTTCATGACTTGTAATTCTCGATCAGAAATCGATACCATCTTTTCGCTATCGGATAAGGCTGCATGGCCATTACGTCCAGTCGAGAAGAAGGTATAGCCTTGAGAAACTGCAACACAAGCCGCCAAGATAATATTTGCGCTAGCCGTTTTGTTCACAAAACCATGAGCACCCAAAGAACGAACTCGACCCCCGTACACTTGCTCGTCAAGGCTTGACAGGATGAGGATGCGAATATTTGGGTATGAGATCCCAATTTTTCGAATGACATCAAAGCCATCGGTTTTGGGCATATCCAAATCGAGAATCACAATATCGGGTTGGACATTCTTTAATACACTTAGGCACTCTTCGCCGCTTTGGGCTTGGGCCACCACTTCAAATGGTACTTGGTTTAACAGCATTGATTTCAACGCCATTAACATGGCGGGATGATCATCAATCAACATCACTTTATTACGCATTACAGGTCTCCTTGTGGTTAAAGTTATTTTGATGTTTGAATGGAAAAAAGTGCCTTACCAATACGACTATCTTGGATATGAATAATTTGATGTCGATTAACCGGTGAGAGCATGAGGCTGCCGTAGCAATAATCGATACCCAGTTGATAGGCAATTTCGTTATCGCGAACAAAGGTGACATTACTGAAATAGGTTTTGCAGGACCACTTCTTCAATAAATGAATTTGGTCAATGAGTTGGGTTCCGCTTAAGGAGCTTGTTTCACGAAGGTGTGAAACATCCAAATGCACGGCCTCAAACTGAAATTGACTAATCAGTTTGATGGTATTGGGGTTTCCATCAAATTGAAGAGCATGAAATAGCACCCCCAAACGCCTTAGCTTCGTGACCGCAGCGGTTAACTCGTTATCGATGTCTTGATGATGCAAAAAGCCAATATTGATTAAACCAATCGGGAGTCTTGAATTTAGAATCAGATCGCATAGTCCATCAACACACGCTGCAATTTTTAGATCCGTCACTTTGATTGGCAGAATGAGGGGGATGATCCGATTACTGCATTGCCAGTAATGAATTGCATCAATTCCCTCCATGCAGTAACGCAGAACCTCGGATGGGGAAGCGCTTAACAAGGGCCGAAATAAAACACCCTTGAGGCTACTTCCAGAGCGATTAAAGATTGGCTCAAAATCAATTCCTCGATATGTCAATGGATCGACGATGTTTCTTGGGGTAGTCTCAGCAAATTGATCTTCATGCTTTGGGCTTTCCCAATATGGCTGTTCAATATCGCGAAGTTGGCGGAAGGGCTTGTTCTTCCATGCCATTACCAAGTTATAAAGCCGTGATTTAGGGCTCATGATCTCTCCAATCGAATATCAACGAGTCTATGCATGCCAAAGGTTTTAAGTAAGGGCATAAAGATGATTTATGTGTAGGAAATCTCCTACAGCTGCCTGACTGTGGCATTCATCATCCAAAACCCGAGTCGTTGGGGTTGAGAAAAGCGGGCTCTTGAAAATAGCTAATGAAGACCTATATAATCAGCACTCACTACACGAGAGTGCTAACAGTGATTATAAATTACTTCATTTCAATGAAAATAATTATATAAATCATATATTTAGCATGATGTGCAGAGATAATGAGGCAGCAAATTTTATTAGTTAATACTTACTAAGATAGGAGAGGGAATGAATTTACGTCCTTTACACGATCGCGTGATTATTAAGCGCTTAGATCAAGAAACAAAAACCGCCTCTGGAATCGTCATTCCAGATAACGCAGCAGAAAAGCCTGATCAGGGCGAGGTATTGGCCGTTGGCCCAGGAAAGCGGGATGATAGTGGCAAATTAAATGCCCCCGACGTCAAAGTTGGTGATCGAGTGCTATTTGGAAAGTATGCAGGTCAGACCGTAAAAGTGGATGGCGACGAGCTTCTTGTCATGCGTGAAGAAGACATCATGGCCGTTGTTCAGAAGTAATTAGGCATCTAGAAAGGAATTTAATCATGGCAGCAAAAGATGTAGTGTTTGGCGATAACGCCCGCGTCAAGATGGTTGAGGGTGTCAACATCCTCGCAAATGCAGTCAAAGTAACCCTTGGACCCAAGGGTCGTAATGTGGTGATCGAGCGCTCATTTGGTGGCCCAACCATCACCAAGGATGGCGTCACAGTCGCCAAAGAGATAGAGCTTAAAGACAAGCTCCAGAACATGGGTGCCCAGATGGTTAAGGAAGTTGCTTCCAAGACCGCTGATATCGCAGGTGACGGCACAACAACGGCAACGGTATTGGCTCAATCGATTGTCCGTGAAGGGATGAAGTATGTGGTTGCTGGCCACAATCCAATGGATCTCAAGCGCGGTATTGATAAAGCGGTAACGGCTGCGATTGAAGAGCTCAAAAAAATTAGCAAACCTTGCACCACCACTAAAGAAATTGCACAAGTTGGTTCGATTTCAGCGAACAGCGATGAGAGCATTGGTAAGCGGATTGCTGAAGCCATGGAAAAGGTTGGCAAAGAGGGTGTGATTACCGTTGAAGATGGTAAGTCACTTGAAGACGAGTTAGAAGTAGTAGAGGGTATGCAGTTTGACCGTGGCTACTTGTCCCCGTACTTCATTAATCAGCCTGAGAAGCAAACCGCTGTTTTGGAAAGCCCTTACATCCTCTTGTTTGATAAGAAGATCAGCAATATTCGCGATCTCTTGCCAGTTCTTGAGAAAGTCGCTAAATCGGGTCGTCCATTGATGATTGTTGCTGAAGATGTTGAAGGTGAAGCCTTGGCAACCTTGGTCGTGAACAACATTCGTGGCATCTTAAAGACCTGTGCTGTAAAGGCTCCTGGTTTTGGTGATCGTCGTAAGGCGATGTTGGAAGATATTGCAATCTTGACCGGTGGCCAAGTGATTGCCGAGGAAGTTGGTTTAACTCTCGAGAAAACCACTCTTGAGCACCTTGGACAAGCTAAACGTGTTGAGATTGGTAAAGAGAACACCACCATTATTGATGGTGCCGGTGATGGAAAATCGATCGAAGCGCGCGTTAAGAACATTCGGGTGCAGATTGACGAGGCAACTAGTGACTATGACCGTGAGAAATTACAAGAGCGTGTTGCTAAGTTAGCAGGTGGTGTTGCTGTAATCCGTGTTGGTGCCGCAACCGAAGTCGAAATGAAAGAGAAGAAGGCGCGTGTGGATGACGCTTTGCATGCAACTCGTGCAGCCGTTGAAGAGGGTATTGTTCCTGGCGGCGGCGTTGCACTGATTCGTGCGAAGCAAGGCATTGCTGGACTCAAGGGCGACAATCCTGATCAAAATGCTGGTATTAGCATTGTGTTGCGTGCGATGGAAGAGCCACTGCGTATCATCGTTTCCAATGCTGGTGATGAGGCAAGCGTAGTTGTTAACTCAGTCGCAGCTGGCAAAGGTAATCATGGTTATAACGCTGCGACCGGTGAGTATGGTGACTTAGTTGCACAAGGTGTGATTGATCCAACCAAGGTTACTAAAACCGCATTGGTCAATGCTGCATCCGTTGCTGCACTATTGTTAACCACTGATTGCGCAATTGCAGAGTCTCCAAAAGAGGAATCTGCAGGTGGCGGTATGCCAGGCGGCATGGGTGGTATGGGCGGTATGGGCGGTATGGACGGAATGATGTAACAAGACTTCGGTCCAAAACAGAGGGCAGCCTAGGCTGCCCTTTTTGTTTCCCAAAATTTTGGATACCATGAGCTGACATTGCGAAAAATGAATGACTATTTTTAATGAATAAAATCACAGTTATCGGAGTCCTACTGTTTCTGTTTGGATGTGCACCACAGGTAAAGCAGCAAGAACCGATCGTTCTTAAAAAGGGTGAGCCAATCCCCTTGGGTGATCAATTTTGGACGCTTGATTTCACCTATTTTTATAAAGGCAAAGAGGTTAAAACTGTTATCAGTCAATATGACCATCGCCGCGATTGTTTTGAGGCGATGTTTAAGATGCAAAAGGAGGCCAGCAAAATGCCTCGTGGTAGCGGAGCGGGTTTATGTAAAAAGTTATTTGTCGACGGACAAGAGCGAACCGATAAGGATCGCTTAGGCTTTCGATAAAAAAAGGCAGCCGAGGCTGTCTTTGATTACTCACAAGAATTGATCAATCCACCGCTTTGACCATATCCTCCACGACTTTCTTAGCATCACCAAAGACCATCATGGTTTTGTCCATGTAGAAGAGCTCATTGTCGAGACCGGCGTAACCAGCTGCCATCGAGCGCTTGTTCACGATGATAGTTTTAGCTTTGAACGCTTCCAAAATTGGCATACCAAAGATTGGGCTACCGGGAGTGCGTGCCGCTGGATTTACCACGTCATTTGCACCCAGAACCAAGACCACGTCTGCCTGTCCAAAGTCACTGTTAATGTCTTCCATCTCAAATACTTGGTCGTACGGAACTTCTGCTTCCGCTAGGAGAACGTTCATATGTCCTGGCATGCGACCAGCAACAGGGTGGATAGCGTACTTAACCGTTACACCATGATGAATTAACTTCTCGGTAAGCTCTTTGAGGGCATGCTGAGCACGCGCTACGGCCAGGCCATACCCTGGAACAATGATCACCGTATCGGCATTGGTCATCAAGAATGCAGCATCCTCTGCGGAACCAGTTTTGTAGTTCTTAGGACCGCCATCATCGCCACCAGCAGCAGCTTCAGCTCCAAAACCGCCGAGAAGAACAGCAGTAATCGAGCGGTTCATGGCCTTACACATAATGTAAGAGAGAATCGCGCCGGAGGATCCAACGCAAGCACCCGCAATGATTAATACAGGATTGTTGAGAGTAAAGCCAATACCAGCCGCCGCCCAACCGGAGTAGCTGTTGAGCATCGATACCACCACCGGCATATCAGCGCCACCAATCGGAATAATCAAGGTGATACCGAGCACTAGAGCAATTGCACACATGATCAAGAATGCGGCATTACTATCGGTGAGGAAGTATGCAACGCCAGCAGCGACCATCAAGATCGCCATGATCAAGTTGAGTAAATGCTGACCTGAAAAGCTCACTGGTTTACCGCTGACCTTACCGGAGAGTTTTCCAAAGGCAATTACGGATGCTGTGAAGGTAATTGCACCAATAAATGCACCAATAAACAACTCAATTTTTTGAGCGCCACTATGGACTTGTGCAGGATTGAAGACCGCGGCAATTGCAATTAATACTGCTGACAAACCGACAAAGGAGTGCATTAAAGCGACAAGCTCAGGCATCTTTGTCATTTGTACGCGTTGCGCTGCAATTGAGCCAATGACAGCGCCAGCGATAATTGCTCCCCCAATTAACCAATATACCGGCTTAAAGGTTGGAATGAGGAAGGTAGTAACAACCGCCAGTACCATCCCAACCATGCCATAGACATTGCCTTGGCGGGAGGTGGTTGGGGATGAGAGTCCTTTGAGTGCCAAAATAAATAGCACGGACGAAACAAGATAAGAAATCGCTGTGAAGTTTGACATGATGTGCTCTCTTATTAGTGACCAGCCGATTCGTTCTTAGGAGCTTTTTTCTTGAACATCTCAAGCATTCGCCGAGTGACCATAAAACCACCAAAGATATTGATCGACGCAAGAAAAATAGCCAGCGCTCCAATCAAGCTCGTTAGGGTAATTTCATCACCGTTAATGACTTCAGTTTGCAACAAGGCGCCCACAATAATGATCCCTGAAATGGCATTCGTGACTGACATGAGCGGGGTATGCAAAGCAGGTGTTACATTCCACACCACGTGGTAGCCAACAAAAATGGCTAATACAAAAACCGTGATGTTTTGGACGGTTAATAGACTTTGAATAGCAGCAGCATCCATTTTGGTTCCCTCAATAATTAATTGGTGCGAATGGCTTGGCCATCACGGCACATCAAGCAGGCGGCAACAATATCGTCATCGGCTGCGGCAGGAATGGCAAGTTGCCCTTCCTTATTAATGATGAGCTTCATGAAATCAAGCAAGTTTCTGGCATAGAGGGCTGAGGCATCCGCAGCCACCATGCTTGGTAAATTGGTGTAGCCAACAATCATTACCCCGTTGTGATTGATTACCTGATCGGCGCGAGTGAGTGGACAGTTCCCCGATCCGTTTTCACCACGACCTGCGGCAATATCAATCACTACAGAGCCAGCTTTCATCTTCTCAACGGTATCGGCATGTAAAAGAACAGGGGGTTTACGGCCAGGAATCAAGGCGGTGGAAATTACAATATCGGCTTGTGCTGCACGCTCAGCCACCAGTGCCGCTTGACGCTTCATCCATGCCTCTGGCATGGGGCGGGCATAACCACCAACGCCTTGGGCAATCTCGCGTTCCTCATCGGTTTCGTAGGGCACATCGACAAATTTGGCGCCAAGGGACTCTATTTGCTCCTTGGCAGCAGGGCGTACGTCAGAGGCCTCAATAACCGAGCCGAGGCGCTTAGCGGTCGCAATGGCCTGCAAACCGGCAACTCCAGCACCCAAGATTAGGATGCGGGCAGCTTTTACGGTTCCCGCAGCCGTCATCAGCATGGGCATAAAGCGCTGATACTCATTCGCGGCCAACATCACAGCCTTGTAACCAGCAATATTGGCTTGGGAGGAAAGGACGTCCATGCTTTGCGCACGCGTAGTCCGCGGCGCGGCCTCAAGGGCGAAAGCGGTGATTCCTTGAGCTGCCATGGCAGAAATTCCTTCATTATCAAAGGGATCGAGCATACCAATCAGGACAGATCCTGATTTGATCTGCTTTAGTTCATCATTCTGAGGTGCACGAACCTTGAGAACAATCTCACAGGCGAATGCATCCGTTGCAGAGCCAATACTGGCACCAACGGCCTCATAGGCGGCATCCGGTAGGCTCGCGTCAACCCCCGCGCCGGATTGAATGATGACCTGGTGACCTTGGCTAATGAGCTTTTTAACGGTTTCAGCGGTCGCAGCAACCCGGGTTTCTCCAGGCCTTGTTTCCAGCGGCACTCCAATGCGCATGGCATATCTCCAAATGCAAGAATTTTAAAAAAAGAACCATCTTAATAAATTAGCCATGCCTTGTGAGCTAGCCCGCCCAGTCTCCTGTATATCCCTTTGGCCAGAGCTTGACCGAGACTTTTACAATGTGTGAGCTTGAAACAATATCTGTATTTTCGCACTTTTTAATGGTTACCCCTGATATTTCTATTTTTCATCAATGACAGCCTTAAATTCCTCAAAAATTACAAGCTCTGCCAAGCCAAAGGTGGTGGTGGGTATGTCTGGGGGCGTTGATTCCTCGGTGGCTGCTTGGTTACTCAAAGAACAGGGCTACGAGGTGGTTGGCCTCTTCATGAAAAACTGGGAAGACGATGATCAGGATGAGTATTGTTCAGCACGGCAAGATTGGATTGATGTTGTATCTGTAGCCGATCTCTTGGGAATCGATGTTGAAGCAGTGAATTTTGCAAAAGAATATCGCGAACGTGTTTTTGCTGATTTCTTGAGAGAGTACGCGGCAGGTCGAACACCCAATCCTGATGTGTTGTGTAATGCAGAGATTAAGTTCAAGGCATTTTTAGATCATGCAATCGATTTGGGGGCTGATCTCATTGCCACCGGGCACTATGCCAGAGTTGAACGGCATGCAGATCGTGTGCAATTGCTTAAAGCTACTGATCTTAATAAAGATCAGAGCTATTTCTTACACCGCTTAACGCAAGCCCAATTATCAAAAGTCTTATTTCCACTTGGCGGAATTACGAAAAAAGAGGTTCGTGAGATTGCTGCAGATTTGGGCTTGCCCAACGCTCGTAAGAAAGATTCAACGGGAATTTGTTTTATTGGCGAGCGCCCATTTCGAGAATTCTTAAACCGCTACTTACCGAGAGCCCCAGGCCCGATCTTGAGTGTGGATGGTAAGCACTTAGGTGAGCATATGGGCTTGGCATTTTTTACTTTAGGGCAACGCAAGGGAATTGGCTTGGGCGGCAGCCAAGACGGAACGGGTGACGCTTGGTACGTGGCCCGTAAAGACGTCACCAATAACACCCTCTATGTGGCACAAGGTCACGATCATCCTTGGCTATTGAGCGAACGGTTGGCGGCAATCGATGCCTCGTGGATTGCTGGCCATGAACCACCCCTTGGTCAATACAGTGCAAAAACCCGTTATCGACAAGAGGATGCACTTTGCGCGATTACAGCGGAACAGGATAATTCCTTCGAGTTGCAATTTAAGGCAGCACAATGGGCAGTCACACCAGGTCAGTCAGCCGTTTTGTACCAAGGAGACGTTTGCTTGGGTGGCGGAATTATTGTTCGCTGAGGATTACTGCGCTGGCGGGGTAGTTTGTTTAAACGAAGTACGTTCCGATAATTGTGCAAAATGCGTTGCAAGATTTGGATATTTAGTTTTCCAATCAAGTTCAGTAAACCGCAATTCAAACCAGCCAAGGGCACATCCGAGGGCGATATCTGCAAGGCTAAATTGATTGCCATGGCACCATTTTGAGCTGCCTAAACTCGTTGACATGGTCGCCATACCTTGATGTACTTTGTGCATTTGTCGGTCAAGCCACTTTTCGCTTTGTTCGCCCTCACCCCGAAATGTTTTTTCAAGGCGTACCAAAATGCCAGCATCGATTATTCCGTCAGCTAATGCCTCCCATGTTTTCACTGCAGCACGCTCTCGTCCAGTAGCAGGGATCAGTTTGCCGACCGGGCTTAAGGTATCGATATATTCGGCAATTACCCGTGAATCAAACATAGCCCCACCATCGTCCATGAGTAAGCATGGAACTTTGCTAAGTGGGTTGAATTCCGCAATGGAGGTACCCGAATCCCAAACGTTTTCAAGTACGAGCTCGGCATCAATCTTTTTTTCTGCCATAACAATACGTACTTTGCGAACAAAGGGACTCGTCAATGATCCAATAATTTTCATAAGAGCGCAGTATAGCAATCTATGGGACTCGTCATAAACCCATTAAAATCAGGTTTTGAACACTTTGTAACGAGAACCCCTTGTCCACGCTAACTTCATTAACTGCTCTATCGCCACTGGATGGCCGATATGCAAAAAAACTGGATGCGCTTCGTCCTTGGTTATCCGAAGCAGCCTTTATGCAACAGCGGGTTGTCGTCGAGATTCAGTGGCTTTTAGCCCTCAGTGAGGCTAAGTTAGCTAATATTCCTAAAATTGACTATGCCGATGAGGCTTTCCTCCTTCAGCTTGCAAGTGATTTTTCAGAGGAAGATGCGCAGCGCATTAAAGACATTGAGGCGATCACCAACCATGATGTTAAAGCGGTGGAGTACTGGTTGAAAGAAAAGGTCGCTAAACGTCCAAAATTATTAAAAGCGAGTGAGTTCATCCACTTTGCATGCACTTCAGAAGACATTAACAATACCTCGCACGGTCTCATGCTCAGGGGCGCACGTGATCATGTATTAATTCCGCAACTGCGGTTGATTTTGAAAGCATTAAATGAGCTGGCGATTCGGCATGCCACCACTCCAATGCTCTCTCGAACCCATGGTCAGCCAGCATCACCCACGACCTTGGGTAAGGAAATTGCCAATATGGCAAAACGTCTAGAGCGGGCGATCCAAACCATTGGTCACGTCGCACTGCTTGGCAAGATGAATGGCGCGGTTGGTAACTACAACGCCCATTTAGCGGCTTATCCTGAGTTTGACTGGGAAGAATTTGCCAAAGGAGTCGTTGAAAAGCGTCTTGGTTTGGAATTTAATCCCTATACGATTCAGATTGAGCCCCACGACGGTATGGCTGAGTTATTCGATGCCATTGCTCGAGCCAATACAATTTTGTTAGATATCGATCGGGATTTCTGGGCTTATATTGCGCTTGGCTACTTTAAGCAAAAAACCAAAGCGGGCGAGATTGGTTCCTCTACCATGCCCCACAAAGTCAATCCGATTGATTTTGAGAACTCTGAGGGTAATCTTGGAATTGCAAATGCACTCCTGCACCACTTGGCTGAAAAGCTTCCTATTTCACGATGGCAGCGCGACCTTACTGACTCAACCGTCTTGCGTAATTTAGGCCCAGCATTTGGTCACAGTGTGTTGGCATATGACAGTGCCCTGCGCGGACTTTCTAAATTGGAAGTGAATGAGGCCGCAATTGCATCCGATCTTGATAATTGCTGGGAAGTTTTGGCTGAGCCTATTCAGACCGTGATGCGTCGTTACGGAATTGAGAACCCCTATGAGCAGTTGAAAGATTTAACTCGGGGTAAGGCGATTACTCGTGAGGTATTGCATCGTTTCATTAAAACCCTTGCGATTCCTGAGCCAGAGAAGAAACGCTTATTAAAAATGACCCCCGCTTCATATACGGGCAAGGCAGCTGAGTTAGCATCGCGATTGAAGTCAAGTAAGCGTTGAGTCGATCCAAACATCCGATCGCGCATTATCCCTTTGGCCTCTATTTTTTGTATGAGGCAATTTGGCATTTATTAATACTGCTTGTCATTTTGCGCCTCCTGTGGCGTAGTCGCCAACATCGGGGTTATCGTCAACATATCGCTGAACGCTTTGGATTCTATGGAGCAAAAAAATTACAAACTCAGCCGATATGGATTCATGCCGTTTCGGTGGGGGAAACGCATGCAACCCAAGCATTAATTGAGAAACTGCTCCATGAAGGTCACCCTGTTCTTTTAACGCACATGACTCCAACAGGGCGTGAAGCGGGTAGCGCACTTTATTGGAAAGCAATTCAGCAGGGTCGACTTCAGCAGGTTTATTTACCCTACGATATTTGTTGGGCGATCGAGCACTTCCTAAAGCATTTTCGACCCCAACTTGGACTACTCATGGAAACCGAGGCATGGCCAGGTTTTGTATTTCGGGCGCACCAGCTCGGGATACCCCTTTTCCTAATCAATGCTCGCCTATCTGAACGTAGCTTTAAACGTGTGCAGAGTTTTGGGCAGGCAGGGCAGGTTCTCTTCCAATCGTTTACTGGAATTTTGGCTCAGTCAGGGCATGATGCAAAGCGCTATCAAGCTCTTGGCGTCAAGAATATTCACATCGTTGGTAATATGAAGTTTGATATCGCAAGTCAACCAGAAACACTCGCTCTTGGAATGCATTGGAAAAATGCGATTCAAGCCCAAGGCCGGTTAGCGGTTTGCGCGGCAAGTACGCGAGCCGGTGAAGAGGCAATTATCTTAGAAGCTTGGAAACATATTCTGACAACCAACAACTGGACGAGCCCACCGTTATTGATGATGGTGCCGCGCCATCCAGATCGCTTCTCTGAGGTTGCTGATCTCATTTATCAATCCGGGTTGGCTTTTGAACGCCGCTCAGGCATGAGTGATCCGCGTTCCAGTGAAGAGGTAGACCCATCCTTGCATTGGGCAAAAATCGATGTTCTGCTTGGTGACTCAATGGGGGAGATGGCGGCTTACTACGCTGCTAGTGATTTTGTGGTGATGGGGGGTAGTCTTTTACCAACCGGTGGGCAAAATCTCATTGAGGCATGTGCAAATGGTTGCCCAGTGATTTTGGGGCCGCATACTTATAATTTCCAGAAAGCTAGTGAGGATGCCATTGCTTGCGGCGCAGCGATTCGAGTGACTGGTGATTTGAATTCAGAGTTAATAAACGCCTTGGCTAAAGCGATCGAGGAACTACTGGTCAATAATGCAGAGCGTAAAAAACGCACAGATTACGCCCTTCATTTTGCTGCAGAACATCAAGGTGCAACCCAAAGAATCTTAGATCAACTTAAACCTGAGCTCCAAAATTAGGATCATCAGGCCGATTATTTTCATTTGGTTTGCGATCCGCTTTGATGAGGTCTTCGCGCTTAATACCAAGCCACATTGCAATGGCAGCGGCGACGAATACCGATGAATAAATTCCAAACAAGATGCCAATTGTTAGCGCAAGGGCAAAATAGAAGAGAGACGGCCCACCAAAAATAAGCATCGCAACCACCATCATCTCGGTGCTACCGTGTGTGATAACGGTGCGGCTAATCGTACTGGTAATGGCGTTATCAATAATTTCGCGGGTGCTCATCTTGCGCTGCCTACGAAAACTTTCACGAATCCGGTCAAAGATCACCACCGACTCGTTCACCGAGTAGCCAAGAACCGCTAATACAGCGGCCAGTACGGAGAGCGAAAACTCCCACTGGAAGAAGGCAAAGAATCCCAGAATGATCACCACATCATGCAAGTTCGCCAAAATACCAGCCACGGCAAATTTCCACTCGAAACGGAATGCGAGGTAAATCATGATGCCGATCACTACAAAGATGAGAGCTTTAATTCCGTCAACAGCAAGCTCTTTGCCAACTTGAGGCCCTACGTATTCAACGCGTTGTAGTTTTGCCCCAGAATTATTGGCCTCAAGTACTTGCATGACCGCAGTGCTTTGCTGTGCTGATGGAATGACTTGACCAGTTTGATCGCGTTGCAGAGGCAAGCGAATCATGACGTCACGAGAGCTACCAAAGTTTTGTACTTGCGTATCGGTGTATCCAATTTTGGCAATCTGATCACGAATGGAGTCGAGCGGCGCGGTTTGGGAATAAGAAATCTCCATCACCGTACCACCGGTAAATTCAATCGAGAGATGCAAACCTTTTTGCCAAATAAAAAAAACGGCAGCTAAAAATGTAATAAACGAGAATGCATTGAGTAGTAATGCATGGCGCATGAAGGGAATATCTTTGCGGATTCGAAAAAATTCCATGACTTATTTCTCTTGTGGCCGCCAGACTTGGCCAATCGAAATGGACTGCAATTTCTTTTGACGTCCGTACCAAAAGTTCACCACGCCGCGTGCAAAGAAGACGGCGGAGAACATTGAGGTCAAAATACCAAGGCAATGCACTACTGCAAAGCCTTTAATGGGACCCGAGCCAAAGGCAAGCAGGGCTAAACCAGCAATGAGCGTGGTGATGTTGGAGTCCAAGATCGTGGCCCACGCCTTATCAAATCCAATCGCAATCGCCGTGTGGGGAGCTGCGCCATTGCGCAGCTCTTCCCGAATCCGCTCATTGATGAGCACGTTGGAGTCAATCGCCATGCCAATCGCCAATGCCATCGCTGCAATGCCAGGCAGAGTGAGCGTGGCTTGTAGCATTGATAGCAAAGAAATCAAAAGAACCAAATTAACCCCAAGCGCAATGACTGAGAATGTGCCAAAGAGCATGTAATAGGCAATCATGAAAATCGCAATGGCTGCAAAGCCATAGATGAGAGAGGTAAATCCCTTCTCAATATTTTCAAGACCCAAGCTTGGGCCGATCGTCCGTTCTTCAATAATTTCCATTGGGGCAGCCAAGGATCCAGCGCGCAGAAGGAGTGCAAGATCATTGGCACTCTCAGTGGTCGGTTGCCCAGTAATCTGAAATTTAGAGCCAAACTCACTTTGAATCGTCGCAATGGTGAGTACCTCACCCTTACCCTTTTCAAACAGAATCATGCCCATGGGCTTACCAATGTTCTCACGCGTTACTTCTTGCATCACTCGTCCGCCAGCCGCATCAAGTGAGATATTGACGGAGGGCCGTTGATTTTGATCAAAGCCAGCGCTGGCGTCGGTAATGCGATCGCCTGTAAAGATCACAGATTTTTTAAAGACGCCGAGACGATTCTCGCCAAAACGAAATACATCGGTGCCTGGTGGCGGGGTTTCATTGAGACCAATCGTTGAAGCGACTGGATCAGCTAGACGCGATTCAAGGGTTGCGGTTCGACCAATAATATCTTTAGCACGCGCAGTATCCTGAACGCCTGGAAGTTGCACCACAATGCGCTCAGACCCTTGTTGCTGGATGACTGGTTCCTTGACCGCTAATTCATTGACTCGTTTGTTGAGGGTAATGATGTTTTGCTTGACGGCATTTTCTTGAACTTCTTTAAGTGCGCTTGCCTTAAATCGTCCAACGAGTTTGGCACCATCAGCTGCCTTTTCAATCAGCCACTCCAATTCTGCTTGAGGACCTGCCAGTGCCGTGCGGGCAGCATCTGCTTCTGAAGTCGATCCAAAGCGAATCGTAATGGTGTCACCCGCACGCTCAATGCCTTGATGACGAATCCCTTTATCACGCAGTTGTCCCCGAATATCGGTCGCTAAGGAAGTCAGTTTCTTCTGGACTGCGCCTTGCATATCGACTTGCAACAAGAAAT
>Ga0194130_10002123_pt1 | contig 29468 bp, 23 predicted proteins | sample TA2KigsurfametaG_FD_160084 | JGI IMG/M metagenome (GOLD analysis project Ga0194130, IMG submission 160084) | Freshwater microbial communities from Lake Tanganyika, Tanzania - TA2015050 Kigoma 12 surface | ecosystem: Environmental > Aquatic > Freshwater > Lake | place: Tanzania: Lake Tanganyika...
TTCAGCAAGTGCTAATGCAGCTGCTAGTTTTTCTTCATCTAATTTACCAAACCTTTCTCTAATTCTTTGTTGATTGACCAAAGAATCAAACTCCATACCTGTTGCTTCTGTTAAAGCATCTTGTTGGTATTTATTTAATTTTGTTATGTCACCTAATTTTGCAACTTGGTCATTTACAGCTTGTTGAGCTCCTAAAATATCATTATTAGCTGCTAAATATCTTGCCTGTGATAGATTGATATTTGTACCTAATATTGCAGATGCTTCTAATTCTTTTGTAATTGAACTTTCAAAATCCAATAAACCATCAGCAACTTTACCTGCTTCTTTTATAGAAGTACCTAATTTAGCAGCCTGTACTGCTGCTTGTGCAAGTTTTTCAGGCGAACTTTGAAAATAACGATATGCATATTCCGAATTTTCGGCCATATCTTTTATTACTTGTCCAGGTGCAACTCCTGCAATTTTTGCCATAGAAACTGCTTGGCCAATTAGATATTGAGATTGTTCAGCAGTTAATCCACCAATGTTTTGAAATACTTTATTAAGTTTTGCTGCCTCATCTACTCCTACACCAAAGTTTTTATTTAATGTTACTATTGAACCTAAAACTTCTTTTGATGGTTGTTCTAAACCTCCAAATTCATTTGTAAATTCAGCTGCTGCTTTTGCTGCATCTTCGGCACTTACACCTAAATTACCAAAATCAACATTCGCATTACGAATGTTTTCCTGCATTCCTCTTGTTTGTGAAACTAATAAACCAGTTTCTTCTCTAAAAGCTTTTGCGGCTTGGTCAAGTTCAGAGAATCTCTTTATTGCCGCAACGATTGTTGCAACTACAACAGCAAGTGCTAAAACAATTATAGCTATAATAGCTTGTGGTCCTGAAAATGCAGCAACTAATGCTTTTCCAACAGAAGTTCCAGCTCCACCCAATGCTTGCATTGCTCCTTGTCCAGAACGAAGGTTTGTAGCAAAAGAAGTTGTGAATGTTTTTGCGGCTCCACCAATTTTATTCCTAAACATTGAAGAAGCTGAGTCACCAAGTTTGGATAACATACCACCAATAATAGGAATATTATCAAATGAACCAACCAAACCATCAAAAGCACTACTCATGCTATCTGATAACCCTTGTGCAGCTTCATCAACCTTTTCAATTAAATCTAATCTTTGGCCTTCAATTGCAAGAGATCTATTTATAGTTTGTAAAGCCTTAATTTTTTCTTCACCAACTTTTTTATTTGAACCAAAATAAGATTTTGCTATTCTATCTATTTCTTTCTCATTATCTACTATTAATTTTTGAACATCTTCTGATGTTTCTAATTGAGAAACTGTTGATTTTAAATCATTAAGATAATCTTTTACTTTTTTTCCTAAAGTTGTTCTTTTATCTATTTGTTCATCTAAATCTTGGGTTATGGCAGTAGTAAGAGATTGAGACATTTTTAGTGCCTCATTATATTCATTTTGTATTTTTAAATCTTGTTTATTTGCCATTTAAAATCCTATCTAATGTTTAAAATAGCCTTATATGAATGTGGAATTTTTTCTCCTCTTTTTTTCATATCTTCAACTTCGTCACGAAGTTTTTGCATATCATCATCTAATTTTTTTGCCATCGCTAAAAAATCTTTATCTTTTTCTAACTTTGAAATCATTTTTTTTCCAAAAATGTAATCAACAATACCTTCTTTCATATCGTGTTTTTTCGATATAAATTCTTTTATTTTCTTTTTATTAATTTCACTTATTCGCATGTAAATTTCTCCATTTATACTATTATAAATATAATATATAAAAAAAGTGAGGAAGTTTTCACCTCCTCACATTTACATTTGGACCATTTGCAGGTTTTTTAGATTTTTGGGATTTTTTAAGTTCTTCTTGCTCTTTCTTTTTAGTATCCAATAATTGTTTATAATAAAAATTTCTTAAATGGATAGGTAATCGATAAACACCTTCTTGTGTAAACCCATTTCCAAAATAACATAATTCAAAAATTTGTTTATGTAATACAATAGAATAATTACTCGGAAGGCCAAAAAAACCCTACACCCATTGGAATTGGGCGTACCTCCTTTTCTCCTGTTTCAGGGTTTTCATATTCAAATTCCATATTAATATCTGGTTGAATTTTTTTAACTTGATCTCTAAATGATTTAGTATCTCTCGTTAAAAATTGATTATTAATAAAATTTGTAATAGATCCAGTGTCGGTTTTTCCATTTACTGATAAAATCATATATCTATAACGAACCGTAAGTTCAGATGTAACCCCACCTTTATTTAATCGTTGAAGTGCTTTAATATCTGCATCTATTTTCTTTTCATCACCATGAGATAGTAATTTATATTCTAATACTGTACCATTTGAAGTTGTAAACTTATACTTATTTTCTCTATTAATTTTAGTTTCATCAATTTCTTTAGTTGATACTTTACCCAAATCAACAACTACATCTTCTTTTTGTCCATCTTCATTTGTAATTTGTATTGAATATTCTGGTCCATATCCTAAAATACGAGTTGCTAACATAATAGCATTTTTATCACCAATTAAAATATCATCTATATTAACCTTTGAATCAACTACTATTGATTCAAATAATTTATCTAATACAACACCTTTTTTGATTAAATTTTGTGAAGTAAGTATTTCTTCTTCTTTTGCGGTCATATATTTTATTTCTAACTGACCAGAAGATAGTGGATTTGATTCAGGATAACATAATCCTTTTGATGGAAGTGAAATTACCTCCGTTGGAAAATCATAATTTGCCATAATTATAAACCTTTATTTTACATTTATATATAAATATACCATTTAAAAAAAGTTAAAAAAAAGAGCATCATTGCTCTTCTTTTAAACTATTTAGTTCCATTTTCAATTATTTTAATCTACCGGCCAAAATTTTGTACTCAATATCACATTCTCTGGTTTGGTAGCCACTAAATTCTCTACCAATTTATTGGCTCTCTCTCTAGCTCCGAAGTGTCCAAACTCCATTACATCAAAGAATGCCAAAGCCACCTTGTATAAAGTGGTTGGGTACTTACCACCGTAATATACCCTAGTCTCTATATTCTCCCGCTTCACATTCGGAAGTTTCATTAGGGATTTGATTGAAGAAGAGGAAGCGGAGACGGAGAAGAAATCGAAGTCATTCATATTATAGGGGGGTTAGGTTGAACTCTTATTACATAGTAAATATACACAATTCTGAATTAAAAGTCAAGCTTTTTCTTAATTATTTTATTACTGCTTGGTACGCATCAAAGAACATTTTGTTGATTTGATTGTTGATTTCTCTATCCAACTCTCTTTGTTTCTTTCTTACTATGGAGTTTTGTACTCTAACAATTTCGTTAAGAACTTTGATGATGGAGTTTCTATCTTCTGCAATCACACCCACTCTCCACTCAACCCCATCTATTCGGAGTATCTCGCCCAGTTCTCTACTGAACTTTGATTCAAAATACTGAACCTCAATCACTCTCTCACCACTCATTCTTACTAATCCTAATTTCATATCTCTCATTTTTTATTACAAAATAAAGGTAAAAAAAAAAATTGAAAAAAACAAGTGTTTTTGAAAATATTTTATAAAAAAAAAGGATACCATTTCTGATATCCTTTTGTAATTTATATTGGTAGTTATTAGAATTCCAATATCGCGTAGTCGTAAGAGAGTGTCAATGTAATTTCTTGTGGGTCTGCTTGATTTGCCCAATCTACATCATTGAAAACTGCGTTATTAATAAATGCACCTTTTAAAGTCCATTGTTCAATTTTATCACCAACTGGTCCTAAAGAATAGATTTGTACGTCTTTTTTGTAAAAATCTGCGTATCCATCTCTACCAGTTAAAGATTCATGAGATAAACGTACCCATTCCATTACAGCTTGTGCTCCAGATGGGACAATTGGGTCATAAAGAGTAATTTCAACGTCTTGCCATTCACCTTTACCTTTTAGTTTTCTCTTTACATTTATATGTTCAAGAGTTACTACTTCGAATTGTATGCTTGGTTTATTTGCCGTTTTTATTAAATATGAAGGGATTCCACCAATTTCCATGATGAAACGATTCTTCATCTTTGGTTCGAAGTTCGTATAGAACATCTGATCAAACTCTAATACTTCTGCCATTTTATTTTTCTCCTATTATAATAAATATTCTTTTTTTACTTTTTTTTATATATTACGCTGAAAATGATGCTCCAGTCGGTAATATGTTGAAATCTAACACAATGAATTCCGCGGTTTTTGTTGGTTGTAAGAAAATCTGTCCAGACAAAATGTTTCTATCAATTACATCCGGTGTATTATTTGATTCATCCATAACCACTCTGAACGCAAATAAACCCTGTCTTTGTTGAACACTTTCTAAATAAGGGTTTACAGTATTAAGGAATCTTGCTCTAGTTGTAGATGTGTTTTGTTCAAATACAAGATATCTTGATGTTGAAGCGATGAATTTTTTAACTTTAATAAGTAATCTTCTAACATTGATTCTATCTAATGCAGATGCTTTATCTTGTAAAGTTTTTTGTCCAAATGCTACAATACCTTCACCAGGGAAAGAAGCGATTGGGTTTACTTTACCTTCATACAATTCATCTCTTTCGGCGTGTGTTAATCTATTCAATACACTAACCGCTCCGGTAATACCACCTCTATTTAAACCAGCTGGTGCGAACCATTCAGCTGCAATTGCATCATTGGCTGCGTAAATTCCTGGCATCAATACTGATGGTGGAACTGCGATTAATTTATTAGTGTTTCTATCGATTGTTTTAACCCAAGGATAGTATGTACCAACATAATTAGAATCTATTGAATTTGCTTCATCAATTGCCTGTGTAATTGTATCATTTACTGATGTTACATCACCAATGAAGAATGCATCTTCTCTTGATTCAACCATATCAATTACTTTATCAAATACATAAGAATGTAATCTACGAACTATACCAGGTACAGATACTAAATTAATATCAAAATCATCTGGATTAGATACTGAATTTATTGCTTTTAAATAAGCAATCGAACCACTTGATGTTGAATTAGAACAATTAAATCCTTGAGTATTTCCAGGTCCAAAATTATCAGATGATGCTAAAGCGATTTCAGTTGTAGGTGAGTTACCATCAAAACCTTCTTGAAAACCTATTGTAAATTGTCTTTTTACAACATCATTTGCAGATGAACCAGTTAATTCATATCCAAATGAATGTGTACCACCGTTTATAGAAATACTACTTTGGTCAAACGCAAATACACTATTAGTACCAGTTGATGCATCATTTGGAATTGGTGATAAGAAATGTCCATTATCCAATTTTACTAATGTTGTATCTAAATCAATACCAGAATATTTTGTAGAATTTGATGAGTTATTTTCAGCAGAACCAGTTGAGAATACAACTGATGGAGTGATTGAATCATTTCCTGCTATTGGTGAAAGATATGGTTGGTGTCCAAACGGTCCCGCTATAATTGGGAATGAACCTTCAGCTTTTACTTCAACTCTAATGAATTTTGAACGATTAGCATAATCACCATTAAGAGTTTGTTTACCATTTGAATCAATAGTAACGTTTTGGTCACCAATTACTTTTACGATATAATTTGGTGATGCAGGGTCCAAATTAACATTATTATAAGTTTCTAATACACTCTTTTTTCTATCAGTATCAGAATAACCTCTTACAGTAATAGAGAATGTAGCGTAATCAGTAGCGTTTGATTCACCTGCTGCTTTTACGTTAAAAATTGATATTTTAAATTCTTTGTTATATGCATTACCATCTCCTAATGTATGGAAACGGAAAAGTTCATGTCTTTGATTAGAAATTTTTTGTGATACAATATAAGGAGTAGATGCGTGTTGTACATCTTGTCCAATGAAACTTTGTTCAGCTAAAGGAACAATTGAAACTACTGAACCAGAAGCTTGTTTAAATGTTTTAGTTGCAGAATTTTCAAAATATTGAGAAACATATACACCTTTTGGACCTCTTGCAGATTCACCAAAAACGTCTGATAAATCATTTCCAGCTGAAGGTAAAACTGATGCCGATAAATCAGTTTCATCATATTCAGTTCCAGTTCCGTTTAGTGTAATTGCAAATGCTGATGAAGATGGTTGTGCGGATACACTTGCTACAAAAGCATCTCCATTTCCAGAAGTAGACCAATGATAAGTTGGTTTTATTACACCTACTAATTTATGTCCTGCTCCTGATCCGGATACTACGATACCATAAGAACCTGATTCTTCAACGGTATAACCACCTACGTGACCAACTCTTACAATTGTAACAGTTCCAGCCTCTCTTAAATAATTTTGTACTGTATATCCTGTGTAGTAATCTCCATTAGGAACACCGAATATAGATTCGAATTCTGATTGTGTATTTACAACGGTTGGTACGAAAGCAGGGCCTTTAGAGAAAGGTCCAATAATTGCTGCTCCGATTTCACCAATACCTTGAGATAAGAACGATTGGTCATTTTCTCTTGTAAAAACACCTGGTGATACAATCTTTTCTGCCATTTTATATTACTCCTGTTAAATTTTCAATTATAATGATACGAATATAAATATTAATATCTTTTTGTAAAGATAATTTTTTATTTATTGGTTTTTGTTTTGAATATCGTTAGATGGTGTAAAAAGTCCTGTGTTTAGATCATAACTACCATCACCATATTTTTCATTTAATTTTTGGAACACTAATTGTTCATCCTGTATTAGAGCAAAGTATTTATTGTGTAAATCACTTTCTATGAGGTCTATTTCATCTAATCTCTTTTTTCTTTCTAAATTTAATTGACCTAATTGATAAAGAACCTCACTTACGTTTTTTTTTAATTCATTGATTTCTAAAACTTCTTGCTCAGTAAACTTAATTGTATTTTCCATTTTGATATATTTGTTAATTAACTATTCTATATATATAAATATACCAACTTTGAGAAAACGTAAAATATTATCTCGTAAATGTTAATGTTGCAGAGTAAGTACCTTTTAATCCAGCTTCAATTGCTCTTACTCTAAAATAGTATGTTCCTGCGGATAAAATAGTATTTACTTCAACTTCGGTTGTACTCCATTCATCTGCTGTATTTACAATAGTGGAAAATCCACTATCACTTGCTATTTGATATTGATAAGCAGTAATACCTAATGTTAAAGTTTTAGCTGGTGCAACCCACGTTATCAATGGTGAGGAATAAGTTACAGATGTTGGAGCTCCTGGTCCAGCAAAGTCGGTATGTGAATTTCCACCTTTATTATGTGTTATATATCCATTTACAAGGTATGTATCTTCTTCTTCTACATCAATTGAAATAATTTCAGTTGTTTTGTTTACAACTTCTATTGATGTTACATCTACTTCAGTACCATCACCTTTGATAAGTTTATCACCGGAAACAATGTTAAACATTTCTTTGAAAAGATAATTTCCACTTACTATATCTTTTACTAAAAGTGGATGTTCCGATGTTGCGGTAATTTGACCATTATTAATATTGTAATATCTCGAAGCAAAAGAATAAGTAAGGTTTACTATGGTAACATCTTTTGGAGTTTTATTTAATGTGTTTGAAGACCAATTCAAAAATGTTTCGTCTGAATTTTGTCCTAAACCTTCAATTAAAAATCCTTTTAATAAATCCCCTTCATTTAAATCACCAGCCTCTACAATTGTGCCATCTGCCAAAGTGATTGGAGAATCTATCGTCAAACATAATGCAGCAGAGTTTCCATCATATGAATCTACCGAGTAAACAGTTTTATCTTTATTTGTATTGTAACCAGTTGCGTGGTCATTAAATCCATCAGCAAATTTTGCTCTTACGGTATGTGTTTCAATTGTTTGAAGAACTGTTTGAGTTGCAGCGTTAGTCATAGATGAAACGGCTAAAGTTGCCGTTTTACCATTATTTGCACTTACAGATAATTTACTACCAGCTGGAACTGACCAAGTTACATTTTGGCTTCTATTACCAACTTTTGAATCAAAAAGAGTTCCAGAACCAGTTGTGAATCCTAATGTAAAAGTTTCAGATGTTGATTCAACTGCATAAGTAAATCCTGTTACTGAATCGACACTGTCAATAGAAAAAGCAGACATTGAAATGTTATTACCTGACGATGGAGAACCTTTTATAGTTCCTAAAGAAATATTTGTTAATCCAGTTCCAGTCGCACCTGCTAAATTGTAAAGTGATAATGTATCTCCTGATGATCTAGGCATATTATTTATTCCCTATATATTATAAATATTAAGTAAATCCTTCACCCATATTTCTTTATTGGTGTAGTTTTTTACCATATAATTTTTTATTTGTTTAAACCAGTAAAGTTTTTCTTCAAATGATTCATTACAAATCTTATTATAAATATTAACAAACTCTTTTTTAGATGATGCTCTATAAGGATACTCTAAATTTTTCAAATATAAACTATTAATAATTGGTAGTTTTCCTCTATCTACTGCTTCAAAAATTCCATATCCAAATGGTTCTGACGAAAAACATGAGTGAGATATTCCCCAATCCATTTGGTAAAATTTATTTTTAAATTCAGATTTATAATGATATATTTTTGATTTTGATGTATCGAGTTTCACACCACCTTTCCAAATCGCATTAAATTCATGTGAATCAGTAAAAATAAAAGATTTTAGACCATCTAAATAGTGTGGGTTTTTTCTACCTTCACATCTAGAGGCAAATCCTAATGAATTTGATTCAGAAAGTGGTAAATTATGTTTAAATTCGTAAAAATTAGGAATACTTTGATTTTTAAACAAAATTTCAAATAATCCAACCCATATTGTGTGTTTAGACCAATCATTTACTTCCATTTCCCATTCTGAACTTATATACGGATGCCAAGCTAAAGAAGCATCAGTTCCAATTTGTGATTTTAAAATGTGGTCTACTGAATTATGTAAAACATTTGAATGAATTTTATGTTTATTATCAACTATGACTTTCATAGGTGTATAATGTCCATGTAAAATATTTATTCTACGGGCACCATTACAAATTTCTTCAAATTTTTGAATATTATCACCATGCCAATAAGTTTCTATTGAAAATTTGTAATCTTCATGTCCTTTTGGTTTGTTCCTATGGATTAAAAGTATTGGTTTTACTTTTAATTTTGGTGCAACCAATTCCATCCATAAATTTACCCAAGTATCAGAACCAGCATTTACCCAAGGGCCGCCTCCGGTAGTATAATAAATATCGTAAACCATTAATTTATTTTTTAACTATTACTAATCCACTAAAATTTGAACTAAATGTTACACTTATTGCATTCACCGATAAAGATTCAATAATTGAAGGAACTTCTTGCCTTTTTGTAGAAGTATTATATGCCTGAACTATTGGATATTCTTCATTTAAACTATGTGTAATACTATATACGGAATTTCCTGTTATAGATTCTTTATATGTAGTTAAATTTGTAATTTGAGTTGATCCAGAAATTAAACCAGTTGGTATATTTGCTAAATTTGCCCATTCAGTTGAACCGCTCACAATATGGCCACCTTTTGCAACAACTGCGAATCCACTTTGAGCTGAAGAGAGAGTTATTGTAACATTATTATCATTAGTTAATGTAACTGATGTTGGAATTAATTGTGCGTTAGTATTATCATATACTGAAACGATTACATTTTTACTATTAAAATTATGTGTTACAACAAAAGATGATTGATTATCAAATGATGATGTTACGGTCGCTACTTCTGCTATTTCAGTAACTACATTTGTAATTTGAGATCCATCTCCTTTGAAAAAAGATGCAGTAATTGCACCACTTCCTAAATTTATTGATTGATTTACTAATGAACTTACTATTTGTGTTGAAGATGAAACTATCCCGCTACCTTTTACTTCGTATGATGAAGTTGCATTAATTAAAGATGAAGTAACATTTTGTAGTGTACTCCATTTATTATCATTAGAACCAGTATAAGTTGCAAGAGTTACAAATTTATTATCAATAGAACTTGTATAAGTTGCTAATGTAGAATTTTTTGATTCTTCAGATGAAGAAAATAAATTTAAAGAAATTATCCTTGAATCTACTGATGAACTATAAGATGTATATCCATTAGTTTGTGTAAAATCAATTTGTGATGAGCCAGATACTACCGAATCTCCATTCGAAAGTAATACTTTACTTTCAGAACCACTTATACCAGCCTTCCAATAATCATTATTTACATCCCATACAAAAGATCCAGAGTTTGTATTACCACCAGTTGCATCTCTTACAATTAAACCACCGTTTGATGTTCCTGCGGCATTTAGAGAAATAATATTATCATCTAATTGAATTGTAGTTGAATTAATTGTAGTAGTTGTACCTCTAACATTTAAATCTCCCAAAACTACCACATTTGAACCAGTCAATTCAAATGCAGTTTTTAATGATGATGAGTATAAATTAAGTGAATCTAAAATATTAATTACTTGTGAGGATCCAGAAACAGTTCCGGTTGGTAATGAACTTACTACTTGTCCTGATCCCGAAATAGTTCCATTTGGTAAAGATGAAACAACTTGTGAAGATCCTGATATTACTCCACCTATAAGTTCAGCAGTAATTACACCATTTGTAATTGAAAAATCTACCGTAGACGAATCAGTCGAAGATGATACTATATTTGTAGGAATAGAAGATATTCCTAAAAAGCTTATTTGAGATGAACCAGAAACTACGGTTTCTGCATTTAATCTGTCTTTAATACCACTTACATAGTTGGTAGTTTGGGTAAGATTAACTTGTGAAGAACCCGATACAACACCTGTTGGTAAAAATGATACAACTTGTGATGAACTACTAACTATATTAGATGGTATATTTGTAAAATTGTTATAATTTAAATAATATGAACCCGCTTCACCATTTAATAAATTTGAATCAGATGCTGCACCACTAACAATATGACCACCTTTTGCAATTACCACATATCCACTTTGTGCAGATGATAGTGTTATGGTTGCACTATTATCATCCGTTAGGGTAATTGATGTTGGTATAATTTGGGAATAATTAGTATCATATACTGATATAATTACGTTTCTTGTATCAAAATTGTGAGATACCGAAAAATTTGATGAATTTGAAAAAGATGAGTTTACAGTAGAAACTTCTGCAATATCAACAACTAAATTTGTTAAATTTGAACCATCACCAGAAAATGAACCAGTAAATGAACCTGAAATAGTCCCTTCGCCTGTAACATTTAAATATCGTGAATCAAATGAAGATGTAAGTTGTGATGAACCACTAACTACACCATTTGTAGAGTGTATAGCACCAAATAAAACTGATGCTGTAATTTGACCAGTAATGTTTAATGACCCGGTAGTAACAGCATCTGTTGTAACAACTTGTTGTATTGATGGTGTTCCATTATCTTTCTCAAAGAAAATTCTACCATCGTAAGTATTTATCGCTAGTTCCCCTAATTCTAAATTAGAAGTAGACGGAACTTTACCTTCAACAGCTGTCCTTTTTAACTTTACTACTTGTGCCATATTTATGCATTACCGATTTCATTATATAATTACTTCGGTTTAAAATATCCTTATATAAGGATTTTTAACCTTTATTTTATTTAGTGTTTTTTCAAACTCTCAATTTCAACTTTCATATCGTTGATTTGAATTTGTTGTTCTTTAATACCTTCAATTAATAATGCTACTAATTTATCGTATTTAACAGCTTTATAACCACTTTCTCTTGTTTGAACTAATTGTGGTAATACCGCCTCTATTTCTTGTGCGATTACACCCACATCGTTTCCTTCGTATCCGTGCTCAATTTTGTTTTCTTCTTTCCAATCATAAGTGTTACCACTAATTTTTTTAATCTTATCGATGGCGTTTTCGATTGGTTTGATGTTTTCTTTGAAACGAATATCAGAAGATGAGAATGCTACAACATCATTTGTTGCATCAATTCTTCCCGCAGTTGCACTCGCTGCCATTCCAACACCTATTGAGTTAAATTGAACGTTAGATGAGGTTGATACCGCTTGTCCAATAGAGATAGTTACTGCACCGGTTGCTCCACTCACACTAATACCTGTTCCGGCAACGTTTGAAGTTACACCACTATTTGCAATTGTTACCGCAGAACCACCATTATATGATGTTCCGCTTAATCCAGTACCAATTGTTAAGGTTGCCAAATTAGAACCTAAAGAAATACCACTTATTGTTGAATTAGTCAATGATGCGTTTGCAATATTACTTAAAGTATTATTTGTACCACTTATTGTTTTATTTGTTAGGGTCTGAGTGCCAGTTGTAGTCACTAAAGGAATTTCAGAACCACTTAATCCTGCTACCCAATTATCATTTCCCTCATCCCAAATCAAAGTTGCATTTGCAGATGTACCTCTTTCAATTTCAATACCTCCGTTTTGAGATGGAATACCTGTTTCATCTGAATTTAGAACGATTAAGTTATCACCAATATTTACGGTATTTGAGTTTACAGTTGTAGTTGTTCCATTTACAGTCAAATCACCAGTAATAGTAACATTATTTGAGAATGTTCTATTTCCTGTAATTGTATCTGCTAAACCAACAGTTACAGTTCCACCACTACCCAAAGTAATTGATGAACCACCATCTATTGAAATTTCATTTGTTGTTCCTGCAAATGCTAAAGTAGTATTACCTTGTACTGCGGTGTTTGCAGAAGAACCATAGTTTACTGCAATTGTAGGTGATGAACCTTCACCACTATTTGAAGCTATAGTCACACCCGTTCCACTACCTAATGATGCTACATAATCACCTGTTGTATCAGTACCCAATGCTACTGAATTTGCTTGTATCGTTGAAACTCCATTTGATGCAATCAGTACATCACCACTAATATTTGAAAAAACTTGTGAAGAACCTGATACAACACCACTTACAAGTGAAATGGTTGCGGTTGAACCTTCGCTTGGTGTATGTGAAATAACAATACCTGCATTTCCTGCAGATACGTCAGTCATATAGTTACCCGTTGTATCAGTACCCAATGCTACTGAATTTGCTTGTATCGTTGAAACTCCATTTGATGCAATCAGAACATCTCCACTAATATTTGAGAATACTTGAGATGAACCGGATATAACACCGGAAGGTAATAAACTAGTTACTTGTACAGATCCAGAAACTACGGTTTCAGTATTAAGTTTATTTTTTATTGTGGTATCAATAGATGAAGTAAATGATTCGATACTATCAAGTCTTGAATCTTGTGAGCCCGTATCGGTTTTTAAACTTTCTATTTTACTATTTAATGATGCTGAAAAATCTGCAGTATCACCAATACCTGAAACTGAACCACTAAACGAACCAGTGATTTGTCCATTAGCTGAAACGAATGTTGCACCACTTGCAAAAGTTAATGAACCTGAAATAATTGGACTATGTATTATCATCTTCTTTTTCCTTTTATACTATATAAATATATGTTTTTTAAATTGAACCTCCATCTATTTGAGAAATTACAGTTGCATCTGCCGTTCCTGTCACATCACCACTTAAAGTTATTTGAGATGAACCCGAAATTAATGTTGGTTTGTTAATAATACTGGCATATTCTACCGAACCACTTACTATATGACCACCATTCGCAACTACTACATATCCACTTCTAGATGATTCAAATGTAATAGTTATAGTATTATTATCAGTAATTCTTAAAGTTTGAGGTATAATTTGATAATAATCATTATCATAAACCTGAACTATTGCATTTTCAGTATTAAGATTGTGGTCTACAACCCATGTTGACTGATTTGTAAATGATTTTTGAACTGTTGCTGTTTGTCCAATTGTCACATTTGTCAATTGAGAACCATCTCCTTGAAAAAATGAAGCAGTTATTGAACCTGTAATACTTAATGATCCAGTTAAAGTTCCATTATGGTTTAATGTTACTAAATCTACAATTTCATCTACACTACCACTTTTTCTTGTGAAAACTCTACCATCATAAACATTAATTGCTAATTCACCAGTTTCTAATGAACCAACAGTTGGCTTAGACCCACTCGAAGTGGAACGTTTTAATCTTATAATTTGGGCCATTTTATTTTTCCAATTTATTTTTTAGTTCTTTTACTTCATTAGATAGTTCTTTTATACCTTCAATAAGAAGTGAAACTAATCTATCGTATTTTACTGCCTTATAACCATTATCTCTATTTTCTACAAGTTCTGGTAATATAGATTCAATTTCCTGTGCTATTACACCATAATCTTTACCTTTATAAATATTTTGTTTTTCTTCGTCCCATATAAAAGCATAACCGCCAATTTTATTTATTTTTTGTAAAGGATTAGAAATTAATTCTAAATTATTTTTTAATCTAATATCAGAGGATGCATAAGCAACAATATCACCACCTGCAAATATATCACCACTTGTCCCAATACCTCCACTTACAATTAATGCTCCAGATGTTTTTGAAGTCGATGTAGTATTATTTGTAATTGTTACAGAACCAGTTACAAGTAAAGAACCAGTAATTTGTGTATTGGAGTTTATAGATACATTTGTACCACTATCACTAATATTTGAATCATTTAAGTGGTGATTATCTACTGCCTTTGGTATTCTATTAGTTGATAGATAGGCTGGTGAACCTTTTGTTGAATATTCTGGTCCAAAAATTGATACTCCAAAATCAATTCCATTAGAAGATGAATATTCAAACCCCCAATCATTTGTTTGACCATCAAAAAAGAATGATGCTGTTGAAGGATTAGAACCCGAATCAATAACTATAATACCAGCGTATCTTTCACTTGGAGTGTTGTTATTTAATTGTACAAATGCATCACCTATCATTTTTACCGAACCAGTCACTTGTTCAATATATGCAAATGAACCAGTTCCATTTACAATTATATTATTAAATGTTTTTGTTCCAGTAATTGTTTGTGAACCACTTAAATTTACATATCTTGTATCATAAGATGAAGAAAGTTGAGATGAACCTGAAACGATTCCTGTTGGTATATTTGATAAATTAGGATACGATACTTGAGATGAACCTGAAACGATTCCTGTTGGTATATTTGATAAATTAGGATACGATACTTGTGATGAACCAGATACTACCCCACTAGGTAATAAAGTAGTTATTTGTGATGAACCAGAAATTACACCTTCTACATTTAACTTATCTTTTATTGTAGTATTAATAGAAGATGTAAATGAATTAAATGACGAAGTTGTAGTTAATGTATCTATTCTTAATGTATTGATTTCATTACCCATACCACTATGATGTGCACAGTAGTAATACAATTTAGTGGGAGTATCATAATTTACTTCAATTTGTATGAAATTAGATCCGCTAATTACTCCTGTTGTATATTGGGTAGGGCCATCTGGAGAGGTAGAGAATTTAAACGGATGAGAACCTTCAACAGCAGAGGTATTAAACCTATAAGTAGCACCAGGTACAAATGAAAGTATTGGTTGAGATATACTATCTATTACAAATACACCGCCACTATCAGTTACAACATGTGTAAATAGACTTTCAGTTAAATTATTAATTCTACTATCAAATGATTGAGAATCGGTATTGTAAGAACCAGTATTTAATTTTGTTGCTATTGAATTTATTAATGAACCAGTTGCACTTCCTAATTCTTGTTGTGTTACAAACCCACTATCAAGTGAAGATGAGAATGATTCTAACGAATCTAAACGAGTATCTACTGATTGTGAGAAGGTAGATATTGTTGAATTTACACCATTGATAAAATGAGCAGAACTTGTATCCAAAGAAAGTGTTGCTGGTCCTGAAACTGCTCCACCACTAATACCATTTCCTGCAACCACAGCTGTAATATCACCTGCACCAACAACTAATAATTGTTCATCGATATAATCTTTAACTGCTCCCGCACTACCTAAAACTGCAGGGTTACCATCTGATATAGATGAAGAAACATTATACCAAGCTGCAGAACCTAATGAACCAGATGTTGTTCTAATTCCAATTAAATCTGCAACTGAACCACTAACTTCATATAAACTATCTAAAGAAGAAGTTAATTGATTTGAACTAGATATTATCCCACCAATCACATTTCCACTAATTACACCATTTGTAATTGTAAAATCAATTGTAGCTGAATCACTCGAAGAAGAAACAACACCTTCAGTATTTATTTTATTTTTGACTATTGTTTGAATTGAAGAACTAAATGAATAGTATTGTGATGCTGTATTAAATAAATTATTTACATTTGTATCATTTGATTGAGTGTAAGAATGTAAACTATTTAAATCTGAATTTACTGAAGCTGTATAATTTTCTAATGACAAAAACTTACCATCAACCGAAGAAGTATAATTTTGTAATGATAAAAATTTACCATCAACTGAAGCTGTATAGGCTGCTAATGTTGAATTTTTACTTTCTTCTGAAGCGGTAAATAATTGTAAAGTATCTAGTCTAAAATCTACTGATGAACTAAATTGTTCAAAGTTTTCATTTGATGATGATAATAAACCACTACCATTTGTAATTTGAGAAGAACCTGAAAGTACACCTTCTGCATTTAATCTATTCTTAATACCACTTACATAGTTGGTAGTTTGAGTTAAATCAATTTGAGAAGAACCAGATACAACTAAATCTCCTTCAATCATTAAATACCTAAAATCTAATGATGAAGTTACTTGACTAGAACCACTTACTAATCCACTACCATTAAATGATATATTTGAATGTTGTATATTAGTTAATTCAGAACCATCTCCTTTAAATCCATATGATGATGATAATTTTGAGTTTGTATGTAAGAGTGTTTCATTATCTTTCCATAAAATTGAAACATTAGCTCCTGAAATATGTAATCCTGATCCATCTGCTTGTGCGGAGGTTGTAGAACCCGAAGCAAGTGATAAAACTTTATCTTCAATAACTAATTCAGTAGTATTAAGAGTTGTTGTAGTACCTTGTACAGTCAAATCTCCAAATATAATAATATTTTGACCGTTTACATCAATCGCATCTTTTAATGATTGTGAATAATCATTGAGATAGTAAATTGAATTTGATACCGAACTTGTATAATTTTGTAATGATAAAAATTTACCATCAACTGAAGCGGTATAGGCTGCTAATGTTAAATTTTTACTTTCTTCTGAAGCGGTGAATGATTGTAAAGAAGCGGTTGTTGTTCCTATTGTTAAATTTTTACTTTCTTGTGAGGAAGTAAATTCTAAAATTGATGAAGTTGTTGATGAAAGGGTTATAAATTTATTATTTATTGAACCCGTATAATCTGCAAGTGTACTATTTTTTCCTTCTTCTGATGAAGAAAATGATTCTAAATTATTAATTCTTATTCCATAAGAATAATCAATTGATTCTAAACTATCGATTCTACTTTCATGATCTGATGAAGAATAAAACAATTCATAAAAATCAGAATAAACTGATTGTGAAAATGATGTATTTAAATATGATGATGTAGATTCTACTTCGTCTAATCTAAAATCAACTGATTGTGAGACTGTAGTTGCTAAATAAGAAGAGGTTGTTTCTAATTCAGAAATTCTTGAATTATGAAGGCTACTAGTAACTTGTAAAGAATATATATCATCAGCGTGATCTGAAGCCGTACTGAATAATTCAGTAATATCTAAATCATTTGATTGAGTATATAAATGTAATTTATTTAAATCAGAATTAATTGAAGATGTATAACTTGCTAATGTTACAAATTTAGAATTTATAGATGATGTAAATTCATTTGTTGATCCAGTATAAGATGCAAATGTTATATTAGATGAGGATAATATTCCACTTCCTGGAAGTGATATACTATCTATTGATGCAGATACAACAAACAAATTTCTATATTTCTTAACTGATGTGCCTAAATCATATACACTTGTTGTTTCAGGTATTATAGAACCACTTAAACTTGCATTAACTATGATTTCATCAGATGAACTATTATCACCTAAAATTATTGTACCACCCAATGTAATATTTTCAGAAACTAATATATTTGATGCAGTGATGTTTCCTGAAATATAAAAAGATCCAGTGTTAATAGAATCCATTTTTGCTAAAGTTACTGTACCTACACCTGTACCTATTTGTAGAGTGTCTTTTTGGGTATTAAAATACGGTTCAGTTTGTGTAGTTGAGGGTGTTGTACCTCTTCTTAATAATAATATTGCAGCCATCTATTAGATTTCCATTAATTTTAAGTATAAATATATTTTCTCTTAAATTATTAGAGAATTAAAAAACATTTTCACATATATAAGTATAAAAAAAACAAAAGTATAAAAAAAATCCCCAACCTTTCGGAGGGGGATTTTAATTTTAATTTATGTTTTATTTAGAAAGTACCACCATCAATAGTGTTTGATGCCACAAATGATGAACCATTCCATTGAATCATATCACCTGCGTTTGTTGGAACAACCGAACTAATAGTTTTTGATGAATCCGCGAATAGGAATGAATTTGCAGTCAATCCGTTGATAATTAAATCAGTAGTGATTGTAACATCACCTATATCTGAAATATGAGAATTAACTAATAAACCACTCGCTCCAATTACTTGCACTGAACCAGAAGTTGGTGTAGCGTTTAATCTTGCAAATTCTTTTTCTGAACCTAATGCTCCACCTTTCCAATGGTCATTAGTAGAGTCCCACAAAAATGAACCCGAAACAGTGTTTGGTGCAGTTGGGTCTTTAATTAATAAACCACCATTTGCTGCTCCTGTACCATTTAATTCAATAATGTTATCACCTAACTGAATTGTAGTTGAATCTACAGTTGTAGTTGAACCCTGAACAAACAAGTTTCCAGTAACCGTAACACTTCCACCTACCGATAAGTTATTTTGGATTGATGCAGTCGCAATTGTTACTGAATCAGGTAATCCGATTGTTACGGTTCCGCCAGAACCCAATGTTATTGTACCATTTGTTATTTGAATCTCATTAGCAGTGCCCGCGATAATCAAGCTTGTATTACCTTCTACTGCAGTTCCCGCTGTAGAACCATAATCAACTTCAATTGAATTATCAACACCATCCAATGAAATACCAGTACCAGCAACATCAGCATTTAAGTTACCAGCTCTTACACCACCATTTTTAATTGATACATTACCCGATGATACTGAAAAATCATCAGCATCAAATGATGCAACACCTTTTTGAGATGTGGATGAATCAACAACTGAAAGAGTTACTTTATTATCAGTAATGACAGAAGTTACTATTCCACTACCGGTAATTGTCAATATATCGGTTAACAAATCTAATGAATCATTTGAACCATTAGAACCACTTATTTTAAGTGCAGTTACCAATCCTGTCAATTGAGAACCATCACCAACAAATGAACCAGTAAATGAACCACTTGCTTCAACAGAAGTTAATTTAAACCCACTTACAGATGTGTTATTTAATTGGGATGAACCAGAGATGACACCATCTGCGTTTAATTTATCTTTTACATTGGTATCAAAATTAGTAATTGAATCTGCATTTACTTGAGATGAGCCTGAAATAACTCCTTCTGCATTTAATTTATTTTTGATTGTTGTATTAATTGAACCACTAAATGATTCTAAAATAACAATACGTCCATTTAATGATGAAGAAAAATTTGTTAATTCAGCTTCAGTTACAAATCCACCATCCAATGAAGAACTAAATGCTTCTAAATCATCAATTCTTCCTTCGTGATTTGATGCGGTTGCGAATAATTGTGCATCTTTAGCTGCTAATGAAGAAGAGAAATCAGAGAATCCAGTAGTAGAAGAAATTGTAATTTGAGAAGAACCTGAAACTACCGAATCACCATTTTCTCTCAATATCTTACTTTCAGCTCCTACTACTCCTGCTTTCCAATAATCGTTTGTAGAATCCCAAAGTAATGAACCACTTGCAGTGTTTGGTGCAGTTGAATCTTTAACCAATAAACCACCGTTTGCTGCTCCAGTTCCATTCAATTCGATGATATTATCACCTAACTGAATTGTTGTTGAGTTTACTGTGGTAGTTGTGCCAGATACTGTCAAGTTACCTGCAATAGTAACATTCGTACCACTAATATCAAATGCAGTATCAAATGAAGAACTAAAACTTTCTATGTTATTTAATCTATTATTATGACTACCACTGGTTGTTTCTAATGAAGCAACTCTTGAACCAAGTGAACCAGCTCCACCTATTGAATTCTCAATTGTATCAATTCTTGATTCATGATCAGATGCAGTAGCAAATAATTCAACATCTTTTACAGTTAATGAAGAAGAGAAATCAGAGAATCCAGTAGTAGAAGAAATAGTTACTTGAGATGAGCCTGAAATTACCCCATCTGCGTTTAGTTTATCCTTTACATTAGTATCAAAATTAGTAATTGAGTCTGCGTTTACTTGAGATGAGCCTGAAATTACCCCATCTGCGTTTAGTTTATCCTTTACATTGGTATCAAAATTAGTAATTGAGTCTGCGTTTACTTGAGATGAACCAGAGATTACAGTTTCGTCATTTAATTTATCTTTTACATTGGTATCAAAATTAGTAATCGAATCTGCGTTTACTTGTGATGAACCAGATATAGTACCTGTTGGTAATAAAGAAATTACCTGAGCAGAACCGGAAACAATTCCACTTCCATCGGTATTTGGTGTTGCTTTAACTTCAACATTACCACCTTTATTTAATATAAAAAATTTATTGACTGAAGTGTTATAAAATGGAATACCGTTTACTGAAGTATCATAAGATGCACCACTTAAATTTGGTGTTGATGAACCTTGTAATATTTTGTTAGCAGGTGTTACAGTTGAACCATCTATACCTACAAATAAAAGCGATCCACTATTATCGGCAGAAATTCCTGATGAACCTGTAACAACTAACAATTCTCCAGCACGTTTGATAGCTCCACTTATTGATTCTAACGAACCACGTCTGTGTTTAATTATTTGTGCCATTTTCTTTTTTTTTCCTTTTTTTAGTTATTTTTGTTACTACGAAAACCTTTATTTCAGGACATTTGCCTTTTTTTTATTATAAAAATTTAAGTGCTATTTAGCACTAATTTATTTTATATAAATATTATTAATTTTTAGTTTATTATATCTGTCCACTATCTATTATGTAAGATCCTGAAGAAATCCAATATTGAACCCCCTCTGAAAAGTGTGCAGAACCTGTATTTACTGAAACAGCATCTGCCGTCACACTTATACCATTACCTGCTCCAACATTCAGGGTTACACTACCAGCAAATCCTCCACCAACTAAACCACTACCCGCTATTACTGCAGTTATATCACCACCTGCTAATGCAAATCCAAAAAATTCATTCCAAGTTACACTATCTGTAAAAGTAGTTGGAGGATTTGCTAATGTAATTACCGCTTGGTATGTTTGTTCGGCTTCTTCTACCCAAACAATTTGATTATTTGATATTCTTGATATTGGAATAGTTGCCAAATCAGAATATAAAGGAACACTATAAAAAGCACCCTTTATATATTCAATATCAGCAAGAGCAACACCAGAAGCAGATGCAGCTGAAGTTAAAGTAATTTTGTTACCTATTTCACCGCCATTAAATGAGCTTGTTTGATATCTTGAATCAAATGATGCGGTTAGTTGAGATGAACCAGATATAATACCTGAAGGTAATAAATTTATTACTTGTGCAGATCCAGAAACGGTTCCAGCTGGAACTCCTGATTCAGGACCAATTGATGAATTACTTACTGAAATAACCCAATAACCATCATAATAAATATAAAGATTGCCATCATTAGAACTCCACCACAAATCCCCTTCATTTGGAGAAGCTGGTGGTGTATTTGATATATTTGTAGTTGTTTCGCTACCACTTAAAGCGTATCTTGTATCATAAGATGCGGTCAATTGTGCAGAACTACTTATTATTCCATTTGGTATATCAGATAAATTATTATATGATGAAATTCCAATTGAACCACTTAAAGCGTATCTTGTATCATAAGATGCGGTCAATTGAGAAGAACCGGAAACAGTTCCTAATGGAACGCCTCCCCCGCCACCAACATTGGTTATTGTAATGTCATCACCTAATTGTGTTATTGATATTCCGGTACCCGCAACAAAATTTGGAGTATCGATAATATCACCATAATTAACACCCAATACTTGTGATGCTGAAACAACACCGGATGCAGTAATATTATTTGTAACAAGAAAATCACCCTGTATAACTGATGCGGTTACTACACCCTGAATCTGTTTTGCTTGAATTAGTGATGCCATTTTTTTTACCTACTTACTATTTTACCTTTAATTATAAAATCACTTGATACAATATCATCTGGATCATAAGTGATTGCTTGATTAAAATTTATTATAATATTTGTTCCGTTATCTATAACTGAATATGTATCTGCTGTTTTTTTTACACCCATCAAATACACATCAACATAATCAGATAAATTATCTACTTTAATTTCTTCAAAAACAAATTTTTTGTTATTAAGAACTAAAGTAAATAATTCTCCATTCAAAGATAAAGAATCCACATTATGTGAAAATATTGCAGTATCATTAATAACTTGCAATACTAAATTTTTAAATCTTTTTTTATGGTCAATAATATCATTAATAAATGGAGAATCATCTAATGAAGATGTTGCTTCATAAGATGAACTTAATATAGGAACAATAATATTTGGTTTTGTTTTACTCATATTGTATCTATATCTCCTTCTAATTTTATATCATCATTACTAGCAAGATTATATGCAAAATTAGATTTAATAAATCTTATATGAAATTCATTATCTACTTGTTCTGCAATATAATCTTTTTCTAAAATATACTGACCATTAATAAATATATCAAAACGAGCGTGCTCCTTTCTTAATGGTCTTAAATTTAGATTTAAATCTTTCATTTTTACACCACTAACTTTCCAAATCCAATACGTTGGATGTGTTAAGTTATGAGGCACCAAACGATATTCATCTGGTTCGTGAACTTGCTTCAATATTTTATTTAATTCATGTATCATAATTCAATAAATTTGCCAGTGATACCAACTTCATCGGTATTTTCGATAATATAACCCAATTCAGTAGAAGTTGCTACTAAATCATTAGGATATGTTCCTCCCGCAGAAAGTGACCCACTATTGAAATTAAAAATTATTTCATTATCACCATAAGAGCCCGTATATGAATATTTTGTTTTTGGAATTAAAACTCCATTTATATAAACTCTAAACCATTCATCTGTATTAAATACACCCACCAATTCAGATGGCATTTTTGGTAATTCAACATTTGTTAGTTTTACTGAATCTGAATCAATATACTCTGCTTGTTGAGAACCTCTTATCGCCATAAAATTAATAACATCTGCATATTCATTATAAACTTTTTGAGTAAGTATATTTTGAGTTACACTACCACCTGTTAAATCAGTTTCTACACCCCAAACTACTTTTTTTGGAGAAATAGATTTTTTTGTTGTAAATTCATTATCAAATTTTTCAGGAAGTAAATATGCATTTGCTACCATACTGAAAGTTGTTCTTATAATTCTTTGAGTTCCTTCTCCAACTTCAGTTGTGTTATCAAATGAATCAATTTTTACTCTGAATTTAAACCCATTCTTATCTCCCCAATATTCATCAGTAGCATATTGAAACGCTTCTATAATCTTATTCATGTGTTCTGTAAAATCCGTCCATATCATTACTTCATAAGTAATACTAACATAATCAGGTATAGTAATATTGTATTGTTCAACTGGTCTTTGTGTTCCAGTCATAGCTGAAAATCTATCGTACTTATGTTTTTTAGAATATTTTGAAACTGCAGGATAGAAAAAATTTCTATTCATTGAGTTAGGATGTGAATCATCTCTTGCAATAGAATTTCTTTTAAACATTATTAATGGAAGTTGTATTTGTCCTTTTTTATCTCTCAAATACCCTTCTTTTTGTACAGATTTCCATCTTTCAGCATTTCCATATAAAACTGGAATGCTTATTTTTTCATTTTTTATTTCTACGGTAGGAACAACAACATCAATCATGTGTTCAGCTATAGCCAAATCAACATCATACAATTTTACACCTTTGTGATTTTTTACATCGGTTTTAAGTTGTTCTGCCCTATTAAGTTTTCTTTTTAATGGATCTATACTCATTATCTTACCCTATCTTCTATTTGAACCTGTGAACGTCTTACTAAATGACAAATTGCTGTTAAGAACATTCTAGTATCTTCAAATTCGTTTGTAGTTTTATTAAAAATTTGTTGTTGTCCACCAATTAGTCGTGTTGATTGAAGATTGTCTATTTCATAATAACTTTCATCAAAATGAATTATATCTCCAATTTCAGGATAACCATATTGTGTATTCTGAATTGCTTCAGTAGGAATTAAAGTTCCATTAATATCTCTTAATTTTGGTAATGTTTCAGTTCTTAATCTCATTCTATTAAATCTAAATTCAACAGCTTGAGTTATATCAGCACCAAATCCTTCATATTGTACACCCGTTGGATTTCTATCTACAATAGCCATTAAATTTGCTGGAGCATAATAAACTTTACCTAAAGATTCACCATATAAGTTTGTTTTTGTTTCACCTATGGAAACTTTGAATAAAGTTATAGCTTGTTCCACTACATAATCAACAACTTCTTCTGAAATTGTTTTAATAAATTTTAAATCATTTGAGTTAAAAAATTTAGGCATCTTAAATTATTTTTTATCCAATATAAATTGCTAATGGAACTTTACCAATTATTTTTTGTTGTTGATCAACAATATTTGCTTCATTTTCCATTCTTTTTTTTCTACTTACTTCTTCCAAATTTTCTCTCAATTGTTCAACCAATTTATCCTTTTCAGTTTGAGCTTCTGCTCTTAATGCCGCACCATCTAATGATACATCTGAACCTGGAATTGGAATTTGATTATATTTTTCTCTAATAGCACCTAACAATTCTTTTGAAAGTGCAAGTGTGTATTTTCTAATCCATTGTTTACCAACATCATTTATAGTTGAATAATTTGTAAAATTATAATCTACATTTGAATAATCAGCAACTACACTATTTGTTACCATTGTTGCGTTTGATGTAAAATCTTTATCTACATAATATTCAAAATGTAATTTATACCTTTGTTGTGGTATTGGAAATATTTGTAATTTGTTATTTACAATATGAAAAGTATGTGCAGATTTTCTATATTGGTCATTAAATTCAATAGCCTGAATTCTTAACATATCTTCATATATCGGCATTAATATAAATTGTGCAGCTGGAGAGAATGAACCAAATCCAAATTCATCAATTAAGTTTAATGTACCCTGTCCACTTACTGAATAAGGGTCAAAAAATCTTTGAATTGCAGGAGTTGCTTCATAAAATACTCTTGTTATTGTAATTCTCTCACCACTTTCACTAACATTTGCAAATAGTTCCTGTAAATCATAATCTTGTGAACCTGTTTGTAAATCAATAGAACCAGATTTTATATCGGTTCTACCACCCACCCCCGCTTGTGTTGCATAAGCTTGTGAAATCTCAATTATATTATTTAATTCTGAGCCATTTACTAACTTATTAGTATAATTACTTCCAGTAGGTCTTCCCTGTAAAGCTCCTAAATTATTTCTAATATTAAATTGATTTACTTGTGCTGAATATTCTGAAACCGCTTCTTCAAATACAGCAAAAAATGATCCAGATTCTAATTCTACATCAACTATTGGGTAACCCAATCTTTTTGCACACCATTTAGCAACCTTTGGTGCATCAGTTACAAACTCTGAATCTGAATCAAAAATTCCAAAAGGTGTTGATGAACCTGATATAAAAATAGCTTCATCCGTCCAAATTTTTGCTTGAGACATACTTTATATTCCTCTTTTATACAATTATACACCTATAAATATAAAGCATAAAAAAAGGGAGTGAAAATCACTCCCTTAAAAATATCAAGTTAAAAAAATGGTATTAGTTTAAGTATTTTAATTTATAAAGTGTTGAATAAATTAATGATTCTATTTCCTGTACCATATTATCTATAAAAGTGTCTTTAATTGGTCTTGTTTTTTCTATTATTTTTATGATTTTATTGTAATATTCAATTAATTGTTCTTTTGATTCGTATTGTTCAATCTTTGATACATTTTTATATTTTAGGATACCATATTTACCTTGATATGCCTCTGCAAGTCTATCGGTCAAACCACCAATAATTTCATAATAATTACCTAAAGCTTTATGTTCAGCAAAAGATTTTGTTTGTAAGTGGAAAACATGAACCTGATTGACCGAATGTAATAATACTGAAATTAAATCTTCCATTTAGTATATATTTTTCTTTTACTAATAATAAATATATAATAAAATGGTTTTACCTAATTTTTAGGTTTTTGCAATTACTTCCAAGTTATTAATACCACTTCATTAAACATAACAATTCATATTACACATTGCCAATAAAAAAATGTTGTTTCTACACTCACTATCTGCTCTACTCATAGCCAAATAAAGATTATTCTCTACTACCGCCTCTACAAACCCACCACCGGAATAAGATGATTTATCTCTGGTACACATAATTGATACCATAATATCCAAAATGTGGGAACTTGGGTTTTCATAACCCCAATCTTTAGCGAACTGAATCGCCTTTTCTCTACATTGTTCTCTAATATCCATTTTTTTTTATTTAGTGTAAAATTTATAAGAGTACAAAGTTCCACAATCATCATCATCTAAATCATCTTCTACGATTACCACTTCATTACCAACGATTTTTTGAAGTTTGGAATAATTGACTCGTTTCCAATATCCAAAACGGAAGAAATTATCACCGGATCCCATATTTACTTTGTCGATGATAAAAGAACCGAACTCGGATTCTATTTTTGAAAGGGTTTCAGAGGAAAAACTCATAATTTTAAGGGTTTAAGGGGTTTAAATTTTATTACAATACAAATATATGAAAAAGATTTCATATAAACAAGCATTTTTTAAAATATTTTTTTATTCATCATCGATTTCACCATAAATGGCTGTCCATTCTTCTGGTGTAATACCTGTCATCAAAAATTCTCTTTGAGCAGGTGTCAAATTCGGTACAATATTCTGAATAAGTTCAGCTGTATATCTTCTATTATCGATTCTATACAATTGCTCATAAGTAACATCCAATTCCATAGTGTTTGTTTTACCTGAAAAAGAGGAAACCATTTCTACTAACATATCTTTTTTAATTTAAGTTAAATTCTACGTTTTTATGAATCTCTTTACGAAGTGGATTTTCACTTAACCAAAGATTATACACATAATCATAAGAAGTTCCAAGTTCTTCTGCTAACTTCTCAAATAATCTTTCTCTTATAATACTATCACCAACACCGATATACTTATACACATCTCTATCAACAATCAATTCGTTTAACAAACCTGCAAAAGTTGTGTTTTCATTAAGTTCAATACCCAATTCATCGGTTGGGAAGGCTTCTAAATAAAATTCTTTAATTTTCATATCTCTCATTGTTATATAGTAAATGTACGAATAAATTCTGAATTTTCCAAGTATTTTGTAACAAATTTTTACTTTTTTTGTGACAAAAAATAACCCATTGAAAATCAATGAGTTATATTATATTGGTTATCAATAAGTTAGAAAAACTTCTCCATTTTGTGTTCCATAGAACCTTTTAGATTATAGCATCGAATATCTTGAACCTCTATATGAGATGAATTGTACTGTTTCTTTTCAAACCCCCACCCTTCTATACACGTGTAATAACCAAAAGGATATTTTTTGTTTATAATTAGGTCTAAATACTCCCCATTTCCAACTCCAATAGTTAATAATACACAAGATTGTTTGCCTCTATTTAGTTTTCTGAAATTTCCAACTATTCCACTAAACCAAACTTGATCACCTTCTCTTTCCAATCCCATGTGTGGTAAAAATTCATAATTATCCCACCAACCCGTTTTTGTAAACTGGTCATATATTGATCCATATTGTTGATTTTTAATCCATACACCATTATTTAGGGCCTCTCTCATGTGAACCCATTTTTTATACGAAGAATTACAATGTTTTAATGTAGATTCCCAAAATTCTTTTGGACTTCTTGCTTTATGATATGCCAAAGCCCAAACCATTTGCCCATAAGCAATAGAATGACCTTTTGCAAAAGAATATTTTCGTAAATGTGTAAGTTCTTTGTATATAGATTCATTATTTATTTTGGATTTAAATTCTTCCATTACCTTTTTATCTAAATTTTTAAATCCTCTTCTATATCTATCTGCTTCTGATAATGAACACCCTAAAGTAGTTGATATAAATGTAAGAGCATCTTCATCATAAACAAATGTAGATTTACCATCTCTAAAATAACTTGCTTTTCTACCCCCATCTGCTGCGGCGGGTCTAATCAATGCTAAAGCAAGTGCAACATCATACATTGTTTTGGGTTGAAGTGCAAGAATAGTTTTTCTCATCGTTCTACTCTCACTTTGTGTCAACCCTAATACATCACCTTTACATAATAATTCTGATGTAAGTGTATCATCAAATGGATAATCAGATAGTTTTGTTATCGGGTCTAACTCTCTTAATTGAGCCAATCCTCTATTACAAAGAAGGTCAATCTTTATCCAATTATGTTCTTCTACATCATACTTATCTACTGCTATTTGATTTTCTTTCAGTATAAGTTTTTCTGGTATTCCATCTTTCCAAATTACAATACCCCCACAATGTTTACTCCAATTTCTTTGTTCACCTAATAGTTGTTCTGCAATTTCATAACACTTTTTTTGTGTATCTTTATCTTTGAATATATTTTCTACTTTAAAATATTTGGGAACGAACTTACGATAACCACATTGACGAATTGCCTCTCTTAATGCGGATTTTTCGGTATATTTTACTCTGTTTGATATTCTCGAAACCATATTAGGATATTCTTCACCCAATTGACTCATAATAGAATCTCTAATATCGTATGGTACATCTATATCAAAGTCAGGTTGGTCCTCTCTTGTCCAATTTAGGAATCTTTCTAATGGAATATTTTCTTTTATAGGGTCAATATCATGTATTCCCATTAAATATGCTACTAATGATGATGCCCCACTACCTCTTAATAACCAAAGTGAATTATTTCGTTTGATTATTTGAATAATAGTATGAACCTGACGATATGTTTCTTCAAATCCTTTCGCCTTAATGATTTCCAACTCTTGCTTTAACCTTTTTATATATTCAGTCTGGGTTGGATAAGGTCTTTCGAATAACCATGTAAGTGGTTGTTTCATCAACGTAACATTTTTAATAAATATACAAATTA
>Ga0194130_10002126_pt1 | contig 29451 bp, 35 predicted proteins | sample TA2KigsurfametaG_FD_160084 | JGI IMG/M metagenome (GOLD analysis project Ga0194130, IMG submission 160084) | Freshwater microbial communities from Lake Tanganyika, Tanzania - TA2015050 Kigoma 12 surface | ecosystem: Environmental > Aquatic > Freshwater > Lake | place: Tanzania: Lake Tanganyika...
TAATAAATATATAGCGTCCCACGTTGGTTCAAGAGCACAATTACCTGCATATTGATTTGATAAAGCGATTGAAGCAGCACTAGCATTAGTTAAATCTTGTATTAATAACGTCCGACCATCATAAGTATAATTAGACCAAGGAGCGGCAACAACGGCAAATTTTAAATCAGCACGATTATTATATTTCACAACCCATGTTTTAGAAACATTAGCTATATTTCTAATAACATTTTCCATTGAGCCGCTTTCATCAATAACAAATACAATATCTATTAAGCGATTTGGTTTTGTTACATTTTCATCTATTTCTCCATCGCAATCGTTGTCTTTACCGTCACAAGTTTCATATTTTGGTAATTGTTGATTGATGCACTGTACTTTTCCTGCTATACATCTTGAAGAACCGGGATGGCACTCGCCATATAATAAATCGTTAGCGTTACCCTCGTAGCAAAACTGAGATTGAAAAACAAAATCGTCTATTTTACCATTACAATCATTGTCTAAACCGTCGCATTGTTCTACGCTTGGCTGTGGAGCGGAACAATTGACAAATTTACCATTATCACAATATTCAAACCCTTGACCGCAAGGGGATTGGCATTGTTGAACTAGCTTTTCATCGACTGAGCCATTACAGTTATTATCTATACCGTCACATATTTCTTTTCCAGCTGCAACGTATCCTAGACATTCCGGGTCATTACCTTCGACGCATTCCCAATAGCCCACAGAACACTGTCCGACACCAGCTAGTTTTGGATTTGGGTGGCAAGCAGTGCCGCAAATGGTTGATTTTTGTATTTTTGTTGTATCACAAGAAAGAAGCAATAATATTAATAGATATCTCATATTAATATTTAGATTCCCAAAAGAAGCAAAAGACTTCTTTTGGTAACTTTTTTTCTTTATCGAACACTTTTGACCAATAATATGCCGAAAGTCTATGCATACCATCCATTATTACATACTGGTCGTTTCTTTTCATTATAAAACATCTGTTTAGGGCTAGAGACAAATTATCACTATTTCTTTGGCGACTATCAAGAATGTCTTTTTCATTAACATTCTTATATTGTTTAACTAATTTAGTCTTTATGGCATATTCATACTCTACTGAAGAAAATGGCTTGTAGTGTCGTTTCATGAAATATTGGGAACGGTCATTCACCATATCCCGTTTATTATCATGAGCTTCTTTATATTCTAAAACAAATTCATGAAATTTGATATTTTCAAAACATGTTTGAAATGTCTTTAAGTCTTCTATACCTATTTTCGCTAGAGCAAAAGAAGCTCTATCGCCCATTTCTTCGGCTATCCAATTTCTCTTGGATTTAAAGACTTCATATCGTAGATTATTTTCTATAGGACTCAATAAATCAGGCTGCTCAATAAGTTTTTTATTGAGCAGCGATACATTGCTCTTTAATGCGTGATCACCACACAGAAAAGACCAAATAACAAAATGCTGATTTATTGGGTATAAGATTTTCATGGACGCCAAAAGCCATCTTTGCTGGTCTTCATCTTATATAAAATATGTCCTGTCGCAACCAAAGATCCAACGCCAACAACCAATCCTAAACCAATAAAAGTATATTCAAGAATTTGCATTTTATGTTACTCCATAGGAAAGAGCGATGCTTCCAGATTATCTACTTCAGACAACATCTTTTCAAGATTTTCTGTAAACTTTACGTATGTTTTTCTTGTCTGTTCAAGGGCAATAAAATCATTATCATTAAGTAATTCATCAAAAAACATCTTTTGATCTATAGATAATTCTTGATAATAGTTAGGAAGATTTATTTTCGTCTTGCGATAGTTGCTCATCTGATTGTATTTGTTCTCTGCCATCTTGCTCATTGAGAAATATCCTTTTTTTGTATTGAGTAAAGAAATGTTTTGGACGTTTAAATATTTTAGAATGTTCTGATGCTAAAAACTCTCTGTAACCGTCCCAAGTGCTGATATCATAAAACCAAGGCAATTCTATCATTGTAGCGTCTTCCGTATCAAGACCTTTGTAAACTGTCTGTAAATCATATAATGCAGCATTTAATTTATGGTCTTTCCATGTACCAAGATCTCTTTGTCTTACTATATCTCTACAAGAAAAATAATCTTTTGGGTCAAATGTAAAACTAACATGTAAATTATCTTTTACACTTTTGTTTTTATAAGTAAAAATTGTTTTATTATTTTTAGAAAGATTTATTCTATAATTCATTATAAAATATGGATCTGGCACACCATATGGGAAAGAACAGTAAAACCTTTCTGGTATTGTCCATTTGGAAATAAATTTACATACTCTATGTGCCATGTAAGCACCATATAAAACACTCCATGAAAGAGAATCACGTTTCTTTTTATCTTTTGGAGATATTGGCACATAATATACTGGTATTAATCTTGTTGGCCCGCCTCTTTTAAGATAATCATATGATTTAGGATCAACAACAAAATCTCCTATTCTTTTACGTAATATAGGATGCGTTCCATAGTGCGCCACTAACCATATTGTTTCGCAACCAGCTAACGCACATTCATAAATAGATTTTTCAATAGAAAAATAGTTAGCTGCCAACGGCATCATGGCATCGTGCCAAGGCATATTGAATTCTAATGGCCGACCGGCAATTGGCACAATCCCAGCTAGATGTTTTATTAATTTTCCGCTATCAATCGATTCCATATAGTTTTTTAATTTTATCTATTTTTTCGTTTTTTATTTCTTGTCCATTTAATATTGTGTTATGATCATCATATAACATATTAATATTTTTTGGTAAATCTTTATAAATATTTTTTCCTAAAGGATATAGATAGCGTTTAAAAGATTCAATATAAATTGGTCTATATGCTTGTACGCCATTGCAAATACCATTTTTCTTGCCGTTAATGCCAGCGTCTTTCATCATTTTGATTATTTTCATTCTTACTATTGATTGAGAGTGATCAAAATAATAAACATCTTTTCCATCTATTAAGGAAACAGCTGCAATATCTTTTACATGTTTTTTAAATGTTCTTTTAGATTTGTAAAAATAAACTTTTTTCACAAAATTATCATTACTGCAAAGATATTCATAATTATGCGCACAGCCGCTAGGAACATTAAAATAATCAATTACCCAATAATCATTATTGGTTTTTTTATAAACTGGCGGTAAGCCAATTATATCAGTATCGTCCGAAATGGTTAATTTTTTAAAATGCATGTTTACTATAAGATTATTTTTAGTAAACACTTTTATTAAATTATCGTTTTCTAATCTTAAAGAATCTATATTATTGTTAAATGGTATATAGCTCCCCTGAGATAATAGAAAAGCTAATTTATTCCATAAAGCTTGTTGCTCTAACCAATTTTCTTCCTTGTTGTATTTATGTGGTTTTGAAATATGTTTATAAATTAAAACACTTTTATTCATATAAGCATATGACAGCGCACTTAAATCACTACCAATAACTAACTGTTCTTGATATAAATCTAAAGTGCGCTGAAACATTTTATATTAGTTCTAAAATGGTTTGCAAATCTTTAGGACCATTAATCTGATAATAGCCGCTATATTCATCCATATTTTTTACTATATCTTCTACTATAGCTCTATCATTTCCTCCCGGCATCGTTTTATCACCAAAGAAAATAATATCAGAATCGGCAACATATTTACGAACATATTTACTAGCTTGGCTTTTATTGTTTCCTTTATTTTGTATATCAATACTGATTTGCCCTCCTACGCATGCTTCCATATTAGGATAATTTTTATTGATATAATATGCTATGCGTTGTCTTTCGCCACTAAGAACATCCCAGTGATAATATGCGTTACGCTCTTCTAAAGAAGAGTCTCTACCAGCAACAGAAAAATTCAACATACCACTACGAAATTCTAAATTATTAGTTCTTTTAATAGGATATTCAGATTTTTTTAATTGTTCTTTCAGCCAAAAAATTAATTCATCTTCTATCTTTAGATCATTTTTATAAATCTGTTTTTCGCCTTTATATAATTCATTAGCCATAGAACAAAAAACACCTTGGCAAGAAAGAATTATTCTTTCGCTTAATTGCTCTTTTACTTTGGATAAATCGCTTCCAGTAACAAGAAACACCATTCTTTCCTGCATCCAATTAAAAAAGAATTCTTCAAACTCTGGTGTTATTCTTTGTCTTGGCTCTGTTAACGTACCGTCTATGTCAAATAAATAACTAATCATGTTTACCTCTTACTTCTTTATAAGCTTTAATAGTCTCTGGGAATAAGTCTTCCGCCATTGTTAAACACGCTTGGGCAACTTTTTGAATTTCCAATTGTGCCCCATCATGAGTACGCAATTCAATAAACTTAAATAGATTATTTAAGTTAGTAGTACCATAATACTCAGTATATAAATTTTGTGGTAATACGCCTCTTGCTTGTTCACGACACACACCTGCTTCCAGCAGATTTTCATATAAATCTAAACTCATTCTATGATGTTGCTTTATTATACTTGCCGCCGTATGTTCTGGAATGTCTGGTTCATATTTTTCATAAATGCGATATAATATATTTGGCATAGCTACTATTGGGTCAATTAGCTTATCACTATTACTTGCTTGTCTATTGTTTTTGTGCTGTGTACGAAATTGTTGTGGCTCATAAAATTGCAGATTTTCATCTGTATATCTACGAGAGATTTCATTATATGACCAAGTGCGATGTCTATGATGTTGTGAGCGAATAAATAGCGGCACAACAAACTTAAACGTTATACTGCAATGTTCTAATGTGGACGTATGACGATGCTGAATAAGATAACGAATTAGCTTCTTATCTCTATCATCTAATTCTTTTTCATTATCCTGTCCGAAACTTACACGGGCTGCTCGCACTATCGTAGAATCAGAACCCATTGATTGGATTAATTGCACCCTTCCAATTCCGTCACCATATAAGTAAATTGTTTTATTATCATTTTCGTGATTCACATTATACCTCTTTCCATGTTTTTCCTTGAATAATTTTTCTTACTGTAGCTGGGCTAATATTAAATTGTTTTGCTCCATAGGCCCTTGCCGTCTGTTTCAAGTGTAAATGTTTTCATCTATCACCTATTTGTATAGTACGCCATATACAGCCGCTTCCGGCACTACATATAATGTTTTACCAAGAACATTAATAGTTTCAACCATCTGAGCAGACACTACCATCAAACATTGGCCGATATCTCTGTATGGAGATTCACCTGATGCTTTTAAAAACTTAACAACTTTATAATTTTCAACCTTTTTGTAGTCCTCTGGAAGAACGAAGCCAGAGGTTTTATTCTCTGGCTTCCCTTCTTCTATAGGCTCTACCAAAAGGTATTTATTCTTAGGGTAGAAATCCATATATTATCCTTTATGGTGTAGAAACGGTCTTATATGCTTGCTCAAGTTCAGAAAAGTCAGTTTGATCCTTCATTAAACGATAAGCACGCATAACATTTTTCATTTCTTGCTTTGTTAAGAAGCCATTTTCAACATAATTCTTTCGTAGATCGCTACGTTGATCCTTATATGGTTGAATTGCCTGTTCAATAGAAACCATACTCTTAACAAAATCCTTCATGTGCTCCTCCTTGGACTTTGGCTTATCGGTAACATTATCGACGCTATAAGACATATATACTCCTATCGGTTAGATATCTTTTGGATCTCTCCAAGAAGATAACGATACTTCTCCTCTAATCTACCACGTTCTTCTGCCTCTTGTAAATGGTCTAATCGCACTTTGATGCCTGAATCTTTGTTGTCAATTATAAGCTTACGATAAAAGCCAAAATCATCAGACATATAATAAGATTCATGAGAAAAACGTATATCACGGCTAGAACGACGGGCTAATTCATTTTCAATAATTTTTATATTGAACATAACTATATCTCCAAAATAAAAACTGCACCATGAAATATAACATGGTGCAGTTAAGTTGTAAAGAGAGTAATTTAGCTACCTATCTCCATATGGTTCATCACGATGCGCTTCGTCGCGATGCGCTCTAGTCGCAAATGTAACTTTTGAAGGTATATAATATTTATCATGATATGCCCTTAACCAATCTTTTTCTGATCCATCTATTTTTGAAACACCTTTCTCTTCTACGCCACCAAGATATAAAAGATATTTAGCCATATTTCCTGTATTATAATTTAATATTTGAGATGTTCTAGCGGGAATATAATTTTTGGAGTTATATAATGTTTCAGGAAAATTTTGTCTATTAAAATTTTTTATTTCACCAAACAAATCATAAAATTTATTTAAAACCTTTGTTTTCTCTTCGTCTTCTAAATCAAATGTTTTTTTAGATAATTCATCAGATGTTCTTACAATAAATTTTATTATTTCTTGTCTTTGATCTCCTTTAGAGTTTTTTAATTGAGAAACTTTTTTTTGTAATTCTTGTAATGTTTTTAATAAAGATTTAACTTGAAAATTTATAATTTGTTCTTCACCACTTTGTTGTATAGAAGGAGTTTTAGAAGAAGAAAATCTACTGGCGGCATCGATAACATCGCCTTCAGTTATTTTATTAATTTCTTCTTTAATAATTTGTTTCAAATAGTTTTTATTAATTTTCATTTTTTTATCCTTATAACAAACTATTTTATTGAGGTTTTGATAACGTTCTTTTTAATATGTACCTTTTATCCTAAACTCAACCCCCGTAAAAACAGGTTTTCCATCTTCCGTGGTTTCGCTACGATACCTAGTAATAGTTTTACCTTGTGAGTTAGCAATCAACTCTGCCATTTGTAGTCTCTTCCAAGAATCTTTATGATTTTGGTTTAATATTATTTTATCACCTTGTATTTGTCCTAATGATTGAGCTTTTGCGGCTTGGGCACTTAGTTCTTTAGCTGGTTTGGCTTCAGCATCTGTAGGGGCTAATCCACCCATTAATGCGCTAGCTCCTAAAGCTAAACCTGCTAGTTTATTTCTCCAACCTTCATTAATCTCTTTTTGTATTTCTTCTTTAATAATTTCTTGCAAATAACTTTTTTTAATCTTCATTATATTTTCCAAATAAAACGCCTAAATCACTACAATAAATAGTGATTTAGGCAAGTAATTTACCAATTTTTATTTAACAGGACAAACTCCACCTTCACACTCCATAGAACTTAATAGCTCACCTTCTCCTACGCCATTATCAATATTGATTGGTTTAATCTTGGAAGATAGCTTTTCATATTGCTCCTTACTAATCTTCTCTTTTGGAGCCTGCTTAAAACCATGTTCGCTATGACAAAGGAAAGATATAGTTTTAAGATATTTAAGATTATCTTTTAACCATACTTTTAGCTGTTCTAGTTCTTCACGTTTATAATACACGGTTACACTAACCGCTTGATCTGCCCAATGCTTTTGGGCCATTTTAACTACATCTAATTGTTTCCATGTAGTCCATTTTTCATCTGCTACAGGCGCATTGTCAGGAGCAGCAACATAAAAATCAACTACAAGCGTATTATGATCTAAAGTACCATCAAAACGCACAGATGGTTCAATATAATGACCAGCTTCTTTTAATAATGGAATAAGTGGATCACTAGCGGAGAAGCGTACACGTTGAATAATATAACGTGAGTAACCCGGATGCACACCCTCATAGCAATCAAATACTTTGCTGATGGTACCGCTGGGTTTAATTACGGTTGTACGTATACTTTCTGGAATATTTAATTCTTTTGAATAATCACGATTTTCTTTTTGGATTGCTGCATAAGCACGATCAAGAGTATCGGGATTAAATAAATTACTTTGTAAGCAACCAGTAATACCAGTACCAATTCTACGATTACGTTTTACTACAGCATCGCATTTTGGTTGATGATATGTTTCTGTAGTTACACGCTTACCCCAACGATGCATTAATTTTGCTGCTTCAATAAATTCGCTTTCATCTAGCAAATTTGGTAAAGCAATTTCTTGTAGATTGCACGGTTCGCCATCTTCTAAAGTTGCTTCAGCGCATGGATTTACACCAACTGCGCTATCTGCTTTTAGTTCACCCATACGAGCAAACTTTTGAATATTTTTTCTATTAACAATACCAAATGGTTCACCTTGTTCATATGTTTTCCAGAATAGCGGATGCAAATCTTCTGTATCATCGACAACAACAGAATAGTTTGCCATAGCACGTTGTGTAGGGATATTACCCAAATCCCAACGCTTTGCTTTTAGGTATTCTTTATCCCAAGGATCACCAAGAATAATGATAGCGCTGCGACGAACATTACCAGCAACAACCATTTCGCCAATAGAACAAAGTATATCTGCTGCATCTACGGGACGCAAATGACGACCTTCACGGCTTTTTAAAATAGCTACCAACTTATCAACAAAAAGAATTAATGGCTTAGGACCGCTGCTGGTTCCGCCAAAGCCCTTAATTGGCTCACCAGCAGGGCGAACGCAGACAGTAGAATAAGAGAAAGACTTACCAGTAGAGAAATAAGATTCAAGAATACGCCTTGTTAGCTCATTCCAACCTTCACGGGAATCAGGTACTATAAAGTCTGCATCTTTGCTATCACGATTAAGTACAGATACATCTTTTTTTAACTTTGGTAATTTGCTGACAAAGCGATGTTCTACGCTCATGCCAACACCACCACCAAGCATTAGCAAATCTTGCGCTAATACAAAGTTATTCCATTCATCTCCAGCTACAAACCAGCAATTGTTTAATGCAACGCCACCAAGCTTTTTGTGACTTGGAGCGCCACTATACCACCAACCACGTCCAGCTGGTCCAGCTTTGCGATTCATCAAATAATAACGCAAACGCTCAATTTCTTGAGCAGTTACATTATGACCTTGAACATTTCCTGCAATTACTCGTTCTACAGTATCTGCCCAATTTTCGAGAGTACCAGTATCTTTACGAGCATAGGTACGCTTATAAACAACTTTCGCAAGGTTAGACCAGTTAGACATTTTATGTACTCCTTATTGGTTAATAAATGCTTTAAGTTTTTCTACTGTTGCTCCACCACTCATACGAGCAACTTCTTGGGTACCATTAAGTAGTACAAAAGTTGGAACAGCGAAAATATTAAATTGTTCTGCTAAATGCATCTCCTCATCAACGTCAACTAGTTGATATTCCACACTATTTACACTTTCTTTAAGTGTATTGAAATGTGGTTTTGTACGTTGACAAGGTTGGCACCACGCCCCACTAAACATAATCAACTTTTTCATTTTCGTTCTCCTTTTTATATTCCAGTGCTTCAATATAACCAATCTTTGCTTTAGCATTCATTGGATTATTAACAGCAAATTCAACTGCACTTTTTTTAGGTAAAAGATAACATTCTATACCTAATCTTTTTGTTTTTAACCATTCCAAAGGCATGATAATTAAATTCATAAATACTAAACCAAAAATTGGTTTGTGAATTTTCATAATTTTACCATTTGGATATTGTGTATAACCAAATAACTTCAAAAAAAATGTTTTAAACGTCATAAATTATCCTTTCTTTTCTTTCTTATACGACTTGTATTTTTCCTTCAAATTTGCTTCTTGCTTCTTTGTTGCTTTTTCAATTATTTCTGTTGCTGTTTCACTGCTTTGAGAAAGTACCTTTATTTTAACATTACTTGTATCCATGAATATAGGAAAAACTAACCCATCCGGACCATTTCTATTTTTGGCAACAAATAGTCTGCCTTCATTCATGTTTTTATCTTTGATTGTTCTAGAGATAGTGAAGATAAAATCAGCGACGAAACACTTGTTAAAAGCTTCGCTAATGCTTTCCATAGTGATTACTTCTGCATTAAGACCAGAACGATTTGTTTGCGAAGCTGTCCAAAGCGAACATTGATAAACTTGCGCTAACCCACGCAGTTCTTCATAAATGCTTTCAATTTCAATCCGCTTCTCCTTCTGAGCGTTTATTGGTCTAATTAGATCGCCGTAATCTACAATTACCATATCAATGCGAAAATCTTTACGCTTTAGCTTTTCAAGATGGTGTTTAATTGTATTAGTTGAGGCAGACTTGGTTGGATATTCCTTAATAATCAGCTTGCCTTTAACGTCTTTAACACCATTCCAAACAATATCTTTCTGTTCTTTTACATCAGTAAGAGAGATGCCTGTGATGCAAGAATCATATCGCAAAGCTACAACCTTATCTTGTAGCTCAAGAGTATAATGTACTACGTTTAAACCTGCTTGTAAGGCCATAGCGCCAAGATGTACCAATGCCATGCTTTTACCAGCGCCTGTAGGAGCGATTACTACACCAAGTTCACCACGACCAAGACCACCCTTGGTAATATTATCAATTAATTCCCATCCAGTACTAACTGGATTTCTAGCTTTTAACTCAAAGCGTTTTTCAAAGTCAACAATAAAATCATAACCATGATTATTGTCCGTTCCCAACTTAAGAGCATCATTAATGATTTTGCTGATTTCATCATAGGATGAGTTTTGAATAAGTCCAACACTTTTGATCATAGCCTCCTTAAGCTTTTGCTTCTTACAAAAATCAAGAGAAATATCTTTGATATGTTGTTCGCCATCTAAACTAAATTCATTGCTGCTTATTCTAGCATAAAAATCACGAACTTGCTTTTGCAGCAATTCATTTTCTTTTTCTAATTCAGTACGTAAAATAGTTGTAATTGTATCCCGCGATGGATGCGTACCATACTTCTTGCGATATTCTAACACCTTGTCTACAAACACCCGTAGATATTTTAATTCAAAGAAACTTACATCCATGATTTCGGAAATCTGATCACAGAAGCTACGATCATCAAGCATAATCTGTACAAGATTTTCTTGAAATACCTTACCATAGCGCTCAAAAGATACTGCGTCCTTCAAAAAGTCGCTCATATATTCCTCAAAAAGTTTATAGATGATACACTGCGTTGCTAGCAGTTTTCAAGAACTATCTTATGCATCTGGATAAACAGTTCTTCCCAATTATTCTGCCCAAAACCATCTTGCAACATCATTTTAACGATATCAGTTTTTTGAAACGTGCATTCACTATTGTTTAGCGCATAATCAATTTTTTGAGAATCTTGTATAGATATGCTTGGAGAATATAGTTGCATCAATTTGTAGTTTTCTTTTATCAAATCTTGATTATCGCAGATGTTTTTATAAAGCTTTATATCAGAATCTATGCTGGCACAATAATCAAATATTTCTTGAAGCATTAAACTTTTTTCTTCTTTTACCTGCGGGATCCTCTTACTAATAGTAGGAATACCAGCGCCGCCAACACCGCCCAGATTATCGCTCTTATCACCCGAAATGGCGCGTACCAAGCAGAAATTATTAGGATGGACTCCATATTCTTGTATTATCCTTTTTGTATTTAAATATTCATCTTTTACTGGTCTATAAAGAATCGTTTTGCTATTACATAATTGAATAAAATCTTTATCGTTAGAAACAATAACTTTATAGTAATCATTTAAATCTGTATGACCTACAACAGCTGAAATAATATCGTCAGCCTCAACGCTATCTAATAGTATTTGAATAACTGGCATTTTATTAAGATATTCAGCAAGTCTGGTCATTTGCCATATCTTGTTTTTTAATTCATCATCACCTTCAAGTATTTGAACGTTTCTATTTAAACGCAATGGCTTACGTCCATCTTTATAATTTTTATTTACCACTCTACGTTTCGTAGAGCCACCTTTACCATCCCAACAAATAACAATACGATTTGGTTTTATTTCTCTGCATAGTTTTTGCAGAGATTTAATAAAACCAAATACACCACCTATTGGATCTCCACTGGTGGATACAGCGGGATTCATAACATAATTTCTTATGTATAAATTATTGGCATCAATTACTAATATCTTTTTTCCATCCATTTTGGAAGTCCTTGGAATCTTTAACGTGTTGTTTGGCTGCTTCTACAATTTCATCATATCTTTTATCGCCAAGCAATTCTTGTACTTTTTGTAGACATTCAAATCCAATATCATTTTTAATAGCTACATTAATCAGCCAATAAGCACATTTTTCTAATGCAATATTTAATTCTGCATTTTGGTTTATCAGAGACATGGTTTCTACACACAATTTTCTGATTTCATCATTTAATTGTTCATTCTGCTCTTTAACTCTTAAATAATCATTTTCTGTAATATTCATAAATTAGAACTTATAGGATCCCACTACTTCATTATCAACAGTGTAATAAACCTTCTTGATACCACGCTCCTGCATAATTGCATGACACATATTACAAGGCTTGCTCATACGTGCATCAATTCCATTCTTGGAACAACGAGCAACGTACATAACGGAACCCTTGGTTACGTTGCGATCTAACGAGAGGATCGCCTTGATTTCCGCATGGTACGTGGCGTTTCCTTTGTCTTCGGGACGGTAATCCTTTCCAACTGAACAATACCGCTCTGAATTGATCCCCAAGCCAACAATAGCGCCGCCTCGCACAAGAACCGCACCATGTCTAAAATTACCATAAGTAGAGTTGCCAGCGAGCTTTTTAGCCAGCTGGAAGATACCTCCGAACTTTTTTAGATGCCTCCTCTCTTGGAATATGGGTATCCTCTATGTCGCTATGCTTCTTCGTATACGTCTGCGTCGGATCCGGGTTCATGTGTAGCTCCTTAGAAAGTGTGTGTATAGTAGCAATCTTATACCGCTATGTCAAACTGTTTTCGCATCTGTAGAACAGCAAGATTTTTCATTTTTGCTTCTACGTCTACATCAACAAGGTTATCACGAATAGCTGCTAGCTGTAAATCAGGAACATGATGAATATAATTTGAATGCGCTCTACGTTGAGTATAAGAACCGTTTTCCATTCCCGGTTCTGTATTTGAAATGTGCTGCAATGGTTTAATCTTTCCCCATGTTTTAGTTGTCTCAAGAAATGCATCTACGAAAGATAGATCATTGCTTCCAAAAGTATAGTGATGAGAATCAAAGACGACAGGAATACCAGTTTTTTCGTGAACATATAATAGATCCTTTACATTGTAGCACTTTTCATCGTTTTCAAGAGTTAAACGCTTCTTGACATTATCTGGGAGGATAGAATAAGTTTGTGCAATTTTATCTGCACGGTCTTTCTTGCCACCGTGAATATTAATTGCATAATAGGGAGTTTGTTCAAAACCCATCATGTCAAAAATCCATGCATGATATTCAAGTTCACGAATGCTATTTGTAATTACTTTGTCGCTATCACTAGAGATTACAGTAAATTGACCGGGATGGCAAGTAACACGAATATTATTTTTATGGAATAAGCCACCAAGATAAGCAAGCTTATTTATTAGCACTTGATCATTCTTTGCAAGATTACTACAAAACTCAAAGAGCGGAAATAAAGTACTAGTAAGCCTGAAAGATTTAATATTATTTTCAAGAAGTTTAGGAAATATCTTGATGTGCTGATCAACATTATTGTGATACGTAGCAACGATTTTTTCCTGTGAATATTTACCAGCTTTGTATGCTCCAAGTTGGAGCATTTTTTCATCAATAAGATTTACAATTTCTTTAGTACCATTACGCTTAGTTTGTTCTTCAACCCACTGACAACAGACGCTAAGACCCATAGAACCTCCAAAAGAAAACCGCACCAGCTATTCTACACTGGTGCGGTTAAACAGGCAAGAGAGATAAAATTATTATTTAGTAAATTGGGCTTTTGTTACGGGAGGAAGACCAAAAAACTTTTCAGTATCATTGGAGGCGTATTTATGCGCTCTAGTACTGCCATCAGCAGCCTTATATTTATTAAAAACATAATTATTATAATAATCCTGTAAATCTTTACCTAAACCACCAGATTTTATCATCAGAATATATTGTTCTGGTAGGTTAATCATTTGACCTTTTATTGCGTTAGACATTTTAGGATTATTTACTAACTTAGATTTAACTAATTGTTTAATCTCTTTGGTTGGTGGCTCGTTTAACATTTTTTTCACTACCGTTTCTTCATCGTTCATAATAGTGTCCATATAATCGCCTTGTCTAAAGCCTTTCTTAAATTGACCCTCTATCACAGCTTTTTCTAATTCCTCTTTAATAATTTGCTTCAAATATTGTTTTGTAATTTTCATATATTACATTGCCTCCGATATGCTATTAATTAGTAATATCGGAGGCAAAGTTCCTTGTAACTTTTATTAATTTGCTTCTTCTTCGCTACCTTCAATATTATAGAAGTTTTTCGCATCGCCTTCACGGGTATCAAATTTAACAACAACTTCCTTGTCCATAATATCAAGAACCCCTTTCTTAAACGTTTCATCTTTCATTAAATCTTCCCAAGAGCTTTGCTGGAATTTCTTTGATTGCCCATCAATTTCAATTTCATACCAAGCACCTGTTTGTTTAATAAATGGTTTGATTGCTTCAAAGATGCTTTCATTATCAAGAACACCAATTGCCCCACCCCACATTATCTTGAAAAGACATTCACGACCAGCAGTACCAAAGCGTGACTTTTCAAGCCTTGCCTTCACCTCGCTACCGACTTTATAGCCACGTTCGTCAAGAACATAACTATCCTTGGCTTTACGTCCTGTAAGCCAAATGCGGAGGCTATAGGCATATGATAATGCCTTACCACCGGGAGTGGTATAGCGTTCGCTATCGGTAGCATACTTGATGTTCTGAACCTGTAGGTTTGTCTTTAGTTGGTTAAGAACAAGAAGTGTGCTTTGACTATTGGCAATAGGTAGAATAAGTTTTGATAAACCCTTTGCAAGAATACGTGGCTTAACTGCCATAGAAGATTGTGGGTCAAAATCACCTTCTAAATCAGTCTTGCTTGGAGTTAATGCCATAGAATCCCATACAAATAACATACGGTTTTGATTATTCTTTAATAGGTCTTCAATGCTTTCCAAAACATATTCTACATTTTCAGCCTGAACATAAAGAATTCTTGACATATCACACCCCGCTTTCTTCATGAATTCAGGGTCAATAGCACTTTCGGAATCAAAGTAAATAACATCAATTCCCATCTTTTGTGCATTAGCAGCTATCTGTGCTGCCATATAGGACTTACCGCTACCTTCAAGACCAGCTAATTCGCTAATCTTTCCTACTGGAATACCTGCGAGCTTTCCACGGCAGATAATTGAATCAAGCCAACGTGAACCTGTTGGAATCCAATCTGTTACTTCTGTTGGATTATCGTCTTGCAAATCATATGCTACTTCACGACCGCTTTTTTTATTTAATAAATCTCTTAATTGATTAATTGATACTTTACCTGCTGATTCTTTTTTATTTTTTGACATTTGCATGTTATCTCCGGTTATATTTTATACGCTATTTTTAACATTCCTTCAAGAGCATCAAGATTTATTTTTTTGCCTTCTTCGGTTAAAGTAGTTACAGAGTCGTCTAATTCTGGATTATTTAAAGGACTCCATATAATTCTTGTGTTCTTGCCGTTCTTATTTATAATTTTTCCATCAACTAATTTGCATTCGTATTTTTCAAGCAGATTTAAGTATTCTTGCATGTTATCTCCAAAAAGGAAGAAGGGAACAAGTTTTACCCTGTTCCCTTCTTTATACTATATCTGCTCTACAATGTTAAGCGTAGTTGACCTAGCATTTGAAGAAAAGATTAATTAGACATTAACTCCTCAAATGCGGAATCGACTGCACTCTTACCCTTAACAGGGGCAGCAGCAGCAAACTTCTTTGTCTCAGAAGAAGCTTCCTCTGCTTCTTCATCTGTGTTACCAGCAAGATATGCATCAAGAATAGCTGACACTTCTTCGCTGGTCTTACGTTGGTGCAGGGTTTCAAACTCTGGGAGGGTTTCTAGAAGTTCCTTGCATTCCACATCAGTACCTTGGCATAGTTTACTGGTCTTACGAGCAGGAGTTACCTTGGTTGTTGGGAATGATTGACCGGGAGCCTTGTTGGCTGTAATAGTCAAATCAGTACCAGCTTCTGGATCAGTAATATCGCCATAGTCTGGGTTGAGAACAAGGTTAATTAGATCTTGATAAACAAGCTTACCATAACCCCAGATTTTTACACCTTCCTTTTCTTCGCCGCGTACTAGAACTGGTGAGAAGAAGCGTTGACGTGGCAAGAGCTTCTTTGCCATCTTGGCACTCTCTTCATTCTTTTCCTTGTAAAGCTTGCTGGCAAAATCACAAGCTGGGCAGGAATCACCATAGTTCTTCTTGGGACACAGGAATCCGCCCGTTGTACCAAGTTCATAGTGGAACCATGACTCCTTGAATGGATCACCGTCTGGTGTTGGAACTACACGGATAGAGTAAGTTTGTCCTTCCTTTGGACTCCAAAAATTAGTCTTGTTGCCGCCCTTGTTATTTAGTGCGTTTAGCTTTGCCTTCATCTTCTTTAGATCAATACCCATTTTTACTTCTCCTTTATATATCAGCACGGTAAATTTCCCGGCTGATGGTTAGACTCTAACACGGTCTGTATAAGAGTTACAACACAAACAATTCGTCTTGTTTCTTTACTTCACCTACAACCGTATTCCAATTAAAAATACGGAAATCTTGTGCATCCAAATCCCAAACTACTTCCATGCCTTCTGTTAATTTTGTGTTCTTGGATTTACGAATCTTATCAGGAACAAACTGCTTTGGCAACTGCCTAAGTTTTGTAAAGCGCATGCTACGAAATTGACCATTCTTTTTTCTATATAATGCCTTGTAAGTTATCATATGTCCTCTATTGTATAATTTTAGTATATGCTTTTAAATAACAGTAATTATTATTATTTTTGGTACTATGAATAGTATAAGACAATTTTATATTATCACCAGTTTTAGATTTAATTTTTTGTTTTATTTTTTTGTATAAAGTATTATCGTTTTTTAAATTTTCTTCATTTATAAAGAAATTATAGCACTTGTTCTGTATCAAATTTAAATTAAAAAATAGCTTTTCTGTATCGCTTTCTAAATCATAATATCCTATAGAACAAATTCTATTTGTTGGATTTGGTTTACTGTCATATTTTATAATTGGATCTGCGTTTTGTAAATTATAGATTGAATTAATACAATTATATATTAATGAATTATATGAGTCAGCGACTTCTGTAATTGGCAAGTCGCCTATTATAGTTTCTGTATTTTTTTCGTCTAGCAATATTAATTCAGCAAATAAGGCAGATCTCGCATATTCTTGAAAAATTTTAAATATAGCTCTACTTTGCAGAATTTGCGTTTCAGACAAAAATTCAATTTCTGGAATAATATATGATACGCTTATATTTTTATTTTTTATCTGTTCCAATAGTTTTAACGAACAACTAGCTAATTCACTATCGCCACTAGTTATAAACAAAACATCGTCACTTATATCGTGAAAAAACTTTTTAAAGTTAGGAGTGTTTTTTTCGTATTCTTCAGGACTTTCATAACGCTTTAAAGAAAAGCAATTATCGCCTTCGATATCTATATCTAATAATTTAACTTTATAGTTATCGTTATTTTCAAACTTTTCTCCTATATCGCAGGCTTTATCGCCAAGACAAATAACTGTTTGCATATTAAACCTTTAAATTAAGTTTTTTCATATTATAGAAATCTTTACCTGCTTTAATATTTACAGGAAATATTCCATATGGTGTTTCTTGAAGCGTTTTAGCAACATCAATAAGTAATTCTTTTTCCTCTTCTTTAACATCAAGAACAAATTCATCATGTATCATAAAAGCAATAAATGATTTTTTATTTTCTAATAAATCATCAACTTTGATGATTTGTCTATGAAATAAATCAATAAATGTAGATTGATTTAGATAAGAGATAGCATGATGATTGTCGCTTTCAATAATTCTATTATATGGAGTATGTACATAACCATCAATCCAATATTTATTTTTTAAATGTTCTTTAGAAAATAAAGCAGATAATTGATCATCGTATTTTTGTGTTAGCACGCTATTGCTGTTATACAACCACGATGTTGTTGTTTCTTTAGCCAAAGATCTATTTAATTCATTATTATAGATATTGCCGACAGTCCATTCATGAAAATCTCCTGCTGGCTGCTCTTTCCCTAGTAATGCCAAAGCAGTCCTTAATTCGGCTGCATTTATATCAAAACTTATAAACCAATCATTTGTTGGCTTTAATATATTTCTATATTGTTTTTCAAAGGTTAAAATAGGAAAACTATCTTTTTTAACTGTTAAGCGACCAGTGATGCTACCATACAAATTATAATTAATATAATGACTGCCATTGACAATCTTTTTATAAAATCCCATAGCAGCATCTTTATATAGCTTGTTTTGTATTTCATTCGCATCAACGTTTAATTTACGGTATTTAATGTCATTAATTATTTCAGTAAACCTTTTATAAAAAGCATACTCTTTTGGCTTTTCATAATTATCAAAAACATATTGACAAATTTTATTTTTTATATCGCAATATTGAATTAAAAACTTTTGTGGTGTCAAATCAAAAAAACAATTTTCTTTTAAAGAAACTTTTGATTCAACAAAAGAATTAATAAAAGCTTTCAATCTATTGTTGATATTTGTCCATTCTTCTTTTAGATGTTCTGGGCAGACAGAATCCAGAGATTTTCCTTCAACATATAAAGCAGCATAATCAATATCTTGGCCTTTTAAGAAAGAGCTGTAGTTCCATGTTTTTTTGAGGTTTGTGAAATCTAAATGATAATTTAATTTATTGTCAGCATATATCGCAACACATTCTTTTTTATCATCTAAAGTTTGAAATAGCATTTTTCCTCTATAATTTTATTAATGGTCTTTGATAATTTGTTATATCATCAATTTTTTCTTCTGGAATGGTAATTTTTGACTTATAATATAATATATTATTATAATCTTTAAAAAAGTCATTTATATATTTTAAAGATCTCTCTTGCTTGCCAATCTTGCAATATTCTCCAGCTTCTCTAACTATATTATCAAATTGCGTTTGTGTCAAGCCCTTTTGAAATTCAAGATTTTTAAAATATGTATAAACTTTAATCCAATAATTATCTTTATAGTTTTTATAAAATTCTTCTTTATTAGCTAGTTGTCTTGTTAAAATTATAGTTTTGGAAGAATTTTCAGCACATATATCTTTATGGTTTTTGTGATACCGTTCATTATCTTTTATATAAAAATTATAACTATCAAAATAAAAATTTTTGATATTTTTTAATTCATCTGTATAAGTTTTTTTATAATATTTAGAAAAAACATCATTTATATTTTTTATTTCATATCTTTCATAATATTTATACATCGCTTTAGAATTTAGGTCTGCGATTAATCTCCAAGGAACATTAACATCGATTCTGAATCCAAAACGCAAACATGCTTCAGCAAAAATAATAAATTCTTTTGTTGATAAAAACTGTATATATTTCAGTAAATCATTGTCTGCTTCTGTATTAGCGATATCAAAAACTAATCCGCTACTAAAACCGATAAAATTGCTGGATAGCAGGGAGGTGCCCTTGGTTAAGGGGTAGGAGCCAATATTATTAATTAAATAATTGTTATAATGAATAATAAAATCATGATAATCAGTTATAGACGAATTTAATTCTTGGCTTTTTATATATTCATTTTTAAAGTTGTTTTTTATAATATCTTTAATAACTATATCGTAAGAATCAGGATTAATATATGCCCTATATATCTGCATCTCAGTCATAAAATTATTAGCTGGCATTTTGCCAATTAAAAATACCTTATTTAAATATTCTTTTAAATCCAAGTAAGCATCAGCAATAAAATTCAAAAGTTTGAAATTTTCATTATTATAGCCGTTGACTATTTTTAAGTCAGTATTTGGATTTTTTAATTGTATTAAATCGGCGTTTAAATCCACCAAACCATACAGTGAATTATCTAGATATAGATCAGCAAATGGTATTTTGCTACCATAATCTTCAATTAATTTTATTTGCTCAATAAAATATTCTTTATATAGCTTTCTATCTTCAAAAAGAACGCTTGTGGATTTTACTTTATTGCTACCATATGGAAAAGATGTGGGATTCATAAAAATTAATTATTATTTACAATCTTTATTAGGATCATCGTGTTCAATATATTTATGTGCTTTAAATAAAGCTGTCAAATTTGTATTAAATGCATTTTCATTAATGTTTGTTTCTACTTCAGTTACTAAATAATATCCACCAATACCAACATAGTCCTGCATGTCAACTAATATAGATATTGTTTTAGTTTCTTGCTGACCTGTTGCACCTTTCGTAGAATATGCTTGTTGTCTAGTTCTAGAAACATAACTTACATATGGTTCAACATATATTATATCTCCGGGTCTATAGATATTATTACCAAACATTTCTATTTTTGCATCATAAACTTGTTTTATTAGAGAAACGTTGTCTTTGCCTTCTTGAGCAGCTACGGCTTCTCTATAAAAAGGAGAATCTGTTTTAGAAAAAGTTATTTTTTTAACAATACCACTATCGGTACCCATTCTAAAATGAAATATGCCTTTTTTAGCATCTTCATCTTCATCGCCAACATTGCCTTTTTCATTAAATTTTGTAGAGCAATATATAAAATAATAACTTGCTACATCATTAGCTAATAAACTTTCGATATCGGTATCAAAAAACTTTTTAATCCCATCTCGATATTCTTGCTTAAGATTACTTAAGTCAATAGGATCCGGGTAAGAACTATATTGATTGGCGTTTATAAATTCTTGCGCTGTTTTTTGCATTAAAACATCTCTTTTATTATTATCTAAAGGAACGCTTAATAACAAATTAGAAATTCTTATTGCAGAATTAAGCTTTGCAGAAGTACCAAAATATTTTGGCGATATACAAGCAATCACTAATTCACTTATAACATCTTTAATAAAAAGTGTTACTGGGTATGAAGATTTATTTTGTCTAACAAGTTTATCTATCAAAAACGCATTTAATAATTCTAAAGATATCGGTACATCGGCTAAATTTATAGTAGTTGTTATAGTCCAAGATTTAGTTTCTTCATCATCGCCTTCAATATATACGTGTGGAATCTCAATATTTATATTTCCTAAAACTATTCTAGGAACAGCGCTGGCTGGACTAACGTATTTCATGCATTCCAATGCTGCGTCTAATACATCGCCAAGAAAGACGAACTTAACATTTACCGTATTGTTGCTTTGTGGATTTAATTCTTCGTTTTCACTATCAGATTTTTTTTGATATTCATCAGCAGCTTTTTTATTTTCTATATCTTTTATAATTTCTTGCGATGGCTTATCGACAAGTTTGTTAGCTAATTCTCTTTTAGATTCACCTTTTAATAATTCTATTTTAGAAATTTTTCTTGAATCACTGATTTTTTTAATTCTTATAGTATCTGCTTTTTCTAATCTCTCTCCACCTGAACTAAAAAAAGATAAAACACTAGATAAAAAACCTCCTGTAGCCATAGTAATTGTTTCTGCTGCCGCATTGTCAATTAAACTAGTGACACCTACCGCGCTAGGATGCATACTAGCAACGTATACACCTGCATATTCCTTACCATGGCTATCTTTTTTATTAGCACTAACAGGGCCGGTTTCAAGATTAAGTATTTTTTTGTTTAATGCGCTATAAAGTTTTAGATTAGCAATTCTTAAATTATTTTGCGCGTCTTGGATTGTTTTTTTATTGTTTTCTTCTGCTTGATTTATTTCTTTTTCTCTGTTAGTTGTGTCTTTTTGATTACATTTTATTTTATTAAGTTGTTTAAGTTTATTATCTTTAGCATCTTCAAGAGTTTTTTTAGCTTGTTTATACGCTACATATTCTGTTATATTTGCTTTTAATACATCTGCATCTTGTGACGCAAGAACTTTATCTATCATTGCATGATATTCAATTTTTAAACTTATATTACCATTTTCATTAAAATCAAAACTATGAGAATAAGGTGTTAATAACAAAATTACTTTTGAGATATTAATTGCTTTTTTAAGATCTTCTATTTGTTGTTGTGTTAAATTTAAATTGTTTAAATAATTTTGTGGTGGCGTAACATAACCAACAACTGCTTTAATTCTATAATAATGCTCATTAACCACTAAGCGTTTATCAATTTTTGTAAAAGCATCAACTCTAATTCTTGATGATTGATTAACCAAATCAGAATAGGAAAAGCTTATCCCTTCTGGTAATCCGGAAACACCAGCATTAATAAATCTTGGATCATCGTTGCGAATATTTATAGATCTAATTAAATCATCTGGTGACGACATGAATAATTCTAAGTTTGCAACTATATTTGTATTTATTTCTGCTGGATTTACGCCTTTATAGGAATAGCTAAAAGATTTAATACCAGCTCCACCTAATCTACCAGCACCATTTAAAACACCTTGCAACGTTTCATTAACATATTCACTAGAAGTTGGATTACCGGGACTACCAACAGAAACATCGTCAAAAGGTATACGCCAATCGTAACCATTAATAGATTTAGTGCCTTTTTCTGCTGTTTCAACCAATTGTGAAGTTGGATAAAATATTTTATATAGTTTTATTGTTGGTTGCAAAACAGACATTACATGTGGTGGTAATTTATAAAAAAATGATTTTATACTTTCATTTTTTGTTAATAAATTAGTTATTTCAAAACAATCAGTAGTGGTGCTTTTATTTTCACTATCACGAATTGTAGTAAAGTATTTATATTTAACTTTTCTTCTATCTGCGTATTCAGAATTTTGTAATTTATCTAATATTTTGTCACAATTAAGCATAAGCGCTGCTTGTTGCCCTAATCTATTTTGCGAGGCAGCAGCTGCTTTATCTTCTACTATAGCTTTTTGATTATCATTATTAGACGGCATATGTTATCCAGATAAATAATTTAAAACTTTTGGTAAAGGAGTAGGGATATATATTACATCGCCAACAGATACATGAGATTCGGTTGGCTTATTATTAAATTTTGCTATCACCCACCAAGTTTTAGCATCACCATAAAATTGGTCTGCTAATTTAAAGTAACTATCACCCATTTTCCATGTATAGGTTATGATTTCAAATTTATTTAATTCCTCTCCTTTAGGATATCTAAAGTTTGGAGATTCATATTGACGTATAAATTTTACATTTCTTTTACGAAATGTTTCTTTATACATTTCTAAATTATTTTGTAGTATTTCTCTATTCTTATAACGATTGGACATAATATATTTTTAATTATTAAATACTGCTAATTCCGTAATAGCTGGCGAGTTGGGTGTTGTAGTAAATCCAACCGAACCACCATTCCGATTTATTGGTATGCCGATAAGTTGTCCATCGGAACTTTTATAGACTTTGTATACATTCGTTGTATTCACTAAAGTAAATCTTTCAGGTGGCTTGCCACCCATAGAAGTTGGACTAACTTGATATATTCTTCCTTGTGGCGCGGCATTAGGACCAGATTCTAATAATCTAGAAGTATATAGTTGTATTTCGTTACTGGGAGTTGTAGCTTGTTGCGTAGCAGCTGATGTTGAACCAGAGGCAGGGGTAGTCGCACCAACAAAAGTTCGCTTATCATATTTATGCGCAAAGGCATAACTAAATCCTTCCCCAACTTTTATTCTTGGTACGTGTTTATTTCCAATAACTTTAGTTCCCAATGCATGCTCATGCAGCACATTAAAAGTAAAAGAAGCTTTAAGCAATTTTGGATATATTATACCACTATCAATAAAGTGTCCACTATTCATTTCTGGCTTAAAATCAAATCCGTTTAAATATCCTAATAATCCCTCGCCTGTTTGTACATTACAAATCAAATTAGACATTTCTATTCTGAATAGCGGTGGAGCAGAAATATTGCTTGAGCCAGATAATCTTTCATCATACACAGGATATAAACCTTTAATAATTGTATCTAAATTAGATAAATTTTCTTTAGCGTTTATTATATCAGAATTTGGTATATCAAAAGCTAAATTAATAGTTCTAGATGTATTTTTGAAAGTAGCTATAGGATCCATCCTACCATAAATTTCTTGTGTTGTCCAATTACTTTTAAAAGAGTCGTTATAATCTGTCACGAACGCAGGAAAAGTTACAGTTTCATTTATACTAAATGAATATATTTTTATTTGATATTCAGTATTTTGATATAAACTACTAAATCCATAATATGACATAATATCCTTAACCGTTATCCATTACCGTTAACTAATTTACCCAAATTTCCCGTTAAAGTGCCATTTAGCACTTGACCATCTTTTAATACTAATTTAATGTCTATTGGTTCATTGTTAGTTTTTGGTGTTAGTATACCTTTTAATTCTTTTAATGCTACAGCGAGCGCATCTTTATCAGAATCTTTTGATTTTTCTTGTGCTACATAATATTCTCTTACAGCATCAACAAAGTCTTTAGCTGGTTTAATTTCTTCTTCTTTGATTGTTTTTGCGGTATATAGAGTATCGTTTAACGCTCTTAAGGTAACATCCTTACCTTCAGGAATTGCTCTTAAAGCTAATCCTATGGTCAAAATAGCAGCTGCTGTTTGATTTGCTCCTTCTTTAATATCTTTTATTGCAGAAACTTTATCTGTGAAAGTAGTAAAAGCTTCTAATTTAGTAACATCTAGTGTTTGTAAGGAATTACCCAATGCTGCTATGGCTATTGACAAACCCATTATACCCAACACACCAGCACCAAAAAATATAAGACCCGGACCTGTAAGAAACGCTCCAAGTGCAAACATACCAATAGTTAATAAAGTTAAAACTCCTAACCCTTTCATCACTTGTTCAAAATCGATCCCAGTAAATTGTTTAAGAGCAAAAGCAAATACGATCATTGAAGCACCAACGGCAGCAGCTACTAATGTAAAAATTAAAGCTCCTTTTAAAACACCCGCAGTGTTACCAAAGGCGGCAAAACCTTGTGCCATACCTTCCATTGCCGATTTAAAAGAAAAACCAGCTTTTGGATCCATTTCTGGTATTTTAGGAACTACTGGAACTTCTGGGGTTTTTCCTTTAAAAAACGCATTAACGCCAGATAAGAAGCCACCACCTTCTGGAGCCTTCATTGCAGCTGTCATCGCCTTTATTCTTGCAGGCATGGACGCGATAAAACCATACATGCTTTTTAGTGGAGACAATAGAGAAGTTATATTGCCACCAAAAAACTTAATTCCTAACCCAACGCCAATTAAAGTTCCACCAAACCCAAATGCTTTATCATTTAACCAAGTAATCCATTCAACTAATGTTTCTATAGTAGAAACTAATGGTTTGATGATAACTAAAAATCCATTAAAGATTTCATTCATTTTTTTCTGCGTGGTTACTGCTTCCTTTTGAACAGCTTCTAATTTTTCTTGAGTTGCTGCCTGTTTTTCCATATCGGCATTTAAATCAGAAGTAGAAGAACCAAATAGTTTACTTGCTTCATTTAAATCGCTTATTCCCAAAGAAGCAGCAATAGCTTTTTTCTCATATTTATCAAGAGAATCAAAATTCTTTCCACTCATATCAAATGAACGTTTTAATATTTCTATGCGCTCACTTTCTGTGGCATTTAACATTTCTACTGAATTTAAATAATCACCGCCTAATATAGCGTTTAATCTGCCTGCTGCACGGGCACCGCCTTCAAATGTATCAAAGGTATCACCGACTATGCCCATTAAGGTATTCATTTCCATACCAAGCGATTTAGCTTGTTTTTGTAATTGTATAAATACTTCTACGCCTTGCTTGCCGAAAGCAGCCATTTTAGGTGTTGCAGCAGCAAATTCTTGTGCCATTTTTTGCGGTGGCACACCCATTCCTATAGCTGCACGGGCAAGATATTCATTTGTTGTCCGTGCTTCATCGGCGGTCATGCGCATACCCTTGGTCAAATCATTTATGATTTTTCCAGTAGTGCTGGCGCTAACGCCTAATAGTTCCATTTTTGCAGCAGATTCGGCTAAATCCTTTTGAACGTTTTTATTTAAATTAGAAAAGCCGCTCATTGAGACAAATAATTCACCAGCAGCTTTATTTAATTCTTCAAATCCAATACCAAATTGGCTTAAACCCATGCCAAAATTAAAAGTACGATCTGCTATCTGACCGGTTGTTTTAGCAAATTGTGCATTACCTTCATTAACCTTTGAAAGTAACTCAGCGGCGTTATCAACAAATTTTTGAAACAATGCGGATGTTAAACTGACGCCCCTTTTATAGTTACGCCATACATCATCTAGAGCAAACATTCTTGATGTTTGTATTTCAATAGAATTTATAATTTCTTTATGTATTCTTTGCTCTTGTCCTAGAACCTCAACACGTTTATCGGAAATTTCTAGATTTCTTTGTGAAGCGGCTATTTGTTCTTTAATTATAGGTATTTCCGCTTTAGCGGCATTTAATTGATTTTGTTGCTCTTTGGTTAAAATACCATTATTGTTTTTTTGTTGTTCTTCAAGAGTTTTTATTTTTTGATTTATCAATAATAAATCATTTTGTTTTTTTATTAAATCATCAGTAAATTTTTTTCTTTCATCGGCAATTTTTTTTGCGTCTTCAGATATTCTTGCATTTTTACTGTTTTCTAATTCAGCTAATCTATTTGTTTCTCTTATTAAATCATTGCCCTTTTGTCTTTCTTCATTTTGTTTTATTAAAATTTTTACTAGATCAGAAGAAGAAGTTTCAACTAATTTCATAAAATCGTCTAGTTCTTTAACTGACGTGCCAGATTGCTTCAGCAATTCTCTTAATTCTTCTAATTGTTCTTTAGTAGGAACAGCCATAATATTTATCCATTAAAAACTACACAAAATAATTAGACAATAAATAAAAATTGAGCGGATAATTAAATCCGCTCAAGATTATTTACGACTTGCCTTTTTTATTGCATCATTTTCTTCTTTTAGTTGATCTATTAGCTTTTTAACAAACCATTGTCGCAAACCAATTGGCAAATTGTAGCTTTCAAAAAGACTGAATCCGCCATAATATTTCAAATAAAAGAATTGTTCATATATATTTTCTTGGTATTCGCTATTTAACCCAAAAAAAGTCTGCGGACAGCGGCACCTCCATCTCCGCTTCATATGAACAAGCACTACAAGTAAACGTTTTCTTTAGATCTACTGCTTTTACTGTATTTTGATATTGTTTACGTAAAAACCTTGAGTCAGCTGCTGGAAGCAAACTAACTACTCTAGCAAGAGTATCTTTATCTGTATTGCCTTGTATGGAAACAATCATACAGCGTAATTGCTCTAACAGCGTAGAATCGCCGCTATTGCCCTTCTTTTTGCTTTCTGATACACGCAGCAACTCTTTCTCGTCCATACCATTTAAAGCCCTGCAAATCACCGTGTACTTCGTTACAGGCAGTGTTACGACGAATAAACCGTTATCATCAACTTGCAATGAGCTTTCTTCGCTTTCTAGTTGCTCAAGCCTTTCTAATAAATTAAAAGTGCTTTTAACTTTTTCATTACATGATGGACAGGTAACAGTTGTATTATAATCCGCTCCATAAGCTGAAATGCGTGAAGCAACTATGATTGCATTTCTATCCTCTACAGTTAATGTGTCAGTATTGATATTCTTATCCAATACTAGAGATTGTATAAGTTTATCTAATGCAACACCTTTTTTAAGTAGATTACGAGAAGTAAGAATATCTTCTTCTTTAGCGGTCATTTGTTTGATTTCAATGCTGTCTTTTTTATGTAATGGGTGATGTGGTGGATAAAATAATCCTTTGGATGGCAAAGCAACAAATTCTGTTGGTACCATGAAATCTAACTGTGTTGCTTGCAGTGGATTATTTTGTTGTAAAGGTTGGGTTGCTAATTGTTGAGTTGGTAGTCCGTCTTGACGATTTAAGTTTGCCCCTAAACGATCTTCGTTATTGCGCATTTTTTACCTAGCTTTCTTTAAAAGTACTACTTATTTAATTTTCTTGTTTCTATCGATATCAAATTTTAATTCTGCAAAATCATAATTTATTGTTGCGTCTATGGTAACTATATCTTCACTTGCATAAGATAGATTACCATATTTTATATTTGATATTAAAGGATTATATAATAACCATTTTTCTATTTCAGCACCACCAGTGTTTATTTGTATAATTTCAATATTTTCTATATTAGTAATCATATCTATTTTATTAATATTATTTTCTTGAGTTAAATTTGGTAAATAATAACCACTTCTGTTTGCCAATACATGAAATATTCTAGAGGCATCTTCGCTATATTTTTGCCCAACCACAGAGGCAACTTTAATATTGATTGGCTTCCACTTAACAAGGCCGGGATACTTAAAATAATGATTTAAAAGTAAATGTTCTGATGTAGTGATTTCCATTTCTGGCTTACCACATTCCATCAGAGCATATCTTAATTTATCTAAATTACTTTCTAATTTATTATCGCCAAACTGTAAATACCAACGATATTGGCGTAATGGTTCAGGAGTGTTATTTATGTCAGACCAAAACGCCATATAGTATTAGTATTATGGAACGCCGAGATTATTAATATTTCTTACGCTATCATCCCGATCGTTGACATCCATTAACTTTGCCCAATCATATCTTACAGTAGTAGTAATTTCTACTATTTCTTCACTAGAATAATCTAAACTGCCGAATTGTACGCTAGTAAAAAATGGATTAGCTAATCTCCAACGTTCTAAAATTTGACCATCCGGGTTTAATTGTATAATATCAATTGAAGAACCGAGCATATTGCTAAATTTTCTTTTTCCTATGCTAGAGACATTATCAAAACCGGTTACATTTGTTGGTACCCCATACCCAGCTCCTAAAAAAACATTATTAACTAAATTTGTGGCATTTGGTGTTGTAATCGCTGCAAAAGTCATATTAATCGCTTCCCACTCAAGACGACCGGGATAATAAAAGAAATGATTAAGATATTTGTGCGTTATTTCACCAACTTTGGCTTTTGGTTTATCAACTTTTTTTAATGCATATATAAGACTGTCCATAGAGCCGTTGGTAACTTCGGTGGCACCAAAATTTATTATCCAACGATATTGTCTTAATGGTTCTGATTCTTGTTTGCTCCAAAATGCCATTTTTTTATTCTCCTAAAATTAAATTCCTATAATATATATAGTCTAATCGTTGAAACTTGCGCCGGTATTTGTAATAACGAAGTCAAGAGCGATAAATTCAATAGCGCGGGTTGGCTTCAAAAGGATCTTGGCATATACAACGTTGCGATCTACAAGTTCTGGCGTTGTTGTTGTTTCATCAAGAATTAAACGATACTCTGATAATCCAAAGCGTGACTTAACGCTTGCAAGGAATGGTTCTGCTTGATTTGTGAAACGCTTCCAAGTTACTTGGATGTTTGGGTCAAAGAGAACAACGCTTGCCATGCGGCTAATTTCTTTTTTCAAGTAGATCAT
>Ga0194130_10002144_pt1 | contig 29250 bp, 38 predicted proteins | sample TA2KigsurfametaG_FD_160084 | JGI IMG/M metagenome (GOLD analysis project Ga0194130, IMG submission 160084) | Freshwater microbial communities from Lake Tanganyika, Tanzania - TA2015050 Kigoma 12 surface | ecosystem: Environmental > Aquatic > Freshwater > Lake | place: Tanzania: Lake Tanganyika...
GCCACTGGCGAAGGTGTACGTCCCAAAACAGTTATGCCGATAAGCGCGGGTGTCACTTGGGCATGGCGGTAGCTGAGACTGCGCCGCGGCAACCAGCGGCAGCAAAAGCAGCAGGAGACGGATGAGAACCTTCACAGCCTCGGAGTCTACATTTCAGTCGTCAATTCGGCCAATACCCCCTCGTTTGAGCAGATTTGAGTGCTAGACCGACGATGGGTCCCATTCACAGATTTGGGGGGGTGGGGCACCCCTAGGGGGTCTTGGCAGGGAAGTCTTCAGGGGGGGCCACCATCGGTATGCCCCTCGGCAAAGACCCACGATGCCGCGCCACAAGCGCACACTACCCAGTTGTCCAGCGTTAGACAAAGGCACCCAGATTTTTTGATGATCTGCGCAAAACAGTGATTGAGTGACTGCCGGGTCGATGGCCTATAGGCGGGGGGTGGGGGTACGGTGGGGGTCAGACCGGTGAGAAAAAGCGCAAGAAGAATTTGCCGCTGTTTACGCACCATCGGCAAGGGGCGCGGCAACGCTTGGCCACGGATCGGGCACAATGATTTAGGTTGAGAGAGCGGTCTGCGCTCTGACCACCTCTTGACCACCTTTGACCACCAACCGGTGGTCGGCGGCTCACTTCTCGGACGCGTTGCGCGTCGTAAGTTATTGATTCTTGGCGCGGCTGGCTGGAATCGAACCAGCGACCCTTGGCTTCGGAGGCCAATACTCTATCCACTGAGCTACAGCCGCACGCTGTACCGCGCCGTCAGGTAGCGAGCGCGAACGCAGGATTCTAGCAGTCGGTCCTGCAGGGCCTGCTGCGACGAACCGGCTTGAGCGGGGGGCGGTCTATAATTACGAGTTGCCGATCTGTCGGGGTCGGCCACTTTTTTTCGAACAGTTTTCGAGGACGCCATGAGCGCTAATGACCCTAACTCGGCCCACGAAGAAGGCCACACTGGCCCGGTCAAAACCCCAGGCCAGTTGCTACTGACTGTCTTCTACTCCTTCGTGGTTCCGGTCTTTGCCATCATTGCTTTGGTGTACTTCGTGGTGTCAGCGCCCACGCCTTCGGCCGGCGCTGACAATTCGGAGCGTGCCGTAGCCGAGCGCATCCGCAAAGTTGGTGTGGTCGAAATCCGCGATGCCAACCGGCCCCTGAAGGCCGGCGAAGAGGTCTACAACGCCCAGTGCGCGGCCTGTCACAACGCGGGGGCGGCCGGCGCACCCAAGCTCGGTGATGTCGCTGGCTGGGCCCCTCGACTCAAAACCGGCTTTGATGCGCTCTGGCAGTCGGTCCTCAAGGGCAAAGGTGCGATGGGCGCACAAGGCGGCGGCGACTTCTCCGACATTGAACTCGCGCGCGCGGTGGTTTATCTCACAGGCAAGTCGGGCGGCAAGTTTGCGGAGCCTGCAGCTCCCAAGACGGAAGAGACGACGGCCAGCAAGTAATCAAGCTCGACTGGCTGCCCTTCTCAAAGCCGGCTACACGCCGGCTTTTTCCTGGGGTGCTCCCGGCCTGTGTAGGGCGGGGCTGCTTACATAGGCAAAGCGGACCGGCATCTCGTGGGCCGCCATCGGCTGCGGCACCCACAGACCGCTTTCCACGGCTTCGGCCGCCTGCACCATATCCAGACTGTGCACCAGGCCGAAGCCCAGGTCGGTTTCAAGATACAAGCGCCCCTTTTCATCGACCCAACAGCGCTGCACCCGCGCTGGCTGGCCGGTGTGCGTCCAAGCCGACCCGTCTTCATCCAGGCGCCAAATCCAGGGCGCGAGTTCGAGTTCGACATACACGCGCTGGGGACCATTCTGAAAAAACCAGCATCCGGCGGCGTCGGCCTCGTAATTGCGCCCTATGAACTCGATCAGCTTCTCGTGACGAAGCACTGCGCCCCGACTCGAGGGATTGCTACCCGGGCCGGAAAACGGGCCGGCGGCCTGGGTACGATCATCACGCATATACCAACGGCCACGGACATCGAGACCGAGCCAGCCGTAGCAAGCCGGCACATGCGGCCACTTGGCCAATGCTGCCTTGACGATCTCGTCCATTGATACGCGGATGCGGTTGGGGATACCCTGCCATTGTCACCGGCCCCAAGGCCTCATGCCAAGCGGCTGAGCCCGCCACTTGCCTTAAGCCTGCGCCAGGAAGTCGACCACCGCAGCGGGCATGGCCAAGACATGCGTACGCGAGGGGGCGGCCACCGGAAAGCCCACATGCCCGCCCTGCTCTGGTTGCCAAAGGATCACGCTCGGGCTGACCGCGGTGGCGGTGGGCAAGCTTCTGGCCGGAATAAACGGGTCGTTGCGCGCATTCAGGGCCAGCGCGGGAACAGCCACATCGGCCAACACGGGCAGGGCGGAAGCGCGCCGCCAGTAATCGTCGGCGTCCTTGAAGCCATGCAGAGGGGCCGTGAAGACATCGTCAAAGTCGTAGAGATCGCGTGCGTGCAGCAGGCGCTCACGATCGAACAGGCCGGGGTATTGCTCGAGCTTGGCCAGGGCCTTGGGGACCATGGTCTTGAGAAACATCGGGGTGTAGAGGTAGCGGTTAAGGCCTCGGCCTATGGCTGTGCCGCTGGCCATCAGGTCCAGGGGGGCGCAAACCGAGGCCAGCGCGCGCACGCGTTGAGCGGCCAGCGAGCCTGCAAGCCCGGCCCAGCGCATCAAGGCATTGCCGCCCAGGGAAATACCCACCGCCAGCACCGCGCCTCCGCGCCGGGCGGCCAGGCGCTGCAAAATCCAGTCGATCTCCTCGTGGTCACCGGAGTGATAAGCGCGAGGGGCCCGATTGATCGGACCCGAGCACCCTCGGAAGTGGGGCACCACATAGGCCCAGCCGCGACTGCGGGCTATGCTGGCAAAGGCGCGGGCATACGGACTGTGCGAGGAACCCTCGAGGCCGTGAAACAGAACCAGCAGCGGCCGGCCTTGCGGGGCGTCGAGCCAGTCCAGATCGACGAAGTCATCGTCAGGCGTGGTCCATTGTTCACGCCGAAATTCAATGGGCTGCCCATCAACGCAGCGCGCCAGCCGTGCCGCCCACACCGTCTGGGCATGTCCGCCGGGCAGCCATAAAGGCGCCCGGTATTCCATCGGCATCAATGCAGCACCGAGGGCAAATCCTGCAGGTCCTGCGCCTCGGCCGGACTGCCGGGACTGGCATGGTGAGCCACCATGCGCCAGCCATGCGCCGTGCGATGGTAGACATTGGTGGCGATCACACAGGCCTGCGCAGGTCCTTGCGGTGTTTGGATGTCCAGGCGCTCAAGCAGGTTGTGCATGCAGGCCCCCAGCATGTCCACCCGATGCAGGCGCTCGGGTCGGGCCTGAATGGTGCCGTTGGCAAACATCGCTTCGAAGCTCGCCCGGATTTGACTGGCCCCGACCAGTCGGCCGCCCCCGGGATGGACGCAGACGATGTCATCCTCGTCGGCCCAGCAGGCCATGAGCTTTTCGATATCGCCCGTCTGCAAGGCTTCATAGAAGCTGGCTTCTATTTCGTCGGGGCTTCCTGTATCGGGCGGTGCTGGCTTGGGCATGGGCCTCCACAAATCGAGCTTGAGCAGAGATGGCTGGGCATCGCGGCGCAGGTATACCCCCCGATATCCACCGGCTCAGACGGCGATGTTAGTGCGGATTTGCCAACCCGTTGTGTCCGCGCTGACGAGCGCAAGCCCAAGCAGACCGGGCAAGGGCAGACGCACCACCGCCATAAAAAAACCGGCTGCTCGAGCCGGTTTCAAGGGGTGTCTTCGGATCAGCGCTTCTGGCGGAACTTGCGCAATGCCGCAATCTGCGCGGCCATGACCGCCAACTCAGACTGGGCCTTGGCCAGATCGATATCGCTCTTGGCGTTCTTGACCGCCTCTTCAGCGGCCTTGCGCGCCTCGCCGGCCTTGGCCTCATCGAGATCCTTGCCGCGAATGGCAGTGTCACTGAGCACCGTCACATGGTCAGGCTGAACTTCGAGCAGCCCCCCGGCGACGAAGACAAACTCTTCTGTACCGTCGGCTTTCTCGATGCGAACAGCGCCCGGCCGGATGCGGGTGATCAGAGGCGTATGGCGCGGATAGATGCCGAGCTCTCCGACCTCACCAGGCAGGGCCACAAATCGGGCCTGACCGGAGAAGATGGATTCTTCGGCGCTGACCACATCCACCAGGATGGTGTTCATGGGCGCTCCTTAGACTTTCTTGGCTTTCTCGAAGGCTTCATCGATGGTGCCGACCATGTAGAAAGCCTGCTCGGGCAAATGATCACACTCGCCACTGACGATCATCTTGAAACCCCGGATGGTCTCAGCCAGGGGGACATACTTGCCCGGGGAGCCGGTGAACACTTCGGCCACATGGAAAGGCTGTGACAGGAAGCGCTGGATCTTACGGGCTCTAGCCACGGCGAGCTTGTCCTCAGGGGCCAACTCGTCCATGCCCAGGATCGCGATGATGTCGCGCAGTTCCTTGTAACGCTGCAGCGTTCCCTGAACCGCACGAGCCGTCGTGTAATGGTCCTCGCCGACGACATGCGGGTCGAGCTGGCGGCTGGTGGAGTCCAGCGGATCCACGGCGGGGTAGATGCCCAGAGCGGCGATGTCTCGCGAGAGCACCACGGTGGAGTCCAGGTGGGCGAAGGTGGTGGCGGGCGACGGGTCGGTCAGGTCGTCCGCAGGCACATACACGGCCTGGATGGAGGTGATGGAGCCCACTTTGGTGGATGTAATGCGTTCCTGCAGGCGGCCCATTTCTTCGGCCAAGGTCGGCTGGTAACCCACCGCCGAGGGCATGCGGCCCAGCAGAGCAGACACTTCCGTACCGGCCAGGGTGTAGCGGTAGATGTTGTCCACGAAGAAGAGCACATCGCGGCCTTCGTCGCGGAAAGACTCTGCGATCGTCAGACCGGTCAGGGCCACGCGCAGTCGGTTACCCGGGGGCTCGTTCATCTGGCCGTAGACCATGGACACCTTGGATTCGGCCAGATTGTCCAGCTTGACCACGCCGGAATCGGCCATCTCGTGGTAGAAATCGTTGCCCTCGCGGGTGCGCTCGCCGACACCGGCAAACACCGACAGGCCCGAGTGCGCCTTGGCGATGTTGTTGATGAGCTCCATCATGTTCACGGTCTTGCCCACGCCGGCGCCGCCGAACAGTCCCACCTTGCCGCCTTTGGCAAACGGGCAGACCAGATCGATCACCTTGATGCCGGTCTCCAGCAATTCGGTTGAGGGCGAGAGCTCGTCGTAAGCGGGCGCCTTGCGGTGAATCGATGCGGTCAGGGCCTGATCGACCGGACCGCGTTCATCGATGGGGTTACCCAACACATCCATGATGCGCCCCAGGGTGGCCTTGCCCACCGGAACAGTAATGGGTGCATCGGTGTTGTAAACCACATTGCCGCGGCGCAGACCGTCGGAGGAGCCCAGCGCAATGGTGCGCACAACACCATCGCCGAGCTGTTGCTGCACTTCGAGCGTCAGGGCAGAGCCTTCCATCTTGAGCGCGTCGTAGACGCTGGGCATCTGGTCGCGGGGAAATTCCACGTCCACCACAGCGCCGATGCACTGAACAATCTTGCCTTGAGCGTGAGCCATGATTGAATCCTTCTTCAGTTCCTTGAGTTTTCGTTCGACCTCGGTCCGCGGGGTCAGACTGCGGCAGCGCCAGCCACGATCTCCGAAAGTTCTTTCGTGATCGCCGCCTGGCGCGTCTTGTTGTAGACCAGCTTGAGCTCTGAAATTACATTGCCGGCGTTATCGGTGGCAGCCTTCATCGCTACCATGCGTGCCGATTGCTCAGAAGCCATGTTTTCAGCCACCGCCTGATAGACCAGCGCCTCGACATAACGCACCAGCAGGTCGTCAATGACCGATTGCGCATCGGGCTCGTAGAGGTAGTCCCAGCCATAGAGTCCTTTGTCGGCCTCCAGCTTCGACAGAGGCAACAGCTGCTCAACCACCGGCTCCTGGCGCATGGTATTGACGAACTTGGTGTAGCACAGATACACCGCATTGATCTTGCCTTCGCTGTAGGCGTCGAGCAGGATCTTGACCGGGCCGATGAGCTTTTCCAGATGCGGCCGGTCACCTAACTGCGTAACCTGCGAAACCACCGGCACACCGATGCGGTTGAGAAAGCCCAGGCCCTTGGTGCCAATGGCTACCGCTTGCACCGACTGGCCAGCCGACTGCACCTCGCGCAGCTTGGCGGTGGCAGCACGCAGCACATTGGTATTGAGGCCGCCGCACAGCCCCTTGTCAGTCGACACCACAATCATGCCAACCGCCTTTGCTTCGTTGCGCTGCATGAAAGGGTGCGTGTATTCGGGATGCGCCTGCCCCAAGTTGGCAGCGATATTGCGCACCTTGTCGCTGTAGGGACGAGCGGCACGCATGCGATCCTGCGCCTTGCGCATCTTGGAGGCGGCCACCATCTCCATGGCCTTGGTGATCTTCTTGGTGTTCTCCACCGATTTGATCTTGCCGCGGATTTCCTTGCCTGCTGCCATAAGAGTTCCTGGAAGTTTCTAAAACCTGGCGATCAGGCGAAGGATTTCTTGAACTCAGTGATAGCCGCGACCATTTCCGCCTCGGCATCTTTATCCATGGCTTTGCTGGTCTCTAGCTTGGTCAGTAGTGCCGCGTGGCTGGCTTTGAGGTGGCTGTGCAAGCCGGACTCGAAAGCGAGCACCTTCTTGACATCCACATCGTCCATGTAGCCCTTATTCACCGCAAAAAGCGAGGACGCCATCAAGCTGATGGGCAGTGGGCTGTACTGCGGCTGCTTGAGCAACTCGGTGACTCGGGCGCCGCGGTCGAGCTGCTTGCGGGTGGCCTCGTCCAGATCCGAGGCGAACTGCGCAAAAGCGGCGAGTTCACGGTACTGTGCCAAGTCGGTACGAATACCGCCGGAGAGGCTCTTGATCAGCTTGGTCTGGGCGGCGCCGCCGACACGCGAGACCGAAATACCGGCATTGATGGCGGGGCGGATACCGGCGTTGAACAAGCTGGTCTCCAGGAAAATCTGGCCGTCAGTGATGGAGATCACATTGGTCGGAACGAAGGCCGACACATCACCTGCCTGGGTTTCGATCACGGGCAGGGCGGTCAGCGACCCGGTTTTGCCCTTGACTTCACCCTTGGTAAAAGCTTCAACATACTCGGCGTTCACACGGGCGGCACGCTCGAGCAGACGGCTGTGAAGATAGAACACATCGCCGGGGAAGGCTTCGCGGCCCGGGGGGCGACGCAGCAGCAGCGAGACCTGGCGATAGGCTACGGCCTGCTTGGACAGGTCGTCATAGATGATCAGCGCATCTTGGCCACGGTCGCGGAAATACTCACCCATGGTGCAGCCCGAATAGGCCGACACATACTGCATGGCAGCCGACTCGGAGGCAGAGGCCGCCACCACAATGGTGTAGTCCATGGCACCGGCCTGCTCCAGGGCGCGCACCACATTCTTGATCGACGAGGCCTTCTGTCCGATCGCCACATAGATACAGGTCATGTTCTGACCTTTTTGATTGATGATGGCGTCGATAGCCACCGCCGTCTTGCCGGTCTGGCGGTCACCGATGATCAGCTCGCGCTGGCCACGGCCGATCGGCACCATGGAGTCGATGGACTTCAGGCCCGTCTGCATGGGCTGGTCGACCGATTTACGGGCGATCACGCCTGGGGCGACCTTCTCGATCACATCGGTCATCTTGGCGTTGATCGGGCCCTTACCGTCAATCGGCTGACCCAGGGCGTTGACCACTCGGCCGATCAATTCAGGGCCCACGGGCACTTCCAGAATGCGGCCGGTGCACTTGACGGTGTCGCCCTCGGCGATGTGCTCATACTCGCCCAAGATCACCGCACCCACCGAATCACGCTCGAGATTGAGCGCCAGTCCAAAGGTGGCCGCGCCGTCCTTGGTGGCGGGAAATTCGAGCATCTCGCCCTGCATCACATCAGACAGGCCGTGAATGCGCACAATGCCATCGGCCACCGACACCACCGTGCCCTGGTTGCGGATATCGGCACTGGCCCCAAGCCCCTCGATGCGGCTCTTAATCAGTTCAGAGATTTCTGCGGGATTGAGTTGCATGACTCTTTCCTTCTTTCAAGTTGGTTGATGCCCTGCGCCCCGACTCAGGCGATCAGCGCCACTTTCATTTGTTCCAAACGGGCTTTGACCGAGGTGTCCAGCACCTCGTCACCCACCACGACACGAATGCCACCGATCAAATCGGGTTGCAATTGAACCGAGAGGGACAGCTTGCGTCCGAAGCGCTTTTCCAGCACGGTCGCCAGGTCGGCCAGGGCCTGCCCTTCAACCGGGAAAGGACTGAACACCGAAGCGTCCGATGTGCCCGTCTTGGCATTGACCAGCAGGCGAAACTGACGCGCCACCTCGGGCAGCGCGGACAGACGGCCGTTGTCGATCACCGTGCGCAGGAAGTTGCGCGCCTTTTCCGGCAAGCCGGCTTTGGAGACGCCGGTGACGACCTGATAGACCTGCTCGCCAGTGACCTTGGGGTCCTCGGCCAGTCGCTGGGTCTGAGGGTCGGCTGCGATAACGGCCAGCTCCTCGAGCCAGGCAAGCGAAGCCTGCAGATCGGAGGCGCTGCTTTTATACAGTGCTTCCGCGTAGGGCCGGGCGATGGTGGCTAATTCGGCCATGGCTCAGAGCTCGGCTTTCAGGCGGTTGAGCAGGTCCGCATGCACGCCGGCATTGACCTCTCGCCGCAAGATCTGCTCGGCGCCCTTGACGGCCAGATGAGCCACCTCTTCGCGCAACACTTGGCGCGCCTTGACGGCCTGCTGATCGGCCTCGGCCCGCGCGGCTGCGATGATCTTGGCCGCCTCTTCCGAGGCCTTGGCCTTGGCTTCTTCAATCATGCCCTGGGCCCGGCGCTCGGCCTCGGCCAGCCGAACTGCCGACTCGTTACGCGACTTGGACAATTCTTCCTCGACGCGCTTGTTGGCCGCAGACAGATCGGCCTTGGCCCTGTCAGCAGCAGCCAGACCATCGGCGATCTTTCGCGCCCGTTCGTCCAGCGCAGCCGTAATCGGCGGCCAGACGAATTTCATCGTGAACCACACCAGGATCAGGAAGACGATGACCTGGATGATGAGGGTACCGGTAATGCTCACTTTGAGTCCTTTCCCCGACGCCGCCGGCCCAAACAGGGAGCGGGCAATCCGGGTCTGTGCACGAGGGCCGGCAAATTACTTCGGCAGATTGGCGATCTGGCCAAGGAAGGGATTGGCGGTGGCGAACCACAGGGCAATACCCGTACCGATAATGAAAGCCGCGTCAATCAGGCCGGCCAGCAGAAACATCTTGGTCTGCAGTTCACCCATGAGCTCGGGCTGGCGCGCAGCGGACTCAAGGTACTTGCTGCCCATGATGCCGATGCCGATGCAGGCACCGATGGCGCCGAGACCGATGATCAGGCCGGCGGCCAGGGCAACAAAGCTGATTACTTCCATGATGTAACTCCTAAAGAGACAGGGTTGAGAGAAAACGAAAACGGTGTGTTGCTGAGGACCCGGTCAGTGGGCGTCATGCGCCTGGCCTACATAGACCAGGGTCAGCATCATGAACACGAAAGCTTGCAAGGTGATGATCAGAATGTGGAAGATCGCCCAAGCTGATCCAGCAATGATGTGGCCGATGGCCAGACCGATACCGGTGGCTGACAAGGACCAGGCACCCCCCATCAGGGCGATCAGCATGAAGATGAGTTCGCCAGCGTACATGTTTCCAAACAGACGCATGCCATGCGAAACCGTCTTGGCCACGAATTCGATGATCTGCATCAGGAAGTTGAAGGGCCAAAGCACCGGATGCGAGCCAAACGGCGCGGTGAACAGCTCATGCACCCACCCGCCCAAGCCCTTGATCTTGACGTTGTAGTAGAGGCACACAAGCAGCACTGCCAGCGACAGGCCCATGGTGACCGACAGGTCGGCAGTGGGCACGACCCGCATGTAGTCCTTGGCTCCGAATGAGGGAGCCAGTCCATGCCAAATTGCGGGGATCAGGTCGACAGGCAGCAGGTCCATGGCGTTCATCAGGAAAATCCAGACGAACACCGTCAAGGCCAGGGGAGCCACAAACTTGCGGCTCTCGGCGCTGTGCACAATGCCCTTGGCCTGGCTCTCGACCATTTCCACCAGGATTTCAACGGCGGCCTGGAAGCGGCCCGGCACCCCTGAAGTAGCCTGTCGAGCGGCCCTCCACAGGAAGAAGGTGCCTACGACCCCGAGCAGGATGCCCCAGAAAAGGGAATCGAGGTTGAACACCGAAAAATCAAGCACACTCTCCGGCTTCTTGTTCTGGAGGTGGCCAAGGTGGTGAACGATGTATTCACCAGCGGTAGGTCCCTGTTGTGCAGCCATCTAATTCTTGTCCCTTCAACTTGCTCGAGCAGCCCGGGGTCTGCGTGTTTGCAACCAAACCACCAACCAGACCACCTTCATCGTCACGACCAGTCCCGCCAGAAGGGCCGGCCAGCTCAAATCTGCCACCAACACCGGCGCAGACAGCAGCAGGGCCAAGGTCAAGCCCAGCTTGACCAACTCCCAAACGAGAAAACCCATCGCCGCCGAGGCGGCAGTGACCGAAGCCAGACGACCCGTTAAGCCCCTGGCAAACACCGCAGCCGGCAAGACCACCGCCGTGGACCCATACAGCGCCGACCAAGCCCAGGCAGCCTGACCGCTGAGGGCCGCTACCAGCGCGGCAAAAAGCAAGCCCGTCACGGCCTGCCAGGCGATCACCCGCCAGGGCGACACTGAAGGCCGGGCCATGCCCAGCGCCAGCACCTGCTCCCGGGTCAGGGCGCGCGGCCATTGCTGAGAAGCTTCTTCATCCCAAGGCTGCGACCGCACCCCACCCGCCTCATACAGGCGATGCGACGACTCGGTGGCCGGAGCGAGGGAGGATGACGAAGTGTTCAAAAAAGCTGCCCTGAGAGACCCGGCTCGATCTGGCACGGCCAGTCGCAGACGGTTTTTAAGTGGTGCGCGAAACGAAATCTGACAAACGACAGCATCTCATCTTCGCGGCAGAACATTATAGGTAAAAACACTGAGAGGCTGTCAAACCTTTTCCTGAGGACGCGATTCCAAGAGCGGCGGCTAAACTGAAAGACCGCATTTCGCGGGCTGTCGCCCCCGCCCATGAACATTCCACCCCAAGAGTCCCTGATCACCTACCCCAGCGCCTTCCCCATCAAGGTCATGGGCGAGCAAGTCGAGGGCTTTGTCGCCGCCATCACCGCCGTGGCCCGCGCCTTCGACCCGCAGTTTGACGACACGCGCCTTGAATTGCGACCCAGCAAAGGCGGGCGCTACCTGGGCATCACCCTCACCATCACCGCGACCAGCCGAGAGCAACTCGACGAGTTGTACCGAACCCTGTCCACCCATCCGATGGTCAAGGTGGTGCTCTGAGCCCGGCCATGCTCATACGGTCACTTGGACTGCAAGCCTATCAGCCGACCCTGCACGCCATGCAGGCCTTCACCCGCAACCGTCAGCCCGACACGCCTGACGAGGTCTGGCTGTGCCAACACCCGCCCGTCTTCACGCAAGGCCTGGCCGGCAAGGCCGATCACCTGCTGCAGACCGGCGATGTGCCAGTGGTGCATACCGATCGCGGCGGCCAGGTGACCTTTCATGGGCCAGGACAGCTTGTAGCCTACCCGCTGATCGACCTGCGGCGTGCGGGCTATTTCGTCAAGGAATATGTGTACCGATTGGAGGAAGCGGTCATCCGCACCCTCAGCGACCTGGGCATCACCGGGCACCGGGTGGCCGGCTCACCCGGCATCTATGTGCGGCTTGACGACCCCCACGCCCATGCCGCTCTCAGCGGCCCGCAACCTGCGGACGACCCGTTCCGCGGTCTTGGGAAGATAGCGGCGCTGGGCATCAAGGTCAGTCGGCACTGCAGCTACCACGGCCTGAGCCTGAATGTGGCCATGGACCTGTCCCCCTTCGAGCGTATCAACCCCTGCGGCTACCCGGGGCTGCGAACCATCGACCTTTCTACAATCGGCGTATCTGTCAGTTGGGACGATGCCGCAGCACTGCTGGGCAGCAAACTGGCCGCCCGCCTTGCACCTTGAGCACCACCATGAGCCACCCCACCGTCCGAGAAGCCCAAAGCGTGGAAGAGTACAACCCGCTGGCCAAACAAAAGGCCGCGGCCAAGCTCTCGCGCATCCCGGTCAAGGTCGAACAGACCGAGGTACTCAAAAAGCCCGACTGGATCCGGGTCAAAGCCGCCAGTGCCGGCACCCGCTTCTACGAAATCAAGGACATCCTGCGGCAAAACAAGCTGGTCACCGTCTGCGAGGAAGCGAGCTGCCCCAATATCGGCGAATGCTTCGGCAAAGGCACCGCCACCTTCATGATCATGGGCGACAAGTGCACCCGCCGCTGCCCTTTTTGCGATGTCGGCCACGGCCGGCCCGACCCGCTCGATACCCAAGAGCCAGAGAATCTGGCCAAGACCATTGCCGCCCTCAAGCTGAACTATGTGGTCATCACCAGCGTCGACCGCGACGACCTGCGCGACGGCGGCGCCGGGCATTTTGTGGAATGCATCCGCAAGACCCGTGAACTCTCGCCTGGCACCCAGATCGAGGTGCTGGTGCCCGACTTCCGCGGTCGCGACGACCGCGCCCTTGAAATCCTCAAGGCCGCGCCACCCGATGTGATGAATCACAACCTGGAAACCGTGCCGCGTCTGTACAAGCAGGCGCGTCCGGGCTCGGACTACGCCTTCTCGCTCAATCTGCTGAAAAAGTTCAAGGCCCTGTTCCCCCATGTGCCGACCAAAAGCGGCCTGATGGTCGGCCTGGGCGAAAGCGACGAAGAAATCCTGGAGGTCATGCGCGACATGCGCGCCCATGACATCGACATGCTCACCATCGGCCAGTACCTGGCCCCCAGCAGCAGCCACCTGCCGGTGCGCCGCTATGTGCACCCGGACACCTTCAAGATGTTCGAAGAAAAAGCCTACGAAATCGGCTTTTCACACGCCGCCGTCGGCGCCATGGTGCGCTCGAGCTACCACGCCGACCAACAGGCCCATGCGGCGGCGGAGCGCGTAGGCCCTTAGCGGGAACGAAATGACAGGTCAATGCTTCGACGGTCATCAAGTTGACTTCGCCGGCCCTCAATGCACTGGTCGGACAACGCTTCTGGCTTGGTGACATCGAATGCTATGGCGTGGAGCTGTGCACGCCCTGCCCAAGGCCGGCGCAGCTGAGCCTACAGGACGGCTTTCAGGACGCCTTTGAAGGGCGCGGCGGCCTGCGCACGCAAGTGCTGAGCAGCGGCTGGTTGCGGCTGGGCGATTGCCTGCGCCCGTAAGCCGCTTTAAACGGGGGCTTACCGGCAGGATGCGGCAGGCGCTTATGGCGCCTGCACCAGCCGCGCCGGATCGTCGCTGGCGATCACCTCTTGCGCCCAGGCCTGCAGCTTGCCCGCATCGGCACGCAGCACCTGCTGCTTGACCGCCAGGATCTGCGACGGATGCATGGAAAACGAGCGCAGGCCCAGGCCCAGCAGCAGCCGGGTCAGGCTCACATCACCGGCCATCTCGCCGCAGACGCTGACCGGCTTGCCCACGGCTGCCCCCTGGGCAATGGTATCGGCCAGCAAGCGCAGCACCGCCGGGTGCAGGGGGTCGTAGAGGTGGGCCACCGCTTCGTCGGCGCGATCGATGGCCAGGGTGTACTGGATCAGGTCGTTGGTGCCAATGGACAGGAAGTCAAAGTAGTGCAGGAAGGTGGGCAGCATCAGGGCGGCCGCCGGCACCTCGATCATGGCGCCCAGCCTGACCGGGCCATAAGCCTGGCCGCGGTTGTCCAGCTGCGCCCGGGCATGGTCGATCAGCGATAAGGTCTGCCGGATCTCACGCACATGAGCCAACATGGGAACAAGCAGGTTCACCTGCCCATGGGCGGCCGCGCGCAAGATGGCGCGCAGCTGGGTCAAAAACATCGGGGGGTCGGCCAGGCTCCAGCGGATGGCGCGCAGACCCAGGGCTGGATTGAGATGGTCATCATGCCGGTGCGCTCGGTCCAGCGGTTTGTCTGCGCCGATATCGACCGTTCGGATGGTCACAGGCAGCCCTTGCATGCCCTCAACGGCCCGCACATAGGCGAGGTACTGCTCCTGCTCATCGGGCAGCCGGCCGCTGCGGCCCATGAACAAAAACTCACTGCGAAACAGCCCCACGCCCACCGCGCCGGCCTGTACGGCAGCGGCAGCGTCTTCGGGCAATTCGATATTGGCCAGCAAGTCCACCTTCTGGCTATCGAGCGTGACCGCCGGCGTGTGGCGCAGACGGCTCAGCCGCTCGCGTTCGAGCTCGCCCTGGCGCTGCTTGAAGCCATACTCGGCCAGGATGATCGGCGAAGGATCGACGATCAACACGCCGGTGTCACCGTCGATGATGACCCAGTCATCCTGGGCAATCAGACTGCTGGCGCTGCGCGCACCGACCACCGCCGGAATATCCATGCTGCGCGCCACGATGGCTGTATGCGAGGTACGGCCGCCGACATCAGTGACAAAACCCACGAACAGGCTTTGCTTGAACTGCAGCATGTCAGCCGGCGACAAATCATGGGCAATGAGCACCAAAGGGACATCCATGGAATCGCCGAGTAACTCGCCCTGAGGCGCCCGCGGCCGGGCCGACGGTTGCACCGGCGAGGCCGCACCCTTGAGGTAGCGCAGGACCCGCTCGACCACCTGCTCCAGATCGGCCTTGCGCTCGCGCAAATACGGGTCCTCCATTTCATCGAATTGGCGCGCCAGGACTTCGTATTGGGTGGTGATGGCCCACTCGGCGTTGTAATGACGCTCCATGATCCAGTGCTTGACGCCAGCCGAAAGCTGTTCGTCCTGCAACAGCATCAGGTGCACATCAAGCAAAGCGGCTAACTCAGGCGGCGCATCTTTGGGCAGATCACGCTGTATGCGCGCAATTTCTTCGGCCACGGCATCGCGGGCTATCCGTATGCGCTGCACCTCCTGCTGCGCCTGAGCCGGATCGATGAAATAGTGGGCCACATCGGCGCGGCTGGAGGCCACCAGCACCGCGCGCCCAATGGCGATACCGCGCGATACCGCCAGGCCATGTATGGAAAAGCTCATTGGCCCTCGCCGAACTTGTCGCCAAACAGGCTCAGCAAGGCGTCCATCGCCTCCTGCTCGCGCTCGCCCAGGGTCTCCAATTCGACCGTACTGCCCAAGCCGGCGGCCAGCATCATCACGCCCATGATGCTCTTGGCGTTGACCCGCCGCTCGCCACGGCTGATCCAAACCTCGCAGGGAAAACTGCCGGCCAACTTGGTCAGCTTGGCGGAAGCTCGGGCATGCAGGCCCAGCTTATTGCTGATGGTCACGCTGGTCTTGATCATGGTATCGGCGGGGCTGGTTCTGAGGGGCAGTGATCGCCACCTGCATCACGCCCTGGCTCGCGCCGGCCAGCGCGCGGGCGACCAGGGCATCGAGCGAATCGTGGCGATAGGAGAGCGCTCGCATGAGCATGGGTAGATTCAGGCCGGCGACCAGCTTGCTGTGAACCCCATCGACCAATTTTTGCGCCACATTGCAGGGCGTGGCACCAAAGATATCGGTGATGACCAGGCAGGTGGGGCACTCCAGTTGCTGCATCACGATGCGTGCCTGCGCCAAGGTCTCCTCAGGCGGCACATTCGGCTGCACATCGAGAGCGGCAAAACAACGCGGCGGGGCCCCGAAGACATGGGTCATGCACTGGCCCATGGCCGAGGCGATCGGTGCATGGGCAATGACCAAAATGCCGTTCATGGCCCCGAATTATCGGCTTTTGCGCGCAGATAAAAAACAAACGAGGCGATACAGCAACATAGGTAGATCACGAAGGCGCCCTGAAAGCTCTCCTCCTGCGTACAAGCGCGGGCCCGCAAAGCATCGACGATCAGACCAATGCCCCATTGCATCGCAAAAATGCCCAAGAAACAGACCAGGTTGTAAGCCGTCAACGCGCGACCCGCCACCGAAGGCGCAAAGGTCATGCTCAGGGCCGGCTGTGCCAGCGACACCACGCTGCCCAGCACGATAAAAAGCGCCCAGAAGGGCCAGCCGGCAACGGAACCCAAGGCGGTGTTAACAGCCAGCACGGCCAGCATCAGTGGCACGCCCAGCGTTAGCAGGCGCTCCACCGTCCAGCCACGCCGGGTCAGGCTGGGCATGGCCCAGCCCCAGATGGAAAAAGCGACCAGGCTGGCCAGATTAATAGAGAACAAACCCGCGGCAGCCTGCAAGGGGCTCAGTCCAACCACGCGGGTCAGCCAAGGCCCCAGCCAGAGCGTCTGCAGGCCGATCAAGCCGCCATTGATAAAGAAAGCATAGGGCAGCAGGCGCCTGAAAGCCGGACTGCGCCACACCTGGGCATACCCGACAGGGCCCGCCGGATCCGGCGTGTGCGGCACATGGCGGGGAACCAGACGCATCAAGAGGATGATCGTCAGCACCAGCAGCACAGCCAGCACCCAGAACAGGGGGCGCCAACCGGTCAGCGGCAGCAGCCACTGGACTGGCAAAGTGGCGGCGACCATGCCCAAGGAGCCGACCATGAGAATCCAGGAATTTGCGCGCAGCATCTGGCCCGGGTCATACCAACGGCGAAACCCGGTCAAGGGGGCCATCAGGCAAGCGCTCAGGCCCACGCCAAGCAATACCCGCGCAGCCAGCAAGCCAGCAAAACCCGTGGCCATGGAAAAAGCCAGGCAGGCCAGCACCGCCACCGCAAGAAAGCCGATCAGCACCCGGCGCGGGCCGTAGCGGTCCAACCAGGACCCCAGCAGCAGTTGGGCGCTGGCAAAGCCAAGAAAAAAGCCGCCGCCGAGCAGCCCCAGGTCGGCGGCCTGAAGACCGAACTCCTGCGTCAGTGCGGGCGAGAGCGTGGCGATCACCGTGCGGACCACGGCCGACAGGAAATAGCCCAGCGCAAAGGCCAGGAACACCAGCACCGCTGCGCGGCCGCTCAAAAAACCGGGCGAAGCCGTGCCCGCAAGGCCGGGGGGATTCATGACAACTTGAGGCTCGCAAAAAAGGTTTCAGCCGCATCCGGAGAAATGCGCGGGGCATACACGACGGCCTGAAAAATCTGGCTGCCGCGGGCGAAGAATATCGCCTGCGCCTCCACGGCCTGGCCATCGGGGTGACTGCCGCGAGCGGCGATACGCACGGCCGCACCCGCGGCGCCGGCCACCTGCACCGGCTGCCGCACCGGCTGGACCGCCCGCATGTGCGCCAGGGTCAGGTCCTGCCACTGCAGCAGCACAGTTGCTGAGCGCTCGGCCTGGCCAAGCTCGGCCACTGAAACCACAAACATGGCGCCCGCGGCCTCACAACCCATCACGGCCAATGTCGCGGGCGAGCCCCCCAGGGGGACGGTCTTGGTGGCCCGATCGGGCTTGCAGGGCAGCAGCACAGAAAGACCACCGCCCTCCACGCGCACTTCGCGCCAATTCAGGGCGGGGCTGCAGGCCAGCAACAACAGGCTCAGGCCAAAAGCCTGAAGATGGCGAGGCAAACAAAACACCCGTGCACTGTACAGGCAATCGGCTTGCCCGACCGCGCGGGGGCACCGGTCGTGGGCCACAATGCAAACATGAACTCCCTGCAAGGCATACGCGTACTCGATCTTTCCCGGGTCTTGGCCGGACCTTGGTGCACCCAAACCCTGGCCGATCTGGGAGCCGATGTGATCAAGATCGAGCGGCCCGAGCACGGCGACGACACCCGCGGCTGGGGCCCGCCCTTTTTGCATGACGACCAGGGCCGCGAGACACAAGAGGCGGCCTACTACCTGGGCACCAACCGCAACAAACGGTCGGTGACCTGTGATATCGCCCAGGCGCAAGGGCAAGCCCTGATCCGGGAACTGGTGGGTCACTGCGATGTCTTCGTGGAGAACTTCAAGGTCGGCGACATGGCGCGCTACGGTCTCGATGCGCCGAGCTTGCTGGCGCTCAACCCGCGCTTGGTCTATTGCTCGATCACCGGCTTCGGGCAGAGCGGCCCCTACGCGGAGCGGGCCGGCTACGACTACGCCATTCAGGGCATGGGGGGTCTGATGAGCATCACCGGCGAGCGCGATGACCTCGGGGGCGGTCCGCAGAAGGTCGGGGTGGCCGTGGCCGATTTGATGACCGGCATGTACGCTACTGTGGCCATTCTGGCGGCCCTGCGTCACGCCGAGCGCACCGGAGAGGGTCAACACATCGACATGGCCCTGCTCGACACGCAGGTGGCCATGCTGGCCAACCTCGGGGCCAATTACCTGGTCAGCGGCCAAGTGCCCGGCCGGGCCGGCAATGCGCATCAGAACATCGTGCCCTACCAGGTGTTTGAGGTAGCGCCCGGCGCAGACGGTGGCCGCGACCATCTCATTCTGGCGGTGGGTAACGATGGTCAGTTTGCCCGCTTTTGCGAGGTGGCTGGCACACCCGAACTGGCCCGGGACCCCCGATTTGCCAGCAACCGACAGCGCGTGCTCAACCGCTCGGTGCTGGTTCCCCTGCTCGAAAACCTGATGAAGACGCGCCGCAAGGTCGACTGGCTGAGCGATCTCGAAAACGCCAAGGTGCCTTGCGGTGCGATCAACAACCTGGCCGAGGTCTTTGCCGACGCGCAGATCAACAGCCGCGGCATGGTCAGCCATTGGCAACATCCGCTCCGACAGGACCTGTCCCTGGTCTCCAGCCCCATGAAGCTGGGCCGAACCCCAGTTCGCGATCCATCGGGCGGCGGTCTACCGCCGCCCCTGCTCGGTCAGCACACCGAAGAAGTGCTGCGCTCGGTGCTGGCCTGCAGCCAAAAGAGGCTGGACGAACTCAGGAGCCAGCGCGTCATCTAGTGCCCGTGCCGGCAGGGGTCGCCTCCGATCGGTACACTTCATTCCATGGCCCACCGGTCCCTTGCAAATGCCTCGCGCCGCAGCCTTCTCAGCACGGTGTTGGGGACGGCCTTCCTGGCAGGCGCCTGTTCGTCGGGCAAGTCCGCGCCAGAGACACGCTTCGTACTACTCGACGGCAGCCAGACCAGCACCCAAGCGCTCAGAGGCAAGGTCTTCCTCATCAACTTCTGGGCCACCAGCTGCATCAGCTGCGTGGCCGAAATGCCCAAGCTGGTCGAGACCCATCAGCGCTTTCATGCGCGCGGCTTTGAAACACTGGCCGTGGCCATGAGTTACGACCCACCGGCCTATGTGGTCAACTTCAGCCAGAGCCGACAATTGCCTTTCATGGTGGCGATCGACAACACCGGTGCCGTGGCCAAGGCCTGGGGCGATGTCCGCGTGACTCCCACCACCTACCTGGTCAACAAGCGCGGCGAGATCATCAAGCAGTATGTCGGCGAGCCTGATTTCGCCGACCTGAATCGGCTGATCGATCAGCTACTGGCCGCAACCTGACGCCTCGTTCACCGGGGCACAGGCCCTTTACTGCGCGCGGTAAGCGTCGTGGCAGGCCTTGCAGCTGCCGGCGGTTGCGCCAAAAGCTGCCTTGATCGCATCCAAATTACCGGTCTTGGCCGCCGCAGCAAGCTTGGCCGTCTCGGCCATGGCTTTCTCGCCAGCCTCCCTGAATTTGGCCTGCTCGGTCCAGATTTCAGCCTTGGCCTTGGTTGGCGCGCCCTTGTCGGTGCCGGGCCCAAAACCCGCCCAGGGCAACTTGGCCATCGCGGCCACGATTTCGGCGTTCTCGGCGGCAGCCTTCGCATCGAAAGGAATACGGCCATTGGCCATCGCTCCTACCCGCTGGAAATGCTGACCCATCACGAAAAGAGCGCTTTGCCGGTAGCGGATCGAGTCTTCCGGCTTGGCAAACTGGGCCTGCGCGGGCAAGCTCGCGCCAAGGAGCAAGGCCACCGAAGCCATCGAAACTAACGCTTTCATAGAAACCCCCGTAAAAGTCAGCCGTCCACACTGCGGAACGACAGACAGTCTAACCACCGAAGCCTTTTCTTGTAAGCTACTCGCTGATCCCGACAAGATCGTCGGGGTTTGAGTTCACAAGATTTAAGAACACCGCTCATCCGAGGCCTCGCATGAATCTCTACGCCAGCCATCTGCATCGCACCCGGATCTGGGACCTGCCCACCCGCCTGTTTCACTGGGCCCTGGTGATCTGTGTCATCGGGCTGGTGATCAGCGGCAATGTCGGTGGCTCGGCCATGCTCTGGCATTTCCGCTTGGGCCAGGCTGTTCTCACGCTGCTGCTCTGGCGCATCCTTTGGGGACTCGTGGGCGGGCACTGGTCGCGTTTTGCCCACTTCAAACTCCACCCACGCGATGCTTTGGATGAGCTGCGCGGCCGCACCGATGAGGGCCTGCACACCGGTCACGGCCCCCTGGGCTCGCTGGCAGTACTGGCCTTCCTGCTGATCCTGTTGGCGCAAGTCGGCACGGGTCTGCTCAGCGATGACGAAATCGCATTTGCGGGTCCCTTGACGCACTTGGTCTCGGCCAGTACCGTCAGACAAGCCACCGGCTATCACACGCAGATCGGCAAACTGTTACTTCTGGCGCTGGTGTTGATGCACCTGCAGGCCATCATCTGGCACACCTTCAAAGGCCGGCCTCTGGTCGGCGCCATGGTGCATGGCGATAAGCCCCTGGAGCAGCCCATGCCGGCAACACGGGACGATGCCCGCAGCCGGCTTATCGCCCTGATCCTTCTGGGCTTGTGCCTTGCGCTGAGCAGCTGGTTGTTCAGCTTGGCTCCACGACTGGTCTGAGTCTCAAACTGGCGCCTCCAATGCCCTCAAGCCGTCGATCTGCGCAGCGTCCTGAGCTGAGCTTCACCACCCCGAGCAGCCCCGAAGAACTGGCAGCGACGCGAGAGATTTTTCAGGAGTATGCCGACGGCCTGGGCGTGGACCTGTGCTTTCAGGATTTCCAGACGGAGCTGGCCGAACTGCCCGGTGAGTACGCGCCACCCAGAGGCGCTTTGTGCCTGGCGTACATTCATGGCCGCCTGGCCGCCTGCTGTGCTTTACGCAGACTCGACACCGTCGACTATCCCAACGCCGCCGAGCTCAAGCGCTTGTATGTTCGAAAACCCTTTCGTCGCTTCGGACTGGGTCGGCAACTGGCCGAACGCATGCTCGATGCGGCCCGTGCAGCCGGCTACCACTGTGTGCTGCTCGACACGCTCGACGACATGGAGGCCGCGCGGCAGCTCTATGCCGAATTGGGCTTCAGGGAAATCGCGCCCTACTATCACAACCCACTACCGGGGAGCCACTATCTGAAGGTTGATCTGTGACGCGAAAAAACCGCCCGAAGGCGGTTTTCTACAGGGGGAACACAAGGCTTGCGGTGTTCAGCCCTTGGCCTGAGCGAGCAGGGTGCCCGCATCGCTGACCTCGAACTTGCCGGGGCCCTCGATGTTGAGCGTGGTGACCTTGCCATCCTTGACCAGCATTGAAAAGCGATTGGCCCGCACCCCCATGCCGCGAGCGGTCAGGTCCAGGGTCAATCCGACCGCCTTGGCAAAGTCGGCGCTGCCATCGGCCAGCATACGCACCTTACCCGCTGTTTTCTGATCCCGCGCCCAGGCGCCCATGACGAAAGCGTCGTTGACACTGACGCACCAGATCTCGTCGACACCAGCGGCCTTGAGCTCGTTGAATTTTTCGACATAGCCGGGCACATGCTTGGCCGAGCAGGTCGGCGTAAAGGCACCAGGCAGGGCAAAAAGGGCGATGGTCTTGCCGGCCACGGCCTTGCTGACATCCACCGGATTGGGGCCGATGCTGCAGCCGTTGCCCTCAACTTCCGAGTACTCCATCAGTGTGGCGGCGGGCAAACTATCTCCAACTTTGATCATGGGCTCTCCTAAAAATGACGATAAGAACGAAAGAGGGGGATTGTCTGCGCTTTTGCCAAATGGTGCACAAGCCCAGAGCGGTCGGCCGACCCCGCGTGGGGCGCGCTCAGTCCAAGCCCCGGTCCTCGTCCGGCCAACGCAGGCGACAGCCCTCAGAGACCGCCAGCGCATCGATGTCTTCGAGGGTGTCCACATCGATGCGGTAAGCGCGGTCGGTGGTCGGCCAGGCGTGCACCTGCTCGGGGTGCGCGGCCTGCCACTGCCGGCATCCATATTCAGGCCCGGCAGCCAGTATCTGTTGCCGCACAGCCTGGCTTATCAGCACCGGGTTGCCGGGCAAGCCCTGAACATGAGGCTGGACAATCTGCGTGCCCATGGGGCGCTGCTCGTAGGCCTGGATCAGAGCGCGCAACTGGGCCACGCCGACCAAGGGCTGATCGCACAGCAGGACCATCACCGCCTGCGCATCGGCACCCACTGACCGCAGGCCCAGGCGCAAAGACGAAATCTGACCCTCTTGCGGCCGCGGGTGGATCAGGCAGCGCGCCGAGCTGGTCAGCAGACGCGCCTGCAAAGCTGGAGCATGGTGGCCCAAAACCACCCCCACCTCGCAGACACCGAGTTCAGTCAAAGCGTTGACAGCACGGCGAACCAAAGCCACGCCCTCCATCTCAAGCAGGCCCTTGGGCCTGTGACCCATGCGCGAGGCCGCACCGGCGGCCAACAAGAGCGCCGATACACGCACGCCGAGCGCCGGGGCTCGCTGAACGGACACTGAGGCTCCCCTTCAGAAAACCCGATGATAGGACGCCCAACAAGGGAGGGCGGTCCGCCGGAGATAGGCCCACAAAAAAGCCCACCGAAGTGGGCTTTTGCAGAACTGTGATTCCCTTAGACGGCCACAGCCTTTTGCACCAGCTTGGTCGCCATCCAATTCTTCGTCTTGGACAAGGGACGGCTCTCGGTGATCTCGATGATGTCACCGAGATGGTATTGGCCCTTTTCATCATGGGCGTGGTACTTGCTCGACATCGAGACGATCTTGCCGTAGAGCTCGTGCTTGACGCGGCGCTCAACCAGCACAGTGACGGTTTTCGCGCGCTTGTCGCTGACCACCTTGCCGATGAGCGTGCGAACGAGTTTCTTGGTTTCGCTCATTTGGAGACTCCTTTGGCAACGGTCTCGGTCAACACAGTTTTGGCCCGAGCAATGGCACGGCGGGTGGAACGCAACTGAGCGGTATTGCTCAATTGCTGCGTAGCCTTTTGCATGCGCAGGCCAAAGTGGGCCTTTTGCAGCTCTTTGACTTCTGCCTTCAGGCCGTCCACATCCTTTTGACGCAGTTCAGAGGTTTTCATGATCTATCGTCTCCTGGATCACTGACCGATCATGCGGCTCACGAAAGTGGTGCGCAAGGGCAGCTTGGCCGAAGCCAGGCGGAACGCCTCACGTGCCAGCTCTTCGGGGACACCGACGATCTCGAACACAATTTTGCCGGGCTGGATTTCAGCCACATAGTACTCAGGGTTGCCTTTACCGTTACCCATACGAACCTCTGCAGGCTTTTGCGAAATGGGCTTGTCGGGGAAGACGCGGATCCAGATGCGGCCACCACGCTTGACGTGACGGGAGATCGCACGGCGTGCGGCCTCGATCTGGCGGGCGGTCAGACGACCGCGGTCGGTGCACTTGAGACCGAAATCACCGAAAGCCACCGTGTTGCCACGGGTGGCCACGCCGGTGTTGCGGCCCTTCTGCTCCTTGCGATATTTTCTGCGAGCGGGTTGCAGCATGTTCTATCTCCGTGATGAGACCGATCACTCGGTCTTGGCACCGTCAGCTGCTGCAGCTGGCGCGGCTTTACGAACGCGCTTAACGGTGGTTTTCGGTGCGTCGGCTGCGGCGGTGGCCTCGGCCGGCTTGTCGCTGCCGTCGGCGGGAGCGCCGGCAGAGCGAGGACCGCGACGGGCGCCGGCCGGACGATCTCCAGCGGGCCGACCATCGCGGCGCGGACCGCGCGGCTTGCGTTCTTCTTCGGCGGCCGTCTCGGTTTTAACGCCGGGCGCATCACCGCGACCCAGGGTATCGCCTTTGTAGACCCACACTTTGACGCCAATCACGCCATAGGTGGTCTTGGCCTCGGAGGTGCCGTAGTCGATGTCGGCGCGCAAGGTGTGCAGCGGCACACGGCCTTCGCGGTACCACTCGCAACGAGCGATCTCAATGCCGTTGAGGCGGCCCGAGGACATGATCTTGATGCCCTGGGCACCCAAACGCATCGCGTTTTGCATGGCACGCTTCATGGCGCGGCGGAACATGATGCGCTTTTCCAGCTGCTGGGTGATGCTGTCAGCGATCAGCTTGGCATCGATCTCGGGCTTGCGCACCTCCTCGATGTTGACAGCCACCGGCACGCCCAGCTGTTTGCTGAGCTCTTTCTTCAGGCTTTCGATGTCCTCGCCCTTCTTGCCGATGACCACACCGGGTCGCGCCGAGAAAATAGTGATGCGGGCGTTCTTGGCCGGTCGCTCGATGAGCACGCGCGAGACGGCCGCGCTCTTGAGCTTGGTCTTGAGGTATTCGCGCACCTTGATGTCTTCAGCCAGCATGCCGGCGAAATCACGGTTGCTGGCATACCAACGGCTGGCCCAGTTACGGCTGACCGCGAGGCGAAAACCGGTCGGGTTGATCTTCTGTCCCATATCCTGCTTCTTCCTCTTTCAGTTACCAACGGTCACGTACACATGGCACGTGGGCTTGCTGATACGGTTGCCGCGGCCCTTGGCACGCGCAGAAAAACGCTTGAGCGTCGCGCCTTGCTCGACATAGATCGTCTTGACCTTCAGATCGTCGATATCGGCCCCGTCGTTGTGCTCGGCGTTGGCAATGGCTGACTCCACCACCTTCTTGATGATGACCGCCGCCTTCTTCTGGGTGAAGCTGAGAATGTTGAGGGCCTGGTCGACCTTCTTGCCGCGGATCAGGTCGGCCACCAAACGGCCCTTGTCGACCGACAGACGGACGCCCCGCAGGGTTGCTCGTGTTTCCATGGTCATTCCTTACTTCTTCTGCACTTTCTTGTCGGCCGGGTGACCCTTGAAGGTACGGGTCAGCGCGAACTCGCCAAGCTTGTGCCCAACCATCTGGTCGGTGATGTAGACCGGCACATGCTGCTTGCCGTTGTGCACAGCGATCGTCAAGCCGATGAACTCGGGCAGGATCATGGAGCGGCGCGACCAGGTCTTGATCGGCTTTTTGTCCTTGTTGGTCACGGCCTTGTCGGCCTTGGCCATCAGGTGGTGGTCAACGAAAGGACCTTTTTTGAGGGAACGGGTCATGTCCAGTCCTTACTTCTTGCGACGCGACACGATCATCACTTGCGTGCGCTTGTTGTTGCGGGTGCGATAACCCTTGGTCAGGTTACCCCACGGATCCACCGGGTGCCGGCCCTCGCCAGTCTTGCCCTCACCACCGCCATGCGGATGGTCAATCGGGTTCATCACCACGCCGCGAACGGTCGGGCGAATGCCCATCCAGCGCTTGACGCCGGCCTTGCCCAGACGGCGCAGGCTGTGCTCTTCATTGGCCACCTCACCGATCGTGGCACGGCATTCAACATGAATCTTGCGCACCTCGCCCGAGCGCATGCGCACCTGGGCATAAATGCCTTCACGGGCCAGCAAAGTAGCCGAAGCACCCGCCGAACGGGCAATCTGGGCCCCTTTACCCGGCTGCATTTCGATGCAGTGGATGGTCGAGCCCACCGGGATATTGCGAATCGGCAGGGTGTTGCCCGCACGAATGGGCGCCTCGGCGCCGCTGATCAGCGTGCTGCCCACCTCGACGCCACGCGGGGCGATGATGTAGCGGCGCTCGCCGTCTGCGTAGCACAGCAGGGCAATGTGGGCACTGCGATTGGGGTCGTATTCGATGCGCTCGACTTTGGCCGCAATAGCGTCCTTGTTGCGGCGGAAATCGACCACGCGATAGTGGTGCTTGTGGCCACCGCCTTTGTGCCGGGTGGTGATGTGGCCGTTGTTGTTGCGACCCGATTTCTGGAACTGCGGCTCGAGCAGAGGGCCAAAGGCATCCCCCTTGTAGAGATGGTCCCGAGAAATCTTGACCATGCCGCGCTGGCCGGGCGTGGTCGGTTTGATCTTGATGACAGCCATGATTAAGCAGCCTCCCCGGAGAAGTTGAGCTCCTGTCCAGCCTTGAGCGTCACATAGGCCTTGCGAATGTTGTCGCGACAGCCCACCGAGCGCCCATAGCGCTTGGTTTTGCCCTTCTGGTTGAGCACCGCCACCGACTTGACCTCGACCTTGAACATGAGTTCAACCGCGGCTTTGATTTCCGGCTTGGTGGCGTCTTGCAGCACCTTAAACAGCACTGAATTGGTCTTTTCAGCGACCATGGTGGCCTTCTCCGACACGATGGGTGCCACCAGCACCTGCATCAGACGGCCCTCGTCAAATTTGGGGGCGCTCATGCGAACATCTCCTTGAGTTGGTCCATGGCCGCCTTGGTCACCAGCACCTTCTTGTAGAAGACCAGCGACAGCGGGTCCGCATAGCGCGGCTCGACAACCAGAATGTCCTGCAAATTGCGCGAGGCCAGGTACAGGTTCTCGTCCACCTCCTCAGCGATGACCAGCACCGACCTGAGGTTCATGGCCTTGAACTTATCGGCCAGCACCTTGGTCTTGGGCGAATCCACCTTGAGGGAATCGACGACCGCCAAACGGCCCTCTCGCGCCAATTGCGAGAGGATGGAAGCCATACCAGCGCGGTACATCTTCTTGTTGATTTTCTGCGTGAAGTTCTCGTCGGGCATGTTCGGGAAAATCCGTCCACCGCCACGCCACAGTGGGGAGGAGGTCATACCCGCGCGAGCGCGGCCCGTTCCCTTTTGACGGAAAGGCTTCTTGGTCGAGTGCTTGACCTGCTCCCTGTCCTTTTGGGCCCGGGTACCCTGGCGCGCATTGGCCTGGAAAGCAACCACCACCTGGTGAATCAGGGATTCGTTGTACTCGCGACCGAACACGGTGTCGGGTACATCCACTTTGGCGGCAGCCAAACCTTGTTCATTGAGGAGATCGACCTGCATCAGTTCGCTCCTTTCGCTGCGGGGGCCTTGACGGCGGGACGGACGGCCACGAAGCCGCCTTTGGCGCCCGGAATTGCGCCCTTGATCATCAGCAACTGACGCGCCTCGTCAATGCGCACGATGTCCAGATTTTGAATCGTCACCGTGACATCACCCATATGGCCGGTCATGCGCTTGCCCGGAAAAACACGCCCGGGATCTTGCGCCATACCGATGGAGCCGGGCACATTGTGCGAGCGACTGTTACCGTGAGAGGCGCGCTGCGAACCCATGTTATGCCGCTTGATGGTGCCGGCGTAACCCTTTCCGATCGAGGTGCCCTGCACATCGACCTGCTGGCCCACCGCAAAAACATCGGCTGCGGGCAACACGCTGCCCGCAGCGTATTTGCCCGCCAGATCGGCCGACACGCGGAATTCTTTGAGGATTTCGCCGGATTGCACTCCGGCTTTGGCCAGATGGCCAGCCTGCGGCTTGCTGACGCGAGAGGCTTTGCGGGCACCAAAGGTTACCTGCAGGGCGTCATAGCCATCGTTGGCTTGGGTTTTGACCTGGGTCACACGGTTGTTTGACACATCCACCACCGTGACAGGAACAGCGTCCCCATCATCGGTGAACAGGCGCATCATGCCCACCTTGCGGCCCAGCAAGCCCAGGGACTTGCTCAGACTCATATTTTTGCTCCGTTGCTTTCGCCGCAGCCGCTTCAATTGGCTCGCTGCGTTTGGAATACGAAAGAGAGTTGATAGCCTTCCCGCCCTTTTGGGCGGAAAAGAACGCGAGTATACCCCGATTTCGGCCCCAAAGGCAAGCCCTGGAGCCAAAACCGGGAATGCGGCTACTGCAGCTTGATTTCCACGTCCACGCCAGCGGGCAGGTCGAGCTTCATCAGGGCGTCGACCGTCTTGTCGGTCGGCTCGACGATGTCCATCAGGCGCTGGTGCGTGCGAATCTCCAACTGGTCACGGCTGGTTTTGTTGACATGGGGCGAACGCAGGATGTCAAAGCGCTTCATACGGGTCGGCAAGGGCACGGGGCCCTTGACGATGGCGCCGGTGCGCTTGGCGGTGTCAACGATTTCAGCAGCCGATTGATCGATCAGCTTGTAATCAAACGCTTTGAGGCGAATGCGAATTTTTTGCTTGGAGGCCATGATTGATTCCTGAACTGAAGGGTTGGGAATCAAGCGTGGATCTTGGCCACGACGCCGGCGCCGACGGTGCGGCCGCCCTCGCGGATGGCAAAGCGCAGACCCTCTTCCATCGCGATCGGGGCGATCAGCTTGACCGTGATCGACACATTGTCGCCAGGCATCACCATCTCCTTGCCCTCGGGCAACTCAATGGCACCCGTCACATCGGTCGTACGGAAGTAAAACTGCGGCCGGTAGTTGTTGAAAAACGGCGTGTGACGGCCGCCCTCTTCCTTCGACAGCACATAGATCTCTCCGGTAAAGTGCGTGTGCGGCTTGATCGAGCCGGGCTTGCACAGCACCTGGCCGCGCTGCACTTCCTCGCGCTTGGTGCCGCGCAGCAAAATGCCCACATTGTCGCCCGCCTGACCCTGGTCCAGAAGCTTGCGAAACATCTCCACGCCCGTGCAGGTCGTCTTCTGCGTGTCAGCTATGCCAACAATCTCGATCTCCTCGCCCACCTTGATGATGCCCCGCTCGATACGACCGGTCACCACCGTGCCACGACCAGAAATCGAGAACACATCTTCCACAGGCATCAGAAAGGTGCCGTCTATCGCACGCTCGGGCGTGGGAATGTAGCTGTCCAGCGCATCGGCCAGACGCATGATCGCCTGCTCGCCCAGATCGCCCTTGTCGCCCTCCATCGCCAGCTTGGCCGAGCCCTTGACGATCGGGGTGTCGTCGCCCGGAAAGTCGTACTTCGACAGCAGCTCGCGCACCTCCATCTCGACCAACTCGAGCAGCTCGGCATCGTCAACCATGTCGCACTTGTTCATGAACACAATGATGTAGGGCACGCCCACCTGACGGGCCAGCAATATATGCTCGCGCGTCTGCGGCATCGGACCGTCTGCGGCCGAGACCACCAAAATGGCCCCGTCCATCTGCGCCGCACCCGTGATCATGTTCTTCACATAGTCGGCGTGGCCCGGGCAGTCCACATGCGCGTAGTGCCGGTTGGCCGTCTCGTACTCCACATGCGCCGTGTTGATGGTGATGCCGCGCGCCTTCTCCTCCGGAGCCGCATCAATCTGGTCATAGGCCTT
>Ga0194130_10002147_pt1 | contig 29187 bp, 25 predicted proteins | sample TA2KigsurfametaG_FD_160084 | JGI IMG/M metagenome (GOLD analysis project Ga0194130, IMG submission 160084) | Freshwater microbial communities from Lake Tanganyika, Tanzania - TA2015050 Kigoma 12 surface | ecosystem: Environmental > Aquatic > Freshwater > Lake | place: Tanzania: Lake Tanganyika...
ATTTGGCAATATTTTATACTTATTTTTTTATAATAAATTTTTTCCTTTAATTATATATACCAAGATTAATAGATGGATAATAAGAATGATTCAGAAATGTTATGTATTCGTGAATATAATTTTTACAAAGGTTTTCATCATTGTTCTTCTCTATTTAATAATTATTTCAAAAAGGTCTTGTTAATAACTGATGACGTACAGCCATATACTGAAATTATAATGATTTTTTTATACAATAAAAAACAGATTTATAAAAATACAGAGGAAGTATGGGATCCAATTATCCATTCTTATCAAATAAAGAACAAAAAATATATTTTTCACAAAACTATAAAGAATATAATTATAAATAAGATAGTAGAATTAGCACAAAAATATCTTAATTTAGACAGATTATGGGATAAAAATTTACAAAAAGATATTATAAGTAATTATACAAAAAAATACAATATTAAAAAATATGATATAGAAACTATTTATGAAGACAGTATTTTATTTTTGAAAAAGAAAATCATTCCTATTTATAATTATTATTGTATAGTTAGAAATGATTATATTCCAACAGATATTAAAAAATTCCAAATTAAATATGTTGATAATATTCTATCTTTTATAGCTGATAAGATAGTAGATAAAATAGATATATCAATACATCCTACAAGATACAAACGATTATTAGATCTATTTAACAAACACAATACCAAAAGTATATATTTTCATAATTATTTGTATGCGTTGGTTAGAAGGAATAGAACAATATATTGGCAATACAAAGTATTCTTTGGAAATTCAATACCACAAAATGTTTTTAATTATTGGCGTTCTATGTGTTCTGGAAATATATATGAATGTTTTGCGGATCCTTTTAATTGCTATTTAGATAAATATTATTCTGCTTTTTATGATGTTGATAAAGCATTTGGATCACTCGGTTCTTTCTTTGATAATCCACCAAAGACAGGTTGTGCTATAGCTCATCCACCAACAGAAAAACATTTTTTAGAGGCAACAATTAAGAAAATATTATCAGAGGTTAAGAAAAACAAAGTTGTTTATATTTTAGGTATGCCTATATGGCCTACATATATGAGAGTCAAAGGGCAAAATTTACTAGAAAAATATGATAAATTTAAAATCAATAGAGAAATGACACTACATACAGCTAATTTAGATACAGATGTAAGCGAAACAAAAACATACTATTATAAATATGAATTATATATAATTGGTAATCATAAATATGATGTAAAAATATTAGAAAATAATGTAAATAAATTATTTATAATAAATAAAAATCATAAATAAATTAAACATATAAAGATCTTCTCATTGAATCTTCATAAATAATTATATTTCGAATAGCTTCATTAATATATTTATTAGGTAATATATCAATTTTCTTTTTTATATAATTTAGAATAGGTTCGCAAGTTTTAATATTACATTCTTTGATATTTGTTTCACCAAAAATTTTTGCGATATAAGGAAAAGAAAACAATATTTCACAGAATTCAGTTGTTAGAATTGGTCTAAGTATTGAATAAGAAAAAACAGCGGTATGTGATTTAATTTTTGACAATTGATTTATTTCCAATGAATTAATATTAAAATATTTTAAAACTTTTACAGATTGATACCAACTAAAAATAAGATCATTTACATATATTTTCTTAAAATTTAAGAAATCGTTTTCAAGATTATTTACTCCATTTCTAATACTATAATACATAATATAAAAAAAGTTAGACATTATTTCAGTAATACTTTCATTAAGTAATAAATAAGGTTTTACTTTATCATTAAATAGTTTATCATATTTTTCATCATTCAAAAATTTTGTATCTAATAATAAATAATGAAAAAGTTCATGAGTAAGCACTAAATATACTTCCTCTCTTCTCCAAATAAATATTTCATGATAATTTTTATTATCATTTATTGAAGTAAATCCTGCATTAATATTCATTGGAGATAACCATTTTTCTTCTAGTTTATATTTACTTTTTATTTTTAAAGATATAGAACCATCATTTGGTAAAATTTTTTTTTGTGGAGTATCAAAAAAATAAAATTTAATTTTATAAAGTGGATTAATATCATAAAGCCATTTACTAATTATATAAATTTCGGTTATAATATCATCTGTATTCTTAAAATTTTTATATGGATTAACATTATAATCGTAAGTAGATGAATGGAAATAGTATAATTCTAAATGAGAGAAATCATATTTATAACAAACATCAATATTATATTGTATCCAATGTTTAATGTTTAATGAAATATATCTATTTGAATGAATATAATTAAGGACATTAATAACTTCATTATCAATAATTTTAATATATTTAGTAATATCCATTTTAGAAAACTTTGAAAAATTTATTTTTAATTGATTAAATAGTTCTTTAAATTCTAAGAAAGTATAATCTTCATCATCATAATTATTATATAGAAATGGTGTTTTAATATCAGAAGGAGACCACGTTATTTTTTTTTGTAATTTATTTATAATATTATTTTTATCAGTATTATTAATAATATTTTTTAATTTAGTATAAAAATATTTATAGATAGTGAATAACTTTTCCTTATTTTTTTCAAAGTATTCATTATAATTTATTATTTTATCTGTATATTTTATTGTATTATTATCCATAAAAAATTTATTTATATAATTAACATTTATAAAAATTTAATTATTTATTTATAAACAGGTGAAATACCATTTTTTCCTATATTATTATATATTATATTCATTTTTACTAAAAAATAGTATATCATAATAAATCAAACATATAATGTTCTTCTTAGCGAATCTTCATAAATAATTATATTTTGAATAGCTTTATTAATATATTTATTAGGCAATATATTAATTTTCTTTTTAATATAATTTAGAATGGGTTCACAAGTTTTAATATTACATTCTTTATTTGTTTCACCAAAAATTTTAGCTATATAAGGAAAAGAAAATAATATTTCACAAAATTCTGTTGTTAGAATAGGTCTAATTATGCTATATGAAAAAATAGGGGTATTAGATTTTATTTTTGATAATTGATTTATTTCCAATGAATTAATATTAAAATATTTTAAAATTTTTACAAATTGATACCAACTAAAAATAAGGTCATTTACATATATTTTCTTAAAATTTAAGAAATTATCTTCAAGATTATTTACTCCATTTCTAATACTATAATACATAATATAAAAAAAGTTAGACATTATTTCTGTTATACATTCATTTAATAATAAATAAGGTTTTACTTTATCATTAAAAAGTTTATCATATTTTTCATCATTTAAAAATTTTGTATCTAATAATAAATAATGAAAAAGTTCATGCACTAATATTAAATATGCTTCCTCTCTTCTCCAAATAAATATTTCATTATAATTTTTTTTATCTTTAATTGATGAACCTAATGAAGTAAACCCCATATTAACATTCATAGATGATAACCATTTTTCTTCTAATTTATATATATTTTTTATTTCTAAAGATGTAGAACCATCGTTTGGTAAATATTTTTTTTGTGGGGTATCAAAAAAATAAAATTTTATTTTATATAGTGGATTAATATCATAAAGCCATTTAGTAATAATATAAATTTCTGTAACAACATCATCTGTATTTTTAAAATTTTTATATTGATTATTATTTTTATTATAATCATAAGTTGATGAGTAGAAATAGTATAATTCTAAGTGGTCAAAATTGTATTTATTACAAATATCAATATTATGTTGTATCCATTGTTTTATATCTATTGAAACATATCTATTAGAATGAACATAATTAAGAATATTAATAATTTCTTTATCATCAATATTTTTAATATATTTAGTAATATCCATTTTTGAAAACTTTGAAAAATTTATTTTTAATTGATTAAATAGTTCTTTAAATACTGAAAAGCTATCATCTTTATTATCATAATTATTATATAAAAAAGGTGTTTTAATATAAGAAGGAGACCAAGTTATTTTTTTTTGTAATTTATTTATAATATTATTTTTATCAGTACTATTAATAATATTTTTTAATTTATTATAAAAATATTTATAGATAGTGAATAACTTAGCCTTATTATTATCAAAGTAGCTATCATAATTTATTATTTTATTTGTATATTTTATTGTATTATTATCCATAAAAAATTTATTTATATAATTAACATTTATAAAAATTTAATTATTTATTTATAAACAGGTGCAATACCATTATCATAAATCCAATTTATAAATTTCCTAATATATATACGCCAAATTCTTCTACTTTCTTCTGTATCATATTCATTTTTATTTTCGTTATGAAATCCATAAGTATCATTAATTTCAATTAGAATAACTGTAAAATCTTTTTTTATCATAAAATCAATACCAAAAACTTCAAAACAATTATTACTTTCAGAAAAACATTTTAGATGTGGTTTAATTATTTCAGCAACTTTTGATAATATTAACTCTATTTGTGATATAATTTTTTCTATATTTTTTTTTTTAAAATTAAAATCTTCAGGAAAATATACAAAACGACTTGTACTTTTGGCATGTGTATCGTGTATTTCTAAATTATGATAATCTTTATTAATAAAATTTAATTTGGCATATCGTGCTGTTCCATTTAAATTTATGCTCCAAGTAATTTTTCCTTTGTTATTTAAAAAAAGCATATGTACTCTTATATGAAATTTCTTTTTTTCAAATAATAATAGAGGTTTTATATATTCTGATGCTATAATCTTCTTATATTTATTTGATAATTTATACTTATTTACAACAACATCAAATTCTTCTTTGTTGATAATATATTCTATACCTTCACCTGCACCTATATCTTTTCCAACTGGTCTAATAATATAAACTCCATCTTTATACATATCTTTATCTTTTCCTAATATATTAAAAGTTCTTGCCATATGTTTTTCTGCAATTTCAGGAAAATATTTTTTCATGTTTTTATATAATTGATATTTATTAATTATAACATCCTTACCGCTTTTATATGTATTATCTCTCCAAAAAAATGATTTAATATTTGATTTAATATCGAATATTTTACTATAATCTTTTTTATTATTTAATTGATTAAAGAAAAATTTATAATTTCTAGTATAAAATAAATCAACATATTCTGGAAACTTATTTATATCTTTTTTTATCCATCCTTTACTATCTAATAATTTAGTAAATTCTTCTTCTATTACTTTTTCTATATCCGAAAATAAATATGTTTTTAATTTTAATTTTTTCTTACCACCAACCATATTTATATTATTTTGATAATCTGTACTTATATCATTATTTTGACTATATGCACTTATATCATTATTTAGGTAATCTGTACTTTTATTTTTTAATAATAAATATTTAGTTTTATATTTTATATATTTTGAATAAAAATCTATATACATATATATTAATAGAATATTTTTTTATTTATTTATTTATAAACAGGTTCAATACCATTTTCATAAATCCAATTAACATATTCTTTAACATATGTAAGCCATAATCTATTATTTTCTTCATAATTTACATTTTCTTTATTTAATTGATTTTCTAGAGGAAAAGATGGATTACCAACATCATCATTAATTTCTATTAGTATAACAGTAAAATCTTTTTTAACCATAAAATCAATACCAAAAACTTCAAAACAATTAATACTTTCAGGAAAACATTTTAAATTTGTTTTTATCATTTCCACAACTTTAGATAATATAAGTTCCATTTGTGATAAAACTTTTTCTGTATTTTCTTTACCATAATTAAATTCTTCAGGGAAATATATATTTCTTGTGCTATATCTGCCATGCGTATCATGAATTTCTAAATTATGATAATTACTATTTATAAAATCAGTTCTAGCACAAAATATTCTACCGTGTAAATTAGTACTCCAAGTTATTTTACCATGATTATTTAAAAATAATATATGAACTCGTATATGAAACTTTTTTTTATTATATAAAAGTAATGGTTGTATATATTCACTTGCTATAACTTTACTATATTTAGTATTATTTTTATATTTATTAATAATATTAGATAATTCATTTTTATTTGTTATATATTCAATACCTTCACCTGAACCTACAGATTTACCAACAGGTCTTATAATATAAATACCATCACTGGTTTTAGTAGTTGAATTATTAGTATCATCTTTAATTTTTAGTATATTAAATGTTTTTGCCATATGTTTCTCAGCAATTTCTGGATATTCTTTCTTCATATTTTTATACAGTTGATATTTATTAATAATAACATCTTTACCTTTTTTATAAGTATCATCTCTCCAAAAGAATGATTTAATATTTGATTTTATATCATATAATTTATTATAGTCTTGTTTTTTTATTAATTGATTGAAAAAAAATTTATAATTTCTTGAATAAAACAAATCTACATATTTATTTTTATAAAATAAATCTACATAATCATTAAAATTACTAATATTTTTTCTTATCCATCCTTTACTATTTAATAATTTTGTAAATTCTTCTTCTATTTCTTTTTCTTTATCCGCAAATAAATATGTTTTTATTGTAGTATTTTTTTTTATTAACATTCTATTTTGTTTTAAATTAATTTTCTTTTTGTTTCTTTTTATATTTCTTTTCATCATAGTAGATTCTCTAAATAATCTTGATAATAATGATTCTTTATAAAACCAATCAAAATATTCACTACAATATTGTTTGTATTTTGTTTTATCTTCATTTTTGGCTCCATATCCTGCTTCAGCATTAATTTCAATTAGTTTTACTATATAATCATCAGTTAGCATAAAATCTATTCCAAATACTTCACAACAGTATTTACTTTCTTCATAACATTTAACATGTGGCATAATAATTTTAGCTACAGCACTTAATATTATTCTCATTTGTTGATATACATGTTCGTATTTATCTTTTGGAAGTATATCTTCTGGAAAATAAATATCTTTTGGCGTTGTTTCACCATGACTATCATGTATTCCTTTATTAGTCCAATCACCTTTTTTATAAGGTAATTTAGCAGTCATAGCTTTACCTCTATCCCAAAAAGACCAAGTTGCATCAGAATTAATTAGTATATACATTCGCAGATGAAATTTACGGCCTTCATATAATAAAGGATTTTGTATATACTCTGAAATAATTATATTCTTGAATCTTTTACATAACTCTTTTCGTGCATCCAGTAATTCTTTATCATTGGTTACAACTGATACACCAACACCAGCACAAGCTCCATGTCCTACTGGTTTTACTATAAATATTCTTTTACTATTTTTTTCTGTGTTTATGTCTGTATCTGTTGTTGTATTTGTATCTGTATCTGTTGTAGTGAGTGATTCATCTGTAGTTGTTGTAGTTAATTCATCATCAGTATCATTTAATTTAATTTTTTGTAGAGAGTCAATATCATCAAGTATAAAAGTTTTAGCCATATGTTTAGAACAAATCTCAGGGAAAAATTTTTTCATATTAAAATATAGTTGTTGTTTATTAGTTATAACATCTTTACCATGAGTATGACTTTGGTCTCTCCATAATAATGTTTTAAGAGTAGATTTAATTTGATATAGTTCCCTATCAAATCTATTACCTTCTTCATTAGATTGTCCCATCCAAAAAAAATTAACAAATTTATTTGGTGAAGATAAAACCTGTTGTCTATTAACTTCTTTAAAACCGTTATAATTTAAAATTTCTCTTAATCTATCATGATATAAACCTTGATTATCCAATATAAGATAAGTAAATTTTTTATCACCGCCGCCTATAGTATTATTATTTTGATCTCCTATAAATATATTATTTTGAAGAGATAAGTATTTAGTTTTATATTTTATATATTTTGAATAAAAATCTATATTCATAGTTATATAATAAATTTATAAATTAAATTTATATAGATGAGTTATATTTTAGTTACAGGAGGTTTAGGATTCATAGGTTCTCATACTATAGTTGAATTATTACAAGAAAATTACAAAATTATTATAATTGATAATTTAGTGAATAGTTCTCTAGATGTATTACAAAAAATACAAAATATAACTAATAAGAGAGATATATTATTTTTTAATATTGACATAAGAGATTCCTTAAAATTAGAGAATCTTTTTACAGCCTATAAAATTGGATTAGTAATTCATTTTGCTGCTCTAAAGGCAGTAAGTGAAAGTATTAAAGAACCGTTAAAATATTATGATTATAATATTAGTGGTACAATAAATTTATTAAATGTTATGAAAAAAAATGACTGTAAAAAATTAATATTTTCATCTTCTGCTACAGTTTATGGTGATAATATATATCCTGTAAATGAAGAATCATCTATAGGAAAAGGTATTACAAATCCATATGGAAGAACCAAATACATAATAGAACAGATATTACAAGATTTATATATTTCAAATAATGATTGGACAATAACTATATTAAGATATTTTAATCCAATAGGGGCACATCCATCTGGTTTATTAGGTGAAAATCCAAACGATATACCAAATAATTTATTTCCTTATTTGCTTAAAGTTTCTACAGGTAAATTATCTGCGCTAAATATATTTGGAAATGATTATGACACACCAGATGGAACATGTATAAGAGATTTTATTCATGTTGTTGATTTAGCCAGAGGACATGTTAGAGCTACTGAACGTATATTTAGTTTAGATGGAAAAATAAATATTTATAATTTAGGAACAGGTAAAGGAACAAGTGTAAAAGAATTAATTGATACATTTGAAAAAGTAAATGATGTAAAACTAGTTTATAATTTTGTTGAAAGAAGAGAAGGAGATTTACCCAGTGTATACACCAAGACTGATAAATCTTTAAAAGAATTAGATTGGAATTGTATATATAATGTAGAGGATATGTGTAAACATGGTTATAAATTTATAAAAAATTTATAATTTTTTTATAATAAATATATATTATAAAAATGACAGAAAGATTATTTTTAGCATTTCAATATGATAATACAATAGCATGGGGGGGTTTTCATATAACTTTAATTGGAAGAGGTAATAAAAATTCTTTTTCAAATGTAAAAAAAACTTCATTTTACAATGGAAAAAAAAGATGGACATTTAGTAATACACCAGTTGCTAGTTTACAAAATTGGAAAGGAGTATGGACAATTGTTTTTGAAAGTAAAACAATTGATTTATTAGCAGATGAATTAAGAGTATTAGGATATAAAGCGATTAAAGGACCAAGAACAGGAACTCCTTGGCATATTTCATTAAATGGTGTAGATAAAAAATTAGCAAAAGATATTTTTAACTATATGGTAAAATCTTCTAAAAGACCTAATTGGTATTTAACAGTATGTACAGAAAATCCAATTGGTTATTTTAGATGGAAAAGATTATAAATTATATAAATTGGATAACTTTTGGCATAACACTTGCTGCAAATGATGATATTTTACAATATTTTTTATTATAAATTATTTTATTGGTTAATTTATCTTTATAAATATGTTTACCATCTAATGTAAAACGTTCAACTTTCTCTATTTCACGTAAAGCCCAAGGTAAATTAGGATTTGCATTTTTTTTATAAATATAATAATTCATAGTATCTCTACTTATATTATTTATTTTAGATACAAAAATTACAGTTTTACCATGAAGAAAATATCTATATTTTCCAAATTTATTTATTATTGTTTTAGAATAATTATTGAATGATAATTCAATGCCAGATTCTTGTGTAAATTCTCTCCACGCAGCTTTAATATAGCAACCATTATCTTCTTTTTCCATTTTACCAGCAAATAAATTATATTCTCCTTTATATTGACCAGCTCTTTCTTTACCTAGTATAATAGTTGGAATATTTCCATAATAATTTGGTTGTAAAAGAACTGTACCAACACCACTTATATTGAGATTTTTTAATTTTATGCATATATCACATTTACATTTTTTATATGAATTTTTTTTTTTTGAAGACATTTATATAATTATATTCTAAAATTTAATTTCTGGATAGAAAATCTAGAAAATCTAAATCATCTTTATGAGGTCTTAAAGGAACTGTTGAGTTTAAGAATGATAATGGTCCAATTGGTGCTGAATAAGGAATTGATTTAATTATTTCTTGATTATAAGCACCAAATGTTGTTCTTGAATTTGTTAGGTATACTGGAGAAACTCTAATTAATGCTTCTTTATTAATTTCATTTGAAAATGTTCCACCAAATACATCCATTTGTTTTAAGGACAAAGGATCAAATGGATATTTATTTTTTAAATTATAGTACATATAGTTTTCAGGATCCTGTTCATAAAGATAAGGTTGAACTTTTAAGCTAGGGTGTTCATATATAGTTATTTTAGGTTCTAAATTTGGTTCTAAATTTTGGGTAGGTTGTTGATTAACCTCAATATTTGTTCTATTTTCCTGCATAAAGCGGAGTATACTATGTAAAGGTCTATCTAAAAAGGGGATTTGGTTAAAAATTATAGAATTAGCTTTTGGAGAAACCTTTTTCCTAATAGAATTTTTAGGAGGCATTATATTTTTTAGTTGTTATAATAATTAAATGATCAATTTTTTTTGTATATAATAAAAATATTTTATAATAGATTAATAATATAATTAATTAATGTTGATACTAATTATTATTACATCAGTAATTTATATACTAATTTATAATAAAGTAGATACCTTTTATCTAAAACCAATAAAGGTAGAAAAATTAACTTTAGATATTCCAGAGAATAAAGATAAAATAATTAAAATAGATAACAAACATTATGCGATATATGAAAAAAGAAATACTAATAGAATATTATTAATTTCTGGTGGAAACAAAGGAAATTTAGATCTTTATCATAATATTTTAGAAAAATTTAAGAATATATATGATTATGATTATTTGTTTTATGAGTATCCTGGATTTGGTTGTATAGATGAAGAACATAATATAAATAATTGTATAGAGGAAACATATTATTGGATACAATATATAAGAAAGTTAGATTATAAAATTTATGATTTTATGGGGTATAGTTTAGGTGGTGGAATTTTAGTAGAATGTTTAATTAGATATAATATAAAATATGCCAATAATATATATTTAGCAGGTACATTTACATCAATATCAGAATTATTATATGAAACAAAATATTTTTATTATATATTACATAAAATATTTCTAAGTAAACATAATTTAGATATTTATAATAATTTAGATAATATACACTGTAATAATTTATATATAATACATTCAAAAGATGATGAAAAAATACCTTATAAATTAGCACAAAAAAATTTTAATAGTAATTTTAAAAATATAAAAAATAAAATTTTTATAGATATAAAAGGAAATCATAAGAATTTTGAATTTGAACCTGATACAAAATTATAAATTATATAAAACAAAGATTATATTTAATACACATAATATAAATGAGTAAAATTATTTGTAAATTTAATTTAGGAGAAAAAATTAAATTAATAGAAACAGCAAATTTTAGAGAAAAATCAGAAAAAAATAGGTTAATATATAATACTTATAAAAATAGAGTTGGAACAATTAAAGAAATTATACCCACAAATAGTAATAGTATTACTTACGTAATTAATATGGTAGGAAAAAGTGGTAATACTTTTACATTTGATATTTTAGAGAAATATATTCAAAAATATGATGATTTAGAATTTGAGATAAACGATAAGGTTAGAATAAAAAGTGAGGCTAATTTTATTGAAAAAAATAAAGAAAATAGGATAAAATATGAAACTTTCAAAAATAAAGATGGAATTGTAGTAGAGAAAAAAAATTCTACTTATGTAATAGAATTTTCTGATAATAAAATTGATATTTTAGGAAAATACTTAGAGAAAATAGTTTAATAAATTTCTTTTATTCTTTTATAATATTTATTCCAACAATTTATACATAAAAAATTACTTTTTGTATAAATTGATATTTTTTTTACTATTGATGATTTATCATTACATAGACTGCAGTTAAATATTTTTATTAAATTATTATCAAGTGTGTTTATAATACTTGAACTATCATTTTCATAATCATAATTATAATAATTAGACATTCTTATTATCTATATTATAATTATAAATTATTATTCGTTTATAATAAAATAATTGGTGGAACAAATAAAAAAAAAAATATATAAATATATAATATATAAAATGAAATGCAAAACAAAGGAAATTAGTCAAAACATCATTGACCCCACTACTTTTAAGTCTGGATATGTATACATTATAACTGCTCCAATTACAGTTTCAAGCAAATTAACTATTGAAGATAATGTTGATGTATACTTTAGAAATGGTGCTGCGAATGGTCTTACATTTGCTGCAAGTTCTGAATTACATGCAGGATGTGTTAATTTCTATGCTTCTGATGACAGAAATGTTGTAATCAATGTTGCCAATAATGGTGGTATTGTATTTAATGGAACTGCAGGTCCCACTACTGGAGCACTTCCAGCACTTGCTGTAGCATTTGCTACTACACCATCTCATTTTGTAGCTAAGAAAATTAAACTTAACTATATTGGAGGTTGGCAAGTATCTTCTGTCCCAACTGATGCATTAACTATTAATAACTGTAATGCTGATGAATGGGGTATCCAATCAGTTTCAAGTACTTATTCTGGTGATGAAGGTGTTGTTGTAAATGACAGCACTATCAACCTTAACTACTTATCTGTTACTAACCCAGCTGGTGATGGTTTAGAAGTAAATGATTCTATTATCAATGTTTACAAAGGACTTAAAGTTCAGGTAGATAATGGTAGTTTAATTACTATGGCTACTAACCAAGCTCTTGATTCTAGTCCTCTTTCTTATATCAAATTACCTGCTAATACTAAAGTTTATCTTGATGGTACTTGGGTTGCAGCATCTGGTTCTCCATCAGTATCAGTTAAAATTGTTAGCAATAATCTTCCTCAACCTGTTTCTTCTGGAACAGCAGCACAAAGAGCTTACTACTACAAAGACTGCACTGAATGCGGTCAATCTTACATCTTTCCAAGCCAATAAATAATAAATAATAAATAATAATAAATAAATATTTATTTATTATTCTAGTTCAAAAATAAAATTATCTTCATCATCATCTTCATTTTTATTTTTAATATAAAATTCCAATAATTCGTTTATATCTTCATCAATATTATTATTATTTTTTTTTTGTGAATTATATTTTTCATTTTTATTAGTTTCTATATTAATAATATCATTATAATTTATTATAATTGATTCTGATAATATAGTATGTCCGTCTGATATTTGAAGAATGAATTTTAAATTTTTATTAATAAAAAAATGATAATCTAAATTTTTTTTTAAAAAGAAAAATTCTGTAAATATTTGTTTAATATTATTTGGAAAATTTAAAATATTTTTTATAAAATGATAAGTTATTTTATTATTTTTTATTTTATAATCTTTTTCTTCTTGTATTGGAATAATAGTTAATTTAAAATTTACATTTTTATTTGTAAAAATTCTTAATAATCCAGAAATATTTTCAAAAAAAAGTTTATAAATCATTATATTATTATATTAATTAATATAATTATAATTAAAAAAAATCTAACAAATTATTTATTTTTTATATAACCAACTCTCTCTTGAGGCATTCGGTATAAATCAGTTCCCAATATTTTTTGATCAATATGATGTCCTATAAAACCAATTGTTCTACCTAATATAAAAAAAGCATTAAATATATCTAATTCTAACAATTTTTCAACATGTTCAACACTAAAATGATGCAATAAACCATCTAATATAGATACAGCTATGAAACCATCAACATTTAATATTAAATTATTTTTTTTCTTTAAGGTAATTTCTTCTACTTGTTTAGCAAAATTTGTAATATTTAAATTAACTTCTTTAGGAAAATTATCCATGATAAAATTATTTAATAATATTACTCTACTATCAGGATTATCTTTTGATTTTATTTTATGTCCAATACCAGATATAATTTGTCCTTTATTTTTCATATATTCTACAAACTCAAAAGCAGTATATTTATTTTTCCACCCATTATAAAAATCTATTCCTGCCTGATTTATAGCACCACCAAATTTGGGTCCTATAGTTAGTAAACCGCTACATAAAGATGAAACTAAATCTTTACCTGCTCGTGTTGTTATAATCGTATTTTGTGCTCCTGAAACACATGGACCATGATCTGCTGTTATAAAAATTATAAATTCAAAATATTTCTGCATATATATTGGTAAATTTTTTTTAAACCATAAATTTGATATAGCTGTACCAATGTTAGGTTCTAATTCTGTAATTTTAGTATTATTATATTCTAATTCATCACCTCGTTCATCACAAATACTACTTATAATATCATATTTTTTCCTATTTTTTATTAATTCAATTATATCATTTGTTGGACTTTTATTTTTTATACTTATTTCTAAATTTATTTTTAAAAGTTCATTAAAAATATTATCAAAATCTTCAGGAACTATAATACCACAATTCAGCATATATTGATTTTTAAAAGATGCTTTTTCATAAATATTATTAATAAATGCACCAGCGTGACCAAATTGTATATTACTATCTGTAAAATATTCTGCAGAACTTCCAAGACATAATCCAAGTATAGGTTTATTAAACATTTTATTTTTAAAAGCATTTGCAATGCTAAGTTCTTGTGTTCCACCAACCTCTCCTAATATAATAATTAATTTTATTTGTGGATTATTATTATACATCATTGCTATATCAATAAAATTAGTACACGGAAATCTATCACCTCCAATAGATATAGCTGAATGAACTCCTAATAAAGATTTAGATACTAAATCACATAACTCATTAAGTAAACCACCACTTTTTGTTATAATACCAACAGAACCATTACTCGAATGTAAATTAGATGAAATTATATTATCAATTGTTCCACCTGTGTTACCAATTCTTAAATTTCCAGCAATAATACCACCTATTGTAGAAGGACCTAAAATTAATTTATTTGGAAATTCTCTTGATAATTTCTTTGAAAATAATTCTGGCATTCCCTCGGCAATTATAGCAATCCAATCAATATTATTATTTTTAAGACAAGAAATACTAGAAGAATATGCTGATCTAAAACTAGCAAAATTAATTATACCTTTTACAGATAAATTATCATTTGGTAATTCTTTAAAAATTGGAATCATAATTATAACATTATCTTTCCAATATAACTGTAGTAATTTTTTATTTACTAAATTAGGATCAATAATATACCCAATACTCGGTTCATTTCTATTAGAAATTATATCAAAATCAATTATTCTTTGGGCTATATTTTGATAATCACCTCCATAAATACCCATTTTAGTATTTGGTTGTAGCATATTTATATAATTTTTGTATGTTATTGGTATATCTAAATTTAAATTATTATAAATTATATTTTTTAAACATAAATTATCTGTATTCTTATTTATTAAATTATCTTTTATAATTTGAGTTAAACTTATTTCTGGACCATGTATTATACAAAAAATATTTAAATCATCACAACAATTTTTAATATTTTTTAATCCAATCTCATAATTAGGTCCTCCTCTTCTAACTAATATTTTAATATTTTTATTTGTAAATATTGTTTTATGCTCTTTTATAGCTTTAATTATACCTTCAAATGTTTTATCAACTAGTGTAAAATTAGCTATAGCACCTCCTATAAATAAATAATATGGTTTATCGCTTACTGAATTATTTATTTTTTCAAAAATATAACAACAATATTGATATAAAAATTCAGTTGGAGGATTTCCAGAATATTCACCATAATTTGCTATTTCATCTTTATAACCTAACGAACATAATGTATCCATATAAACAACACTAGCTCCACCGCCTGCAACTAATAACCAAATATTACCATTTGAATTTAATAATTTAAATTTTAGAGAACCACCCGTTCTTTCATCTAATTCTTTAATTTTTTTATCAACTTTATCTTCATAAACATACTCTGAAACTATCATCATATGTTGTAAAAATAGAGCGGTAGAATCTATAGAACAAAACATATCAAGTATATTAATTTTATTATTTATTAAAATAAATGGATTAATCTCAAGAAAAGTTAAATGATAATAATTATAAAAAGATAATAAATTATTTATAAAAGTTTTTATATGATTATCACCATAATTTATATCAAGATTAAAAAAATCATTATTATCTAATTTTTTATCAAAAGGAATCATAATACTTTTTATTGTTGAATTTTTATCTAATTCAATACCACCATTTTTAGAATAGTTAATAGTTAAATTAATATCATTATTCAATATAGAAATATAATATTCATCACTTTTTTTAGTAAAAGGCTCAATTGTTTTGTTTTCTACGTAAGGTTCAATTATAAAATTATCAAAGTTTATAGAATTTATAAATTCTAAAGTTTCTTCAGAATTTATATTAACTTTCATCAACCCTTTTTTATATCTACCTTTAATAGCACAATCAATTTTAACAACATATTTATTATTATCAAATAATCTAAGTGATGTAAAATCATTTTTTTTATTAAAAGTTAAACCTTCATATTTTGTATTTATAAAATTATTAAATAAAATTTTACTTCCATATTCTGTTAAATTTGATACTGGCATTATATATATAATAACTATATTAATAAAATATTAAATACTAATATCTTATAAAAATAAAAAAATTATATTTATTTAGTAAGTAAATCATTATTATATTTATTTGAAAGTAAATCTTTAATAATTATATTTAACTGAAATAAATTATTTTTATCCTCATATTGTTGTTCATTATCAGTTATTTCTATATTTTTTGTTCCAAAATAATTGTATTTATATACAATGGTATCAAGATATTTATATATATAAACATCTGATAAATCTAAATTATTTTTTTTATCTAATTTAAAATATGAATCATTATATTTTGCAAATTTTATTAAATTATTTATTCCTTCTCTACTTATTATATAGGCTGCTGTTGAACCAACATATTCATTATCTACTGCTTTATAAAATTTACTCCATTTTGAATAAAGATCTTCAATATTAAGTAAATAATTTTTATTCAATAATAAAATATCAAATTTTGGCGAAGATTTTATTATTGTTTTTAAATCTACGTCAAAAAGAACTGTGTTTTTTAAACATATATTATCTTCACATATCAAAAAATAATCACCTTTAATATTTTCTAAAAAGTTAATAGCCTTAATATGCGATAATGTTTTAGCTATTTCATTATTCGTTAATTTCCTATCAAAATTAATATTAGTAATGGTATCTATTATATTACTATTACCATCTATTTCAGATACCCTATAATTCTTTATTGAAATATTATTTAATAAATTAGTCATATAATTAGCTCTTTTTACATTAATATCAGAATTTAACCATACAATACCGTCAATAAAATTAATTTTGGAAAAATCAATTTGTAGATTTTCAAGTTCATTAAAATTATTATTAAGTATTAGTTTTTTTATGATATTACTGTTTATTTTATCATATAATGTATTATCATTTTCTTTATTTATAATTTCATATGACACTGCTTGTGGTTTTATATCATTTTTATATAATAAAAAGGTTAATGCTAATGATAAATTTAATTTAAAATCATATTTAATACATTCTTTCCACCAATCATCAAAAAGATTTTTTATTTTTGTATTATTTTTATAAATTAAAAATTTAGAAGTATAAATTTTATTATTATTTATTATAATTTTATAATCTTCATATTGTTTTAATAATATAGTTTTTATATCATTACTAATTTTTAATTCATTAATTTTTTCTTCATTAAAAATATATTCTTCTTTATCATCAATAATAAATATATCAACATCTAAATTATTCTCTATTGTATTAAATATTTCATTAATAAAGTTTTCATTATTAATTTTAACTAATGGATCTATCCAAATTAAATATGAATATTTTTCTAATATATTAATATTTATATTTTGAGTTTTATAGTATTGTTTTTTTGTATATATATTATAATTATTTATATTCATATTAAAATAATCATAATTAATTATATCCCATCCAGAAATCTTTTCATTTATATTTGAAAAATAATACCAATCAATATAATCTTTATTAATTATTTTATTTAAATTATTAGATTCATCATATTCTTTATCATTAAAATTACATGTTAATATTATCATATTTTTTATATATTTAACTTTATCATTAATCATATTATCAAAGTTTAAAAAATTATAATCTAATGTTTTAGATATTAAATTATTATTTTTTAAACTTTTATAAAAAAAATAAAATGAATATTCAAATATTTTTTTTATTAATTTATTATTTTCTAATAATTTAGCATTATAATTTTCATCAATTAAATAATTATCTATACTTTTATATAAATCTTCAATATTTGATAAATCATCCTTAATTTCATCTACAAATATAATATTTTTTTCATACATCTTTTTATTAAAACTATCATATTCATCTGGTTCTTCGCTAATAACTAATTTATTATTAAATAATGCTTCATTTAATCTAGTTGTTTCTAGTATAGCATTTTTATAATAATGTAAATTTAAAATTATTTTTGTTTGTTCCATTATATTATATAAATCATTATTAAATGTTTTTGTTAAAAATAGCACTTTATATTTTTTCTTTAATTCCCTAATTATATTATTTCTTCTTTTATTTGTAGCTCCTACAAATATTATATCATATTTATAATCATTTTTTTTATCTTCATTATGTTTAACATCTAAAATTGGAATAGGTAAATAATATATTTTTTTTTTATATTCAGGTTCAAAATTATTATAATTTTCTAATGAATAATCCCATGTAAAAATACTATTACTTATTTTTTTTTTATACAAATTATCAATCCATTTTGATTGTTTATATTGTTCTAATTGATAAATTATATATTTATTAACATCTGGAAAATTTTTTAAAGTATGAGGAAATAATATTATGTATATTTCATTTGGGTCTTGTCTATTTTTCTTTATATCATCTACAGTTATTTCTAATACAATTGTATATTTAAAATTTAATTTTGTTAACATATTACCAATACTCTCAGCAATTAGTAAACCTATATTTTTTGTATAAATTATAAATTTAATTTCATTTTCTATAATATTATTCTTATTTTCATTAAAATTTTCTGTCTTATTACATATATTGTTTATTGTATATAATATTATTATTAGCAATAATAGTATAATAATATCTCTCATATATTATTATAATTTGATAAAAAATATAATTATTAAATTTATATTTATTAATTTGTTGATTCAACAGATGTTATATAAAATCCTTTTCTTATATGTTTTATTTTTTTATTTATTTTTATATAATTATTGAAATTTTCATTATAATTATTATAGATTTTTTTTAACCAATATAAATCCAATAAAATAAATATTGACATAAAATATAATACTCTAGTTTGATAAATTGTATTTATATATAATAGAATAATATTAATCCATAATGGAAATCTTATAAATATAATTGAAAAAATACGAAATATTTTCGTAATATTATTATATTTTTTATTTATCAAACTTAACCAATTCATTGATGAAATTATTTCAGCTATCGAACCATATGTCATAATAAAATAATTTTTATAATAATAAAATATTATTAGACAAAGCACATGATGAAGTAATAAATCATATCTTATTTTTTTTGAATAAAAGAAATACCATATATCATATATCATGTATACAAACATAAAATTATTTATTAATAAAGAACTATATGATGCCTCTAACATGGGAAATTGTTTAAACTCTATCCAATTACAACTTGTTTGATAAAAACTAAATATTGTTATTAATAAACAATATATTGATCTATATATAGAATGATAGTCTTTATCACTATAATTTTTTTTTATAAATTGTCTACAAAACATTAATATTGTTAGTATATTTAACATTTTTAGTATATATTAATTATAATATAAAATTTATTATAATTATTTATTATATCCTTTCTTTATAAAATATGAAATATTTGTATTATCATTTAATAAATCTTCTTTAGTTTTATTTCTAAAATAATTATCTAATATTTTCTCAGCATCACTATTATAAAAAACTATAAAAAATAAATTATCCTCATTCATAAATTTAATTCGTGTATTACTTACTAACATATCATTAGTTATCCATCTTCCATCTATATCTCGTGTTCCTATCTTTTCTGAATCATAATGAAAATATTTATAATTCTCATTTTTTATTAATTGTTCTAATACTTCCCATATAGCTAATTTTCCAAATGTATGATAATCTATTTTTTCTTCTGTAATATTATCTAGTAAATTTTCTAAATGATTCTTTAATCGTGTTATCATTATACCATTTGCTTTTGATCCCATCGCCCAATTAGATGGCATTCCATATCCATTCGTACATCTATAACCTGTACATCCAAAACCAATATAATCATATTCTCGTAATTTATCTTTAATATCTCCCAAATCATTTAACATTATTATATCAGCATCTAAATATAATCCTCCATATTTATTCAATAGTAATACTCTATAATAATCTACACGATGTGCTATAATTAATTTATCTAATATATGTTTCCTTTCCTTTATTTCTGGAATATATTCATTGATATTATTCTGATCTAGTTTAACTATTCTAAAATTATTTGATAATCTATTTATCATTATCTCTAAACATATCTCTATTATAGGAGGAGTTTCTTTTCCATTCTTGTTTTCCCAATATACCCATAAATATGGTTTTTCTTCTACTGTACTAAAATTTTCACATCTTCTTTCATTTAATATAAATATTAATAGTATTATCATACATAAAATAAATATTACTAATATCATAACAATTATTATTATAATATAATTATATAAAAATTATAAACTTATATTTCATCTAAATCTATAGAATTATCATCAGTATCTGTATTCTTATTTTCAGAGTTGGTATCTTTTATTTTTTCTTCTATATTTAATACTTTATATTCTATTTTGCTTCCATCTCTATGATCTAGGTTATCATCTGTTGGTATGTAATTATTTATTTCTTCTTTCTTTTCCTCTAATTCTGTAGTTTTTATTTTTTTATCATCATTTTCATTAATTGGATGTAGTAACATAAATTTAACAAATTTATCACTAGAATCTAATGGATATGCTTTACCACAAGATCTACATGATAAATCTATACTTGTATTTTTCTTTTTACCAATTATTTTAGGTAAAGTTTCAGGATTATCACAATGTTTACATAATATATACTTTTTAACAAATTCAAAATATTTATCCTGTATTATATGCTCTTCGTGTTTACCCGTTAATGTGCATTTATTTTGATTTTTCTTATCTATATTTATTGATACTCCTAATACTTGACCTATATATGTTACTATCCAATCATTCGGTCTTCCTGTCTGTTTTGATATAATATCATTATTTATTATAACTGTCTTCCCAGTTTCATGTTTTACTTTAATTCTTTTTACTAAATATCTATAAAAAGGATCATCTGAACCGTTCATATTTACTAAATCACCCATTTTTCATATATATTTATATATAATATTATACATAAATAATTTCATTTTTTTATAACTTCTATAAAAAATTTAATTTTTTTAACTTCTATATTTTTTTTTAATAATCCTTTATAATTTTATAAAAATAATATATGTTTCTTTGTCAAGAAACTTTATAATAAATAAATTAATTATATTTTAATTCACTATAGATCTTTTTTCAAAGATCTTCTAATTCTATTTTTTTTACTATAATTCTATTCTTTTTCAAGAATACTTAATTAAATTAATATTTTTTAATATATGCATTCTTAATCTTTTGGCAAAGACTTTAACCCATCCTTTTTAAAAGGAATTTTTTTAATTATCTTTACTCTAAAGATAATTTACATAAAATAATTATAATATATTCTATAATATTTACAATTATTTTATTTAACACAAAATAAGTTAATATTTTGCTTTTATATAAGGTTTTATTTTAATTAGATCTTTTTTCAAAGACCTTATTATTATATATATATATTATATTTAAATCAATTTTTTTATATATTATTAAAAATATATGATATATTATTTTCTTTTCTTTATAAGCCTTTTTGGAATTGGATTTATATTCCCAATATTATCAATTTTTAATATATTTAGTAAAACAAAAAAAGATATTGTTTATAATAATATAAGATTTATAAGATATTTATTCTCATTTAAATTATTTAGAATTTCAAAACATGATTTATCATCAGATCCAAATGTAATGTATTTTTGTAATCATAGATCATTTACAGATTTTTTTGTTGATACTATTCTAGTTCGTTATTCATCTAAAATGATTGGTAGATATTTAGTTCTTCTTTTATTTCCTATATTTTTCTTATTTGCTTATATTACTAATTGTGGATACTTTATTAAAAGAACTTGTAATAATAATATAGAAGAATTTTTTAATAATATAGAAAAAGATAGAAAAAAAGATAAATTTAATAATATTATTGTTTATCCTGAAGGAACTAGAAGACCATATCAAGTTGAAGCTTGTATGCTGAAAAAAGGATTTATATTTCATTCATATAATATGAATTTACCTATCCAAATCATAATTACTAAAAATAAAGAAGATGTTATTGATGAAAAAAATTTTGTCGCTAAAAGAAATGCTAAAATGTATGTTTATTATAGTGAAGTAATATATCCTGATTATAAAAGATATACTAGAGACGAATATTATGAATATATCCAACATATGTGGAATTATTCTTGGAAAAAAGTTTTTAAAACTGAAAATTTAACCGTTTATTCTGAAATAGACCAAACGCTTATTCATAATAATAATAATTATCAACCACCTCTGTTTAGACTTTTTAAATTTATTATTGTATTCTTATATTTCTTTTATATCTATATAAATTAAATTCATATACTTACTTTTTTATATTTTGAGATCCTTATAAATTATGTCCATTGAATCTTATCCTTGATAGATTGATATCTCTCTATATTATTATCTCGAATTAATTCATTTCTTCCTCTAGGAATTAATGAATTATAATGCCGATCACCTATATTTAATATAAATATTACCTTCCACTTATTCGATAAAATATTTTGTGTAATTTCTTCTTGGGCGAACATACTTTTTTCATCATTCGGAAATTTACCATATATACTACATACACCACGATGTATATCAATATTTAATAAAATTATTACAATTTGTAAAACAGTGCTTAATACTTGACCTAATTGAACAAAACTATAATTTTCTTGATCCATATCTTTTTTAAAATCTAAAATTTCATAATCAACAGGAAATCCCATTTCCTCTGTTTTTTGTCTAATAATTTGATCACTTATAGGTATTAAATTTTCTTGTACCATACCATATGTAGACTTAATATAGCCTGTTATATCAACATTTAAAGAATTTCCATATTTTATTTTTTTGGTAGCATCATCTATATTATGATATCCAGCAAGAGCACTTAATAAATCAGAATTTGATAAATTGTGTATGCATAAATAATTTACTGTGCATACAGCATTTAACATACATAAACCATTACCTCTAACTTCAATTAACATAGATTCTCCTAGCTCTCTTTTTAATATGTCGTTTAAGACAGAATTTTTGACACGATCGCCAAAAAAGTAATAATTAGCTATATTATCAATATTTGTAAATATAGTTTGAAGTACAGGTCTTGATTCGTCATCATATTCTTCTATACCGCTACCAATCTGTTTTAATATTTCTTTTTTATAAACTATATATTTTTTTTTATATTTTAAGTATTTTGCCTTAAAATCTAATTTTAACATATTATATATATATTAAAATTATTATATTTTTTTAATTATATTTAATTCTAATCTAACTCGCCAGGAGTCGTAGCACACACTCCAGCACCACCCATATTCTTAACCATTTCTTCCATCTGTTGTCTCTGCTCTGGTGTCATGTTCTTAAACATCTCCTCAGCCTGTTTTAATTGTTCTGGATCTAGATTTGGCATTCCACCCATTCCACCCATTCCACCCATTCCACCCATTCCACCCATTCCACCCATTCCTGGCATTCCACCCATTCCTGCCATACCTCCCATATCTGGTTGTCCTCCTCCTGCTTGATATGCTTTTTGGAGTAATGGCATACATACACCTTCTACTTCCTTATGTTTAGCATCATAGTCTTCTTTAGTAGCAGTTGGATTGCCTTCTAACCATTGTAATCCTTCATTTACTTTGGATTCAACAGTTGCACAATCTTCACCAAGAGTTTCTTTAAGTTTATCAGTTAGTGAATTCTTAACTCCATACAGATATTGCTCTAAACTATTTCTAGATTCTGATGATTCTCTAAACTGTTTATCTTCATCTCTAAACTTTTCAGCTTCTTGAACCATTCTCTCAATCTCTTCTTTAGATAATCTACCACTATCATTGGTAATAGTAATTTTTTCAGATTTTCCTGAACTCTTCTCTAGTGCACTTACCTGTAAAATACCATTAGCATCTAAATCATAACTTACCTCAATTTCTAAGGTTCCACGTCTCGCTGGAGGTAAATCTTTCAACATAAATGTTCCTAATACATTACAATCCTTAGATCTAGATCTCTCTCCTTCTAGCACTTTAATCTCACATTGAGGTTGGTTATCACATGCATTACTAAAAGTTTGAGTCTTTCTACAAGGAATCTGAGAATTTCTATTAATTAAAATGTGATTTACTGTTCCTTGTACTTCAATGCCAATTGATAATGGCGTAACATCAAGTAGAAGTAAGCTATCTGTTTTTTCATCTCCAGTGCCGCTTAAAATAGCAGCCTGAACAGCTGCACCATAGGCGACTGCTTCATCTGGATTAATACTCTTGCATAATTCTTTTCCATTGAAATAATCACTTAACATTTTCTGAACTTTGGGAATTCTAGTTGAACCTCCTACAAGAACAATCTCATCTACTTGAGCTTTAGATACTTTGGCATCTTGTAAAACTCTATCTACAGGCTCTAAGGCATCTCTAAATAAATCAGAACATAATTCCTCAAATTTAGCTCTACTTACTGTGATATTACAATCATTGCCTTCATATAAAGAATCAATCTCAATTGTTGTAGAATTGGTAGATGATAATACTCTTTTAGCCCTTTCACAAGCTGTTTTAATTCTTCTCATTGCTTTAGCACTGGTTCTAACATCTAATTTGTACTTTCTATTAAATTCTTGAGAAACAAAATCAGTTAATCTATTGTCCATATCTTCACCTCCTAAATGAGTCTTTCCTGCTGTTGCTTTAACCTCAAAAACTCCATCATCTAGTGTAAGTAAAGATACATCGTGAGTGCCACCTCCAAAATCAAAAATTAAAATATTCTTTTCACCACCTCCTTTCTTATCAATACCATAAGCAATAGCTGCTGCTGTTGGTTCGTTAATAACTCTTAAAATATTTAATCCTGCAATCTGCCCAGCATCCTTAGTTGCTTGTCTTTGATCATTGTTGAAATATGCTGGACAAGTTACAACACAGTTTTTAACTTCATGTCCTAAATAAGCTTCAACATCTTCTTTAATCTTTCCTAAAACCATTGCTGATACTTGTTCAGGGGTAAATGTCTTTTCTTCACCTTTATGCATAACCTTAATTTGACAATTTCCATTAGGTGCTTCTTCTACTTTGAATGGATAAGTCTTTAATTCTGATTGAACTACAGGATCACTAAATTTTCTTCCAATAATTCTTTTAACATCAAATAACGTATTAGCAGTATTACTAGCTGCTTGATTCTTAGCAGCATCTCCTACCAATCTTTCACCATCTTCAGTAAAAGCTACCCAAGATGGCATGGTTCTTTGTCCTTGATCATTTGCAATAATTTCAACACGACCACTGGTATATACACCAGCACATGAATATGTAGTTCCAAGATCTACACCGAAACAGTAATTAGATTTATTCTGACTCATTGATTATAAATATATAAATTTTTAAAACTTTAAACCCTATTATTTGTTTATAAAATTTATTTTTTTTATTTTTTCACAATCTATAATATAAATATAATAATTATAATTTATGACAAACTCTAAGAAAAACTCCAGCAAAAAGAATTCCAAAAAATGTTCTAAGGGTATGATATTAAGAGATGCGTATACTACAAAAAAAGGTACCAAAGTTCCTGCTGCATGTATAACAGCACAAAGTGATTCTGGTAAGAAAACATCGTTAAAATTAAAAAAATATTTACAAAAAAAAGCTAAAATGCATAGGGAAGCTATGAAAAGATTTTCTAAAGAAGTTCCTAAAAAATGTTCTAAGGGTGAAATATTAAGAGAAGGATATAAGAAGAAAAGTTATAAATCTCATAGTAAAACAGGTAAAAATATTAGTGTTTTAGGTAGTTGGACTAAACCTGCTTGTATTAAAAGTGTTACTGGAAAATCTAAAAAAGGCTCAAAATTAATAACTATTATGAATAAAGATGTTCTTGGTAAATATGGTTATTCAAATATAAAATCACTCTCAAAAACTGAGAGACATTCTGCTCTAAGAGAAGCTCTAAAAAATATTAAACCATTGTCTGTTTATAGAAGACTGATAGCTCTAGCAACCCTTAATAAAAATAAAGATGAAGAACTTTTTATTACACTTAGAAAAGATGCTGATTGGATTAAAACACAAGATGTTTATATTAAATCAAAAAATATAAAAAAAGTATCAAAAAAAAGAGATTCTAAAATAAATTCTAGTAAAGAAAATAGTAAAAAGATTAGTAAAAAAAATAGTAAGAAGACTAGTAAAAATTGAAAAAAATATATGTTTGAAGAGTATCTCATGTTCTTCAAACTACTTTGGAAACACACGAGCCTTACGGCTCTGAAATTTACGATTCTTTTGGCTGTTTTACAGCTTTTAGTATCGTATATTTCAAGCATTTATGTGTCTCGCATCTTCGTGGATTTATCCATGGAAACTTTAGATGATGCATTTTTTGCCGTGTCACTTAAGATTTTAGTTCATGACCTTCTGGACTACTTTTTGTTCTATCCTTCCACTACGGAGGGCACCAGTGTCGCTAATCAAATTTTGCAAGAAATTAGTGAAACCTTGATGAGTGCCAATAATGAACTTTCACTGGTCATCACAAATTCTGTGATTATGGAAGCATGTGTTGATTCATTTTACGCATACTTTCAAACAATCTGGCAGACCGTAAAAATGCTACCTGAACTCGTTGACTATTTGGTTGTCTTGTATGTTTCAACAGGACAATCATGGTTGATAATCCAAGTCATTGTATTTGGAACATTGCTTCTTCTTTTACTCCAAAAAACTCTAGAAAAAGAACTTGATGCTATTTCCAAAAAAATGCTTTCTATCACTGATGAAACACGAAAAGAAATTTCAAGACGTTGGACTGACTACTTTGCTAGGAAAAGCATCTGTTTTGGAAAACCTGCGCCAAATCCTGCCGATCAAGTACATAAATACACCACACAATGGTTAGCAAAGGATGAATTGGTGAAACGGTCGCATCTTTTAAATAATACAGCACGAGAAGTGTTGTTTCTTTCATTTCGGTATTTGTTCAAAGATAAACAAATACTGATGTGGCTAATTGTTAATCATCAACGTTTGTGGGGTGGAATAAAACTGTGGATAAGATTGAAAGAACTTGTAATGCACAATGAAACAAAAATGAATCGTCACTTTGATCTTTACATTAAAGCTCTAGTCTCACAAAAGAAAAAAGTTGCTTTGGTGAGACATTTCTGGAAAAGAAGAAATTTGAGACTTTGCAGTTTGCTGATAGTTCAAAAGAACTGCCCCCAAGTAATTTTATCATCTATCTTAAATATAGGTCCAAAACATCATACTTTAATTATTGAGGGTCAAAAGGGTTCTGGAAAAACCTACTTGATTTCAATTCTTATTGGAGGTGTGGATAGTGATGCTAAAATGTTCTTTGGAAAGACAAAAATTGAACCATCGCAGATTCCTTTCTTTGTTGTTTCACAAGATGTCGCATCTTATTACACCCACAATTCAAAGAAGACCATCACGCATTCGGCTAATAAACTGTTCAAAGGTTCTGGGAAAAATTTGGTGTCCTTCCTATCTAAGTTTGGTCTGGAATGGATTACTGAAAAAAATCTGGATGAACAACTAGGTGAAAATGAGAAATCTTTATCACCTGGAACAGTTAGAACAATAGTTCTAGCCCACCTAATGTGGGAACTTCAAGATCATCTACAATCTGGAAAATCCATAAAGTTTGTGGTTCTTGACGAAGTTGATACCGCAATTGACTTTGGCACAGTGAAAAAGTTTTACACAGAATGCATTCTTCCACTTCTTAAAAAGTATGGTGTGCCATGCTTCATTGTTTCTCACAGCCAGCAGTTTAAGGATCTTGTCCGAGAGTTGGATGGTGATGCCTGCAGGACTTTGACAGCAATAAAAGAAGGCGATGTCATAACCTATCAATAAAAACAAATTGAAAGGTTCTAATTTTAATCTAATTTTTTTCTAACAAGTTCATCAACATATCTAATATAAATACGATCAAAATTATCATCATTAATACTTTCTTCAAGATTTATGTTTAATTCTTTAGCAAGCTTTAGAAATTCAATAACAACAAAATTATCTATAGTTCTCTTGTATTCGTCATTATACAAATTTCCTTTTTTCATTATCGTATGAAAAATCCTTTCTTCAGCAGATTTATTATTATTTTGTTCCTCATTATTACTATTATTTTTATTTATTCCTAAATCTTTTATTCTATTCTCTATATTCTCATCAATTTTATTTAGATGTTCTATCGTTATAACAGGAATTTTATTTTCTTCCTTTTTTTTGTTATTATCATCAGTATTATTTATAGTTGATTTTTTACAAATCGAACTATCTATTATTTCATATTCAGCAATTAATTCTTCTATACTTTTCTCTTCTTTGTTATTTTTACTTAAAAATATCTTGATTAAAGATACTCCAACAAAAAAACTACCTAAAATAAAAATCATTTATTATATTATACCTATTATAATATTATAAAAAAACAATTTAAAATTATATTAATTATATTAAAATGTGTTAAT
>Ga0194130_10002148_pt1 | contig 29187 bp, 28 predicted proteins | sample TA2KigsurfametaG_FD_160084 | JGI IMG/M metagenome (GOLD analysis project Ga0194130, IMG submission 160084) | Freshwater microbial communities from Lake Tanganyika, Tanzania - TA2015050 Kigoma 12 surface | ecosystem: Environmental > Aquatic > Freshwater > Lake | place: Tanzania: Lake Tanganyika...
CTTTATTAGAAAAAAAATTGAATTATAAAATAAATGTGTTTCAAGTAGGGTACAATGTCAATTACTTTCAACTACTTGTTTAATGCTTTGGATGATTCTCACCCCAAAAGTGACAACATCGAAGGATTATCTTTAGAATTAATGAACCACCAAAAAACTGCAATTTATCACGCTCAACTTTTAGAGCAAAATGAAGGTTTTCGAATTGATTGGTCAACACAACCAATAAGCTATCGTGAAGAGGAAATTAGTCCTTATAGAGATGTATTTTTCAATTTTGGAATTTTAGCTTGTAAAGTTGGCTCTGGTAAATCATTTGTGGCTCTTGGATTAATTTTAAAGAAAAATTTGTTGAATTTTGATAGGACTTCAAGTGATGAGAGGGATCCTCTATGTTTTTCATTCAAACGTATTAATACTTTGGCAAGCACTGTTTCTACAAATATGATTCTAGTACCACACAATTTATTTAATCAATGGAAAACATACATTGTAAGTCACTCAAATATGAATGTGACTTTTGTGAGTAACAAAAAAGAATTAGAGCAAATTTATGGAAAAATGAGGTCTTATTATCTAAAATTATCTCAATTGAATGAAAAAAGAAAGATTATTCAAAGTGATGATATTCAAGAAACGATTAACATTATTGAAAGCTCATTACAAAATATTGAGATTGATGAAGAATCTGTTGATAATCTTTTTAAGGAAATTACAGAGAATAAGGTTTATCTAATTTCTTGTAACTGCTGGAATTCATTTGCAAGAGGTTGGAAAGATCATATTAGAAAAAAAATAAGTCGCATTTTTGTTGATGAAGTTCATTCTTTACATCTACCCAATTCAGAATCTATCAAAGCGAATTTTATTTGGTTCATTACTTCATCAGTCAACGACTTATATAAACATAGGAACAATGGTTTTATTCACAACACTATTTCAAGCTATAGATGTCTTAGTAAACGCTATCAAGAATATATTACCATCAAAAACACTGATGAATATGTTGATTCAAGTTTGCTCCTTCCTCCACCGGTTTTAAGAACAATTATTTGTAAAGCATCAATTATTATTAATCTCTTTGCGGGTATTATCAACAATGATGTTAAAAATATGCTTTTAGCAGAGGATATTGATGGTGTTGTCTCTCACCTTGGCTTAGAAGTCGCGAGTGAACACAATATTATTACAATTCTCTGTGAAAATCTTGAAAAAGAGCTTGATAATGCAAAAATGATGTATCAAACAAAAGTTAATATGCATTATGCATCAGAGCAAGGAAAACAAGAAGCTTTGGTAAAAGCCAAAGAAAAAATAAAAGGAATTAAAGAGAAAATTGAGAGTGTGAGACAAAGAATTATTGAAAGTAATATGGATCCAATTTTACACATTGAAATTACAAATCCAGTTATTACTTCTTGCTGTAAAAATAAATTTGAATTGGAAAGTCTTACTTCTTATATTGAATTTAATCAATCAAAACAATCATCTATTAATTGCCCAATGTGCCGTACTCCACTTGACTTAAGTAAATTAATTTACATTGGAGACAAGAAGAAACCAAAGGAAAAGAAAAAAACCAATCCCAAAGAAGGGAGAGATTTTAAAGATTTTAACAAAATTGAAAATTTGGAGTATATTTTGCAAAATGAAATACCTCAAGATAAGAGAATATTGATTTTCTCAGAATACGAAGGAAATATCGCAAAAATATCTGAGACATTTAGAAAAACAGGAAGAAATAATTTGTCCCCATTGAAGGGCTCTTTAAGCCACATTACTTCCCTTATAGGGAAATATAATTCCGGGGAAATACCCAATTTGTTCTTGAACGCTAAATATTGTGGAAGTGGATTAAATTTGGAGAAAACAGATGTTATCATTATGATGCATAAAATGTCGGATGATAATATCAAGCAAGTTATTGGAAGAGGAAATAGGATTGGAAGAATAGGAGTTCTCCAAGTATATTTCCTCTACACGGATAATGAATAATTTTTAATTTTTAATTATAAATAATGGATAAAATATATATTACAAATACTTTATTGGACTTCAAAACAAAAATTATCCCAAAAAATGCAATTATTATAAATCTAGAAAAATTCAATAACAATGATTTTTTAAAAACAATTATTTCAAGATTGGATATAAATGAAATAATTTGTGAAAATAAAGAACTCCAAAAATATGTTTCAAAAATATTAAACAAAGAAGTTATAAACATCGAAGAATTGGAAATAAAATGTAGTAGATATCAAGATAAGTCCGTATTTTATTTCTTGTATTACATCTCTCTAGCATCATTTACGTCGTTTTTTTTCTTTTCACTATACATAAAAAAAAGATTCCAAATAGCTATGATTTTAATTGTAAATCTATTTATATGGCTTGTATCTTATTATTTTTTAATGAAAAAACAACCTTGGGAAAATGTTATTATTGATAATTAGGAAGTTCCCTTATAATTGGAACAGAAATCAAGTATGGGTCAATGAATTCCATCTCGAAAATATCTAATATTTGTTTATATTTTTCTATATCAATCTCTTTCAACTTATCTACTTTCAATATAGATGGATCACTTTGTTCGATCATTATTTTTAAATAATATTGTTTGAATGATTGATTATCTGTTACTGGGATAGTAGCTTCTATAATTTCACAATTATATACATTTTTAATTTTGTTATTAAAATATTTTAATGTACTATTAGCAGTTATTAATTCAACACTTTTCTTAGAAAAATGACATCCAAAAATTAAATATGAATCATATTGCTTCATATTTAAATGGAAATAAAAAATGTGGTGAGAATACGAAATTATTCAATTAAAAATGGAACATCTCCTCCATACTGCTTCCATATCTTCTCCTTCGCTAAAAATTCTTTTTCATCAACAGATAAAAATACTGAGCGATTTTTTTTCCCATACTCCAATTGCTCAGTCAATGTTGTTAAATTATCATCAATGTATCCAGTTTTTTGAAATATGTCCTCGGGATATATTTTCCAAAACTTTTTTATTAATTCTGGATTATTAAAATACTCTTTCCACTTATCTAAATCTAAATTCTTATTTGTTACGTGCTTATTATTTTGAAGATCCTCTGCTTTTTTATTGCGTAAATTATATCTTGATGCCAAGTCTAGTGACTTATCAATCATCTCTCTAGTAAAACCATAATGTTTAAACATATTTGATAAGACACCATCATAATTAGTCATTAAATCTTCATATTTCAATTCTAAGAAATTTGGTCTCCTATAATCCCAATTATAAATGTCCATTATAGTGTTCTTGCTACTCTCCAAATATAAATCATTCTTCATCTCAAAGTATAAACCCTCTTCTAAATTTAATTTACCCAAGATTTCTCTATAAGTAACATTATTCAAACTTCTTATTTTTCTATTAGCCCAAGGCTCAATCGTATTTTTGTGATACTCATATGCACTCACTATAACTGCACAAGGATTTCTTATCATATGTGTCCCTATTACAGGTCTATCTATTTGAGAAAAATCAATTTTACTATGATGTTCCAACCAAATATCAGTATCTGGTTCTAATTGGGATTGAGGACAATATTGATATTTAAGTCCTAGTGGGGTAGCTATTGTTCTTAAAATCTTTTCAACAACTACTGTTCCTGTCTTATGATGACAGCAATGAATTATTAGTGGTTTTTTATTTTTATAATCTACAACTTGATCCTTCAACAAATTATTCTTAATGATTATACTTGAAATATCATATTTAATACTTTCATTTAATGGATTATAATGAGTTTCTCGAGGTGTTACTATTTGATTATCTTCAAAAGGGCTAGTAAATAAACTAAATACCATTTATAATTAAAATAATTTATTTAATATTTTTTTTCGCAAATACTGGGCTTAACTATTTTGTTCAAGTATTCTCACTCCAACAAATCCTTTTCCTCGTCTTTCTCCACCAACCTTAATATTGGCTCGATACTCAACATTCATCGCACTAAAACATCTTTTCATTCTCTCTGTAAAGTCTGTCATCGTTATTGATGGAGGTTTGGATCCAACACTAATATATTCACGATAATAACATTGATATTCTTCCAGTAATTCTTTGCAAGTCATTGTATCACTTTCATTTCCAGTAATTTCAAGACACATATCAACAAATTCAGCATAAAAATCTTGAGATTGTAAAATTGATTTCGTATTCATATCTACCAATTCGGGTACTTGAATTTTTTCATCATTCTCAATATATCTACGAACATACTCCAACAAAATAATCATAAATTGTTGTCTATATCTCATATCATCCTTGAGTTTGATTTTTATGTTTGGATCAGCTCGAAATTCATTTGGTTTTGTTGGTTCATAATTGACAAAACGATTGGGAAAATTAATACCCTTCATTCTCCTAAGAAAACCACCATCTTGAGCATCCTCAATCTTTGGAATCTTATTGAATAACATAACCAATTTAAACATTGGTACATCAGACAATTCTGGTTCTGGGGCGTGTGCTTTTCTAACTTGCAACTTATCATTGCCAGTCAATTCTTTAATAAAATCTTGGTTCAATGTTTTTCCCTTTGGAGGTTCATTAACACAAACAAATCTTTTCTTGAATACACTAATCAATAAGGAATTATGTCCTTCTTGAGAATTCGACACATTCGTCAAATATGAATTGTTTAAAGTACCTGCGTAATCACCCAATGTGTGATCGTGTAAATCCTTAATAACACCTTTGCCATTACCACCGGAACCCTCAAGATTTACAAATAACTCATTCTTATTTCTTCCAATACAGGTCGAAGCTAAAAAGGTTAAAAGAAATTCTCTCACGTTTTTATCTGGTAGTGATTTATCAAAAATGTCAAGAACATATGCACGAATCTCTGGGATGATTTCTTCCGTGTAATCATAACCAGTTGTCATACTAATCTTGTCTTCCGGTCTAGTATCACGAAAAATACCATTTTTCAAATCATATACTCCATTGTTAAATCCCAACAAATAAATGTTCATATCAAGTTCTTTGTAGAAATTTTCATCATAGAAAAATTCTTGAGATTCCTTGACAATTGCAGTTTTGTAGCTGGAATTTTTAAGAAGTTTGATCGATTTTTCACATTGATCTTTTCTCACTTTAATGGGATCAGTCTCCGGGATAGGTTCACCTCTTTTTGATTCTTCATCAGCGATTTTGGTAGATAACATTGAGCTATAACGATAAAGAACATTCCTCACAATCAAACTAATATCTTGTAAAAGACGAATAGGCGATGTATGAGCTGTCCATTTATTGTTTTCAAAACAATACCATAATTCTTTGGAAAAACAATATTTGTCCTTCAATAAATGATAAGTCAATTCCGCAAATTCTGAGTGAGTATTTCTCAAAGATTTAATAATCAATCCTGATAAATCATCTTCACTGTTAAAGCGGTCCATTTCAATGTAATATCTTGCTGGAGAATCTTCTCTTGCCATTTTTTGCAAACTTCCAATCCTCACTCTTCTTTCTTCCGCATAATTTGCAAATGTTTGATTCCACAATTTATCACATACTCTTTCATCATATTTTGGTGATTGAGATGACCATTGTTTCCATAAATCCAAATTTTCTTCACTCTCATTGTGCAGGATTGCACCAATACGTAACCAATCTTCATAGTCATTCACTCTTCGCTCATTCAATAATGATAGCAATGTACGAACATATTCAATCGATTTCCTTGGAGCAACCGGTTGCATATTTATACTAACACTCTCCGCAATAATTTCTTCATTCTTTTGCTTAGAAATAATCATTTTTTCTTCTTTTTTCAAAATATCTCCAATGACAGTTTGTTTTTCGGGAAAACGATGCTGGATAGATAATAATTTCAATAATTTAAGATTATCACTAATTAATTCTCTTTCATCCAATTCCAAATCAAAAATATATGTTAATTCATATGCGTGCGATGTTGGTTTTTTCTTACTACCATACATAATCCAATTATTTCTCTCAACGACACATTTGTCAATTATTTGATCAACTGGCGTACAACAAATTACAAGCTCTGGGTGTTCATTCATTTTTTGAACTACTTTTTGTCTTACCCAATGTTGAGCTCTATAAGAAATGCATAAATATGGAAACATGATATGAATTCCATCTTTCAAAATATTCTTTTCTTCATCAAATTCAGGACCTTCTTTTTCAAAAACAAAAGCCAATGCTTCTTGCTCACTCAATTCATTTCCTAAAACTTCACGAATAAAATCTTGATATGTCACAACCAAATCTTTAATTAGGGCAATTGTATATGACCTCTCTTTTCGATCCGAGTAGCGCAAATCTAAATCAATACAAATCTTGGAAAATCTTTCGGGATGCTTCTCAGTTAATGAAACAGTTTTACCTTTTTCAAAAACTTGTTGAGCATATAGTTTGTGAAACTCATCTGCTTTATTCGCAGGAATTAAATACTTACCTCCAACTAGTGAGGTATGAGTATATTCAGCATCTTTGCTTACAGAATAATTTTGCAAAAATTCTGTTAGTTTATTGCCTACAGATGAACTCATTTTGATATCTTTTGAAGATTCTAGTCTATATAATTTCAATTTTTTTAAGTGTAAAATTTTTATTGAATTTTTTTAGAATTTAGGCTTTACAAAATTTATTGACTAAATTAATGAAGTATTTTTGTTTTTTTAGTGTTATTATTATCGCTATTTTTTTTCTTCTATTTTCTATGAAAGACGATAAAGTTATAAAAGCCGTATGTGTGTTGAATAATAATAATATTAAGGGTGTGATCTATTTCGAGGAAGTTGGAAGGAAAACTCGAATCTATGGAAAAGTAAGTGGATTGAAGCCTGGATTAAGAGCCATTCATATTCACGAAGCTGGCGATTTAACTGATGGTTGCACTAGTGCTTGTGCACATTACAATCCCTTTGGCAAAGAACATGGTGGTCCCCATAATAATGAACGCCACGTAGGTGATTTAGGTAATCTCGAAGTAGATAAGAAAGGTGAAGCTAAAATAGACTTGCTTGACCCACTAGTTAAATTGAGAGGGAAATACTCCGTCATTGGAAGAAGTATTGTTGTTCACGAGGATGCAGATGATTTAGGTAAAGGTGGTCATAGCGATAGTTTAACTACTGGACACGCTGGTAAGAGGATAGCTTGTGGAGTAATTGGATATGCTAAAGGATGTAAATGATTTTTTTAGAAAATTATTTTATGCTATATAATAATGTTTCGCATTATTATAAGATATTTTTCAATTAAAAATATTCCAATTGTATTTATTGAACCAAGAAAAGATATTATGGTATTAAAAAAACCATTTGATGGCTATGAAGAAGAATTCAAACCTAATCCTGATTATGATAAGGAATTACTTGATGAAAATAAAAATCTAAGTAATAGTAATGAAAACATATACAGGAATGATAAAATGCTCAATACAGAATAATTGTTTGGATGAAAGTATATTTGGTGCTTTGAAAATATATGATCTACGGGGTAAAATTATTAGTCATGTTGTAAGAAAAGAACCAATCCCAATCGAATTAATCAAAATGTTCGAAGTAACATATAAAGAATTTTCAAAATTCTTTTTTAGTAGGAAAACTATAAATTGTATGTTCCAATTCTGTAAGAAAAAAATGCCAACTAGCACAAAATTACTGGATGATACGTTGAGAAAAATAATGAAATTGAAAAAAGAATTGGATAAGAAAAAATTAAATCCATTGATTAAAAGTTATAAGAAAATAATGAGATTATTAAGAAAAATAACAATCGATTTCACGAAGAAGTATCGGGAGAGGTACTTAGCATTAATGAAGCAGTAATTCTTCCAATAATTTTTGACAATCTTTCCACTTCATCTATTCTTGTCGTTGATTCAACTATTGTATCAAAATTTGAATCAAATGAACCAGTCATCTTTCTCGATATAGATTCTTCACCTTTTTGAAAAGTAGCTATGTAATTGTAGAATTTGAAAGGAACAGGGTTCACTATAATTGTTTGGAAAGAAATGGAAGCTTCATTGAAAATTAGGGTGAAATGTTGGTTTTCATTTTCAATTTCTTTGATGACGATGTTGATTGGTTTCACTTTTAATTCTTCGTAGGTTATTGATCTTTCAAATGTAAAATTGCTCTCATATGTGTAAAAAATTTTGTCTCCATATTTTTCTTGCTTAATAATCTTATTTGATGTTGTATTATCACTTTTAGATGCTAATTTGATGTCATCAGTGATAGTTGTGAATTTTCTCGTAAATTTGATCTTGAAAATAGTATAAACTCTCACAGGATCTTGTTTTTGTCGTGGACCTACCCCACATCTTTGTATTTTAGGGTGATATGTACTAACATATGATGGTGATATTTGTAACTTAAGTGTTTCCATTTGTTTTTGAGTGTTATAATAAAATATTAAATCAATTTTTTTGAGCAATTGCGCAAATTGCAAAGAAACCAAATATTGAGAACATTTTCATATAGTTATCATAATTTGATTTATCTCCATAGTTTTTCAAATAATGATTTTCAACTATTGCATCCTCATATTTCTTTTGAGCATCTTGCGCAATCCTTTGCATCTCATTAAATTCATTCTCACTGTAAATTTGCATTCTCTCATCTTTCAAAGAGCAGCTTAAAACTCTCACGTACTTATTCCAAGTACCTTCTTTATCTTGAACCATAATTGGTTTATCGAAAGGATTTTTTGGAATAATTATGTGAACTAAGTAGTGATCTTTTCTTTTGAGAGGTGTTTTCTCTGTTTTGATCAAAGCTAAAAAATCTTTGTTGCTTATTTCGTTATGTTTCAAAATAAGAGATCTTCGAAGTTCATCCCAATCGGTTGAATTTTCGATTTTAACTCCTTGTATTTTTCCATCATCTGCTACTCCTACAACAATTTGACCTCCATTAGTATTTGCGAAACTGCTAATGTACTTTCCTAAGCCTTCATTAGTTCTCACAAAATTAAATGAAGCCTTAAATTCTAGGAATTCATTTTCTTCACCTTCAAAAATATCCCCAACATCTTGGAGAGCTTTTTGGTGAATAATTCCAGGCTGCATTCTAACAACAATATCTGCAGGAATGTGATAATCGATGGATTGACCATCCTTTCTCACATAACTTGAAATATTTCCCTTACAATTCACAACACATAAATCTTTCGATTTTGGAATTGTGAATTCAGTGCAAAAAGATTCAATGTCATTTGCCAAAACTATATAGTTTTTCAATTGATACTGTAGATGTTCATATTCAACAGTATGTATTGTATTGTAGATTATACGAGTGAGAATTTCTACACTCATTAACCAATCATTTCGATTCTTAGAATAACCACCAACTATACGATTCGCTTTGTTTATTCCAATGTATATTGAACCGCCATTCGTATTTGCTAACGCACAAATTTCTCTAATAATATTAGGGTATTTACCATAGACTGTATCAAACATAACATTTTCATAATCATCGCGTTTCGTATTTGGGAAAACAGAGTGGATAGTTGAGTTCTTTTGAATCGTGTTTTCGTCAAACGAGACGTGTAATTTTTTTATCATAATCGTGTTATATAGGTAGAATATAGAAAATTTTAGTTTCAATTTTTTCATATATTAAAAACTCTTTCATATTTATATAAAAAATGTACTCAACTTTAGAAAAAAAAATCATCGAACAATGGAGAGAAGACAAAACATTCCAAAAACAATTGGATAAAAATAAAAACGAAGAGAAATATGTTTTCTATGATGGACCACCATTTGCGACTGGTTTACCACATTATGGTCATCTAGTCGCTAGCACCATTAAAGATATTGTTCCTCGTTATTGGGCAATGAGTGGTTATAATGTACCAAGGAAGTGGGGATGGGATTGTATCGCTGAAGGAACATTAGTTAATTTAGCTGATGGAACAAGTATTCCTATTGAAAAGTTTGATTTCTTGGCTTTTGTTGAAACTTTAGGTATAGAAACAGAGGAATATTTGAGGCAAAACAAAAAATTATTTTTTAACAAAGGAGTAAAGAAAACAATTGAATTGGAATTCGATAATGGTAATAAATTAAAATGCACGAATGATCATCAAATTTACACTAAGTTAGGATGGAAAAAAGCGATTGAATTGGATGAAAATGACGAAATATTTGCCAGTAGAATAAATCCTGAATTTGAATTTAAACAGTCTTCTTGGGAGAATTATCTAGACCATATCTTACTCTCTAGTGAAAATATTATTTCTGGAAGAAAATCCGCTGCGTATTGTAGAATAATTGGGTATATGCTAGGAAGTGGAAATTATTTTGTTGATGAAAAGGATGTTATAGAATTTGTCAATGATGTTCACTTAGTATTCAAGGAAAATTTAAGTTATTCGTATAATGAACGATATACTGTAAATTTATCCAATCATTTAAGATATCTTGAAAATTACAAATTCATCCCAAGATTATTTTTTTATGACTCAACTCCCAATTTTTTAAAGAAAGAATTTTTTGCTGGATTATTTGGAGGTTATCGAGGTAATTACTTATGGGAAGGAGAAAAGGATTTGAACGATATTTTATATGTTTTATCCAATCTTGGTATTTTTGTAAAAGTTGAAAGGGATAAAATATTTTTAGGAGAAGAAGATGTTGGAAATTATAAATTGAAAATGGGATATAGATACGCTGAGAGGAAAAGGGAAAAACCTTCGAAAGTAAAAATGATTGGAAGAACAGAGATTGGATATATGCGTGTTTATGACCTTTCTATTAATGAAACACATAATTTTATTGCGAATGGTATTGTTGTCCATAACTGCCATGGTCTTCCAATCGAGTTTGAGATTGAGAAGAAATTGGGAATAAAAACAAAGGAAGAGATAATGAAAATTGGCATTGGAAAATATAATGATGCTTGCAGGAACATTGTTATGAAATATTCCAAAGATTGGAAGAAAACGATTGAAAGATTGGGTCGTTGGGTTGATATGGACAATGACTATAAAACGATGGATTTAAGTTATATGAACACTGTTTGGAAAGTATTTTATGCTTTATGGGAAAAAGAATTAATCTATCAAGGCGTGAAAGTAATGCCTTATAGCACTAGTTGTACTACCCCATTATCTAATTTCGAGGCTAAATTGGATTATAAAAAAATTCAAGATCCTTCAATAGTTGTCAAATTTATGATGAAAGATTGTGAAATCTTAACATACTTTTTAGTATGGACTACTACACCATGGACACTTCCTTCCAATCTAGCATTATGTGTAAATCCTGATTTTGATTATGTTGTTTGTGAGAAAGATAATTCATTCTATATATTACTTGAAAAATTTATGGATAAATATGGATTTGTAGAAGTCATCGCTAGAATGAAAGGGGATGAATTGATTGGATTAGAATATGAACCTTTATTCGATTTTTATCATGATAGAAAAGGATTTTTCATTGTTGGTGATAAATATGTAAGTGATGATAGTGGAACTGGTATTGTCCATCAAGCTCCTGCATTTGGTGAAGATGACTATAGAGTTTGTTTGAAAAATGGTATTATTGATAAAACTATTTCTCCACCGTGTCCATTTGATGCAAATGGATATTTTACGAATGAAGTTCCTGTATTGAAAGGACTTTATTTCAAAGATGCTGACAAAGTTGTTTTGAAACTATTGAAAGATAAATTATTTCATCAAACAAGTGAACATCACGATTATCCTCATTGCTGGAGAAGTGGTAGTCCTTTAATGTATCGAGCAGTTCCTTGTACTTTCGTAAATGTTGAGAAAATAAGAGATGAAATTGTTAAAGTAAATAGTCAAGAAACTAATTGGGTTCCTGAGCATATCAAAGAAGGAAGGTTTGGGAATTGGCTAAAAGAAGCAAAAGATTGGTGTGTATCTAGAAATAGATATTGGGGAACACCGATACCATTATGGAAGAGTGATGATGGAGATGTAATTTGTATCAAAGATGTTGAAGAATTGGAAGAAATTGTTGGTAGAAAAATTAATGATATTCATAGGAATCATATTGATAGCATTACTATTGAAAGAAATGGGAAAATTTATAAGAGAATAGAAGAAGTTTTTGATTGCTGGTTTGAAAGTGGGAGTGTTCCTTTTGCGAGTGATAATTTTCCTGCTGATTTTATTGCAGAGGGATTAGATCAAACAAGAGGCTGGTTTTACACTTTAATGGTTTTGAGTGTAGCATTGAAGGGACATTCTCCTTATAAAAATGTTATTGTGAATGGATTAGTATTAGCAGAGGATGGTGAGAAAATGTCCAAATCGAAGAAAAATTTTCCTGATCCAGAGTTAATTTTAGAGAAATATGGGGCTGATGCGTTGAGGCTTTACTTAATTAGTCAGGGGATTGTGAGAGGAGATTCTTTGAAATTCAAGGAAGAAGGAGTGAAAATGATTATTCAAAATGTTCATATTTTTGCTCATAACACTTTGAATTTCTTGAAGCAAATGATTCCATTGTATGAACAAAAAAATTGCATGAGGTTTCATTATTTTAATTTGGATGAATTGAAAGATAGGTGCAGTAATATATTGGATCAAATGTTATTGAATTATTTACAGGAATTTATTGATGCGATTCATAAAGAAATGCAAAATTATAATTTAGGAAATATTGTAGGAAGAATAGATAAATTTATAGGGCAACTTAGTAAAACCTATTTGAATATGAATAAGTCAAGATTGAAATCTATGAAATCACAGGAGGAAGCATTAAACTCTTTAAATGTTTTATTTTACGTTTTCAAGAAGTTTTCTATTATGATTGCACCTTTCGCTCCTTTTATGGCTGAGTACTTTTATCAAGAATTGCGACTATTAGAGGGAGAAATTGATTTTCAATCTGTTCATTTGGAGAACTTGCCTGTAGTTGTTTGGGAAAAAAGTGAGAGTGGTCAGGAAGGAATTAATTTATTGGAATTGATAATTGAGGCAAGAGGTGAAATGCGAAATATTTTGAAGAGTTCTAAGAAACCAATTAGAAGACAAATCATATATGTGAATGATTGGAGATTGATTCCTTTTCTTGAAGGAATAATGGAAACATTAATGATAGAGTGCAATGTTATGGAGTTTGAATTTTCAAGTAGATTATCGGAGGTTGTTGTTCCTCAATACGAATATTCAATGCAACTTTTAGGAAAAAGATTTAAAGGAGATGCTAAAAATGTTAAGTTGGAGTTGGAGAAATATTTTAAAGATAAGAAAGTTGAGAGAGGGAAGAAGAAGGTAATTATAAATGGGAAAGAGGAAATTTTTGATGAGGAGATAAAAGTTGTAGGAAAATTAGATCAATCGAAAATTTGGAAATTTCATCAACAGTATTATGTTGACAGTGGTATATTAATATTGAGCGATTTGTGTTGGGATGATGAAATGCAGGAGATATATATAATGAAGAAGATAACGAGGGAACTTATGAATTTGAGGAAAATTTTAGGAATGGTTCCAACTGATAGTGCGAAAGTAATTTTTAGAAATGAAGCTGATAGTGATTTCGTTGAGAAAAATTTATGGAAATTGTATGAAGGAACAGGAATGTCATTTGAAGAAGGATCTGTTGATGAATCAAAAACAATTATTGATTTTGAAGATGAAAATATTAAGTACAAATTTATGATTCAAAAAATATGATCACTTTTTGTTTGAATTATATTTGTCTTGGATAATTTTAAATAATTCTGTGGTATTTTTAGTGGGGTTCTTATTTGGATGATATTTTAATGCTAATTTCCGATATCTCTTTTTCAAATCCTGTTGTGAATTATTACTATTTGTAATTCTTAAGGCACGGAATTCCTTGATGTCATTTGGGATGTCATTTGGTGTATCGTTAGATGGTTCACTCGCAGGAGGAGGAGGAGGAGGACGATTTCGAGGAGGAGGAGGAGGAGGACGATTTCGTCTTCTTCTTTCTTCTTCATTTCTTCTTTCTTCTTCTCGTCTTCTCTCTTCTTCTCGTCTTCTTTCTTCTTCTCGTCTTCTTCTATTTTCTTGTCGGCTTTTCTCATCATCTCTAATTATATTTAATAAATCTCGTTCAATTTCTTCTAATTCTTGGATAGTTCTTGCAACACTTAAATTACGTTTTATTATTTCAAATCTAGGGAAAAATAAAGGATTATAATATCCATATCGACTTTGCACTTGTGATAAAAGATCACTGACCCTATCTTTAACCTCGATAAACCCTCGTTCTTCTTTAATAAAATTTTCGATATCTTCTTCAATTTCATTTATCTCTTGTTCTATGTCATCAAAGTCTTTAATTCTTTCAATTTCACTCAACCTCTTTTTTAATGAAGGAAGGAGTCCTGGATGTTCATAAAAATATATCCTATTAACAGATAATTGATTGATTCGATACATTAGATCATCTCTACGTTTTTTAAAAATATCTATATTATTTGCTTTTCTTTCTCTCTCTAATCGATCATATTCATTTCTTCCAACCTTTCTCCTAGTTTCTTCTTCTCTTCTCAATTTTTCTTGATAATTTGTATTATCCATTCTCTCTATTTTAGATCTTATCTTATTCGAGTTTGAATTTATTACTTGTTTTTCGAACGCTAATGCTAAATGAGATGGTTCAATATCTTCACAACTTTTATTTGCATAGTCTATGAATTCCTTAAAAGGGCTTCCAATGTATGTAATTTTGGACAATTTTTTCTTTATTTTATCACATAAGAAACAAAAACCAAAGTTATTGTCTGAAAGTTCTCTATAATCATTTACACGTTCAATAAAATGCTTTGACAATAATGTCGCAGATAATTCAGACATTAATGTATCAAATGAAATATACCTTTTATTTACTGATTCATTTAATCCATCATCAATATCCAAATTATACCTTCTTTTATCTTTCAAAATTCCTTTTTCTTGTATTACTTCAATTTTGTATGAAGCTTTATATTCACCTGGTTCTATATAGGGATTCTTCTTTTTCTCTCTATCAATTAAGCTTGATATCAATTTTAGTTTTTCATTGGTATTTGCTAGCGCCAGTTGATCTTTCAAATCTATGATAAATAATTTCCCCTCATTCGATTGATAACTCTTTTTTTTAGACAATTTTAAAATTTCCATACCAAGCATCCCTTTTGTCGTATTGTAAGCATTACTCTGTCTACCTCTAATAACATTCTTATTTTCTAGATAAATTTTGTTTGTTATTTGAAAAGATACAGTATTATCATCAATTGAAAATGTACCAGGTACAAAATCCCAAACCATTAATTGTGGAACGTAAGTATTTTCCTCAATGAAAACATATTCATCATTTGTATTGTTACCTTGTCCACCCTTAACTTTCATCGATTTCACTTTTGGTTTGTTTTTAGAAAAATATCCAATGTAAGGACCAAATTCTTTTTTTGAAGAACTTCTAGATGTTTCTTTCACTTTAAAAGTGTATGTAAATTTTTTTCTTTTACTCTCGGATATTGACTCTGCTTTTTTAGTGAAATATATTTTTGCTGCTTCTGTTGGATTATTTGCTAAAACTTTAGAATTTTTAACTCTAAAACTTCTCATATAATTTATTGAGAAAAAAAATCATTGGGTCTCTCATCCCAAAATTTGATTAGTCCAAGAATTTCTAATTCCTCCTTTATAAGTTTTTCCAATCCAATATTTTTGTAATTGGATAAATTTTCATATTCCGTATTCGCGTCTTCCAATGAATAAATATTAATGTGTCTCAATCGTCGTAAAGATTTATGTCCCCATTCAGGAATAATATTCGTTTTGTACGATCTTGATAATGCATCAATGTTATTTTGGAAAGCATAGTAAGCTCTTTGTAGGAAAAATAAATTTTTCAATTTGTTATTAATATAATCAACATCCAATTCATTTTTTAAGTGCAATTTAGTCAGTAATTCTTCAATATCTTGCGGTTTAGTTAAACAACCAAATGATAAAAAAAGAGCATTCTTGGTATCCCAAAAGAACCTATTTTTTATTCCAAGTTTTTTAGCAATGCTAAAAGACGGGTTCTCTCGTTCTATACCAGTATATACTAATGTTAAATAATATGTGTCTTCACTTGCAATCAAATCATTGAAAAACTCCTCCGCATATAAATTATGAACATTTAAACTCTTAAGATTTATTGCACTTGGAGAACTGCCTCGACTAACAGGAACACCCGCACACTTTGATAAATATTTATCCGGTTCCTGTCTATGTTCTGGATCACAAGAAAAAAATTCGATGTCTTCGTTTATAATATTTTTAATTAATGGTATTTGACCTCCATGTAATTGATCATTTTTTTTCCAAGATGCAGCTCCAATCAATATAATCTTTAAATATTTCTTCATTTTAATTATTATATAGAATTTTTTTTAAGCCTATAAAATATATATGAAAATTGTATTATTTCCAGGAGGATTCAAACCCCCTCACAGCGGTCATTTGAAAGTCGTTGAAACATTAATGAAAAAATATAAACCCGATATATTTTACCTTATTATCTCAAAAAAGCCTAGAATAATAGAAGTTCCATATGAGAAAAAATTACACGAATTTTCCAATGATGAATTGAAAGATTTAGCTAAAAAATTCAAAATAAATAAAGTAAATAAGGCAACAATTGAAGAGGCAATGGAAAAAGGGATAATCCCAGCAGTTAATGCAAAAACAACATATGAATTTTGGAAAATTTATTTACAAACATTACCTGATAAAATGAGAGATAAAGTTAAAGTTATAATTGCTAATCAGCCTTCCCCTGTGCTATTTTCTTTTGTTATAGTCAAAGATAGAGTTAAAAAAGGGGATGAATTATTATTAGTAAAAGCTGAGAAAGATAAAGATAATAAACGATTTTCACTTTTTGATACATTGGATGTAAAAAAAAAGGAAATATTAATTCCTACTTTCAAAGATTTCAATAGTTGGCAAATGAGAAAAGCTATCCACAACAAAGATTGGAAGAAAGTCGAAGAATTCCTTCCCAAACTAGATCCAAAAGACAAAAAATATCTAATTGGATTGTTGAAGAATATTTGAAATTGCATTAACAGTCCATTTTTTACCTCTTCGAAAAATATTCAAATGGTTCAAAAAATCGGCAATCGCCTTCTTTGTAAAATTTCCTCTACGAATCTCCTTCACCTCAACATTATTTTCATAATCATAAATTTTATGGTTAGGATTACCTGTTATAGCAACCAATAAATTTTCAACATTTTTGGATGGAGAGCCATTATACATCTCATTAACCAATAGAATGATTTTTTGTTCCATTGGATCTTCTTTAATTTTCTTGATAATCATGTTGTCATCAAATATTTTAAAATAGGAATAACCGTATTTTGGCAATGAGGGTAAATATAAATTGTTGTCTTTTTTGTACTTAATTGTTCGTTTGACACGATTGGATAGAGTTTTAATTTCTACTTCAGCATCCTTAATTCCTCCTACAATTTGCTTGTAATCATCATTAACATTGCTCATAAAATTCTTGTCAGCGCAATGTAAAACAATATTTTTCTTATCCATTAAATCTAGTAGATTAACTCCTTCTTTTACGTTTCTGCAAAATCGAGATGTATCACTAACAATCAAATTTATATTATCTTTTTCATCAATTATCCTCTCTAATTTTTTGAGTTTGGACAAATCCTTTGCGGATCCAATCTCTTTAATTACTTCAACTAAATGATAATTATTCATAGTACAATATCTAATGCAATTACTAACTTGAGACTCTAATGATAATCCATCTTTTTGGTTCTTTTGGCTAATTCTAGCGTATATAATGGCTTCTTTTTTTCTTGCGTATATAATGGCTTCTTTTTTTTGGACTGGATGTAAAGATAATCTCTCAACAGCACGTTCAAAAAACACTGGAAAAAATGATCTTACCATTTTATTATTAGTGTTTACCATTTTAAAAAATCAATTTTTTAACTCACTAACCCATTCATTTATTTCCTCACTGGATATACCCATCATTACTAACTCATTCTCAAATTCCTTCCTCAATCTATAGAAAAACATTGGATCTTCTTCTCCAAACTCATTTTTAATCCTTCCTACAACTAAATCATACTTTGTCATTATTTCATCATTTTTAGAAATAGTTATCACATTGGATATTAAATCAAATCCCATTATTGAAGTCAATATTCTACCTATTTTTCCAGACAAACAATATCCTTCTCCTTCGTAAATCTCATATTCTAAGATTGGAACAATTGATTCAAGTAAATCTTTGCTTTTAGCTAAATATAAGATAGTTGCTAATAAATCTTTCACCCTAAAATTATTCTGGATTATTAAATTATCTATTTTTTTAGTTAATTTACCAAAATGTCCATCATATTTTATTTCATTCGAATAAAAAATATATTCCAATTCATCAATACATTTCTTTATACTATTATTAATATGTGTATTATGTACTAATTCTCTATCTTGATATACATTTTTATTTGTATAATCAATATTATTTTGAAAGAATTCAATATTATGTAAATAAAAATACTCATTCCATCTATAAATATTTAAATTGGGTATGATTGGATTCCTTTTCAAATAAAGTCGTTTTATATTGAGAAGATTTGATGGTAAAACAATAAATTGATTACTTTCTAAGTTTAAAACATCTAAATCACAGTTCAATTCAATTTCCTCCAAAAAATTATTAGATAAATTAAGAAATTTAAGCTTAGGGCATTCAATTTCTACTTTTTGCAACTTATTAAAATTCAAGTATAATTTTCTAAGATTGGAACATTTTATTTTAATATCAGTCATATTGTTGAAAGATAAATCTACTTCTTTAAGATGATCGTGATCTATGAATACTTTTTCAACATCACAAGATTTTGCATTCAAATACTTTAATCTTTTAGGAAAATTATTACTGTCAAGAAATAATATTTTATTTTCTTTAATAAATAATCTTTTGATATTACTATAGTATAAATTTGGGAATTTACTAAAAGATAAGTTTAATGTTTCACAGTTAATTGCGAGTGATTTGATATATGAGTTATAATAATGTAAATCAATAAGGTAAAAATAATTACTAGATATTTCATTATAAATTTTTCTATTGAAATAATTGAGCATTACAAATATTGATTCTCCATCTTTAAAATTTATATTCTTAAATTTTGGATAACTTTTTTGATCATTTCTAATAATTTTTACATAAGAATAATTTCCAAAATAAAAAAGGAGTGAATAAAACTCCATTATAAAAAGTATTGTTCTTATACTAATATTATCTAAATTATAGAATGCGAAGAATAATAATAATTGATAATAAATAAACATTTTTTTATTTATTGTTGAAAAATCTTTAACTAGACAAAAGGTGGACCGTGAAACCAACAAACTAATGAATTCCTGGTACCACTCTCAATCTTTGTAACTCGATGCATCAAATAAGAAGGAAAAAATATTACAGTTCCTTTTTGGTTAGGAGCATTGATAATTTCTCTATTAATCATAAATTGCAGTTTTCCTCCAGTATAATCATCTGGATCACTCAATTGAACAACCATACTTAATTTTCTAGTGCTGGATCGTTCTCCTCCAAAATCCATATGCCAATCATAATGTCCCTCATTTTCCGCTTTGTATGTGGTAAATTGTAAGTCGTCTTTGATAGTAGATAAATGAAAATTCCACATTTCTTTATTTGCTTTTTTAGCCAATCTTAATAAATTTTCATAGAGGTAATGTGTTTCTTTGTTTAATGGTATCCAATTTATTTCGCTGGTCCTGTAGGATTTATTTATAGTACCACTGACATTTCCATCAATCGCTGGATAATGTGATGCTAATTCTTTTATTCCTTCAATTTGTTCATTTGTAAAATATCTTTTGAAAAAATAATAATTAGTCATATTATCATTCTTTTCCAAAAGATCTAATTTAATATTTTCTTCTTGATATTCCATTTTTACTTAGTTATTCAAAAGTTTTTAAGTGTTGAAAAGATTTATTAGTTTTTCGTAATTGGGCTCATCATAAAAGCCATATTTATAGCATTCTTCAAAATATTGTATTAACTCTGGAACACATCCTTTACATAATTCTTCAAAACTTATATCTATTTTCATCTCAGCAATTTTTTTGCATCTATTTTTTCCTGTTATATTTTGCCAAGGTAATTTCGCAGTTTGTAAATAAACCAAAACGTATCCCAAACTTATCAAATCATCTCTTCTTGATGATTCAACTTGATTATTTGTATGAACGCTCATATATCTCAAAGTCCCTCCGTTATTTTTATCCGTTGAAAAAGGAATATGTCTATTTTTTCTCATATAAAATCTAGATAATCCGTAATCAATTAAATATATTTTCTGGAAATCACTTGATATCATAATATTATCCGGTTTAATATCACAATGTATGACTCCTTGTTTATGGATAAATTGTAGTATTTCAATTAGTTTTTTAGCAATGTTTCGAATACTATAATCATCAAATGTAATATTTATTTTTGACATTATATCAGCAAATGAATTAAATAATTTTTCCATTACTAAGTAGTTATTATTTTCATCACTATAAAAATCATATACGGGAACAACATATTTTTTTTCTACATCTTTTTCAAATAAATAGAAATGAATATCTTTCTCTTTTTCTAATAAGTTGTAGAAGGACTTTTTCTCTATTTTAACAGCAAATTTTTCTCCATTTTCGTTCTCCGCTTCATGGACTTTACTAAAACTTCCCTCTCCCAACTTTTTTTTTATTTTTAACATAAATTATTGTATATTTTATACAATAATTTCTAAAATATTAAATATAGATATCAAAGATAATGTTTTAAATAGAGATTATAAACTTTATCGAGACACTCATCTTTTTTATTTGTATAAGTGTAATGAGAGCGATATCTTCTCAATAAAATTTCTATGATCTCTTCTCTAAAAACATCCATCTTTCTATACCAATTTTTTTCTTCGAGTTTATCATCAAATGTACCATTATCTATATCGATTAGTATTTCCGTAAGTTTATCCGTTGGTAGATCAGAAGCCCTTTTGAAGAAATACCTTCTTGACATAAAATTTATAATTAAATTATTTTTAAGCTATCTTAGATATCTTGGCGAACATCAATTCCAACCGGGAATCTTGGACATCCATCTGGTCCCAATTCTTGATATCTAACGGTGAGCTGTTTTCCTTTGAATAATTCATCGAAGTTTTCCTCTGCTTGTTCGAACCAATCTCTTCTCATTTCTCTTGATCCTCTTGGTCTAACCGCAAAAGTTTCTTTGGAACCATCTTTTTTTATGTAGACGCATTCCCAAATAATTGTTCCACGATCTTCTCCATTAGCTTCTTTGTAGCCTGTAATTTCAAACTCTGCATCTTCAAATTCTTTGTATTTTTGGAGATCATTGGATCTATTTTTGAGAAGATATGGTCCTTTGAAATTTCTTAACATAATACCTTCGTATCCTCGCTCAACATAATGCGAATGAATTTCCTTTATATTCGACTTCAATGGACATACCATTGTTTCGACTTTTTTCAAATGAGTGAACTTTCCTTTTGAGAAAATAGCATCCAAAATATTTTTTCTTTCTTCGAAATGCATTGAGGGATCAATGTATAAGTCGTAAAGGTGATATTGGATTTTCTTTTCATTTTCAGGATTACTATTTTTTTCAACTCGAATAAAGCCAGATATTTCTTCAAATGGCAATTCATCAGAGTATAATTCTCCATCAACGTATAAATTGGGATATCCTAATTCACTTGTAATCTTAAAAAGACGGCTTAATTGGGTAATTAAATGAGGCATTTTCTTAAACTCTTTCCCCACACGACTCTTCATAATAACCTCACCACCTTGAATATGAGACATACATCTCAATCCATCCAATTTAGGTTGGGCGAAGCAAGGGAAAACAATATCATTTTTCTTTTTACTTGTAAAATCGAACTTATTTGCTAACATTGGATAAACTGGTGTTTCCACTGATTCAACTGTTGTAGCATATCCTTCTTTTTCAATCTTATCTTGATATTTACGCTCTGCTTCATTTACTGCCTGTTGAAAAGCGGTTGTTTCATTGGACTTCCCAATGTTTTTACCAGTTTCAACTAAGCGAGATGAGGAAGCCATTTTTCCATCAATATAACCATTTTGGGTAATAATCTCTGCACTTCCATTGGCTAATTGTTTAACAGTAATGGTCCATTTCTTGGTTTTACCTGTTTTGGCATTGCCAAATAGTTCCGGAAAATTACGTTCCATTTTAAGTTTAATGGAGTTTGCTTTAAATAAATTCAATTTTTTATTTTTTTATAATCATAAATTTTTTTCCATATGAATAATAATGGAAAACAAATTAGCATCGTTTATAATTAAAGGATTAAAAGCTGTGAATGAAATTACTGAAAATATTGATTTTAAAAAAACAACAGTTGAATCCATAGAAAATCAATTAAAAAATAATGTTAATAAGCAATATTTGAACATCCAAGATTCTCGGAATTTAGAAGAGGATTTCTTTAGTTTTATGAAGAAAAACGAAAAACCTTTCCAAAACATCAAAATTTTCATCATATATCCAGCTAAGCAGGAATCCTTAAAAGATCACATTGATGAATATTTTAAGAATGTACAAGTAAAATATAAGGAGGACAAGATGTTCTATTTTTATTTCCAATTAATCTTGATGGAACAATTTATAAAGCAATTTGATAAAAACTTACCAAGGAGTGAATTAAAAGTCCAATTGAAAGAAATATTAAAAAACCAATGTTTAAGAGAAAAAAAGACATTATCTAAATGCATGTGCAATTTAGAGGATGATTCGGTACTAGTTATGAGCGAGTTTGGAAATAAAATAAATCAAAAATGTAAAATTGAGAGGGATGGATTGGAGCAGTGTATTATTAGAAATATTAATAGAAAATAATTCTTCCAATCTTAACTCCTAGTGTTAACCCGATACCTCCAATGAATGAAGTAAAAAATACTATTTTTCCCCAATCGAAATATCCTAAACTATCCAATGGATTGCATTTTTTTATTGAATTAATTGTTTCTTTTATGACTGGCAAGACTGGTTGAGTTGTTGGAATTTCAACTTTCCATTTTGGAGCTGGTCCAACTGGTGTTGAATCTTCCTCTTTATCATTTTTTACAGCAAGTACTTTATCCAATTTACATTTCAAATCTTCAGGTATGTGAATTTTTCCCATTTATTTTAGAAATAAAGTATTTAATAATTTCTAGAATAATAAAATTAATATGAAATAATTTAATGAATAGTGTAAAAATTAAAATAGGAAAATCAAACATTAATTATTTTGAAAACGAAAAAATTTATGAACTAACATTGACTAAATGTTGTGGATTTGGTTCTTATGGATTTATTTTTAAAACGAATATCGAAAATTACGTTATAAAAATTTTATTGGACCCAGAGGAAACTTATGATGTAAAATATAGTGATTACAATGAAGTTGATGTAATAGACAAAATAATTGATAAAAATAATTTTACAGTAAATAATAACATTTTTGCGACGGGTTCATTAATAAAAAGTGATGAATTTATTCCAAATCATAAAAAAATAAGTGTCTATGTTAATGAAAAAGATGCTTTGGTAAAACTAAATTGTATTGTTATCAAGAAAAAAAGAGTTGAAAAATTTATTTTAAAAGAAGGTTTCCCAATAATTATTATGCCATATTTTTTACCATTATATTCTATTTCAATTGATCCAATGATAATTAAAAAAGATATACTAATTTGTAAACTTATTGATTCTTTGATTAAAGCTACAAATGAATTTTTGGAAATAGGATTTATAAATATGGATTTGAAAATGAATAATGCAGTAGTAGATGAAGAAAATAATCTTAGATTTATAGATTTTGGAATGATAAGGAATGTAGATAAAATAAATGATTTCTTTAAAAACGATAGCAAATATTATATATGGCCTCTCGAAACAAACTTGTATATCAAAATAATTCCATATATGATTTGTATTTTTATACTGGAATTATATTATCCAAGAATAAATTTTATAAAAAATAATGCAACTTTACTGGAAAGAATATTGGATAATTTTAATTACCAAGAAGGAGTTTCCCAAGAAATAAAATTTTTACTTCGAAAAGTATTATTAGAAAGTTATGATTGGAATAATTTTTTAGAAGAATTTAATATTATAAAAAAGAAATATGATATGGATAGTGTAAAATTAAATATTATTTTAACTCTTCTCCAATAAAAATTCGAGTAATGGTTTAACTTCTCTTGGTCCTCTATACTCGTGCATTTCCTTGTTATTATTGTAATACCTGAATGTTGGATATCCCATTATCCCCATACTTTGAGAGAATTCTTCTTGATTGCTATTAACTGCACAACTAAATGCTCCAACCTCTATTCCTGCTTTATTAGGTAAAGTATTTCCCAATGCTTCCATAAAATCAATTGTCATTGGATCGGAACAATGAGGACACCAATGTGCGTAAAATATAATTAATATTGGTTTATCTTTTTTTGGAACAGGTTCTTTTGACAAATTTTCAACTTTAAAATCACTTGGTTTAAGTTCTTTGACATTTTTTGAATTTTTGTATATTAACATATTTTATTATACAAAATAATATCAAATAAATAAAACTTTATTTTTCTTTATTATACTGAAGAAATCATGATATATATATTTAAGATTAATCAATGATTCTTTGTCTAAATTTATTTTTTTAAGAAATATATCTAAATTTTTACCATAATCTCTAACATCTATCTTTGTTTTTCCTATTTTTTGTTTTATTATTCTTCCTTCTTTATTGATTTCTCCCTCAATTCCCTCTTTAAGCATAAAATCTATATGTCTAAATTTTTTACTTTCAATCCAGCTACCAAAATATCCATAGTATGGAACAAAATCTTGATAATTATAAATACGAACATAATTCCTAATGTTCAAGTATGGTATCAATAAGTTGAAATTTTTATTGCCACAAGGTGGAGTATTTGCAGTTACGATATTAATAACAAATTTATCAAGTTCAACCGCTTTTTTTAAATAATACGCTAAATAAATTCCTACAATAGATGCTAATACTCCTCCTAATGAGTGACCGCATAAAACAATATTTGTTTTTTTACAAGTTGGATTAATTATTTGTGAAATTTTTTCCACAACATCTTTATATATTAAATTTGCTTCATCTAAAAATCCTTTATGAATTTCAATATCGAGATCATCTAACAATGGTGTTCTAGTTGGTTCGAATGAATTTGTTTTAATAATATCATTTCTCCAATTTATAAATTCTTTTTTTTCACTAATGGTGAAAAGATCAAAATTAACTCTATAAAATTTTAGGCTGTTTATTGTTTCCCATAAAGTTTTAGTTCCTCGAAAAGATACGAAAATATTATTGTTTTGCTGAAAAATATAATATTTTACCAAATCTCTTTTTTCCATACTGATGGACGGTGTTATAACATTTGGGAAAAAATCAATAATAACTTCTACGGGAATATAAGAATATTCAATAATATACATTAGCCATAATATCTCTTTGTCACTAAGAGATTTATTTAAAGCTCCAATTATGTATTTAAATTTATGCTCATTAATAATATTAATTCTATTAAAGTAGTGATAACTTATATTTTCATCTATCCATAGTAATGATTTTTTTGTAAAAATTTTATGTAATACTTTTTTTCTATTTTCTAAAAAGATTTTATATGATTCACTCATGAATCTATATTAGAAATATATTTTATAGTTTGTTGGAAATTATGATTGTTAATATATCTTTTTAATTTATTGGCATCATCAAATAAAAACCATTGGGGCATTAAGTATTCATTTTTGCAAACGGTCGCAGTATGATTCATTTTTTGACTAGTTAAATCTAGAATATCTTTCAAATATTGTTTTGATGATTTTTTATCATCTCCATTATAAGATTTTTTTTGTATAAATTCGTAAAATGCTCGATTAGCGCTTACTTGTCTAATATCTTTTGGTCTAACTTTATATTCTTTCAAAAAATCATAGACATCATCATATTTTATGTCTTTGAATAGAGGAGCTTTACTTTTCTCTGAGAACTTTTCTAAAATTGGATAGAGGAAGGAATTCTTCTTTACTAAACAGTAATTAATTTCTTTTTTCTTTCCAACAAACTCGATTTCAATACCATTTGACTTTTTAGTCATATGGCTCGCGTTAAGTGTTAAAGTACCATTTGTCCCATATAATTTTTTGTATTTTTCGTGTCCAATTCTAAAATTACATTCATTCATCAATAAAACTGCTAGAGATACCTCATCATTATTTTTTTTACAATCGCCAATAAGTTTATCAACTCGATCAATTATTTTTGGGAATTTTTTGTATTTCTCTTCTTCTTTTTCCTCTTTGTAATCTTTCGTGTAAAAATATTGTTTTCTTCCTGCATTGTCAATTACATAAGCATAAATTTTTCCTTTTAAAGGAGGATCAAAAAGAACCGCAGATGGAAATCCCATTGCAACTTTTTTGACAGTTGGAGGAAGACTAGATTCTGATATAGGTTTTTTATTTGAATCGTAAAATAAAGACGTTTTTTTTTCTAAATTATTAACTTGATAATATATTTTCATATAGTATACTAATATATAATATGAAAAATTAGTTTACCATTTAAAATAAGATGATAAATTGGAAGATAAATTTGTTATACCATCTTCTTTATTATTTTCATTTTTTTTATTTGGTTTTTTCTCTTGCTTATTTTTTTTTTGTTTATTATCACCCTTCTTCTCTTGATTATTGCTTTGCTTGTTATCACCCTTCTTCTCTTGATTATTGCTTTGCTTGTTATCACCCTTCTTCTCTTGATTATTGCTTTGCTTGTTATCACCCTTCTTCTCTTGGTTATTGCTTTGCTTGTTATCACCCTTCTTCTCTTGGTTATTGCTTTGTTTATTATCCCCTTTCTTCCCCCATTTCTTTTTATCTTTTTTTGGTTCAGGGGGTGGAGGAGGTGGTTTGGGCTTGACGTATGATTGGCTTAAAAATTTTTTATGGATTTCTTTCCATAGATCGTTATATGGTAATTCATAATATTTTCCAACGTATTTATACCCACTATAATTAACTAAACTTTTCTCTCTTAAATTCTTATTTGGATTTTTACTATTTACAAAATCATCCAAATAATCATCAGGGATATGATACAAATCAAATTTATCTGGTAAGAATGCTTCTAACCAAGCATTCCACATCATATTCAAAGCAATATTGCGATCAATATCTCCCAATTTATTAGGGGGCCACCAGGCAGTATTATTTACATCAATTATATAAATTTGCTTTGTATCATCACATCGCAATATATCCAGTTCACCATATTCTAATCCAATAGAACGACAGTATTCAATAATACTTTCCAGTTCTTCATTACTTAAATGAGCGTTTGCAGGTACAATTTGCATTGAACGATTCTTGGACGTAAATCTTAATCCTTTATTTCTAGTTTTAAAGAAGGTGAAAGGAATAATATTTTTAAAGATTGGAACACGAACCTCATAAAGAGTAGATCTATCAGTTTCACTACTGTAATTAATAATTTTTTGGTAACAATGATCGTGGAAAACTTCATCTGCATCAATTGGACATTTTAAGAAAAAACAAGATTTTGTACCATTTCCATTGTGCTTAGCAATACAATATCCATTGAAACTTCTTGGATCAATCTTAAATGTATATCCAAAATGGCTTTCAATTGATTTAGCTACAAAGTCTTTACTAGTATCAATTAAAAAATAGTTGATAAATCTCACTTCTCTACTCTGTTGTCTGCATTTTTTTGTTGTCTTATCTACAGTAATTCTAGAATCCCAAAACCATCCAATATCATAATATTTTTCTCTATAGTCATCACTAAATTCAACTCCTGCTTTGCGAAGCATAAAATAAGCAGTTGCTTTTTCAAAATGACTATAATTCCCATAAATATAAATTTTAATTGGAGGCAATCTTTTGGATTCTAAATAGCTGGGTTGATCACCAAAATACGAGAAATCTACTTTTTCTCTTGGATTTTCTAATTCATAATCATCTGCATCTTCTTGCTGTAAAAGGGACCTTATATTTTTTTTAGACTCAGATTCAAATTTACTCATTAATTTATAAATTTATAAAAAAATAAATATTTTTACTCAAATTTAGGATTCGTAAAAAATATTTTTTTTTATTAAAATTATAACTAAATGAAATATTCCTATGTTAGTATTTTGACTACTGATTCATATCTCTTTGGTGCATTAGTTCTTTGGAAATCATTAAATGATACTAAACCCAAATATCCATTCCATCTTCTAGTAACTCCTAATTTAAGCGATGAGACAATGACTTTGTTGGATAAAAGTGGAATAAAAACAATTAAAATTGATCCCATAAAAAATCCCATCCTAAATGATCCAAAGGATAGAAGGTATTATAACTATTCTAAATTAAATATGTGGAGTCTTACTCAATTCGACAAAATTGTTTATCTTGATGCAGATATGGTTGTTATGCACAATATTGATGAATTATTTACTAAACCCAATTTATCATCAACTAATGCTGGTGGAGTATTGCACAAAGATTGGAAGCAGTTAAATTCAGGATTGATTGTTTTGGAACCATCTCAATCAATATTCAATCATATGAAATCACAGGTTGGTGTTATTGAAAAAGAAAAAGGTAAAGGAGATCAAGCATTTATTCATCAATATTATAGTGATTGGCCTGATAAGAAGGAACTGCACTTACCTCATGTTTACAATATTTTTGATATTCACATTGAAGGTTACAAGAAGAAAGAGGGATATTATTTAGATGAAAAAATACAAACAAACAATAATAAATATGATTCTAAGAGAATCAAGATTGTTCATTATATAGGACAAACCAAACCTTGGTCGCGAGTGGAAGAGATAAAGAAATTGGATAAAACAGATGACGAGACTATAGCTAATAAGATTTGGGTTAGATATTATAAAGAATTGAAAGCATTATTAAGAGAAAGAATTGGAGGCGAGACATCTTCGACAACGACTAGTTGAAAAAAAATCTAATTAGAAAATATAAATATGGCGAAAGGAATGATTGGT
>Ga0194130_10002155_pt1 | contig 29126 bp, 25 predicted proteins | sample TA2KigsurfametaG_FD_160084 | JGI IMG/M metagenome (GOLD analysis project Ga0194130, IMG submission 160084) | Freshwater microbial communities from Lake Tanganyika, Tanzania - TA2015050 Kigoma 12 surface | ecosystem: Environmental > Aquatic > Freshwater > Lake | place: Tanzania: Lake Tanganyika...
GCGGCGGCGGCCGCTGGCAGGAGGGACGTGGCGCGGGCGGACGCACGGCCCGCGTCGATCCCTTTGCCCGTCCGCCTCGCCCGGAGGCGGCTCCGGAAGCCGCCCCTGAGGAAACGGCATCGGCAGTCATCCCTGAACAGGCTTTCGACGCCCCGTCGGACACGGCTGCGGAGCCGTCTTCGGACGCCGACGGCGCTGAGGCTGTGGAGGTCACCGCCGCGGAGGCCACCGCCGCGGCCGCCGCTCCTGTGGACACCGCCGCCGCTGAACCGCTGGACACCCCGCTGCCAGCGGACGAACCCTCGCCTGCCATCGCTTCTCCCGCGCCGGAAGTCGCGGAAGCGTGAGCGCGATGGGCCCTCCGTCCGCCGCCAGGCCCCGCGTGCTCTCCGGTGTCCAGCCCACCGGAGCGCTTCACCTGGGCAACTGGTTGGGCGCCATCCGCAACTGGGTGGATCTGCAAAACAGCCACGACACTTTCTTCTGTGTCGTGGATCTGCACGCGATCACCGTGCCCCACGATCCCGGGCAGCTCGCCGAGAACACCCTGACCACGGCGGCCCTTTATCTGGCCTGTGGCATTGATCCGGAGGCCTCCACGGTGTTTGTGCAGAGCCACGTCAGCCCCCACAGTGAATTGTGTTGGCTGCTGAATTGCGTGACGCCACTGAATTGGCTGGAACGCATGATTCAGTTCAAGGAAAAAGCCGTCAAACAGGGAGATAATGTCTCGGCAGGATTATTGGATTATCCCGTCTTGATGGCCGCTGACATCCTTCTCTACGACGCAGATCTTGTGCCGGTTGGAGAAGATCAGAAGCAGCATCTGGAGCTGGCCCGAGACATCGCTCAACAGCGCATCAACGCTCGCTTCGGTGGCAGAGACGCCGCTGGAGAGTCCACTCCGGTGTTGAAGGTTCCCGAGCCTCTGATCCTCAAGGAGGGAGCCCGGGTGATGAGCCTCACCGACGGCCGCAACAAGATGAGCAAGAGCGATCCCAACGAGGGGTCGCGCATCACCCTGCTGGATCCCCCGGAGCTGATCCGGAAGAAAATCAAACGGGCCAAGACCGATCCGGTGATGGGTTTGGAGTTTGGCAACCCGGAGCGACCCGAGGCCGACAACCTGCTCGGCTTGTACGCCCTCACCAGTGGCCAAGGCCGGGAGACGGTGGCGGAGGCCTGCGCCTCCATGGGCTGGGGCGCCTTCAAACCCATGCTCACGGACGCGGTTGTGGAGGCCCTGCGGCCGATCCAAGAGCGCTATGCCCAATGGCGTCAGGAGGAGGCGGCGCTGCGCTCCGTTCTCCTTCAAGGGCAGGAGCTGGCCGCCCACGTGGCCGAGGCCACCCTGGAGCGGGTGCGCGAGGCCATGGGCTTTCTGCCGCGACCGCGCGGCTGAGGGTCAGGGCGGCCTGAGGACGGAGCGGCTGAGGGCCGAAGCCAGCGATTTGCCGCCCTACTCACCGCCCCAAGTCCTGACAAGGGCACAAAGCAGAACTTAACAATCTCGTTGTCATTGATCACCGCCCCTGATGCGGAACCCCCTGGAGAGGCGCTGTTCCGCGCGGCCCGCGCTCCGATCCCCCGGAGGCGCCACATCCCCCGCGAGCGCTGCGCCGCGCCCCTTGTCAGCGTCCCCTGACAAGGGCTGTACGCACACGTCGGCCGCGTTGTCCACCCCACCCGCCAGGGGGGTGGCCGCCGGCGCCGTGTCCCGGCGAAGGTCTGGCGAGTTCTTGCCCCGTCGTCCCGATTGTCATTCCTGCCGTGCCTCGATCCCTCCGCCTCCCGCGCCGCCCTCCTGGGCACGGTGGCTCTGCTGGCGGGTCTGCCCCTGGCGGCCCCCGCCCAGCGCCCGCTCATCGCCCCCCTTCCCGCCCCTGAGGAGCGCTTGGCGGTCGCGACGCCGGTGGAGACCCCCGTCCGCGAGGCCTATACGATCACCGCGGAGCGCCGGGCGCTGCTCAACACCATCCGCTACGCCGAAGGCACCTGGATCGGCGGACGGGAGGACGGCTATCGGGTGATCTACGGCGGCGGCCTGGTGGAGCGCCTGGATCGCCACCCGGAGATCACCGTCCGGCGCCGGTATGTGAGCGCCGCCGCTGGCGCCTATCAGTTTCTGCCGGCCACCTGGCGGGAGGCCTCCAGCCGCTTGGGCCTGAGGGATTTCGGCCCCCGCAGCCAGGACCAGGCCGCCCTCCATCTGATCGCCAAACGCGGCGCCCTCACGCCCTTCGATCAGCGCGGCCTCACCCCGGAGGTGCTGGCCCGCCTGGCTCCGGAGTGGGCCTCCCTGCCGGCTTGGCACGGCGGCAGCTGGTATGGCCAACCGGTGAAGAGCGTCTCGGAGCTGCAACGCTTCTACAGCGATGAACTGCGGCGGTTGCGGCGGGTCTAAGGCTCCCTGTAGACCACCCGTCCGCGCTCGTCATTGCCCACATCCAGCAAATGGGCCCCTAGGAGCTTTTCGATTTCCTTGTTGACCCCCGTGCTGTCCACGTGGGGCGGCAGGTCGAGTTCGAGCAGGGCGTCGTTGATCGTGAAGCCCCGCTCGCCGGAGGCGCGGGCCAGCCGCAGGAGCTGACGATCGATCGGGATCGTGGAGACCGCCGCCACCGAGGACGCGGCGGGGGCGAGCTGACGGTTCGAGGTCTCCACCAGGCCCGGGATCAGGAGCAGATCCACCAGCTGGCCGATGCCGCAGAGGCCGAAGGTGACCAGCCAGAGCATGCCGGTGAAGGGTTTGCGGTTGTACACCCGGTGGATGCCACAGATGCCGATCAGTGACAGACACCACAGCCCGTAGCTGAGGGCCACGCTGCGCCGTTCATCCCCGAGGCCGGGCCACGGGGCGCCAGGGGCTCCTGGGGGTTGAGAGCGGCTCACAGCGGGCCGAAACAGCGGGGATCAAGGTGATTCTCTTGCGGTCCGGACGGGAGGACCAGGATCGGATTGCCGCGCATTGGTTTTCCGCGCACCGCCGGGCCGCGCACCGCCGGGCCGCGCGACAGCACTGCCTAGGATTGGACACCCCGTCTGATCTGACCGGTTCTGTGAGCAGTTCCCCCGCAGCCCCCGTGGCCCCGTCGCCCAAGACAGCCGTGGCTCCGGAGGGGGCGATCCAGCTGCCCAAGACCAGCGAAAGCCCCACGTTGTTGCGCATTCGCCATTCCATGAGCCACGTGCTCGCCATGGCGGTGCAAAAGCTGTTTCCTGAGGCGAAGGTCACCATCGGCCCCTGGACCGAGAGCGGCTACTACTACGACTTTGACCATCCGGAGCCCTTCACCGAAGCGGATCTGAAGGCCATTCAGAAGGAGATGGCGCGCATCATTGGCCAACGGCTGCCGCTGGAGCGCCTGGAGGTGAGCCGGGCCGAGGCCGAGCGGCGCATCCAGGCCCAGAACGAGCCCTACAAGTTGGAGATCCTGGCCGGGCTGCAGGAGCCGATCACGATCTACACCCTCGGCGACGGCTGGTGGGACCTTTGCGCCGGGCCCCACGTGGCCAACACCGCGGAGCTGAATCCCCGCGCCTTCGCCTTGGAGAGCGTCGCCGGCGCCTATTGGCGTGGCAATGAGGCCAATCCCCAGCTGCAGCGGATCTACGGCACGGCCTGGGAAACACCCGAGCAGCTGGAGGAGGATCGGCGTCGCAAGGCGGAAGCGCTGCGGCGCGACCACCGCCGCCTGGGCAAGGAGCTCGACCTGTTCTCCATCGAGGATGAGGCGGGCGCGGGGCTGGTGTTCTGGCATCCGCGGGGGGCGCGGATGCGGCTGCTGATCGAAGATTTCTGGCGCCAGGCCCACTTCGACGACGGCTACGAACTCCTCTACACCCCTCATGTGGCGGATCGCGGGCTGTGGCAGACCTCTGGCCATCTCGATTTCTATGCCGAGTCGATGTTCGGCCCGATGGCGGTGGACGAGCGGCAGTATCAGATCAAGCCGATGAATTGCCCCTTCCATGTGCTCACCTATGCCAGCCGTCTGCGCAGCTACCGCGAGCTGCCCATCCGCTGGGCGGAGCTGGGCACGGTCTATCGCTACGAGCGTCCGGGGGTGATGCACGGCCTGATGCGCGTGCGCGGCTTCACCCAGGACGACGCCCACGTCTTCTGCCTGCCGGACCAGATCGGGGCGGAGATCCTGCGGGTGCTCAACCTCACGGAGCGGATTCTCTCCACCTTTGATTTTCGGCGCTACGAGATCCATCTCTCCACCCGGCCGGAGAAATCCATCGGCGAGGATCAGGTCTGGGAGCTGGCGACGGAGGGTCTGCGGCAGGCCCTGGCCGCCAAGGGCTGGGATTATGCGGTGGATGAGGGCGGTGGCGCCTTCTATGGACCCAAGATCGACCTGAAGATCGAGGACGCGATCGGTCGGTTGTGGCAATGCTCCACCATCCAGCTGGATTTCAACCTGCCCGAACGGTTTGATCTGCACTACGTGGCCGCCGATGGCAGCCGCCAGCGACCGATCATGATTCACCGCGCCATCTTCGGCTCCCTGGAACGGTTTTTCGGGATCATGACCGAAAACTACGCCGGGGATTTCCCCTTCTGGCTCGCCGCAGAGCAGGTGCGGCTGCTGCCCGTCAGCGAAGGGGTGTTGCCGTGGGCGGAAACGGTGTTGGAGCGGTTGCGGGCGGCGGGCGTGCGGGCCAGCCTGGATCGCTCGGGTGACCGCCTGGGCAAGCTCATCCGCAACGGCGAGCAGATGAAAGTCCCCGTGCTGGCTGTGATCGGCGCCAAGGAGGTCGAGACGAACGCCCTCAGCCTGCGCACCCGCCGCGACGGCGATCTCGGCAGCGTGAGCGTGGAGGCGCTGGTGGCGGCCGCCGGCCGGGCCAACGGGGAGCGGGCCGGCTCCCTGCGGTTTCCCGAGGAGGCGCCGGTGTGACGCTGCTTCTGGCCGGTGACATCGGCGGCACCAAAACCCTGCTCAGCCTCTACAACGCCACCGCCTCCGGACTGGAGTGCCTGGCCCAGACCCGTTACCCCTCTGCGGATTGGCCCGATCTGGCTCCGATGGTGCGGGAGTTTCTCGGAGCGCGCGCCGACGCAGGCACGGCGCCACCCGCCGCAGCCTGCTTTGCCGTGGCCGGGCCCGTGCAGAACGGTCAGGCCAGTCTCACCAACCTTCATTGGCACCTGGATGAGAGCCGTCTGGCGGAGGAGTGCGGCCTGGCCCGGGTGGAGCTGGTCAACGACTTCGCCGTGCTCGTCTACGGGCTGCCCCATCTGGGGCCGGAGCAGCTGGCCAGCGTGCGCCCCGAGCAGGCCGTGGCGGGGGCGCCCATGCTCGTGTTGGGCGCCGGCACCGGGCTGGGTGTCGCCGTCGGAGTGCCCGGCGCCAACGGGTTGCAGGCCCTGCCCACCGAAGGGGGCCACGGGACGTTCGCCCCGCGCACAGCGGCCGAATGGCGGCTGAGTCAATGGCTGCAAGCGGATTTGGGGGTGGCGCGCCTCTCCATCGAGCGGGTGGTGAGCGGCACCGGCTTGGGGGCCGTGGCCCGCTGGCTGCTGGCGGAGCGCACACCTGACGCTCCCCCCCCGGCCTGGGCGGCGGATGGGGCGGCCAGCGGCGAGGATTGGCCGGCGCGGGTGGCGAAGGCGGCGGAAGCGGGGGACCCCCTGGCCAGCGAAGCCCTTGAGCTCTGGCTTTCGGCCTACGGCGCCACCACCGGCGACCTGGCGCTGACGAGCCTCTGCCGCGGAGGGATCTGGCTGGCGGGAGGCACGGCGGCGAAGCAGTTGGCGGGCCTGCGATCGCCCGCGTTCCTGGAGGCCTTCCTGGCCAAGGGGCGACTTCGCCCCGTTTTGGAACCGATTCCGATCCAGGCGATCATCGATCCGGCGGTGGGCGTGTTCAGCGCGGCCTGCCGGGCCCGCATGCTTCTCGGCTGAGGCCACAACGGGATGGGACACTGGATCCAGTGAGATGAGGGCTATGGCGCAACCCCCGATCGGCGAGGGGGTGGTGGTGGATGTCCCCGCCACCACAGCCAACCTGGGCCCGGGCTTTGATTGCCTCGGCGCGGCCCTGGATTTGAACAACCGCTTTGAGCTGCGGGTCGTGGAGGGTGGGGTTGACCGGTTTGATCTGCACATCGAGGGGTCGGAAGGCACCCATCTGCGCGGCGGGCCGGACAACCTGATTTATCGCTCCGCCCAGCGGGTGTGGCTGGAGGCCGGATGCGAGCCTGTGGGATTGGAGGCTCGGGTGCGTCTGGCGGTGCCGCCGGCCCGGGGTCTGGGCAGCAGCGCGGCGGCGATCGTGGCCGGCCTGATCGGCGCCAACGCGCTGATCGGCGATCCGCTCGGGCGGGAGAAGCTCCTGGAGCTGGCCATCGCCATCGAGGGCCATCCCGACAATGTGGTGCCTTCGCTGTTGGGTGGGCTGTGCCTGACGGCGAAGACCGCGGTGCCCAACTGGCGGGTGATGCGCTGTGAATGGCGCGACACGGTGAAGGCGGTGGTGGCGATCCCTGGAATCCGCTTGAGCACCGCCGAGGCGCGTCGGGCCATGCCCCGCAGCATCCCCATTCCCGACGCCGTCACCAACCTGGGCAGCCTCACGCTGCTGTTGCGCGGCCTGCGCACCGGGGATGGCACCCTCATCCATGACGGCATGCACGATCGCATCCATGAGCCTTACCGCTGGGGGCTGATCCAAGGGGGCCGGGAGGTGCGTCAGGCCGCCCTGGACGCCGGAGCCTGGGGGTGCGTGATCAGCGGCGCGGGTCCGAGCGTCCTCGCCCTGGCGCCGGAGGATGCGGCCCACGAGGTGGGTCAGGCGATGGTGGCGGCCTGGGAGGCCAGTGGCGTCAGCAGTCGCCACGCGGTGTTGGGCTTGCAGCACAGCGGCAGCGCCTGGACCCCCTTGCCTGGAGCCACGCCCCCGGCCGTGAGCCCCCCCACCCCCAACCCTGGTCCCAAGCGGCCGGTGGCGCCGGCGGCGGCGGGGGGAGCGCGAGCGCGAAGTCGGGGGCGTCAAGGCTGAACGGATCGAGCGAATTCCAACCCACCACCGCGAATGGGTAGATATGCTCACCGGCGTCCTGGACCAGGACGGATTCCGTCCCCTTCTCCCCCGATCTTCGGGGGCCTGCTCTTCGTTCTTTCTCCCTGAATCGTGATGGACGGCACCCTTGCCCTGCTGGCGACGTCCGCGGCGACGGCGGAGACCGCCTCCTTTCCCTGGCTGAGCCTGATCGTGCTCCTGCCCGCGGCGGCCGCCCTGTTGATGCCTCTTCTCCCCGGCGATCCCGCGGATCCCCGTCTGCCCCGTCAGGTGGCGCTGGGGGTGCTCCTGGTCGACATGTTGTTGATGCTCTGGACGTTCAGCCAGCATTTCGATGGGTCCTTGAGCGGCCTGCAGCTGGTGGAGCGGGTCAGCTGGGTGCCGGTGATCCATCTCGAATGGTCGCTCGCGGCCGATGGCCTCTCGGCGCCGCTGGTGGTGCTCAGCGGCTTGGTGACCTTCCTGGCGGTGGCGGCGAGCTGGAGCGTTGAGCGCAAGCCGCGCCTCTATTTCGCCCTTCTTTTGGTGCAGGCCGCCGCCCAGGCCCTGGTGTTTCTCTCCCAGGACTTTCTGCTGTTCTTCCTGGCCTGGGAGTTGGAGTTGGTGCCGGTCTATCTGCTCATCGCCATCTGGGGGGGCAACCAGCGCCAGTACGCCGCCACGAAATTCATCCTCTACACCGCCACCGCCTCCCTGTTGATCCTGGTCAGCGGCCTGGCTCTGGCGCTATCGGGCGACAGTTTCAGCCTCAACCTCAGCGAGCTGGCCAACCGTTCGCCCGGTGGCACGTTCGGCCTGCTCTGCTATCTGGGTTTTTTGATCGGCTTCGGCGTCAAATTGCCGATGTTTCCTCTGCACACCTGGCTTCCCGATGCCCATGGTGAGGCCAATGCGCCGGTGTCGATGCTGCTGGCGGGCGTGCTGTTGAAAATGGGGGGCTATGCCTTGCTGCGCTTCAACGTGCAGATGCTTCCGGAGGAACATCTGCGGCTGGCTCCGGCCCTGATGGTGCTCGGCATCGTCAACATCATCTGGGGCGCCCTGAACGCTTTCGCTCAGGACAACGTCAAGCGACGCATCGCCTGCAGCTCTGTGAGCCACATGGGCTTTGTGCTGCTGGGCATCGGCGCGGTCGACGCCCTGGGGCTGAGTGGCGCCATGTTGCAGATGATCAGCCACGGCTTGATCGCGGCGGCGATGTTCTTCGTCACCGGCGTGTTCTATGAGCGCACCAAAACCCTGTCCATCCCCAACATGGGGGGACTGGCAAAGGTTCTGCCGATCACCTTCGCCTTCTTCCTGGCCAGCTCCTTGGCCTCCCTGGCCCTGCCCGGCATGAGCGGCTTCGTCAGCGAGATCACCGTGTTCCTCGGCATCACCGCCAGCCCCTACCTCACCACCAGCTTCCAGGTGGTGACCATCGTGTTGGCGGCCATCGGCCTGGTGCTCACGCCGATCTATCTGCTCTCCCTCTGCCGGCGGGTGTTCTTCGGCCCCCGGATTCCGGCCCTGGCGCAGGTGGGCGACATGACCCCCCGGGAGCTGGTGATCGGCCTGTCCCTGCTGGTGCCGACCCTGGTGATCGGCTTCTGGCCGCGGGTGGCGATCGACTTCTACCAGGCGAGCACGAACGCCCTCTCCGGCACCCTCGCCAGCCAGACCGTGGCGTTGATCGGTGCAGGATTGCTTTCCGGTTAGGTCTTGGCGGGCAAGGGCGGCGCGCGCGGTCGCCGCAGCGGACAGGGTCCAGGGGCACGGTCGGCGCGTGGGTGCGTTGGAATGGCTTCAGTGACAGCACGCGGCGACGTCCCCCGGCATGACCCTCACCCTTGAGCCTCCCGCCTTGCTGGCGGGAGAAGGCCTCCCTGACTTTGAGGCGATCACCCCGGATCAGATCGGCCTTCACCTACCCGAGCTGCTCAGCCAGCTGGAGGCCGAGCGCCAGGGCCTGGAAACCGACTTCGCGGCCGCCCTGGAGGCCGGCCGCGCCCTGGGCTGGCACGAGGTGATGGATCCCTTGCATCGGCTCGGGGAGCGGCTGCGCTGGAGCTGGGGCGTGGTGGGCCATCTCAACGGGGTGTGCAACAGCCCGGAGCTGCGCGAGGCCCATGCCAGCCAGCAGGCGGCGGTGGTGGCCTTCGGCCAGCGGTGCGGTCAGAGCCAGGTGATCCATGGCGCGTTGAAAGCCCTGAGGGATCAGGGCGGCTGGGACGGCACCCAGTGGCGAATTCTGGAGGCCGAGCTGCGGGACATGGAGCTGCGGGGGGTGGGCCTGAAAGGGGAGGAGCAGGAGGCGTTCAACGCGGCGAGTCAGGAGCTGGCGGAGCTGGCCACCCGCTTTGGCAACCAGGTGTTGGACGCCACGAAGGCTTGGACCTTGCTCCTGACGACCGCCGCGGAGGTGGAGGGTCTGCCGCCCAGCCTGCTGGAGCAACTGGCCCAGGCGGCTCGGCAGGCGGAGCGGCGCCGGGCGGATGGCGGCGAGGCCAGCGCGGAGGAGGGGCCTTGGCTGCTCGGGCTCGATCTGCCCCGGTACGGGCCGTTTCTGCAGTACAGCCGCCGCCGTGATCTGCGGGAAACGGCCTACCGCGCCCACGTGAGCCGCGCCTCCGGGGAGGAGGGCGGCAACTGGCCCCTGATCCGGCGCATCCTGGAGTTGCGGCTGGAGCAGGCCCAACGGCTGGGCTTTGCCAACTGGGCGGAGGTGAGTCTCGCCAGCAAGATGGCGGGTTCGGTGGAGGAGGTGGAGCGGCTGCTGGAGGATCTGCGGGCGGCGGCCTATCCAGCGGCGGAGCGGGAACTGGAGGAGCTCCGGGCCTGTGCCGCCCGCGCTGGCGCGCCGGAGGCCGCGGATGTTCAGCCCTGGGATGTGAGTTTCTGGGCGGAGGTGCGGCGGCAGGAGCTGTTTGAACTCGACAGCGAGGCCCTGCGGCCCTGGTTCCCCTTGCCGCAGGTGTTGGAGGGCCTTTTTGGTCTCTGCGACCGCCTCTTTGCCATTCACATCGAGGCGGCCGATGGCCAGGCGCCGGTGTGGCATCCGGATGTGCGCTTCTTCCGCGTCAACGACCGCGAGAGCGGCCAACCGATCGCGGCCTTCTATCTCGATCCCTACAGCCGACCCGGCAGCAAGCGGGGCGGGGCCTGGATGGATGAATGCCTGGTGCGGCAGGTGAAGGCCGATGGCACGCCGGTGTTGCCGGTGGCCTATCTGGTGTGCAACCAGAGCCCGCCCGTGGGCGACACGCCAAGCCTGATGACCTTTCAGGAGGTGGAAACGCTGTTCCATGAGTTCGGCCATGGGCTGCACCACATGCTCACCACCGTGGAGCGTCCCCAGGCGGCGGGGATCAACAACGTGGAGTGGGACGCGGTGGAGCTGCCCAGCCAGTTCATGGAGAACTGGTGTTACGACCGGGCGACGTTGCTGGGCATGGCCCGCCATTGGCAGACGGGGGCGCCCCTGCCGGAGGAGGAGTTCGCCAAGCTGCAGGCGGCCCGCACGTTCATGGGCGGCGCGGCCACCCTGCGGCAGGTGCATTTCGCCCTGACGGACCTGCGGCTGCACAGCCAGTGGCATCCCGAATCCGGCCAGACGCCGGAGCAGTTGCGCCGCGAGGTGGCCCGCACCACCACCGTCTTGCCCCCGATCGAGGAGGACGCCTTCCTCTGCAGCTTCGGCCACATCTTCGCCGGTGGTTATTCGGCGGGGTATTACTCCTACAAATGGGCAGAGGTGCTCAGCGCCGATGCCTTCAGCGCCTTTGAGGAGGTGGGCCTGGAGAACGAGGAATTGATCCGCGCCACCGGCCGCCGCTTCCGCGACACGGTGCTCAGCCTGGGGGGCAGCCGCCATCCGGCGGAGGTGTTCGAGTCCTTCCGCGGGCGGCCGCCCTCAGCGGAGGCCCTGATTCGCCACACCGGCTTGGCGGAGTAGGGCCGGTGAAGGTGTGGGGGGAGGCGCCAGCGGGCCTGGAGCTGGGCAACGCCTGGGCCCTGCGACCGCCGCAGGCGCCCCACACCAACTGGGTGGTGGGGGATCATCCGGCGATCCCCGCCGACTCCCTGCGCTTTTTGCGTCACGCCACCCACCCCGACGGCGCCCAGGCGGTGGAAGGCCTGGCGCTGAAGTGGTTTGCCCATTCCCCGGAGGATCCCCCGGAGTGGGGGGAGGACAAGCCGCTCAGCGCGGGGCGGACCCTCTCGCTGCTGGCCGGAGCGGGGGGATTTGAGCTGTGTTTCGCCACTGGCGGGAGTGAGGCGCGGGTGCTGTTGGAGGACGCCGGCGATTATGCGCTTTGGGGGCCGGGATTGCACCACCGCTGGCGAGTGTTGCGGCCGTCGTTGGTGGTGACATTGCGGTGGGCGTTGGGGGCGTAGGGAGGTGTTGTGTGGAGGGGAGTGGACGGCAGGTGGCTCTGACGGGCTGTCTTCCAGGTTGCCCAAGGGGTCAAGACGTGCGGACGAGATCAAGTTCTTCATCGTGCGTGGCCAACAGAGAGGATGCATTGTTCGCATTGCGCATCCATGTCTGGGGGGGCTTGCGGCTGCTGCGGATCATCGAGATTGGCGCCTGCATCCATCACCAGATCATTGTTTTGGGCTCCCAGGACGCAGCGGTAGTCCCGCTGGATGAAATTTGTCCATTGTGGCGATCTAATCATGCGTAGCGGAACAGGCGCTCGCTCAGCCGCCTTTCGCGACGCACCGATCCGCCCCTCCCCTAGCGATTCTCCTGGCGGGGTGTCAGGGGATGCGTCTCCTCTCCATACGCCCAGGGCCAGCCTGGATAGATTGAAGCTGATTCTGAGCTCTGCCATGGCCGTCTCCTTTGAATCTCTCAAGCGCGCCGTCTTGGACGCGGAGCGCGATCCCTCTCTGGATACAGCGCAGGCGGCCATCAGCTTGGTGCGCCAGTGGCTGGCGACCCATGAGCCGGAACTGGGGGCGCAGGCTGTGCCGGTGCCGACGGAGTTCAACGGCACGATGATGCAATGGTTTCACTGGTATGGCGACGCGGATGGGCAGCACTGGCGGCGCCTGAAGGAGGCCGCCCCGGAGCTGGCCAAGGCCGGCATCACTGGGCTCTGGCTTCCCCCCGCCACCAAGGGCGGCAGCATTTGGGACGTGGGCTACGGCATCTACGACCTCTTTGATCTCGGTGAATTTGATCAAAAGGGCTCCGTGGCCACGAAATATGGAACGCGTGCGGAATTGGAAGAGACGGTGGCGGCCTGCCATGCCGTCGGCATCCAGATCTATGCCGATGCTGTGTTCAACCACAAGATGTGGGCGGATGATCATGAGGACTACCGCGCCACCCCCTACGACCCGGCCAACCGCAACCGGCCCCTGGAAGGCGAGCAGCCCATCCGCGCCTGGACGCAATTTCGTTTTGACAAACGCAAGGGTCTATATTCCACCATGCAGTGGCACTGGTATCACTTTGACGCCGTCGACCACAACAAATTTCGCGATAACTACAATGCCATCTGGAAGACACAGGGAGCCAACTTTGAAGGCAATGTTGATCTGGAAAAGGGAAACTATGATTACTTGATGGGCTGTGATCTGAACATCAATCACCCGGAAGTCCGCGGAGAGCTCAAATACTGGGGTCGCTGGATGCACGACACGCTGAAAGTGGATGGTTTCCGCCTGGATGCGATCAAGCACATCAGCAGTGATTTTTTCCTGGATTGGATCAACGATCTCGATCAACATGCCCAGCACAGCCATTTTGTCGTCGGCGAATACTGGACCTATGACCTTGGCTCACTCTCCTGGTATGCCGCGAATTCCGGTGGCCGCATGCATCTCTTTGATGCCCCCCTGCACAACAACTTCCACATCGCCAGTCGCAGCGGCGGGAACTACGACATGCGTCGCCTCCTCGATGGCACCTTGATGCAGGCCATGCCCTTGCTGGCGGTGACCCTGGTGGACAACCATGACACCCAGCCCCTGCAGTCTCTCGAATCCGTTGTCGAGGCCTGGTTCAAGCCCCTCGCCTATGCCTTCATCCTGTTGCGCGATCAGGGTTATCCCTGCATCTTCCACGCTGATTACTACGGGGCGCATTACAAGGGGAGGAAGAGTGAAGACGGCCCGGAAATTGAGATCTGGATGCCCAGCCATCGCTTTCTCATCGATCGCTTCCTCCTGGCCCGCACCCACTGCTCCTACGGCCCTCAATACGACTATCTCGATCATTTCAACACCATCGGCTGGACCCGGCTGGGCACGCCCGGTCATCCCCGGGCCCTGGCGGTGTTGATGAGCGATGGGCCGGCGGGATCCAAGTGGATGGAGGTGGGCAAGAGGCACACCACCTTCCGGGATCTCACCGGGCACATCCGCGCGCCGATCACCACCAATGGCGATGGCTGGGCGGAGTGGCGCTGCCCCGGTGGCTCCGTCTCCGTCTGGGTGGAGGAGGCGGTGCTGCCGGAGATGGGGGTCACCCTCCCCGTTTGAGGGCCTTCCTCCCCGGAGCGTTCAGACCTTGCCCCGGGGCCCCCGATCCACGGCCCCGGCGTAGATCGCCTGCTTGCCCAGCTCGTCCTCGATGCGCAGCAACTGGTTGTATTTGGCCACGCGATCGCTGCGGCTCAGGGAGCCGGTTTTGATCTGGCCGGCGCGGGTGGCCACCGCCAGATCGGCGATGGTGACGTCCTCCGTTTCGCCGCTGCGGTGGCTGATCACGCTCGTGTAGCCGGCGCGACTGGCCAGGTCGATCGCCTGCAGCGTTTCGGTGAGCGAACCGATCTGATTCACCTTGATCAGGATGGAATTCGCCACGCCCCGCTCGATGCCTTGTTGCAGACGGCTGGTGTTGGTCACAAACAGGTCGTCGCCCACCAGCTGCACCGTGGTGCCCAGCCGTTCGGTCAGCAGCCGCCAACCCTCCCAGTCGTCCTCGGCGACGCCATCCTCGATGGACACGATCGGATAGCGGCTCACCAGCGCCGCCAGCTGATCCACCATCTCGGCGCTGGTGTAGCTACCGCCGCCAAAGGCATAACGCCCCTCTTTGAAGAATTCCGTGCTCGCTACATCCAGGGCCAGGGAGATTTGATCGCCCGGTCGATAACCGGCCTTCTCAATCGCTTGCACCAGGATGTCGCCCGCCTCGTCGTTGCCCAGGTCGGGCGCGAAGCCACCCTCATCGCCCACCGCCGTGCTCAGGCCGCGATCCTTGAGCAGGCCCTTGAGGGTGTGAAACACCTCGGCTCCCATCCGCAGGGCCTCGCGAAAACTGCCGGCTCCATGGGGCACGATCATGAATTCCTGGAAATCCAGGCTGTTGGAAGCGTGGGCGCCGCCGTTGATCACGTTCATCAGCGGCACGGGGAGCAGGTTGGCCATCGGCCCGCCGAGATAGCGGTAGAGGGGCAGCCCCAGGGCCTTGGCGGCGGCATGGGCCGTGGCCAGGCTCACCGCCAGCACCGCGTTCGCCCCCAGGGCGCTCTTGTTGTCGCTGCCATCCAGCTCGATGATGGCGGCATCCACGGCGGCCTGATCGAGGGCATTCAGACCACAGAGGGCCGGGGCGATGCGCTCCTCCACGTTTTCGACCGCCTTGCGCACCCCCTTGCCGAAATACTCCTTGCCGCCATCGCGCAATTCATGGGCCTCATGGGCCCCGGTGCTCGCCCCGCTGGGCACCATCGCGCGGCCGCAGGCTCCACCCTCCAGGTACACCTCCGCCTCCACGGTGGGCGTGCCGCGGGAATCGAGCACCTCCCGCGCAACGATCGAATCGATCACGAGGTCGAGGGAATCGAACACGGAAAAGCTGGCGCGGCAGGACCGATCTTATGAGTCGCCCCCACCGTGCAGGTTGTGACGACGCTTACTCCTCGGGACCTTCCCAGCGGAAACGCTCATCCCCCCAGGCGCGGGGATCCTCGATCGGCTCCAGGTGGGTGAAGGGATGGCAGCGGGGCAGCACGGCGCTGATCTCCGCCTCGATCCGCTCGCAGAAGTCATGGCCCTCCTGCACGGTCCAGCTGCCAGGCACCAGCACATGGCAGGACACGAAGCGGCGCGATCCCGCCAGGCGGGTGCGCAGGGCGTGGAAGGCCACCCCCTCGCCGCTGTGGCGCCGCAGCAGGGCCTCCAATTGGGCCAGCTCCGCCGGCGGCAGGGCCCGGTCCAGCAAGCCGGCCGCCGTCTCCCGCAACAGCCGCCAGCCCGTGAAGATGATCTGCAGCGCCACCGCGATGGCGATCAGCGGATCGAGCACCGGCCAGCCGCTCAGCTTCGTCAGCGCCACCCCCGCCACCACCCCCAGGGAGGTCCACACATCCGTGAGCAGATGATGGGCGTCGGCCCGCAGGGTGATGGAGTCGAGGCGGTGGCCGGCCCGCAGCAACACCCGGGCCACGCCCCCGTTGATCGCGGTGGCCAGCAGGGAGAGCGCCAGCCCCAGATCCACCGGCCCCAACGGTTCCGGATGCAACAGCCGCTCCCCAGCCGTCACGAGGATGGCCGTGGCCGCCACCACGATCAGGGCGCTCTCCAGACCACTGGAGAAGTATTCCGCTTTCGAGTAGCCGTAGTGATGGTCGGCGTCCGCCGGGCGGGCGGCCAGGGTGAGGGCCCAGAAGGCCACCAGGGCCGCCACCAGGTTCACCCCCGATTCCAGGGCATCGGACAGCAGGCCCACCGAGCCGGTGAGGCGCCAGGCCAGGGTCTTCAGGCCGATGGTGGCCAGGGCAGCCGCCACGGAGAGCAGGGTGTAGGGCCGCGGGGAGGCGGGGGCCATGAAACCGGGCGGGAAGCTGCGTCCAGAATGACCGGACGCTCGCCCTTCCGCTGGCGTTGAAGGCCACAATGGCGGGGATGTTTCGCCACCAGGCCCCGGGCCGCCGCCGCCATGCGTCTCCTGCACACCATGCTCCGAGTGGGGGATCTGGAGCGCTCGCTGCGGTTCTACACCGAGGTGCTCGGCATGCGCCTGTTGCGCCGCAAGGACTATCCCGAGGGGCGCTTCACCCTGGCCTTCGTGGGCTATGGCGACGAGCGCGACCAGACCGTGCTTGAGCTCACCCACAACTGGGACACCGCCGCCTATGACTTGGGCAGCGGCTACGGCCACATCGCCATCGGCGTCGAGGACATCGTCAGCACCTGCGCGGCGATCGCTGAGAAGGGCGGCCGGGTGGTGCGTCCGCCGGGGCCGATGAAGCACGGCAGCACGGTGATCGCCTTCGTGGAAGACCCCGATGGCTGGCGGGTGGAGCTGATCCAGACCGCCGCGCCCGCCCCCCCGGACGCTCCTTCAGCCGCCCCCCCGGCCGCCTGAGGCCACCGCCACCATGCCTGCCGAGACCCCTCCCGCCCCGTCCGCCAGCCTCACCAGCAGCCCCGACCGCTTCAGTGACGCCGCCTGGGACCTGCTCATCGCCAGCCAGGAGCAGGCCCGACGCTGGCGCCACGGGGCGATGGATGTGGAACATCTCCTGCTGGCGTTGCTCCTCGACGGACGCTTCGCCCCCTGGGTGGATCGCCTGCCCCTGGACGAAGACCGTCTGCTCGATCGCCTGGAGTCGTTCTGCGCCGACCAGCCCGCCAGCGCGGATCCCACCCTCTATATCGGAGATGCCCTGGAGGATCTGCTGGAGGAGGCGGACCGCCGCCGAGCCCGCTGGGGGGATCCGCGGATCGACGTGCCCCATCTGCTGCTCGCCCTGCTCAGCGAACCCCGCCTCGGGGCCGCCTCGCTGGCCGAGGAGGGCCTCAGCGACGACCTGCTCACGCGCCAGTGGCGTCCGGGAGCCCTCCCCGGAGCCAGCCCTGGCCCCGGAGCCGGCCCCGGCCCTGGCCCCGGCCCCGGAGCGCCCCGAGGCGCGGGCTCCCTCCCGTCCCGGCTCGGCGCCCCCGGGGCCAGCGCCACCCCACCCCCCTCCGCCGGGTTCCATGACCTCCCCACCAGCGGCTCAGAAGCCAATGGCCAGGGAGCCCCCAGCTCGGGAGCCACCAGTTCGGGAGCCCCCAGTTCGGGAGCCAGCCCCCCCCGCCGCGCTCGCCCGGCCAGCGGCGGCCTCCGTTTGGAGCGCCTCGGTTCCGAGGAGGACGGCGACGCCCGCGGCGACGGCCTCCAACAGTTCGGCCGCGACCTCACGGCCGCCGCCCGCGAGGGGGAGCTCGATCCCGTCATCGGCCGCGACACCGAGATTCGCCGCCTGATTCAGGTGTTGTCCCGCCGCGGCAAGAACAACCCGGTGCTGATCGGTGAACCCGGCGTCGGCAAGACCGCCGTGGCCGAACTCCTCGCCCAGCGCATCGTCGCTGGCGAGGTGCCGGAAGCCCTGCGGGGCGTCCGCCTGGTGGCCCTGGATCTGGGCGCCCTGATCGCTGGCGCCAAATTCCGCGGCCAGTTCGAGGAGCGCCTGCGCGGGGTGCTGGCGGAGGTGCGCGACGCCGAGGGGGACAACGGCGGCGTGGTGTTGTTCATCGACGAGCTCCACACCGTCGTGGGCGGCGAGCGGGCGGCGGCGGACGCCGGCAGCCTCCTCAAGCCCGCCCTCGCCCGCGGCGATCTGCGCTGCATCGGCGCCACCACCCCGGAGGACTACCGCCGCACCATCGGCAAGGACCCCGCCCTCGAACGCCGCTTCCAGCAGGTGGTGATCCACGAACCCGATCGGCAGACCTGCCTGGAGATCCTGCGCGGCCTGCGCGAGCGCTACGAGCTCCACCACGGAGTCACGATCACCGATCAGGCCCTGGTGGCCGCCAGCCGGCTGGCGGAGCGCTACATCAGCGACCGCTGCCTGCCGGATTCCGCCATCGATCTCGTCGATGAGGCCGCCGCCCAGCTGCGGATGGAGGTGACCTCCAAACCGCGGGTGGTGGAGGAGGCTGAGGCGGAGCTGCGGCGGGTGGAGTTCGACCTGCTGGCGGCGGAGAGCGCGCCGATGGAGGAGCGCGTGGCCCTGCAGGAGCGGCGCCAGCGGGCCCACGCCGCCCTGGAGGCCCTGCAGCGCCGGTGGCATCAGGAGCGGGAGCGGCTGGCGGAGCTGCGGGCTCTGCTGGAGGAGGACGAGCGCCTGCGCCAGGCCATCGCCGAGGCCGAGCGCGACGGCGACCTGGAAACCGCCGCCCGCCTCGAATACGACCAGTTGCAGCGCCTTCAGCAGCGGCGGGCGGCCCTGGAGGCCGAGCTGCGGGACGATCCGATGCTGCGCGAGCAGGTGGAGGAGGGGGACATCGCCGATGTGGTGGCACGTTCCACGGGCATCCCCGTGCGCCGGCTCCTGGCCGGGGAGCGCCAGAAGCTGTTGGAGCTCGAGGCGCGCCTGGGGGAGCGGGTGGTGGGTCAACCGGAAGCCGTCGCCGCCGTGGCCGCCGCCATCCGCCGCGCGCGGGCGGGCATGAAGGCCCCCTCCCGCCCCGTGGGCTCCTTCCTTTTCCTCGGCCCCACCGGCGTCGGCAAGACCGAGCTGGCCAAAGCCCTCGCCGCCTCCCTGTTCGATGAGGAGGAGGCCCTGGTGCGGCTGGACATGAGCGAATACATGGAGCGCAACGCCGTGGCCCGCCTGGTGGGCGCTCCGCCGGGCTACGTGGGCTACGAGGAGGGGGGCCAGCTCACCGAGGCCGTGCGGCGCCGCCCCTATGCGGTGTTGTTGCTGGATGAGGTGGAGAAGGCCCATCCCGAGGTGTTCAACCTGCTCCTGCAAGTGCTCGACGACGGCCGTCTCACCGATTCCCAGGGGCGCACCGTCGACTTCCGCCACACGGTGGTGATCATGACCAGCAACCTCGCCGGGCGGGCCATTCTCGAGCGGGCCCGCGCCCCCGAAGCCAGCCCGGAGGCGGAGGCGGTGTTGCGGAGCGAGGTGGATCAGGCCCTGGCGCGGCAGTTCCGGCCGGAATTTCTCAACCGCATCGATGAGGTGATCCGCTTCCGCCCCCTGGGCAAGGAGGACCTGCGCCGCATCGTGCATCTGCAGCTGCGGGAGCTGGCCCAGCTGCTCGCCGAGCAGCCCCTGCGCCTGGAGGTGGACGCGGCGGTTGTCGACGCCCTGGCGGAACGGGGCTGGGAGCCGGAATACGGAGCGCGGCCCCTGCGCCGTCTGATCCGCCGCTGGATTGAAAATCCCCTCGCCACGGAGCTCTTGGAGGATCACCTCAGCGGCGCCTGGGGGGTGCGGATCCTTCCCGGACCGGAGGAGGCGCCTGAGCGGCTGTGTTTTCAGCCCCTGCGCGCTGAGGGGGGGAGCGTCCGGTAGGGTGGTCGTTTGCTGATGGGCGGAGACGCCCGGCAAGCGACGCGCCGCCAGCGATTTTCCTGCCGTGGATCCCTCCCCCCCTTCCTCCACCTCCGCGCCCGAGCGCCCCACTCCCGCCGGTGGCGAGGTGTCCCCACCGGCCACGGCCATGGAGCAGGCCAACGGCTTCGCGGCAGCCACCTTGTCCGAGCTCCGCAAGGTGGTCTGGCCCAGTCGCCAGCAGCTGTTCAACGAAACGGTGGCGGTGATTGTGATGGTGGCGGTCTCCGCCGCCGCGATCGCCGCCCTCGATCGCTTCTACACCTGGGGAGCCAAACTCCTGTTCCGATGATGATGGCCCTGACCGAGTCTTCCCCGCCCAACCTGGATGAGGATTCCTCTGCGGAGGAGTTGGCCCCGGCCTCCTCCGCTCCTGTAGAGGATCACGACGACGTTGACGCTGATGACGTTGACCTGGAGGACGTTGACCCGGAGGACGTTGACGATGAAGACCTTGACGACGCGGACGGCGACGAGGCCGTCGATGACGATGACGAGGCCGACGACGACACCGACGACGACACCGACACGGCGTTGGCTGAGGTTCCCGAAGCGCTGAGCGTCCCGGATCCTTCGGCTTCCGGCCTGGTCGCGGCCGAGGACCTTGCCGCCACCGCCCCGCTGGCGGGTGATCTCCCGGCTGGCGAGCAGCCTCCGGTCGACGCTCTGGCGGGTGAGGCCGAAAAGCCCCAGGTGGCGCGCTGGTATGCCGTGCAGGTGGCCTCCAGCTGCGAAAAGAAGGTGAAGGCCACCCTGGAGCAGCGGGCGATCACCCTGGGGGTCAGCAACCGCATCCTCGACATCGAGATCCCCCAGACCCCCGGGGTGAAGCTCAAGAAGGACGGCACGCGCCAATCCATCGAGGAGAAGGTGTTTCCCGGTTATGTGCTCGTGCGCATGATCCTCGATGAGGACACGATGATGGCGGTGCGCAGCACCCCCAACGTGATCAATTTCGTCGGGCAGGAAGAGCGTCGCGCCACGGGCAAGACCCGCGGCCACATCAAGCCGCGCCCCCTCAGTCGCTCGGAGGTGGAGCGCATCTTCCGTCGGGCCACGGAGAAGAAAGCCGTCGTCAAGGTCGACCTCAGCGAGGGCGATCAGATTCTCGTCACCGGTGGTCCCTTCAAGGACTTCCAGGGCGAGGTGATCGAAGTTTCCGCCGAACGCAGCAAGCTCAAGGCCCTGCTGTCGATCTTCGGCCGGGAAACCCCGGTCGAACTCGAATTTTCCCAGGTCAGCAAGCAAAACTGACCTCCGGGTCGTGGCCGCTTCCCTGCGGAGGGCGGCCCGAGGTGGATGTCCCACCAGCCCCCCGATCCTCTGGATTCCGGGGATCCGCAGACGCTCCAGTGCCCCACACCGCCCAGTCTCCCTGCCTCGCCGATGGCCAAAAAAGTCGTAGCTGTGATCAAGCTGGCCCTCTCGGCCGGCAAAGCCAACCCCGCGCCGCCGGTGGGTCCCGCCCTCGGTCAGCACGGGGTCAACATCATGGCGTTCTGCAAGGAGTACAACGCCCGCACCCAGGACAAGGCGGGGTATGTGATCCCGGTGGAGATCTCGGTCTTTGAGGACCGCAGCTTCACCTTCATCACCAAAACCCCTCCCGCCTCCGTGCTGATCCAGAAAGCCGCTGGCATTCCCAAGGGATCCGCCACTTCGGCCAAGGGATCGGTGGGTGCGATCAGCCGCGCCCAGCTTGAGGAGATCGCCAAGACCAAGCTGCCCGATCTCAACTGCAGCAGCGTGGAGTCGGCCATGCGCATCATTGAAGGCACCGCCCGCAACATGGGCGTCGTCGTCAACGACTGAGCCGCCGTCCGCCCTCTCCGTCCACCCACTGTTCACCCCACCGGGGGAGACCCGTTGACGGGTCGTTCGCACCCCTTTCTCCCATGAGCCATCCCTCCAAACGCTTCAACGCCCTGGCCCAATCGGTCGAAGACCGGCTCTACGCCCCCGAGGAGGCGCTGGCGCTGGTCAAGACCAACGCCACGGCCAAGTTTGATGAAACCATCGAGGCCCATGCCCGCCTCGGCATCGATCCCAAATACACCGACCAGCAGCTGCGCACCACCGTGGCCCTGCCCCACGGCACCGGTCAGACCGTGCGGATCGCGGTGATCGCCCGCGGCGAGAAGGTGGCGGAAGCCAAAGCCTCCGGTGCCGATCTGGCTGGCGATGAAGAGCTGGTCGATGAGATCGCTGGCGGCGCCATTGATTTCGATCTGCTCATCGCCACTCCCGACATGATGCCCAAGGTGGCCAAACTCGGCCGGGTGCTGGGTCCCCGGGGTCTGATGCCGAACCCCAAGGCTGGCACCGTGACGACGGATCTCGCTGGCGCCATCGCGGAGTTCAAAGCGGGCAAGCTGGAATTCCGCGCCGACCGCACAGGCATCGTGCACGTGCGCTTTGGCAAAGCCAGCTTCAGCGCCGAGAATCTGCTCGACAACCTCAAGGCTCTGCAGGAAACGATCGATCGCAACAAGCCCAGTGGCGCCAAAGGCCGGTATTGGCGCAGCCTCTACGTCACCTCCACCATGGGCCCCTCCGTGCAGGTGGATGTCACCGCGCTGCAGGACATCAAGAAGGAGAGCTGAAGGCCATGGCCCCTCCAGAGCCAGGACCTTCCGCATCTTGGCGCTGGACGGCAGGGGAGCTTGGGGGGGACGGTCAGCGTGGGCGGCGCCAGCCAGCGGCTCGGAGGCCTGCGAGAGCGCTTCTCTGGCCTCGGCGGTCCATGGGGTAAAATTAATTTCTGGCTACGGCCAGACGGGCTCGCGCCCGACCCAAGACAGCAGGTGACTGGAGACCGAGCGGCTTTGCCACTTGGCCAACGGCGTAAGTCCTGCCGAGGTGCACGCAATCACGGCGTCGCCGTGACAAGTTTTACGAGGTGTTTTTCTTCTTCCCTCCCCTGGTCGTCCAGGGGGTTGGAAACAGGAGCGATCAACCTTGGAACAGAGCAGCGGCCTCGACGTTTTCCGCCCTCGGGCTGGAAACGAATCCCGCTCCTGACGGAGCCGGACCTCCTGGGCCGCGAACCCGGCTTGTTCCTCTTGATTCGATCCACCTCTCATGGGCCGCACACTGGAGAACAAGCAACAGATCGTCGAAGAGCTCAAACAGCTCCTCGGTGAGGCCGAAATGGCTCTGGTCCTGGATTATCAGGGCCTCTCCATTCGCGAACTGACGGATCTTCGGACCCGGTTGGCCGCGAGCAACGGCGTCTGCAAGGTGACCAAAAACACCTTGATGCGCCGTGCCATTGATGGAGATGACGCCTGGACGGCCCTCGAACCCCTCCTCGATGGCCCCAACGCCTTCGTGCTCATCAAGGGCGACGTTGGCGGTGCGGTGAAAGCCGTGCAGTCCTTCCAAAAGGACAGCAAGAAGTCGCAGACGAAAGGCGGCCTGTTTGAAGGCAAGCTGCTTTCGGAAGCGGACATCAAGGCCATCGGAGATCTGCCCACCAAGGAGGTGCTCATGGCGCAGATCGCTGGCGCGATCAACGCTGTGGCCACCAAGTTGGCAGTCGGGATCAACGAGGTGCCCTCCGGTCTCGCCCGGGCGCTCAAGCAGCACGCCGACGGCGAAGGCACCGGCGCCTGATGTTTCAGGCCTTTGCTGGTTCAGCCCCGTCTGACCTTCTTTTTTCCCCCTGATCTGTTGCTGACTCACCCATCATGACCGCTGCTACCGACCAAATTCTCGAACAACTGAAGACCCTTTCTCTGCTGGAAGCTTCCGAGCTTGTCAAGCAGATTGAAGAAGCGTTCGGCGTTTCCGCCGCCGCTTCTGCGGGTGTGGTGATGGCCGCTCCGGCCGCTGCCGCCGCTGAACCCGTGGAAGAGCAGACGGAATTCGACGTCATCCTGGACAGCTTCGACGCCGCCGCCAAGATCAAAGTGCTGAAGGCAGTCCGCGAGGTCACCGGCCTCGGTCTGGGCGAAGCCAAGGCGCTGGTGGAAGCCGCTCCCAAGGCGGTCAAGGAAGGCGTGAAAAAAGAGGACGCCGAAGCTCTGAAAAAGACCATCGAAGAAGCCGGCGGCAAAGTCACCATCAAGTGACCCCCGCGTCGCGAGCCCCCCGCCTGGGGGCGCAACCGAGCCGGCCCCCGCAGGGGGCCGGCTTTTTGTCAGCAACGTGAGGCGTCCCCGGCGCGAGATGTCCGCAGCGGGAGGTGCCGACGACCCGAGATGAAGGCATTGCGAGATAAAGGCAATGCGAGAGGAAGGCGATGCGAGAGCAAGGCGGCGCTGGCGGAATGATGGGATTGACCGCCCACAAAAAAAACCCCGCCGAAGGCGGGGCTCAGGGGTTGAACGTTAGCCGGGAGTCTGTCCTCGTTTCGACCCTGGCGTGGCGTTCAGCACTCCTCACACGTTCATAAGATATCCAGAACTCCATGCCACACCAGGGCCAACAGGTCAGTCGCAAAAGTGACTATTGACCTTGAGAGAAAGGCAGATTGTCACTGGCCAGCCGCGGACGGCCCTCCACGCCGCCGCGCTCTTCCTTCCGAGGACGGCCACCCACGCCGGCGCGTTCGTCATTCCGCGGACGGCCCTCCACGGCGCCGCGCTCCTCATAAGGAATCACCTGAAGGGCGATGACGCCGGTTGGCTGGACATCGCCGGGGGTGTCCAGCGAGGTTGGCGCGGCGATGCGGCTTCCCCGCGCTTGTTGTCTCGTTTCCGCAGGGCTGGTGTCCTGCGGGCCGACCTGCCGGGAGCGGAGGTCTCTGGAGCGCCGGTCCCGGGACCTGAGGGGGGCCTCGTCGCGGGGCGGGTCTCCGCTGGTGTCCCGCTCGCCGTTGATGGCCAGCAGGGGCGGTGGAGCGGCCGGAGGCAACGGCATCCCCGCGCCCAGACGCGTCGCGGTGTCCTCCGGCGAGCGACCGCGGGCCGCGGCGATCAGGGTGTCGAGGGGTTGACCATTGGAGAAATAAACATGGTTGAGACTGCGTTCGCCAAAGGTCCGCCGCCGCAGCTCCCAGCCCGGTTCCAGCCGCAGGGGAACGAACAGATCCCGCTCTCGGCGCACCACGGTGCCGCGACCGACCACGAGCTCCGCCCCGCGGGAGGCCGTGGTGGCCAGCAGCCGCAAGGTGTTGCCCTGGCGCTCCAACCGCAGGCGGTAGGCGTGGCCGAGATCCTCTTCCTCGATGCGCAGGGAGTAGCCGTTGCTGTCGATGAAGCGGCCACAGATGCCGGTGTAATCGAAGCGATTCAAGGTGGGATCCACCAGGCCGTCGGGGCGGGGCGTCCAGCAGAACGGGCGGGACCGCAATTGCTCCAGCACCACCAGGGTCCAGTCGTCCGCGGCGACGGGGCGGGCGAGGACGGCGAAGCTGTTGGCCTCCACCGGCGCGCTGTTGAAGTGTCCATTGGCCCGCACCCCCGAGATCGGCCCGGGGATCAACGCGGCCACCAGGGCGAAGGTGGCCAGAGCCAGGTAGGGTCGCTTCATGGTGAACGGGCATGAACCCCGCGAGGCGGGGCGGGTCGCCCATTTAAGCCACCCCACTGGCTGGGGCAACACCCAATCACCAACCGAGCGAGGATCCATGGGGGGACGGCTGGAGTCAACGGAGGACGGGGCGACGGCGAGGCGGGTGGTGCTCGCCGCCTGTGACGGCGCCTGCAGCGGCAACCCGGGCCCGGGGGGTTGGGGGGCGCTGTTGCGCTTTGAGGATGGGACCGTGCGCGAATGGGGAGGCCATGACCCGGCCACCACCAACAACCGCATGGAGCTCACTGCGGCTCTGGAGGTGTTCCGCGCTCTGAGCGCTCTGCCGCGCCATCCCCGATTGGCGATCCTCACGGACAGCCGTTACCTGATCGACGGCCTGCAGTCCTGGCTGCCGGGCTGGAAGCGCAAGGGATGGCGCACGGCGGCGGGGGCGCCGGTGCTCAATCGCGATCTCTGGGAAGCACTGGACGGGGCGCGCCTGGCGGGGGTGGAGCTGCGCCACGTGCGCGGCCACAGTGGCCACCCGGAGAACGATCGCTGCGACGCCATCGCCGTGGCGTATTCCCGCGGCGGCGGCCGGGCAGGCGCTCCCCGGACGCCAGAGCCCGCTGAGCCCGCTGAGCCCGCCAAGCCCGCTGAGCCCGCCAAGGATCCGGCGCCGCCCGCCCTGCGGCGTCTCCTCAGCCGGCTGGAGCTGGCGGATCGCCTGGCGGAAGGGGGCCATGGGCTGACGGCCGTCGAGCTGGCGCAGCTGGTGGAGCAACCCCTCGCCCAGCTGGAGCGGCGCCAGGGAGCCTGGCGCTGGCGCGACTGGCGGGTGGAGCCCCTCGACGCTGGGCGGTGGCGGTTGCGACGCGCCGATGGAGGATGGGCCGACGCGGAGTGAGGGAGAGCGGATGGTGGCGGGACAGGGTGGAACCAGCGGTGCTCTCTACCAGCGGTTGCTGGCGCCCTTGCTTCGTCAGGATGACGGTCTCGACGCGGAGCTGCTCAGCCGTCTCACCCTCACCGGCCTGGAGCAGCTGGCCCTCCGCCGCCGCTGGCCCGGGGCGCAACAGGCCCTCGCCGCTCTGACGAGCGAGTTGCTGCATCGGGATCGCCGGCTGGAGCAGACGCTCTTCGGTTGCCGCTTCAGCAATCCCCTCGGCCTGGCGGCTGGTTTCGACAAGGACGGCGTGGCGGCGGCCATCTGGCACTGTTTCGGCTTCGGCTTCGCGGAGCTCGGCACCGTCACCGCCGAGGGCCAACCGGGCAACCCCCGCCCGCGCTTGTTCCGCCTGGCGGCGGAACGGGCGGCCCTCAATCGCATGGGGTTCAACAACCAAGGCGCGGCGGCGTTGCGACGCACGCTGGAGCGTCAGCAGCTGCCCCCGCCAGGACGCCGGCCGGCGGTGCTGGGTCTGAATCTGGGCAAATCCCGCCAGACACCCCTGGACCATGCCGCCGATGACTACGCCACCAGCCTCTCCCTCCTGGCGCCCCTGGCCGACTACGCCGTGGTGAATGTGAGCTCCCCCAACACGCCGGGCCTGCGCGATCTGCAGGAGGAGGGGCTGCTGCGCCGGCTGGTGGAGCGTTTGCGCCGCCTGCCCGCCTGTCCGCCGCTGCTGGTGAAGATCGCCCCGGATCTGGAGGACGACGCCCTCGACGCGATCGCCCGCTTGGCCTATGAGGAGGGTCTGGCGGGGGTGATCGCCGTCAACACCAGTCGGGACCGGTTGGGGCTGGGGGGGAGGATCGTCCGCCAGAGCGGTCGCTCCCTGGCGGAGGAAGAGGGAGGGCTGAGCGGTCGCCCGTTGCGCCAGCGGGCGTTGGCGGTGCTGCGGCGGTTGCGGGCCACGGCGGGTCCGGCCTTGCCCCTGATCGGCGTCGGCGGCATCGATTCGGCGGAAGTGGCCTGGGAACGCATCGCCGCCGGGGCTTCTCTGCTGCAGATCTACACCGGCTGGATCTATGAGGGACCCACCCTGGTGCCGCGAATCCTTTCTGGTCTGAGCGATCAGCTGGATCGCCAAGGCCTCGCAACACTCAGCGAAGCGGTTGGCTGCGGGCAGCCCTGGCGCTGAGATTCGGATAGGTTTCGAGCCAGATGTTGGCCGTCGTCCGTTGGAAGTCGCCGAGCTGGTGGAAGATCTCAAGGGGCGTTTGCGCACTCTGCGGAGCAAGGTGTTTCCTCAGCAGGTGCTGTTGGAGCTCCATGACACGCGCATGGTGGGCCAGGGGCTCCACCGTGGCCAGGCCGGACCTCTGAGTGTGGATCTGCCCCTCCCCGCGAAGACCTGCAAAGCGGGCATGCCGCTTGAGACCGAAGCGCTGGCGGATGCGATCGGTGAGCTGATGTTGCGCGAAAACTTCATGGAGGCCCATGTCATGGCCGCCCTCCCTCCGGAGGCGGTGCATTGGCGCGTGCTCGACTGGGAGGGCGCTCCCGCGGCGGAGGAGGCGATCGTCACCCTGCGGGCGATGGATCCGGATCTGGGGTTTCCCTTCCCCCTCTCCGAGGCCACCATTGACATTCAGCCCCTTCCGGAGGCACGGAACAAGCTGTTGTTGGCGGCCACCTCCCGGCAAGTGGTGGAGGGTTGGATCGAGGTGTTCGATCAGGCGGGCCTCAACCTCGATCGGCTCGCGCCGCCCCAGAGCTGTCGTTTGGCGGCCTTGCGGGATCAGCTGGCGGCGGTCCCCCCGCAGGTCCTCGTCCTGGTGATCGCTCCGGAGGAAACGCGGGGACGGCCGTTCATGGCGATTCGCGCGGGCATTCCCCTGTTTGAGCGGGTGCTGGTGGAAAAAGGAGACCGGCTGGTTGCGGAAATTCAGCGTTGCGTTACTTTTCTGCGCAAGGAATTCGCCGGTGTTCAAGAACTTCGGCTGCTTTTGGAGGGGCCGATGGAGGAGCGGACAATGCTGGAAGCCACCCTGGGTCAGCCGATCCGGGAGTTGGTGGTTCAACCCTTCGGCTCCCTTGTGATGGCCGGCCTGGCGATTCCGGAGCGCCTGCCTTGAAGAGCGCGCTCCCCCCCGAGCCAGCTCGGCAACCTCAGCCCCCTGGCGACCTTGATCCCGCTCCTGAAGGGGAGAAGCTTTCAGAGCAACAGCAATTGCGGACGAGCTATGGCCTGTGGTGCCTGGCGTTGTTCGGGTTGTGCGGCCTCCACCGCCTGTACAACCGCAAGCCCCTCACCGGCCTGTTGTGGCTGCTCACCTTCGGGCTTTGCGGGGTGGGCCAACTGGCGGATCTCGTTCTGATGCGCAAGCTGGTGGCGGCCGCCACCGGCGAGGAGGAGGCGAACACGTTGAACCCGGCGCTGTCCGCAGCCCTGACGCCAGCTTCAGCCCCAGCCCAGCCCCCGGGGCGTCGCTCCTTCCTCAGCCGTCCCGCCCAGGCCAACCCTGCGGCCACGCCCAAGGTCACGGCCACGGCGCCACCGCTCGATTTGTTGCGGGAACGCCGCCAGCAGTTGGAGCTCGAACCCCTTTCGGGGGTGTTGAAGTTGCAGCCGGGTTTGATTCGCCGCGGCCTGATGATCGGCGGCCTTCTCCTCGGAGGGGCCTTGGGAGTCAACGCCATCCTGTTCGCGTTCCATCAGACGCTGCGGAACCGGGAGGTGCAGCTGCAGGGTTTTCAGCAGGAGGCGACCCAGCTGCGGGAGACCATCAATCGGCAGGGCGCCACCCTGCAGGGCCTGCGCGGGGCCAATCAACAGCTGGTGAAACGGCTGAGCGATGTGCGCAGTTCCTCCGCCCTGCTGGCCGATCTGCAGTTGCGGGTGCCGGAGGGGGTGCAGGTGACCAAGGTGAAGATGCTCGGCCCCAACGAGATGGAGCTGGAGGGACTGGCGCGGGATCCCGTGGGCTTCGGGCGGGTGAACGCGATGGAATTGATGCTGCGCCGCTCGCCTCTGTTTCAAGCCAGCGGCGTCACGATCAACAAGGTGGAGCGGGTGCCGGCGAAGGAGTTTGAGCTTCGTCCCCAGGAGGGCCTGGCGTCGGGAGCGCCGGTGAAAGCCACCAAGGTGGCCCTCCCCAGCGCGGTGATTTTCAAGATGAAGGCCACGCTCTCCCCCTTGCCCCCCGGCCAGCTGGTGGGCGTGATGGGCAGCCTGAAGGCGGAGGGCATGGCTCGCCGCCTGGAGCTGCTGCAACAAGAGGGACTGTTGAAATGATCGATTTTCAAGCCACCGCTGACCGCGCTTCCGCGGAGTTTTCTCCCGCCACTCTGAGGCGACTCTGGTTTTGGGGGCCGATCGCGGCGGGCGGCACGTTGGCGTTGGGGTTGACGCTGGCCTTGGGCCTGCCCCAGATCTTGGAGATCGGCCGGCTTTTGAACCACTTGCAGGAGCTG
>Ga0194130_10002166_pt1 | contig 29012 bp, 39 predicted proteins | sample TA2KigsurfametaG_FD_160084 | JGI IMG/M metagenome (GOLD analysis project Ga0194130, IMG submission 160084) | Freshwater microbial communities from Lake Tanganyika, Tanzania - TA2015050 Kigoma 12 surface | ecosystem: Environmental > Aquatic > Freshwater > Lake | place: Tanzania: Lake Tanganyika...
AAGACCACGAATCTCTTCGGCAATGGCTTTGATGTAAGTATATGAATTAATATTTGAACCAGGTTTAACTCTGGCCGAGCAACAAATATTGAGATAATCAATAAAAATTATATCTGGACGAAAACTCTTTTTCAAGAGCAATTCATTTAGCAATGTGCGAAAGTGTGTTGTTGAAGCTAGAGCAGTTGGATATTCTTTGATGATAAGCTTACCTGTTGTTGTCTTTCTTACTCTTTCAACTTTCTTATCGTAAATATCTTTTGGAAGATTTGAAAGATCGTCCAAAGTAACATTAAGTAGATTTGCGTCAATACGTTCTGCAATTTTTTCTTCCGCCATTTCCATTGTGATATAGAGAACATTGTAACCCTGAACAAGGCAAGCAGACGCAACATGACACATAAACAATGATTTACCAACACCGGTACCTGCCAAAAACACATTTAATGTCTTTGATGGCAATCCGCCCTTTGTAATCTTGTTCATAAAGTCAAGATCAAAAGGAATTTTCTTCTCTGTACGATGATAGAAATCAAATCGTGCGTCCGAGTCATCCAAATAATCATGACCAACGTGACTATCAAAGCTAACTGCTAATGCGTCGGAAAGAATTTTTGGAATTGCACCTTTATCTTTTATAGATTTTGAATTTGCATCAAGAATACCAATAGACTCAAGAACAGCATTGTAGATAGCTTTTTCTTGACAAAATTTTTCTGTCTTGTCAATTAGCCACTGCTGTTCGCTTCTCTCTTCTTTTATTTGCTCAACTGATTCTAAAATACCATATGCAGTTTTTATTTCCTCGTCTTTTACACCAGATAAGTTATTGATGTTAATATGAAGAGCCTCAAGAGTTGGAAGAGCATTATATTTCAGAATAAAATCTTTGATATTTTGAAATACAAGTTTTTCCGACCTCTCGGTAAAATATTCATCATTCAGAAACGGAAGAACCTTTCTCGCGTACTCTTCGTTTTGTATCAAATTCTTCAGTATAGTTGTTTCCAGTCTCTTCATCGTGCGTTTCCCTTTCTCTCTCTATCCCGGCTATGATGATAGAATTTAGAATGGCTCCTAGCGTATCCGTAAATGCTTGGCTACCTTCCAGCTTTTTAGGATTGTGTTTACCTGGTTTTAGTATATCATAATCAAAGTGTAATGTATATGTTCCATCAGAGTTTTCCCTATCTTCAACCCTAATGCCACCAAAGCAAAATGTTATTCCCTTGTATCTACCAGTCAATATCTTGATGGCAGCCATCTTGCTTTTGTCTTCATTCTTAAAATCCGAATCAAGATCAAAGTCTTTATCCATCATCATGGATTTTTTGAAGAGATCTTTAACACTCTTCACTATCATCGGTTGCTACCTCCGTCTTTCCATATAGAAATTCATTTGCACAGTTTTCGTTGATCTGATCAAGTATTTCTTGCGTGAAATACTTTTCTGGATTCTCTAGAATATTCTTTTCAAATACCTTGGTACCATCTGGTAGTTCAAGACGAGTTGAAATCTTCTTGATGATATTGAACTTGATAGCTAGATCAAGAAGACCATAATACTTGTCAACACCAGAATCATAACGAAGAAGCGTTTCAACTACTTTGTCGGCAATCGTCAAACGACTCTTTTGAAGCTTGCACTTGACGATGTTGCCAACAACTTCGTTGTCTTGCTTTTCCTTCTTTTTTGAAAGAAAGATAATGGTTGAAGCAGCATATTCAAGACCTGAGCCGCCACCCATCCTCTTTGTAGGAACATATGATCCAATAACATCATATGTGTGATTCGTGATGATCATCGATACTTTTGCCTTACCAAGCTTCAAGGTGATGACGCGAAATGCACCACGAATCAATTGCGAGCGAGTCATGTCTCGCGTGTCTTTGCCATCGGTTATATCGGTAATTTCTTTCTCGGTTGAGAGATTACCAAGAGAGTCAAGAACCATTAACATTGGCGGACGATCATTTGCAGGAGTCTCTGTATACTTGTCCAGAATCTTTACAGTCTGTGTACGAAACTCTTGAATTGTAGTTACGGGAATAATATGCACACGACGAACATCAATTCCACGATCAACAAACATCTGTTTTGTTAGTGCAGATTCGGATTCAAAATACATCACACCGCCATTCGGGTTGTCAATTAGAAATTGTTTAACCACATTTAGCGTGTAATATGTCTTACCTGTTGCTGGCTCACCTGCAAGTGCTGTGATCTTGTTTGCTGGAAGACCACCATAAATTGAACCAGAAAGCAATGCATTTAGTGCATATGAACCTGTACCAATATAACCAGTCACATCGCCGGCCTCAATGCCGTCTTCAACAAGACTAGCATATTCATTACCAGCCTCTTTGATTAGAGCCGAAAAAATATTACTCATGAAAAACTCCTTCAAATATATTGTATTTTATATTAAGAGAAGAAAGAAGTCAAGTCAGATTCCTGATATGCCTTCCAACCAACACAATCAAGAATAGCTTTAAGTGGCTCAATAAAAGCCTTATCAAATTGCAAATCATAATTCACAAATCTATGTAGATCAAACTCCTTTGGTAGTCTGCCGGGATAAGATATTACAGTATCATTTATAACATTCGGAAGTTTAAGATATGTGAAACGCAACTTTTCACCTTCTTGAATTTTTGGATATCTCTTTGTCAGATTATGTTTCTTTAGAAGATTGTTGTATAATAACGCACCTTTTACATGAATTGGTGTGCCTTTCTTGTATATGGTGCCAGCATCCTCATAAGTTTCCATACCGGTAACACCACGAGGGAATGATATGTCTTCTGGAGAAAGATTATTGAATTCTTTCTTAAAAATTTCAATGAAATTTTGTATGTCACTTTCTGATCCACGAAGAATAATTTCAATTGCATGTTTCATTTTTTCACGAATGGCAGCAGGTGTAGATGACTTAATCATCTCAAGACCCATGACCTTCAATTTTGGTTTTGCGTATTGTATGCCCTCATTGTTATACACATTCATGATATAGCGTTTCTTTGCAGTCCATATACCACGATCTGCCAATGCCTCTCGTTTCATCTGCATCTTTTGTGCATACGCATTCATATACGAAGCAAGATCTTGATAAGCCTCATCAATAAAAGGTTGAATTTTAGTTTCACAAATCTTATCCATGAATGTGATGATTTTTGCAGGCTCAGTTGATTCGATACGATCACCAAAAGATCTGCATACAATCCCATCAAGTGTAAGATAAATGCTATCTGTATCCGATGCAACGACATAATCAACATTCTCCGTTTTTAATAATTTGTTAATATATTCATTAATACGCAACTCAATCCAACGAATGGATAATTGACCAGCAAGAGTTATTGCCTCCGCTATGCGAATATCAAAAAAACGAAAGTGCTTATTTCCCATTGCACCATAAGCCGAGTTTAACGACAACTTTTTTGCAAGTTGAAGATTATTGTATCGTGCTATACGTTTTTCAATTTCGTAGCGCATATCTTCGTTCTTGCAATTTTCTAACTCTTTCTTGGCTTGAAGGGCCTTTCTCTTATATACGAAACGATCTTCATACATACGCTCCATTATCTCAGGAAGAAATCCATGAATATCTCTACGAAAAAATTGTTTGTTTGGTGTAAATGTTACATTTAATTCTTTCAACGCAGATATATCTACATTTTGTAAAAGAAGCTCATCAACTGAAATTTTATTACGCAATATATCATGCATCTCTTTTTTATAGTTGGATGCTTGTACAAGTGTTTCAGGTGAAAGATTATATTGCATGATTAAATGTGGATACAACGAATTTAAATCAAAGCTGGCCATCCATTTGTGCATACCAACAAGCGGATCCTTGACGAATGCACCTTCATATGCAGCATTCTTTTCATTTTCATTCTTTGGAGGAATGACAATGTTCTTTTTGCGAAGATGATTGTATATCAACGTATCCCACATACGAACCTGTGTAAATACATCTTCATAGTTTGTCTTGGAATCATACGCAAGAGTAAGAGCCAGCTCAATCAACTTCAACTTGTCGTCAAGCTTTTCCACGAGACGAACGTCATGAATATTATATTCAATAAATTTCTGATAGTTTTTACGATATAGATGATCTAGACTATCATACTCTTCATATGATATCTTTTTTTCGTTAAGCTCCACATTTGCAATATTATTAAGCTTATATGATTCTTGAGACACACCACCTGGCGCAAACTTACGATACATTTCAATGTAATCAAGTGTTGCAATTCCAAGCATTTCATACGCAGTATTTGTACGACCCATGATTACAACTGTACGATCACTAACTCGTCCCCAAGGAGATAGACGATAGACTTCTTTCTCACCAAGAATTTTATTGATGCGATTGACAAGATAAGGAAAATCAAAAAACTTAATATTCCAGCCGGTCACAATATCAGGATAGTTTAATGTCCAATGATCAAGAAATTTGTTGAGTAGATCAATCTCGCTTGAACATTTTACATATTGAACATCATATTTTATTGTGGATGCATCAAATGTGCCACAACCGAAAACATAATATCTGCCATTAGATTTTATCGTGATGGCAGTAATCTCTTCATTAGCAGCAGTTGGTTCTGGAAAACCATTGTCCGATGCAACTTCAATATCAATGATGGCTATATTGATTTTTTCAATATCCCATTCGATATCGTCTGGATGTGCATCTGAAATGAATGCATATTGATAGTTCGTGTTTCCATATACTGTAAATCCACGAACGTCTTTATATTTTTCAACGAATTCACGACATTCTTTGATTCCACCAGGGTGAACTGTATCAACATATTCACCAAAAAGAGTTTTATATTCCGTAGATTTTTTGGAAGATACATATAGAGTAGGTCTATATGGAATCTTTCCTCGTATTTTTTTACCGTCTCTTATTCCACGATAAAGAATGTTATTGCCAAGAACAGCAACATTCGTATAAAAATCTTTTATCATTCTTGCATAATATCATAAAAAGATGAATTATACAAGAAGAGTTCTTGGTGGAGTAATTATTCCTCCAAAGATAGAGTTATAGTTATTAACCATCTCTTTAATTGGTTTTGCTTCATAAACAACATTATTTTTTGTAATCATTACGGATTCGTTTTCAGCATATGGCATCCACGGTGCCAAACCAATTGAAGGTTGCTGCGGATTTGCTCTACTAGGAACAAGTGCTACAATCACAGCATTTTTGATTGAATATGAGAGACCCTGATCAGTTACATCACCAAGAAGTTCTTCTCCAGTAATTAACTTAATGATACGAATATTAGACATTTTCAAACTCCACAAAATAGTCATAAACACCACGAGGAATCCAACGATAGGGAATTAACATTTCGCGCCCACGAAAATCCTCAAGATCAATGGTCGGATCAACTTCATACGACCACAGAACCCACTTACCGTCATAGCTACGCTGAGTAAATTCAGTCTTTTGCATGTTATACTCCTTTATATACTTTCCAATTGGAAACGGGCATGATACCATAAGCCCGACCGATTCTTTGCTTATATGTAAGAACAAAGTCACCGGCGATAGATATGCGTCTAGGTTTTAGATCATCCAGCGTTTTCACTGGAGTGTCGGGAGACCCAGAACCATAACCCGACGTATAGTGAAATAGTTTGCCTGGAAACATGTACATTTGTCCTTCTACAGGATTGAAGTACCAATTTGTACTATTCCATGTGTTCCAATTATTGATATTGGTATTTCCAATACCATGAAACAATTCGTTTGGAGAACGTTCAATAGCAAAGTTTACTGGTTTATTTAGATTCTCTGGAATTTGAATGTAATAGACAAAAGACAAATGCGAATCAGCATGATTGTGATAAGGTGTATGAAACTCCGTTATGATGTTTAGCCATGTCTTTACGAGATTCAAATCAAATTCGTCATTCAATTCCAAAGTTTTTAAATATTGAAATGCATTTGAAGCTGCAAATCCAAATATGTCACTCAATTCTTCATCATGATGAATGTTAACATTACCAGTAGTTTCCATGGAATAACCATGTTCATCCATGTGATGTAGAACTCTATTGAAAAACCTTTGCTTGAAATCTTCTTTCTTATCATAATGAAACTCAGCTACGAGCGTAGGAAATAATGCGTGTGTAATCATGTCCATAAACTTTTACGAATCTTGATCAAGCGAAGAAGCATTTCCTCTTCTTCTTTTGCATATGCTTCTTCTATTTCGTTAAGATTTCTAATCAGCATTTGCTCTTTTTGTTTTTCATCTTCGGAACGATTATTATGATGTTCAAGAATGTCATGACCTTGTTCACGACGTAAGTCGAGATATGCAGACCAACCAGATGCGTCTATAGGATCAGGACGAGTTAGATATACTTCCTTCCACCATTTGTAGAGTGCAAGTGTTTCCTTTGCTGTCTCCGCATTAACCTTGTTTTCATCACCCTCAAGATCAATTTCCGATTGAAGATATTGAATGCCAAGTTCTGGTGAACGAAATCTTTCAAATAGACCACGTTTGCCGGGTTCCTTACCCCACACAACGTTCATCCACGCCTTTTCGCATTCAACGAAATTGACCAACTCGTTGAACAAGCCGTGAAGAATACGAGTGTCTAAATCATAATAGTTTGGTTCTAGACCAGTATGAAGAACATTGTATTTGTGAGTCGTGCGAAACTTTATCGCATGGATTGTATCATCCCACAACTTGCGTTGAATATCTTCACAAATGTCCTTGATTTTTTGCCAAACAACAAGTTGACAAAAATACATTATTGGACGATTCTTTTTTTGCTCTTCTTGCCATTTTGACCATTCATTTAATGGAAGAGCGACTGGTTCTTTTATTTTTACTTTGTTTAGTGCTTCTGCGAGTGCGTTCATTTTTAGGATCTTCATTTATGGTCTCCAACAATGAATCGGCATATGTAAATATCCACATTCCACGTTCTTTATCATATGTAGATTCTTTGATTATAGTACAACCATACTTTTTTGTCAATAATTTTGCAAGACTTTTGCTTCCATTTTCTGAAAAGCTGGTTGCAATAAGTTTATCAGATTTCATTTATACTTATCAATCGCGTCCTTTAATGCAACATCTATATCACGAATTGGAAATATATTTTTTAATTTAGTATTATCAAGAACGCAGTTTGATCTAGGTGCAGTAACTGCAGCACGAAATTGTTCTTCTGTAAACCAATTCTTATTCAACTTCATCATGTCTACAATTTCTTTTGTGGTCTTACTGCCACCATTGGTAACATTATAGATTCCCGGCTTTGGTCTATTTCTAACAAAAAATAGTACGGTATCAGCAACGTCATCAATGTGACTTAGACTATTACGAAAGTTTATTAGTTTTGCATACTTTTCTAATTTTGTCAAAAAGTTCTTCGGATGTTTTTCTGAACCAAATGGCATACGAATTCGCAATATATAGGACTTGTTCATATATGGCGCAAGAAGTTTTTGCTCCAAAGTTTTTGATCCACTATAAAAACTTCCGTTATCAAAATTAAAATTGGGTTCGTCATTCTCAGTAAAATCTTTTTGATATCCTGTATATACACATCCGCTAGAAATGTGAATAATTGGAATATGCAAACTTTTTCTTTCAAGTTCAATTGGCCACAATACGTTTCCTGCAATAGTATCTTCCTTGTATAGTTCGCAGGCATCTACGTTAGGAGATCCTGTATATCCAGCAGCATTTACTATTACTTGCGTATCTCTTGGGACCTTGTCTTTATGTGAAATCCAATATACTGGCAAATAATTATGAATATTGAGTTTTGTCCATATTGCTTTACCAATATATCCATGTCCAATTAGAGTAATCATTGCTTCAATAGCTCCGGATGATGTTGAGGCATTTCTTTAAAAATCATTTCATCCAATCGTTTCTTTTCCATTTCGTATGTTCGTTTTCTTAGTTCGGACGATCCGTATATGTGTTGACGCTTGTGATAGTGTAATTCAATGCCGTTGTTAATGCACCACTGCTTTCCTGTAAAATCTCGATTTAGATATTCATCAGATAGAAAACGAACATGAATTGTTTGTGTCATTAACAATTGCAACAAATCAAATTCCGTCTCATATACCAAAATTTCATCAACATACTTACAAGCTTGTAACTGAACGTAACGCTCATAGACACTTTGTATTGGTTTGTTTTTGATACCAGGTCTATCAATCGTAGGATCAACTTGAAGTGCAACCTTCAAGTAATCACATAATTCTTTTTCCATTTTTAGCATCGTTACATGACCTGCATGTAACAAATCAAAGCTACTACAATTGAATCCTATTTTCATATTTTTTTATCCATTCTATTGTTTCATTTAATCCATCAGATAAATCATATTTTGGTCTCCATTTCAATTCTCTCTTAATCTTTAATATTGACGTGGCATACCTTGCATCATGACCGGGACGATCCGTAACATATTCTATAAACGATTCATTAACATTCATCTTTTGAATTATTGTACGAATAAGATCAATGTTTCTTATTTCTTGCTCTCCACCAATACAATATCTTTCGTGTATATTTCCATGATGTAAAACACAACGAATTGCTTCGGCAGCATCTTTGACAAATATCCAATCACGAATTTGACTACCTGTACCATATACAGGCACCTTTTGATTCTTTAATATGCGGCTCACTGCTAAAGGAATAAACTTTTCGGGATATTGCCATGGACCGTAATTGTTTGAAGAATTGATTATTGTATATGGTAATCCATATGTATTACCATATGCTTCCACAAAGTGTTCAGCAGAAGCTTTGCTTGCCGAGTAAGGATTTCTTGGACATATATTTGAATATTCATTAAACTTAGCGGGAACTGGCACTTCACCAAAAACTTCATCGGTAGATATATGAACAAACTTTTTAATTTTTCGTTTTATTACCTCATTCAATAAATTAATTGTAGCAATAATATTTGATTGTATAAAAGGTTTACAATCCTTGATAGATCTATCAACATGACTTTCGGCTGCAAAATGCACAACATGAGAAATTTCATGTAGATTAAATAGATTTTCTACTGATGATGAATCAGCTAAATCCATGCAATGTGTCACAATCTTCATGTTGTTTACAAGTTCTTCTGGATTACTCGCATATGTGAACTTATCAGCAACAACTACGTCAACTCTTTCAATATCAAGTATGTGCTTGATGAAGTTTATTCCGATGAAGCCTGCGCCACCAGTGACAAGAAGTTTTTTCATTTATAAGCCAACATTTTTAATACAGAACCACGAGCAGGTTCAGGATTTCTCATATCAGGAACTCTCATTGTACTCTTGAATCCGACACGAGTCAAATACTTTGTTAATTTTTCTTGATTGAATCCATTGATATGACCCATACCAGGAATCTTATGATCCGTTTCATGAAGCCATCCGGCATAAATGACTTCCATGGCATCTTCAAACGGATCCCTGTTTTTATTAAGCCAATCAACATTAGCCATGATGTGCCAGTCTTTCTTGTAAATTCTTTCCGCAACCCATTCAATATCTGGAGTTGTGATTTCAAGAAATCCACCAGGCTTTAAAACACGATAAATTTCTTTTAGAACATCATCAACAATGAACTTTGATAGATGTTCAATAACATCACCGAAATATATCTTGTCCGCTATATTAGATTCAAACGGATAAGGCACCTTTGACAAATCGTGTTGAACATTTACATGTGGCCAAGGATTTACGTCCACACGAATTGTTGCATCGGGCTTTGGCCATGGCCCACTACCAAGATCTATGATCATATCAAACTCCTATCACATATACAGAACTTGCTGTTTGATTATTACTTCTCTTTTCTATTAAATCCAATACTTTTGGGTCATTTTCTTGTTCCTTGTATGGAACAAATTTTGCACGAAATCTATCTCTTGTATTTTCGTCAATGTCAGTTAAATAATAAACAGCCAAACTTTTTCTCATTTGGTCCGGAGGACACTTCAAAGGTTCTGGTAAACCATGCCAAGAATTTTGAGTTGTATCAAAAATCACAGCACGATTAAACAATGGTGCAATTCTTTTCTCGCATCTTCTTGGCACATTCTTTTCATTATCATGAGACCAAAATTCTATATGTCCACCCCAATGTGATTGCCATTCTTCATTTAAGTAAACTATCAAATTCAATTTTCTTTGAAGACCTAGTTTGGGATGTATTGAATAATCAAGATGAACATTCAACTTTCCTCCAGAAGAATGAGAATGTAAACCCCCACCGTGCAATCCATGATCAACATATAAATTATTAATTCCCACCAAAATTTTTAAATTATCAACAAATTCATTACTAAGAAGTTGATGAAATACTTTATAGAATTCTAATGAAAAATGCGACCAAGATTGATTTGTCTTTTTGATTTCTATGGGATTATTATATATACCTTTCCATGAATCATCTTCATAGTTGGGAAAACTACGAGACAATTTGCGAGCAACATCATCATCAAAAAAATTATCAATAATTACATGATTAAATGGAATAGCATTTTTAAACTCTTGTGACTTCTGTTTATAGTCTACATTTTGAAACATCACCAACTACCCATTTTGAATCTATGATATGTAACTTGTTGATCAATTACCATTGATTCATGACCAAATACTTCACGTGCCATTCTAGGATAGATAGATGTCATGAAAGAATTCAATTCATTCATTGCACCCGTTTTATCATAATATGCATTTCTGGGCGGATGATATATTGATGCATTATGAACCACATGTGCATGTGATTGTGCGATGTCGCAATATGCTTTATCAAGCCCCCAAGCTTGTTCATACCCCGGCCATGAATTTAAAGCTTTAAGTATACGAGAAAATATATCAGTTCTAAATACGGGAACACCGCATTCCAAAAAATTTGTCTCCGAAAAATCTATTCCCTTATCTTGTGCTAGACATTGATAAAATAGATCTGAACCTTCTGCCATGGATAATTGCCATAGACGAAAATCAAATCTTCTTGCCATTTGAAGACCTTTATTTATATTCCAAACATCTGTAATTTGATCATCATCAATGCATCCAACATAATCATATTTTGTATAATCAAATTGATTGAATACATCGCGCACCATTTGCCATTTATGACCACGAACATGATACACATGATCGTATGTATTTGGGTCTGGTTCAAACCCTTCTTTATAAACACAGCTAACTATCTCATATGTTCGGTCAGAATGCTTTGAGCGCCAATGAGCATTTTTGTCATATCTATCATCAAACTTGTCAGGATAATTTCCTGTTGGCACAAATATGATTGCTTTTTTTACTATATTTTCCATTTTGTAATAGAAGTCCATCTATCAAGAATATTTGTTGATGAATTTGTCTTATTTGTTCCACCAACGCCAACTGCAAATATTATCCTTTCGTCAGCCTCTTTCATCTCTAATTCACTTTGATAAGTGCCGCCTATTCTATCGCCGCCATTTGCAAAAATCAATAGTAGATCGGGATAATTTTGACGAATTGTTCGTATCAAATCGGCAGCACTATCATCATCATCATTGAAGCCCATTGCTTGATCAACGTATTTTATACTTTCAACAATCTTTAATCTCTCTTCAAATGGCATGAAAAAATTGCCTTTTTTACGTTTTAACCAATCATCTGAATTAACACCTACAAATAGTCTCATACCAAACATTTTTGCAGATCTAAGATACTCTATATGACCAGTATGTAGTGGATCAAATCCACCACTAACAATTACAATTGTATTTGTATTCATTCACGCACCTCATATATCCAATGATTATGTGTAAGCCAGTCTACAGTTTCATATATTGCTTGCTTTGATGTATAATTTGATTTCCATCCGTATGTCTTGATCTTGGATGTGTCAAGATGAATATAGGGTATATCTCCCGGCCAGCCCTTTAGAGTATTTCCATATACTATTTTTGGTGTCAAACCCATAGCATGAGCAACCCACTGTGCAGCATCTGATACACGATATGTTTTATCATTACCAATGTTGAACACTTCATATTTTCTTTTCTTGTCTCTTGCTGGTCTAATATCTTCTCCTATCATTGTGACAGCAGAAACTACATCAGAAACATGTATGGAGCTTTTAATTCCTGTTCCATCGCCAAGAACTTCAAGATAATAAGGATTAGTCAATAACTTCTTTACAAAATCAAATGCAAATCCATGAGGATATCTAGGACCAAGAACAGTCACAAAACGAAATACATATGCTTCAAAATTAAATCCCTCGCAAAAGGCCGAAATAAATCCTTCTCCAGCCAACTTTGACGCACCATATAAAGATGTTTGTTCAGGCATTGAAATTGTTTCAGAAGCGGGTAATCTATTTTGATCAATCTCACCCAATACAGCTGATGTTGATGCAAATATGATTCTCTTGACACCATGATAATTCATGGCTTGTAATATATTCATTGTGCCTTCAATGTTATTCTTGAAGTCAAGATTTGGATTCTTGAATCCTTTTCTTATGTCGGCATTCGCAGCAAAATGATATACTGCATCAGTATTTGTAAGATAAGAAAGATTTCCGTTGATATCATCTTGAACAAAAGTAAAATTCTTATTATCCAAATTATGCTGAATAAATTTTATTTGACCAGTTGAAAGATTATCTACGGCCACAACTTCATGACCGCGTCTTAGTAGTTCATCAACTACATGACTACCAATATAACCAGCACCACCAGTTACAACGTATCTCATGTTCTTACTATTCCATTTTTGAGACCATCAACATACCAATTATACATTGTTTTTAATCCCTCTTCAATAGAAATCTGCGGTCTCCAACCAAGTGCATGTGCTTTTGATACATCGGTCAACTTACGCATTGTTCCATCAGGACGAGATGTGTCATATAGAAAATTATCATTATACCCCACAACTTTTGCAAGTATTTCAGCAAAGTCACAAATTTTAAGATCATAACCTGGACCAAGATTTACAAATCCGCCTGTCTTTGCAAAGTCTTCTTTTGGTGCATTCAATACATGAATACAACCACGAGCAAGATCATCGCAATATAGAAATTCACGACGAGGAGTTCCAGTTCCCCATAGAACTGCCTTTGTTTTACTAAACTTTGCCTCATGAAACTTACGCATCAATCCAGCAGCAAGATGATTGTTTTCTGGATGAAAGTTATCACCAGGACCATATACATTGCTAGGCATGACAGCACGATAATCAGTTCCGTGTTGGCGATTATATGCTTGACACATCTTGATTCCTGCAATCTTTGCAATTGCATATGCATCATTCGTAATTTCAAGATGACCAGTTAGTAGATATTCTTCTTTAATTGGTTGAGGACATTCACGAGGGTAAATGCATGTCGAGCCTAAAAACAATAAATTATTTACACCATAAAGGTATGCAGTATCAATCACATTTGTTTGTATACGAAGATTTATATTAATCATGTCAGCTGGAAAAGTATTGTTTGCCACAATACCGCCAACTTTTGCAGCAGCAAGGTAAACCTGATCTGGTTTTTCTTGCTTAAAGAAATTTTTAACTGCAATAGGGTTTGTTAAATCAAGTTCTTTTGATGTGCGTGTAATAATATTTGTTTCACCTTGTTCTCGCAACATTCTAACAATGGCAGATCCAACAAGACCTGCGTGACCTGCAACATAAATCTTTTTCATGATAACCTCAGTTTTGATAATCGTGATAAATTAATTGACTTCCCAAATAATCAAAATTTAGTGGTACTTGTCTAAGTCTTAGTTTTTCTGCAACTTTCTTTTGCATGTGTGGTGGTGTTAGAAAAAGAATAAATCCGCCACCACCAGCACCAAGAAGTTTTCCACCAACAGCTCCGGCTTGAATGCCTTTATCATAGATGTCATCAATCTCAGTATTCGTAATTGATGATTCCATATTCTTTTTTAATTTCCATTGATCATTGAGAAGATTTGCAAAGTCATATATTCTGTGTTCATATAACACACGCTCTGCTTCGTGTGTCAAGTCTTTCATAATGTTTAGATCAATCTTCTTTGAACTAATATTGATTATTTTCTTTTCAGCAATATCAAATGAATTGCGAAGTTTTTCGGTAAAGAACAATTGAACCCACGACTCAAGTTCTTGTAGAATATCTTTCTTTAGATGTAATGAATAACATGTAAAATCTGTGTATCCACCAAACTCAATTTTATTAAATCCACCAAATGCTGCAGCAACTTGATCTTGTGATCCTACTGCCTCACGAAGAACATTTTGCTCTAGATAGATTGATTTGCGAGCAAGATCTCTTTTGGTAATTTGTTCATTTTTAAGAGTAGCTAATCCGTGAATAAGAGAAACTGTAAAACTTGAACTTGATCCAATACCTGTGCGATTTGGTAGATCACCATGATGGGTAATATCAAGACCATCTTCAAAGTTCATGTATTTAATTGCTTCGCGAATGACTGGTATCTGAATATCGTCTACAGACTTTGTTGTTTCATCATTGAAGTAACGAATCTTGTATCTATAGTCAAATATTTCTGGTAGTTTTCTAAGAACAAGAAAACTACACTTGTTTATAGAGGTGGACAAAACACAGCCGCCATGCTCCCTATACCAAGCAGGATAATCTGTGCCGCCACCAAAGAATGAAATTCTATACGGAGTTCTAATTATGATCATTACACATTTCCATGACGAGTATTACGAATAAGTTCATAACCCTTGATTAATTCAACAAGACCTTCTTGCAGAGAAAACTCTGGATTAAATCCTGTTGCTTCAATCTTTGCATTTGATACTATATAGTTTCTTTGATCCGGATCTTGTCCATATGGTGCTTCCATGAAGGTAAACTTTGGAATAAAATTCTTGATCGTCTTGCACAATTCAAGCTTTGATATGTTCGCGTTTGAAAGACCTACATTATAAATTTGTCCATTCATTGTATCGAAGTTGTTTATGCAATGGATAAATGTATTTGATACATCACGAACATGAATATAATTTCTTTTGAAATGACTTTCAAATAAAACAACAAATCCATCATGCACAGCACGATATGTAAAGTCGTTCACTAGAAGATCAAGACGCATACGAGGAGACATACCAAATACTGTGGCTAGTCGTAAACTAATTGCGTTTTGATGTTGCATTAGTCTCTTTTCAACTTCAACTTTGTCTTTTGCATAAAGTGAAATTGGATTTAGCGGAGACTCTTCAGTACAAAAATTATCATTGTTTCCAGAACCATATGCACTATTTGTTGTTGGCATAATTACTGTTTGATTTGGACTAATCTTATCCAGCATATCGAATATTGCATCTTTATTTGTGGAAGATGCTGCAACCGGATCTCTATTACATATTGGTGCACCAACCAGAGCAGCCAGTGGAATAATAATGTCTGCTTTCTTGAGTAATGGATCTATATCGCTTGGCTTTCGCACATCACCTCTTCGTACTTCAAGAAGATTGTTATGCATCAAGTGATTTAAAGATGATTGATTGTTGTAATATAAATTGTCAATTACACAAACTTTATAATTACCTATTTTTAACAATTGATCTACAAAAATACTACCAATATAACCAGCACCACCAGTAACCAAAATGGTATTCATAATAACCTCACATTTCACAAGCCGTAATAATATCCTTCATTCTACTAGCGTATGTATGCTTTTCTTTAACTTTTTTCATTTGATTTAACATTAAATCTCTTGTCTTTACATTATTTCTCATTTCAGAAGCGATATGAAATAGTTGATATGGGTCCTCATGAAATGCTATTTCTTGATCAAAAAAATCATACACAGCGCGTGAGTTTGTCATTCCAAGTTGTCCATAGCTAATAATTTTGAATGCACGACATGATTTATATCCGATATCAACATGAAACTTTGGACGTAATTCCAATGCCAAAAATGCATCAAGTGATGCTTGCTTTACAGATTCAATTGTTAACACCTGACGCCAAACATCATTAAAATAAAATGTCATAGAATTTTCTTTACATGCGCGAATGAATGGCTCAAATTGGTCTTGATTATCTTGACGAATTGTTCCCGAAAAAAACACATGCTTAGGTTCTTTCCAAGGTGTTAGACAATCATCAAAGTTGATCTCGTTTGGCATGAGATCCGTAGCCCACATGCTATAGAAATTATCATATTCTTCGCCCTTTTCAAGATGCGAAAATCCATCATTGATAGAAATATACTTTACTGGTTCATACTTGTATTCCCAGTAATTATCAGACCAGTCGTTTGCAAATCTAAAATCTATTATTCTACCAACTTTATCAAGATAATGTGAAGCACCTGGATTATTTGTGCCTTTCTTATTACCAAGATAATTCATGAAATATGTTGATGATTTTCTTAGAGGCAAACGATGACTTCTTGGATGTGTTGTTGCTATCCAATGTTCTGATACAATCAATGAATCGTCAAAAAATGAAGGATCAACATTATCGGTGTCATCTAGCCAATAAACTTCTTCATTTAAATATTGGGCACCTTTGACAAAGGCAGCATGTGTAAATGCATGGGTATGACCTGTTTCATATTTTGCGCCCCATACTATAATCTTTTTATGTTTTTTCATTTAATTCTCGAATTAATTTTATTATATACAATAGCATCAAACCAATTTAAGAAATTTTCATAAATCAAACAAGATGGCGGAATACCATATTTTAATTTAGATTCAGACATCATCTTATTATATAGATCATCATCATTATCTACTTTTATAATATGATCAATTAGCGATTGCATTGAATTAAATTTACCCGCATTGATAAATGAATTTTCATTGAAGTCTAGATCAACTGTTGACGAACCCCAGTAAATTGGAACTGAATTCACATAAAAACCATCCATGATTTTTTCAGTAACATATCCCGGATGAGGGCTATTCTCAAACGAGAGAACAAACTTATAATCCTTGATAAAATCAAGTTTTGCATCATAGTCAGGACTAATCACAGCACCTATGTTGTTAAATAGTGGTCCAGCACTATCAACTTTTTTATACTTGCACAATTCGTGAAAAGCAGCATTTCTTACGTTGTTGTTTCCATTTCTATGAATGAATACACAGAATTTTGTTTTTGGATGTCTAATATTATGTGCATTGAATATATGATTAAATTCAAAGTTTTTATAGAAGAATGGAACTAAAGCCCAACCAGGTAATCTATAATGCCACGAATTGAAATTGTGATCAAATGTCATTGCATAATGACAATCATAGTTTTCTGGTCTACGATTTTCACCCGTATGAAAAATCTTTATGCATTTATCTTTTGAATATTGTAAATTTCTTGTTCCAAAATTTTCATCGCCAAAGAAAAGAAAATCTGGATTTTCATTATCTATTGTTAATTTATATCTTTGTGACAATATTGTTTCGTAAAATTCAGAAGTACATACATCAACAAATCCAACTTTTAATGGTTTTTTCTCCATTACTTTATCCAGTACCAAACATTTATATCAGTAAATTTCATTTCATTCTGAATATTTTTTGTTGATCTAAATTCAGACAAGGCTCTCTGAACATCTGGTAAATTAATATCATGACCTGAAAAGATACCACCCATTTTTAGTTTATCATAAAAGTTATTTAAGTCATTAGTCACACCTTGATACGAATGATCACCATCAATAAAAATATAGTCAAATTGATTATTTTCAAATTTGTTTACACACTTATCAGATGCCTCTTTGTACATGACAATCTTGTCTGCATGTGGCGCAAAGTTTTTTATTGTTATATCATACCAAAGGTCCATATCTTCTTGAGTGACGGGACCAACCCAATCCATATAAGGAAGATATGGATCAATACAATAAATTTTATCAATTCTATTTGTTTGTTCTAAAAAGTGAACAATGTTTTCCCCTTTACAAATACCAATTTCAAGCCCTACAACATTTCTGTTCAAACGAACAGAATGATCATTAATTACATTAACAAGACCTTTTCCTGAAATAAAATCAAAAGGCCACTTTCCCTGTTGTTTATATTCCGCAATTGTCAATGGCTTGTCTACTTTTTTAAATGAATTTGTTGCCGTGTTGATTTTAATTATGTCTGACATTTCACATTCCATATTTTAAATTTATTAGTGGAAGAAGATTTGGTATTCTATCATACTGATGTACGATGTAATACTTATGACCTTCATTGTTCAAGACTTCACCATTTTTTATTATTGGTTCAAAGTCTGTCAAATGCGGTCTATATTGATTTATCTTGCTGGGATCCGCAACTGTTCCAAGTTGTGCGGCCCATGCATCTTTTGCATTTGTAAATCTAGTAATACTTTCATATTGCTTCATTGTCAATAATATATTATATGCTGCTTGATCAGGTCCACCACCACCAGGAATAGTATGTGGCATGTTAGCACAAATCATATAGATATTCAAGAATAAATCCTTGATTGTATGTGACTTTCCCGTTATCACTCCAGCATTATAGATTACTCTATTTGACATGTATTCATGAACAAAAGGAAAACTTGATCTCATATTATTGTTTCCCCAAACCTCATTCTTGTATCTAATTCCTTCTGTAGAAGCGATCAATGTATTCGAATGAGAAGAAGAAAGATTATCTAACCATTCCGTTGGATTACGTTGAAATATAATATCCCTAACATCCGTAGCGATCACATATCTTATTTGATCTTCAATATTGTTTAACACACGCCATGAATGATAAAAACGATCAACTACAATATTAAAATTCTCACGATATGTAAATTTTCTATTTGCGTCATCACGATTGAAAGTAACTACGGTGTAATTTCTTTTGGTAAGTTCATCTACAATATCAAAGCCAACATTGTATGCTATGACAACTTTATGTCCATCAAAACCAGAACGATCAATTGAGTTTGCCCAGTTTGCAACTTTATCAAAAGTATAATTTGTTATACATCCAAGAATAAGATCTTTCATATCATTTCACCGTAGCACAAATGATATCGTTTGCTTGATGACCATCAAGATAATGAATCTTATAATTTGAATTTATGGCAAAAATAAGATCCATAATTTGCTTTTCTTGCACATATCCCCATTCAGCTGAGCCCAAAAGACGACGATCATCGATCATAATTGTATGTGTATTAATGGAAGACTTTTCACGAAATACTTTTGTTTCATTCTCAGTAAATTGTAATTTCTTTTTACCATAGATAGCTTCTAGCTCCAAAATAAGAGGACAAGGTGCATATCTTCCTCCCGGTAATGGGCCGCTTGCATGTGCATCAAGCCAAAATGTTGCGGGTTCTGTTAGTTCGTCTACAATTTTTGGAATAATATCTACCGAATCGCCAAGCCACAATTTTACTTTATCATTATTCTGAAAACGAGAATTGCATTTATCATACATACCTTGGTTTACTTCAATTGTATGAACAAAATCAAATCCCGCATCTAGTGCAAGTTGAACAGTATCACCCAAATATGTTCCTGTTTCCACAAAAACTTTATTTGATCCATATTTTTGCATGTATTCAATTTTTATGTTGCTCATAATTTTCTCCAAGGAAATTTTCCGTAATATTTTTGTTCCATCATCTTGTTGCCATGTAGAAAAAATTCTGGTGATGCGGAATTTGGATTACCATCAAGCCTATAATTCAATGTATATACGCCACTCGTTCCATATGGTGCATTTGGTATTGATTTAACTATATTAAAAAAGCGACGATCTCCCGCATAACCAGAGTGCCATAAAGATGCAACTTGTATGAGAAACTCTCGTCTAAATGCATATGAAGATGTATCTACATGAAAATTGTCAAGTCCATTCCATGCTGGCCATTTGCCTAGACTTTCACAATCATCTTCACATAGAAAATTATCATTTTTGTCATAGATATTGCGAAGACTATGAGCCCATGCAAGATTTTGTGTTTTTATTGTTTCAACAAGATTCTCAACATGATTAGATTCAAACCAATTATCTTGATCTAGAAAAAGAATAATGTCTTCGTTTACAAGATGTGAAAATGCTGCATATATACGATGTCCATAAAAACCATTAGCTCCAGTATTGTACTTTAAATACACAACATCTTTTGGTGGCGTGTAAAAATTGGAATTTACAAATAGATCATCAAACTCATGCTTGAACTTGTCACCATCAACAACGATGAGATAACTTGTATTAGCGTAAGTTTGATTTTCAACGCTCTTAATTGCTTGTAAGACTTTCTTGTCGCCCGTTGTTGGTATGATAACAACGGCTTTCATCAAAATGCGCTCATGGGAAATGGTGAAATTACACCCCAATGATTATCCATACGAATAGGATACTTACCAAATAATTTTGGCTGATGTAATTTACCGTCACGATATAGTTCTAAAAGAACTGAATGACACGCATTATAATCCAAATCATACCAAGAATGATAATCATTTTTTGGTAGATTATGATATGAGCGAGCAACTTCAGCAACATGTTGCTCATTTTCTATTGAAGTGCGACCAATAATAATTTCTATGGCGTAGATATTGATGCGTTTTTTTACAATATCACGCACACAGCGAGAGACTGAGTATCCAATATATCTCATGATAAATCTCCAAAACTTAATTACAATATATCAAATTATTTACGATAAATCAAGTCTTTCTTAACAAAAGTATTTATCTTGCTTGTAATATGATCTATTGCAACCTCAGGATCGCAAGTGCCGCACATGAACACATCAATTGCTGCATAGTTTTTTTCTGGCCAAGTATGAATTGAAATATGACTCTCGGCCAAAATAATTACACCGGTAATACCATAACCATCTCCGAAATGATGAAAGTGATCACTTAGAACTGTGGCACCGGATTTTATGGCTCCATCAATTAGAATATCTTTCCAAAAATTGATGGAGCCAAGAATTTCAGTTGATACATTATGAAGATCGGCAATGACATGGCGACCCATATATGATACGCCACTCATTTTTATGCCTGTCGTTCAATATAATTTACTGTAATTTGACGAGGATTGAAGAACTTGATAATCTCATCGCGAACAACATCACGATCATAAGGTTTGCAAGAGAATACATCAATGTATGCATCACCTGAATCATTGCAGAAATGAGCACAGATATTGCTTGTTTCAATGAGTTGAACAAGTGTATAACCTGCTTTATTTCCTTCGCCAAAGTGAACAATCTGGGGTTCCCCAAAAGCTTTCATATCAATTGCATTCACAAGACTTTTAGCAAAATTATAGATATTATCATGACTCTTAATTGATTCAATATCACAAGCGCGACAATCAAGCATGGTGTGATAACCCCAGTATTGTTCCATCAAAGTATCCTTTCTAGATAGAAAGTCACCGTGAACTTTCTGTTCACGGTGACTGGTTGATTGTTGAAAGTAAGTGTGATTATTTATTCAGAAATTATTTTTTACACAACAACTTTTTCATTTATTAGTGAAATTTTTCTTGGTTTCTTACTTTCTGGAATGATGTTCTGTAATTTAATCACAAGCAGTCCATCAACAAGATCAGCATTACTTACTACAACTGTATCTGCGAGAGTAAATACACGGGTAAAATTACGAAGAGCAATACCACGATGATAATAAGTTTTATCTGCGATCTCATCTTTATTTGCATTTCCTTGAATTGTTAGTTTGTTGTCCTCAAGAGTAATATCAATATCCTCTCTCTTGAAGCCAGCAACGGCCAGTTCAATTACATACTTATCTTCGCTTATCTTCGCGATATTGTATGGTGGATACGAGGTGAGTACCTTCTCAGGTATATTTAGTGCTTCATCCAGCGTAGATAGAAGCCTATCAAAACCAACAGTTGAAGGAAGTAGACTGCGTCCGTATGCGAATGTCATTTTTTAACTCCTTTTAAGCAAGTTTAAAATACTCTAGCCCAAAATGGCGCTAGAGTATCTATTATATAGTATTTGCTGATGAATTGTCAAGTACTTTTGAACCTGTAGAACCAAATCCACCTTTACGATTTGTATCATCACGAGTTGGTCTTTTCTTAATCTCTTCAAATGTTGCTTTATTATTTCGTACAAGTTCGCCCTGACAAATTCTTGATAGATTGGGAATAACAATATTTTTTGTTGAAATATTTGTTAACATAACATATGTTTCTTCCATGTAATCGGAATCAATTACTCCTTCAGCATTAGCCAAAGTTAGACCTTCTTTGAGAGATAATCCAGAACGAGGATGAATACGAATTGAGTACTCTTTAGGTATGTCAAAAATTAATCCTGTTGGAGCAAGAATACGTTCTTTTGGACATACAGTTATACCACCATCTGTTGTCAATAGTCGAGTAAACTTTTTTCCTGTATCATCATATCCGTCGAAACCCATATTGGCAAATGTACAGGAAAAAATATCGAAGCAGGCAGCATTGGTTGTTGAGTATACTGGTGCCAATGCTTGAGGATGTAACTTAAAATACTTCAACTTTGTTGTCATAATATAACTCTCCATCAATTATTCAGTTTCAATTTTTTTCTTACCAATATTGTATTTTGCTACAAGTTGCCAATCATTTTTATCTTTGAAAGCTAATATCTTGATTTGATTTAGAGGTGATACTGGATCTGTGGTCTTTTCTGGCTTCACAATTGCTATCAAACCCCATTCTGCTAGTAAATTTGCAATTGAGTTTCTTCTTGCGACATCACCCTCTGAAAAGTTTGTTGGCTTACCATCAAGTGCAAATAATTCCTTAAAATGTGCGATGTAGTATTTACCTTGCTTGTGAAGAATATGACAAGACTGATAAAGTGTTTGGTCTTTCTTCGAAGCTACGCCTATTCTAGTTAGTGTTTCTTTGACTTTTAGGAAGTCATCACGCTCTTTTAGCGTCACCTCCACCATGTCCTCTACGCTCCACATTACTCACTCCACCTTTTTTTGTTATAGTTATTATATGATCAACCTGATCAGTGGAGAGAAGACGCATTGCCTCTAATGCCTTTGCGTTAGAAAACTGGTAGTACTCTTTTACGGCCTCCAGAATATCATTCTTCTCTTTTTTGACCCACGGCTGAAACTTGCGTTTCATAGATCTTATAGTATTTAGATAAAAATGATATTGTAGATTTTCGTCCAGTCCATGCCTACTATTCATTTCATTGGCGTAGAGTATAGAATCCACATGATATGATAGCGCACGATTGACCACAAATGCGTTATACGACTTTTTAAAGTCTGGCTCATTTGACAAGTCCTTTTTTGTCTTTTGAATTGAGGGTATAATATCCTTGAATAGATCCATTATGCAAAAAATCCTTCCAAGTTGTTTTCAAGCTGCTTTCTTCTAGCTTGACAGTATGAATTTTCCCTTCTCAAATTATTTCCAATATTTACTTTATGATCTGAATTTAGTATCGGAATCTGATCAAACTTATTTGAATATGCTAAAATTATATTGCTTTCCATTGCTTTTAACCATGCCCTAATCTCGCTATTTTTTATTGTTTTTCTAGGCCGCATGACACACAATGTAATCTTATCTACATCATTTACACCATATAACTCATGATAAAGATTATACATTTTTTCTTCAGTCAAAATATTGGTGTTTAGCTTCTTTATATGTGCACATATTCTTTTATGCAATATACTTTGTGACCAATATGCGTTGTTTACAGTATCACGTTTTCTATCATGATGAAAATCTAAATATGATTCACTCTTGCCCGCCATTCCAAAATATTGAGTTTCTTCAATCGTGTGTGGCCAAATGTTGTCTTTTGGTAAAGACTTCATTGGCTTTGTAAATGCATATACTCCATAAGGAATATTGATGATCTTTTTGATATCAGCTCTAGTCATGAACATCCAAGATAGAATCTCTAGTTCGGACTCTACAATATCACAAAAAATACTCACTTGAACGAACACTCCATCATGATGGTTGTCAAACATGCAACCATATTTATTTCTTGATCGGCAACAAAAGCAGACTTGTACTGATAATCGGCCAACACAATTACAGTCTGTGGAATAGACTGTGGTTGCACGATATCATACAACGCATCATAGATCTGACGAAAGATTTTATTTTGATCGGCATCAGAGTTTGTTGCAACCCATTTACGCATGGATGTGAAGTCTTTCTTCTTCAAGAAATCAACAAGTTCCTTTAGATTAACATCACCGACTTGTGCAAGCACTCCAGAATCAATCTCACCGCAAACTGCATATCTCTGCAACTCATTCAATACACGGCGATAATCTGGAAAATGCTTTTGAATGATCTGAACAATGGCGCCATTATCATACTTGATCTTTTCCCGATCAAGTATATTCTGGATTCTCTTTAGAAAACCAGCTGCCATCTTCACCTTATTTCCATTCTTGATCTTAAATTCGATGACGGAACAGCGTGAATGAATGGCCGGAGTTAAACGAGCCTTGTAGTTGCAAGTAAAGATAAAAGAACAGTTTGAGGCAAACTCTTCAATGGCAGCTCGCATGGCTGCTTGCGTGTCTGGTGTTAGATAGTCTGCTTCATCAATGATGATGACTTTTCTTCCGCCAGAAAAACTCATGGAAGATGCATATGTCTTGATCTTGTAGCGAAGAACATCAATACCACGTTCATCGGAACCATTGATCACCATGAAGTCACAACCAACTTCATTACACATAGCCTTGGCAATAGTGGTTTTACCAACACCAGGGCCACCTGTCAAAAGGAGATTCGGAATATTCTTTTTATTTACATATTCCTGAAAAACACTCTTTATACTTTCTGGAAGAATGCAATCTGCAACTTTTTGTGGTCGATACTTTTCGGTCCACAAAAATTGATCATTATTAGACATTCCAAATCTCCAAAGTTACTTTTGATTTGCAATTGTTTCATATGTGCTTTCAAAATCACGATTTTCCTGTAGATCCATTTCAAAGGATCTATTATAATGCGTTCTTGCAATACGACGCAAGAGTTTTTTAGGAAAGCCAGTTTCCTCATGAATCTTGTTCACAGTATCCTTCACAAGATCTTTCTCTGCTGCAACACGAGTCATGCTATCATTGATAACCTCGACCGCATCAATAATCTTCTTGATCTCCTCTGGAGACAAGCTAGGAACACCACTATTGTTTCCAATTGTAGACATGTATTACTCCTTTGGCTTTTCAGTTGCAATCCAATACTTGATTGGTATGTTCTTACCAGAGAAAGTGACAATTCCCTTTGTTACATCTACCTTATAATCGGTAGAAAGAATCTTTAGATTTTCGGTACGAAGAACAAACTTGTACGTCTCACCATTACCATCAGCAATCGTGAGTTTCTGTGTATGAGATGCATCATTTGTAGAATCAAATGTAGTTACGTACACCTTTTTTCCATCACTTTCTACGGATACGTTTGGCTGTTGAAGAACAGCCGCACAACGCGAAATCCATGCAAGATCAACTTCGGATAGATCAAAAGATACAGTAGGTGAAGGAACTGCCAACTTCTTGTCTGGCGGACATACAATCATTGATGCATCAGTATAACGAAATGTGATTGTTGAACGACCATTATTTCCGACAATGGTCAAATGCTTTTCATGAAACGACAACTCGGTATCTTCCTCGCTAAGAGAAAGAGTACTTAACAAAGTTGGAAGATCATATATACCAAATTCTTTGGGAAAGTTTTCCTTGACTGTGGCTTCAACCAAAATATTTTTCTGTGGTGAGATAGTTGAAATCACATTGCCTGGCTTGAAGCAAATTCCCGTATTAATTTGGGAAAAATTCTTCAAAATATTTACCGTCTCTTGTGAAAATTTCATAACAAAACTCCATGGTTATATGAAGATAATAGTATCACTTTACTCTGGTGGTGTCAAGCACTCAAGCATTAACTCAATTTCTTTTTCAAGATCTTCTATAGATCCATTATTGTTTATGGTATAATCTGTTTTATATCCCATCCAGGCCCACTCGGAATAATGAGCGTTTGGTTTTACACCAGAATCCCCATTGTTATACATGCAAGCATGTACATACCAATCAACAGATTGGCCTCGTTGTATTTCAACAATTTTACCCTTCATGTTATGAATGGAATCAATTTCATTGGGAAAACGAACATCAGTAATCACGTAATCTTGATTTATCTTTATTCGTCTCTCCAAACAAGCAACCCAAAAATCTGGGTGTATACAATCACGCATACATTCGGTTCCTATTATTTGAAGCATCGAACGAGGCGTAATATTTTTTCCCAATCTATTTGACCACCATTCATCATTTTTCTCACGAAACTCACGCGATTGTTGAGTGTTACCCTCTAAAAGATGTCTAGGCCAATCAAAGAGATTGGATGTAATTGCTTTTAAAGGGGCAGCAAAGCTTTCACAAAGAAAGCCTCGCTCCATCAGAATATCACCAGCAGTTCCTTTTCCACTGCCAATGTTGCCGACAAATCCTATGATCATATACGTCCTGTGTATTGTGCAATCTTTGAAAGATCACCAGTAAAGGCATATGTGCCAACATGCTGTGTTTTCATCCAAGGGCACAGCCAAACTTTAATGCTCAATTTACGACACATTTGACAGAAAAAATAATCTTCGGAGAGATAACGTTCCGAAGAGCCTGGTGCATTTGGTCCGCGATCAATAATTGTGTCAAAATAAGCATGAATATATCGTGATCCATCAAAATGTTTTTGACCAACATGATCTGGCTTATAACGATATTCTGGATATGCATCTTCAAACTTCTTAAAAACTTCACGCTTGATCATCATAAATCCCGTGCCAATTTCCATGACCTCAAGTGGCTCGGTAATTGTAAATTGTTTTGTTCCTGCAACGGGATTAAAAACAAATTCTCCGACCAAGCCTTCAAGTTCTCCAGCTTCTATATCTGTCTTATTTTTTACCGCAGTTGCAACATTACCCCAATTAATTGACTTTTTGGGATATGGGCCGCCAATGATTTCTTTGTCTAACGCAAGAAGTGTAACAACATCTTGTGGATTGAAATGAATATCTGAATCAAGAAATAGAAGGTGTGTAAAACCTTCGTTACGCAAAAACTCGTCAGTCAAATAATTTCTTGCACGAGTAATTAGAGATTCATTAAACAGAAACGAAAACTTTGCTTCAATACCATACTGATTTAAAATTGATTGTAGATCAAGACAGGACTTCATGTAAAGTCCATTTGCCATACCACCATACATTGGTGTAGCAATAAACAACTTTCTTTTGCGTAATTCTTCAACTGAGATAGAAATTTCCATGTTATACTCCAATCAAAAAATAATTACTAAATCATACTCCTATTTAGTTCTTAGATATAAAGAAGGGGAAGATTTCTCTTCCCCTTCATAGACTCAATATGAACTATTGAATCAGGCAGAACGACGAGTCTTCGTCTTGCGAGCAGCAGCCTTCATTGCCTTGGTCGGAGTGCCAAGACGATAAACGCTAACCTTGCTGCCATCGCCACGACGCTTGATGTTTGTATAAATCGGATGACCATCCGCACGAAGCTCGGCAATACGAGCCGAAACATTCGTTACGCCAAACCGATTGCGACCCTGAGCAACCGAAAAGCTATTATACTCACCGCCGCTCTTCAAAACCTGAAGCATACGAGTCTTAGCAGAAATCTTAGCCATATATTTACTCCATAACAAAAGGTTGCATTAAAAGAAATGAAGCGATGAGCAACCAAGAACATTGCCTCATTATTCAACATTATATCAATGTTGAAGTTATTTGTCAAGAGTTCAGAACGGAATTTCGTCTGCAGCCTTGATCATCTGTTCAACTGACTTTTCAGCTTCCGGAAAAGTTACAACAATTTCCGGCGTTACAACTGGAGCAGGAGGATTTACCTCAGCATCAATCTTAGTATACAAATCCATGAACGAAGTCTTGGTATCAGTATCAAAACGATTAAGACATAGCTGGATAGCCTTCTTGCGATCCTTCGCAAAAATGTTATAAGCTTCACAGATATGAACCAGACGACGAGTCGAAATGATCTCGGTCACACCACCATCATAATAGGTGCGCCGAATTGCCTCTGCCCACTTGATAAGCATCTCAATAAACATCTTGTCATCGTCCGATGAACGATCCAAAATGTTAAGAAGAATCTTCTTCTCGGTGACGGCGGGCGGATACTCCTGCTCAAGCGTAATGGAAAAACGCTCAAGGAAAGCCTCGTTCATCACATTGGTGCCGATGAAACGACCATCATCTGAGCCCTTACCCTTGGTGTTCGCAGTTGCGACAATCGTGAATCCCTTGGCAGGTTGGACAAGCTTGTTGATCTTCTTGATGAAGATGGACTTGCCTTCAAGCACAGGCTGAAGGCACATAAGCTTGATTGAACCGAGGTCAACCTCGTCCAGAAGAAGAACAGCGCCACGCTCCATCGCCATGACGACAGGACCGTTATGCCACACGGTCTGACCGTCAACAAGACGAAAACCGCCAATCAGGTCATCTTCATCTGTCTCGGCGGTGATGTTTACACGCACCATTTCACGACGAGCCTTGGCACAGACCTGCTCAATCATCATCGTCTTTCCATTACCAGAAAGACCCGTGACATAGATCGGATAGAAGATATTTGACGAAATAATAGCCTCAACATCAGCAAAGTTTCCAAAAGGCACATACTTGCGATTGGGCATCGGAATCAGAGATTCTGAGATGTTCGTACCAAGAGTTTGGAGATTTAGAGTCGGAGTTGGTGCCTGCGGAGCGGGCGTATCAACTCTGGAAACCTTGGGCATATTTACACTCTCACTATCAATATTGGGAAGCTTATAAACGCCCCGCGAGTGACGATATACATCGTCTTTGGCAAGCCAAGACGGCCACTTGAAGTCATGTGCGAGACAAAGCGCCTTTGCGTCCTGTCTAGAAATTGTACCAACAAAACCATTGTCATTTGCCAGCTTGATGAAGGCAATCTGCTTGCT